>ERZ778515.920-NODE-920-length-23422-cov-5.160740_pt1 | contig 23422 bp, 27 predicted proteins | sample MGYA00510343_ERZ778515 | MGnify/ENA primary metagenome ERZ778515 (study PRJEB29527, sample SAMN07138965) | mouse gut metagenome | material: feces | host: mouse | place: China:Nanjing | collected 2016-01-25 ...
GGCGCTATTTATGTGTGATAAGCCATTAACTGAGCTTGGTAGTCTATCAAGTTTTGTTTTTATCTTTTAAAAAACCGGATCCTGCACATGGCAGAATCCGGTTTTCACTACCCTTTGATCGTGACGGTCTTGCCGTCGGGACCTGGCGTGTTTTTCAGGTAATCGATGATTTCCTTTTTCTTGTCAGCCTTGCAGGGACGGCACTTGAATTCGTCTGTGTCGCCTTCCACCATTGCGGATGCAAAGCCGCTGCATCCGGGGTAGCCGCAGCCGCCGCAGTTGTAACCCGGCAGCATGCCGGCCACTGTGTCCACCCGCTCATCGGGCTGGACATGCAGGAACTTGCTGGCAAGACCCAGGCCCAGACCCAGCAGGGCCCCCAGGACCAGCATCATCAGAATCGCATTCAGCATTTTATTCTCCTCATTCCGGCAGTCTGTCAGGACTCAGGATGCCTGCCATGACCCGGATTGTTGATGCAGTGAATATCGTGACAGGCTTCACAGTCAGCCTTCAGATTCTCGCAGCCTTCCGGCAGCGGGGTCTTTTTGTTCAGCAGGAACAGAACGATGTAGATCGCCACCAGCGCCCCGAAAAACAGGATGGCCAGCAGAACCTTGTTCATACCAGACCAGCGAAAGCCGAGAAGGCCATGGCCATGATGGCGGCCACGATCATGGCAATCGGGTTGCCTGCAAAGGGTTTCGGTACACTGGAAATCTCCAGACGTTCACGAATCGCCGAGAAAATATACAGCACCAGAGCAAAACCCAGAGGTGTGCCAATGGAATACGCCAGCATCTGCGAAAAGTTGTACGCACTAGTGATGTTGACCAGGCACACGTTCAGGACCACGCAGTTGGTGGTGATCAGCGGCAGGTACACACCCAGGGACTTGTACAGGGCAGGGCTGGTTTTCTTGATGAACATCTCCGTCAGCTGCACCAGGGATGCAATGACGAGAATGAAGGTGATCAGGTCCATGTACTCCAGCTGCAGGGGCACCAGGACAAAATAGTAGAGTCCATAGGTGACCAGAGCCGCCACAACGATGACGAACATGACCGCAATGCCCATGCCCAGGGCGGAACTCCGTTTGCGGGATACACCCATGAACGGGCACATGCCCAGGAACTGGTTCAGGACCACGTTGTTGATCAGGACACTGGTGACAAACAGTGCTGCAAACTCAGCCATTCTGCTTTACCTCCTTGAGCTCGGCCGCTTTCGCAGCGGCCTTTTCCTCTGCATGTGTCTTGTAGGCAGTCAGGGCTGCAGCCAGGCATGCGAAGGTGATGAACGCACCGACCGGGGAGTTGAACAGCCCGATGGTGTATTCCTCCGGAATCAGCGTCACATTCAGGAGAACCTGTGCCTCGTCGAAGGGGTTCACGATGTTCAGCATACCAGTGGCCAGTACCTCACGGATGAAGGACATGGCCAGGACCGCCAGGGTGTAGCCCAGACCCATGCCCAGGCCGTCCAGCGCGGAATCCATGATGCCGTTCTTGGAAGCAAACGCTTCAGCGCGCCCCAGGATGATGCAGTTGACGACGATCAGCGGGATAAACACGCCCAGAGAGGTGTTCAGCGCCGGAGCATAGGCTTCAATCAGCATCTGGATGATTTTTACCAGGGTCGCAATGATCACGATATAGACAGGGATCCGGATGTCATCGGGAACAATTTTCCGGATCGCGGAAATGATCACATTGGAAATGATCAGCACCATGATGACAGCTGCGCCCATGCCGATGGCGTTGTTCACCGTCGTGGTGATTGCCAGGGTGGAGCAGATGCCCAGATACAGGGAGAATACCGGGTTGTCTTTCAGAAGCCCGGCCTTGAAATTCTGCATTCGAGTCATGCCCTGCCTCCTAATCCAGCTGGGCGACAATGTCTGCCGCCTTGTGGATGCCTTCCACAACCGGGGTGCTGGTCACAGTCGCGCCGGAAATGGTATCCAGCTCGCCGCCGGCATCCTTGCCGGTGACAGACTCCGCAAACGCCGGTTCTGTGATCTTCGAGCCGATCCCCTTGGTGTCGCCGTTGGAAATCGCCTGGAACTTCGTGATTGTCAGGTCATCCTTGTTGATGGCCACCAGGAAGTTCGTGCCGTCCTTGTAGCCCTTGACCTGCATATTGAAGATATAGTTTTCGCCATAGGCGTAGATCTTCTGCACATCGGGATCATCCGAGGTGTAATCCACGATCTGGAAATCATCCACGTGGGCATCCGGATACATCTCCAGCAGGATCTGTTTTTCTTCCCGTTCCTTGTTGGCCTGAATGACGGGAGCCGTCATGTTGTTGGCCCAGGCCAGGGCACCGCCTGCCAGGGCAGAGACAATGGCCAGGAACAGCGTCAGATGAAGGATCTTTTTCATTATTCAGCATCCTCCGTTCCTTCATTGGCTTCTGTGGACGCATGCTCTGCATCCCCTTCGCCTTCACCGCCTGCTGTGGCTTCAGTGGAAGCATGTTCCTCGTCACCGCTTTCTCCTTCACCGGTGGCAGCGGTTGTGGCTGCACTGGTGGCGGAGGACTTCAGGCTCGCAACGGGTTCCACTGTAGCCGATACATAGAAGCAGGACGCCAGACCCAGAACCAGCAGCACACCGGCAATGATCCGGGCCTTGTTCACCATCTGCAGCTGCTTGCCGTCCAGCGCCTGTTCAATCATGGGCGTGAACATGTTCATCAGAAGGATGGAGTACAGGCAGCCCTCCGGCAGGTTGGCCTTCAGGCGGATCAGTACGGTCAGCACTGCAGCACCGGTGGCAAAAATCACGCGGCCGGCCGGGCTTGTGGGGTTGGTGACGGGATCTGTCAGCATGAACACACCGCCGAATACCACACCGCCAGTCAGCAGATGAATCGCCGGGTACCACAGCCAGGCGGGAATGCCATTGTAGGGTTCCAGCCCGGTCAGGATGGCTATCAGCGCCGTCAGGACCGCAATGACGCCGAAGTAGACCGTCGGGATCCGCCAGTCAATGACATGCCGCCAGATCAGGAACGCACCGGCAATCAGGATCGCCAGAATGAACGTTTCGCCGATTGCACCCCCGTGGGTTCCCAGCAGCATGCTGGTCCAGCCGCCGAAGCCGTCCACAAATGTGTCCACCATTTCGGCGTTGGCCGGCAGCCAGTGATAGCTGGTGGCGATTTCCGAAACCGGTGTGGCACTGGTGAGCAGATCCGTGCTGGCGCCTGTGAAGGCGGCAAAGATCACAGCACGGCCAACAGCCGCGGGGTTGAAGATATTCTGGCCGAAGCCGCCGAAGAGCAGCCGGCCGAACACAATCGCAAACACAGTTGCGATGATGATCGCATAGACCGTGACGTTGACCGTGCACATCATGGTCAGGATCAGAGCTGTCACACAGCCGAAGCTGTTTTTGATGAATGTTTTGGGCTCCTGCTTTGTGGCCTTCGCATACAGGAACTCACAGACATAGGTGGTCACCAGCGAGGCAGCCAGCAGCACCACTTCGTGCAGGGCTGTGGCCATGCCATAGGCAGAACCGTAATACACCAGGGAACATACAAAGACTGCCGCCAGGGCAATCATGAGGTCCCGCATGATGTTGTGGGTTGTCAGTCTTCCCTTGATGTTGGGACTGACATGAAATACATACTTCACGTTGGACCTCCTACTTCTTCCTGCTCTTCATCTGGATCGTGCGTTTCGCCTTGCGGACGTTTTCCGTGACATCGATCCTCGACGGGCAGACATAGGTGCACATACCGCACTCAATGCAGGACAGGGCGCCCAGTTTTTCCATGAGCACTGCATCCCCCATCTTCAGGGCATTGGCAATCCGCACGGGCTGCAGACCGGCCGGACAGTGATCCGAGCAGCTGCCGCAGCGCAGACACGCAATGGCAGGCACCGGATTCACCGGCAGCACTGTCAGCGCGTTCATGGCCCGGTCGATGACAAACTTGTTGTTGGGAATGGCCTTGCCCATCATGGGTCCGCCCGCACAGAGAATGACTTCGTCTCCCTTGAGTCCAAGGTGGTCCAGGATTTCTTCCACAGGCATACCCACAGGCACCCGCACATTGCAGGGCTTGTCCACGGCTTCACCGGAGACAGTCACGACTTTGGTTTCCAGCGCTTCTCCGTTTTTCACCATCTTCGCCAGTTCAATGGCTGTTCCGGCATTGTTGACAATGGCGCCTGCCTCCGCCGGAAGCTTGTCGTATTCCTTGTGCAGCACTTCCCGCACCAGAACACGTTCCCATCCCATGGGATACACATCCGGTACAGGCACCACGGTGACTTCCGTTCCCGCAGACGCCTGTTCGATCTTCGAAATCAGATCCGGGTGGCTTTTCTTGATGCAGATCCGCACATCCGTGACACCCGCCATTTTGCCCATGATCCGCGCACCTTCAATGAGATCCGCGGGATCGGCCATGGCCTGCATGTAGTCTGACGTGATGTACGGTTCACACTCCACAGCATTGATCAGCACCGTGGTGATTCCCGACGGATTGCCGTATTTGACATACGTCGGGAAACCCGCACCGCCCAGACCGATCAGGCCTGCCTGCTTTGCGAATTCCACCAGGTCTTCCCTGCCCGCGGTCATCCAGTCGATGGGTGCAAAGGCCTGGGTCTTTGTCTGCTTTCCATCTAGCTCGATCACCATATGCATCTGGGGACGCATTGATGAATGCATGCGCTTCACCGTTCCCTTATACACACCGGACACACTGGAATAGACAGGAACATAAAAACCCGTCTTCGTTTCAGCCAGCTTTGTGCCAATGGCTACCGTCTGGCCTTCTTCGACGAGGATTTCAAAATTTGTATTGGCGCCAGCCACCAGCGGAATATAGACTTCCTTCGCCGGCTGCAGATCCAGTACCTGTCCCTTGTCTGTCATTGACTTATGGCCAGGGATGTGCTGGCACATAGGTCCCAAAAACAGTGACATAGTCGCTTTCCTCCATTAAATCCGTACACAATCATACCACAGTTTGTGAAAGCGGCGTCTTTTTATCGCGGACAGTCACAAACTGAGGCAGGCATCCCGCATTTGCAACGAAATGACGGATTTGTGTCATATTCCACAAAACATTCCAGTCCAGAATCTGCTCTTGCCTACCGTCTTTGCTGCCATTGCCGGCCACCATGGACCATCATCGGCACGGACGGCGTGTGCAGCGGTTGCAGACCCCCATTCCCTGACACCCTGCATGGCATCGTCTTTGCGGCCCGGCATACACCTTTCTATAATGGGTCCATGAGCAATACGAAACACAAGACAAAAACCGGCATGAAATGGTGGCTCCTGCTTTCGGCAGCTTTCCTGGTGCTGATCGCAGCCGTGGTCTTCTTTGTCCAGAACCGCGGAGGATCTGCGGTGCAGGAACGCCAGGTCACGCTGACAGACGTGGGATTCGACACCCCGGTCACGCTGCAGGCCACCTGCAGCGAGGAAGACTTCGACAGGTACACGAAAATCGTATCCGACACCTTCCTGCAGTACGATGCCTACTTCGACCAGTATACCCAGCATGACGGCGTCAACGGCGTGTATACCCTGAATCAGCAGGCGGCAACGAATCCCGTGAAAGTGGATGACGCCGTACTGCAGCTGCTGCAGGATTCCATGAACTATATGGAGAAAAACCCCAAGTTTGACATCACCGAAGGCAGGGTCCTCTCCCTCTGGCATGATGCCAGAGAAGCCGAAACGCCCTATGTGCCTGCGTACAAAGACATCCAGGCAGCAAAAGTGCACACAGGTCTGGAAGGCATCGAGATCAATGGAAATGAGGTATCCTTCAAGGATGATTCTGTTCAGCTGGATCTGGGTGCCATTGCCAAAGGCTTCACAGCCGGAGTGGCAGCCCAGAAGCTGCATGAGGCAGGTCTGGACAACGGCTATATCAATGCCGGCGGCAACGTGGTGCTGCTGGGAGAAAAGGCCGACGGCAAGGACTGGGTGATCGGCATTCAGTCCCCGGATGAATCCGGATCTGTGGTGCAGCTGGTCACAAAGGATCCTGTGACCATGGTGACCAGCGGCGACTATCAGCGGTACTTTGAAGTGGACGGCAAACGCTATTCCCACATCGTGGACCCGGATACCGGCTATCCTGTAACGTGGATGCGGTCGGTGACTGTGATCGGTCCCGCTGACCAGTCGGAAGCAGCGGATGCCTACAGCACCACACTGTTCCTGATGCCGGTGAAGGAAAGTATGGAGTATGCAGAAAAAAACGGCATCGAAGCCGTGTGGATCACGGATAAAGGCGAAGACACAGGCGTGAAGCCGACCTATACAACGGATCTGTATGATGTCTATGTATCCGACGGACTGAAGGATGTCATCCGGCTCTCCAGCCAGGGCTGACAGCGGTTTGGACCAGTACAACCCGGGTCTTTCATGAGATCCGGGTTTTTGATGCCGATGATGGCTGAATTGTGGGGCTTATCTGTTCTGGAAGATCCGGAACAGGCAATAGATGAACAGTACAGCGATGGCTGACATGTACAGCTCATAGAGACACTGCAGAAATGAAGTCCCTGTAAACAGATGCTGCAGGACCGGTTTCAGAAGAATCAGAGCATACAGAAGCATCTCTGCGGATTTCAGATGACCGGTTTCTGTTTTTTTCGTGTTCACTTCATACACCTCAATTCCCTTAAAGCCGCATGAGCAGGATCAGCAGGGCTGCTCCGATCAGACAGATGATGGTCATGCCCTTCCAGTACTGCTGGTTGGTTTTGTTGAATTCAGCGTAATGTCGATTGTCTTCCTTCAGTTTATCGATGATTTTGCAGTTCTTTTCATTCATGGTGTGCTCCTTTTCTGTTGTGGAAAGGCCTGGCAGAGAAAGTTATATACAAACCTGTCTCTGTCATATTTCATTATGGAACCCCCTGTTCTTCATTTCTATTTTATCAAGATGTATCTTAAATAACACCAAGCCTTACACAATATACCAGTTCCTGTTCATCCGGATTCACCCCTGTCAAACGGGAATCCAGTCTGTCAACCAGCAGGCGGCTGTTTCGTCCCACAGCCGGCGGCAGAGGGTACCATTCACCGGTTTGAATTTCCAGACATGCTGATCCGCTTCCTGAAATCGGACTGTATCAGAAACAGGAGGTTCGGATTCATTGAAATCTTTGGCCTGGATGACCGTCAGAATCAGAAATCCTGCAGTCACAGCTGCAAGGCTGACCAGCCACAGTCTTCTATTCATAAATCACCGGTACTCCCACCAGAAACTCCGAAGCCGGATTCCGGATCTCCATGTATTCCCCGTCAATGCAGAAGCTCCAGCTCCCGTCTTTGTGACTGATGAGCAATCCGGAATCCAGCAGATCGGACTGTGAATATCTGTAATCGGCAGCCGGTGGCAGAAAAGCAGGTTCCAGTGCAACAAAACTGGACAGAAATGCCAGAACAGCCAGAGACACAAGACAGAATCCGCTTGTTCCGGCAATGAAGTCCCGCTCAGACAGACGTTCGATCCGCCAGGCGAGAACTTCGGCATCATCAGAGATGTAAAAACTGGAAAATGCAGAGTTGTCAGACTGTTTTGGTGAATCCGGATGCAGCAGTTTCTGGACTTCAACCAGTGACAATGCATACTCCAGCTGACCGGCTTCATTCCGGTTCCAGACCGCTTCTCCATCTGCCATCACTTCTGCATACAGAGAAATATGCCGTCTGAGAAGGTACACTGGCGGCAGCCACCACCAGACGATCAGGATCCATTCCACCAGCTGCTTTTTCAGGTAATCATGGTTTTCCAGATGACGGATTTCATGAAGCAGAATGCATTCCGTCTGATGTCTGGAGCAGTGCAGATCAGGCAACAGAATGCTTTTATCCTTCCCCATGATTCTGGGAGACTGGATGCTGGCAGAAATATAGACAGGATAGTCCGGCATAGTGCTGTTGCCGACCAGTTCCCTGACCGAGGTCTTTTTTGCACACTGCCGGATTCGGCTGGCTGTTTTCTCCACATACAGGTGGTTTCTTAAGTGCGTGAACCCCCGGATGCCGGCTCCTGTGATCCAGAACCCGAGCAGCAGCTGAATTACGGAAAACCCGGGGAGGAATTCCTGTCTCATGAAATTCGTGACCGGGTTCAGAACAGCCGGAATCTGAACCGGCAGGGCATAGAACAGGGTAACGGGAAAACCGAGTCGCAGCCCGATCATGACCATTAGCAGGAACACCGCATCGGCATGAATGAGACGAAACTGTTTACGACGCTTAAGCACCAGGTCCAGGACAAGGATCAGAACGCATGATTCGAAACATGTCAGGAGGATCGAGAAGAGTGAAACAGTCATGAGGACTGGTCCTTCAGTTCCCTGATTCTTGTCCGGATCCTGGCTTCCAGTTCGTTCAGCTCTTCCAGGGAGGCCCCTGCATCGACGAAATTCTGCGCAAACCGACGGCAGGTTTCTCTGCTGTTGGCAATGGACGCGAGGTAGTCCGCTTCCTGCATCGAAGGTTCATACTGCCTGGCAATGGCATTGCGGTTGTGGGTGATTCCTGCCACCTGAATGATGTTTCCTTCCAGCAGGCGGGACAAAACCTGCTGAACGGAGTACACACTCATTTCAGAGATGCGGTCCGAAATTTCCCTTGCAGTCAGCGGTTTGCCTTCACACCATAAGATATCCATGACCTGGCTTTCTTTTTTGGTAAACTTTTTCATAGTCCCTCCTTCTGTGGTTTGCTGCTTTCATTGTAAACGCAAACAGAGCAATGATAAGAAAATCAATTATAATTGATATTTTTATCTATGGTTGTTGTTTTCCTATTGTATAAACCGATCAACAGAGATAGACTCAAATCAGGAAGTACTTCTTTACGATTTGATTTTTCCCCGTTTGCCAGAAAGGAGATGAACTGTATGAGGTTCTGGAAATGGCTGCTGGCAGCCATGGCAATCGTTGTTGCCGGTCTGCTCGTATTCTCCCTCTTTCACAAAGAACCGGGTCCGGTAGATACAAGGCCAGTCTCGGAACAGACCAGACAGCAATCGGAAATCATCGACGAAACAGATCCGTTTTCCAGTGAGACACGATCCACCACAGATTCCATCGAAGGGACGGTGGGGTACTGATGCACAGACTTCGTCTTTTCAGTACAGTCCTCCTGGCTCTGATCCTCCTCGCAACCGCCGGGTGCAGTTTGGCACCAGAACCGGGAGACAAACTCACAACACTGGTTGTGTACTATTCCAGTGATGATGATGGAATCAGTGAACTGGCCCGGGAAGCTGCCAGGACAGCCAAATGTCAGATGTTCGAGATCCAGCCGGAAAAAGAATACGGTGGCCTGCTGAATAAGCTGAACAGTTCAGAGGAACTGAGCATGGAGGAACTGGAGGATCTCTACTCCACTGACTTCAAGCTGAAACAGCCGGTCCCGGACAACTGGTCAGAATATGACCGGATCATTCTCGGCTGTCCCATCTGGCTGGACGGCGCCGCCACACCTGTCAAGCTGTTCCTGGACGAGAACAATCTGGATGACAAGACGTTTTATCCATTCACCATCGGGACTCTTGATGAAGCTGAAACACTGACCACCCAGCTTAGTCTGGATAACTGGCGCACCGGATTTGCCAAGGCTGAATCCTTCGAAAAAGGTGCGTCCCCGGAAACCGTTGCCCAGTGGGTCGATACACTGAATTCTGAACACTGAATTCTGAGAAACCGCAATCACAGGAAAACAGCTGAGTTTCTGTATCCTACACGGTCCTCTTTCCAGTGGATGCCATCACCTGTACAAAACAAACAAACAGCCTGGATTCCATGACCGGATCCAGGCTGATTTTCTGTTTCTTTTGCTTCCCTTTCATGACCTCACGCTGCCGGCAGCACCAGTCTGCCGCCTTGCTTTCTGCACTTTCTCTTTCCCAGTCTTGCCAGTGTCATGATGCCGAAAGCCATCCACCCCAGCACAATCGCCAGCAGAAGAATCAGTTTTCCCATTGCATGTTCTTTCATGCCCTCATTCTGTCAGACACTTCCAAACATTCACCGGACGAAAACCTTATCAAAAACGAAAGACCGTGCCTTGCATCACCTGAAATGATACCCGACACGGTCTTTGTCTGTTTCAGTCAGACCTTATTCAACTGTGTGCCCCGGCAGCCTGCCGCAGGCAGGCATCACCGGAACTTATGGAAGAAACCCCTTATTCGGCTTCTGCTGCTTCTTCAGCCACAATGGCTGCACAACGGTCACAAAGGCCATCTTCGTTCTCGGCGGTCGTGAAGTTCCAGCAGCGGGGGCAGGCATGACCGGCAGCTTTGTCCACCAGCACCTGGCTGACTTCATACTGCGGGAGTTCGTCGTCCACGAATTCAGCATCGGACACGATCAGCCACTGGGCCAGTTTCGGCACATACTTGTCGAAGAGAGCCCGGGTTTCCGGATCCACGTGCAGTTTCACCGCCGCTTCCAGCGATTTTTTGATCTCACCGGCTGCACGCTTTTCTTCCAGCGCCTTGAGAACATCCTTGCGGACAGCCAGCAGCTGCTTCATGTCGGCCAGGATCTGCTCTTCATCGGCCTCCAGCTCCACTTTGGCGAAGTCTGTCAGGTGGATGGACTCTTCATCGAGCTGGAGGATGTCGTTGATTTCCTCTGCCGTGTGGGCCAGGATCGGAGCCCAGAGACGGACCAGTACATCAGCGTAGGTGTGCAGGACGGTCTGCACGGCACGGCGTTCAGGATCGTTTTCGCGTTCGATGTACAGGATGTCCTTGGCGTAGTCCAGGTAATAGGCGGACAGATCGTTGGTCATCAGGTTGGTCAGGCTGGTGACGACATCCGCAAAGCGGTATTCCAGATAGGCCTTCTCGGCCTTTTCCTCTGCCTGCTTCAGCAGCACCAGCATGTACTGATCCAGCAGCGGCAGCTGGTCAAAGGGGACCCGGTCCTTTTTCGTGAAGGTGTTGTCGTCCAGGTTGGCCAGCAGGAACCTGAAGGTGTTGCGGACTTTCCGGTAGTTTTCCGCGATCTGCTTCAGGATCTTGTCACCCATGGATACATCCGCCTGGTAATCCACAGTGGCGGACCACAGACGCAGGATGTCGGCTCCGTATTTCTTCGTGATCTCCGCAGGGGCCACGGCGTTCCACTGGGACTTGGACATCTTCACGCCTTTTTCATCCATGACAAAGCCGTGAGACAGCACTTCCTTGTAGGGAGCTTCGCCGTAGACAGCGGTTCCCACGATCAGGGAGGAGTTGAACCAGCCGCGGTACTGGTCGGATCCCTCGAAGTACAGATCTGCCGGATAGCCCAGACCTCGTTCGATCATGGCCCCGGTGTGGGAGCTGCCGGAGTCAAACCACACATCCATGGTGTCGGTTTCCTTCGTGAAGGTTCCGTTGGGAGAATGCTCACTGGTGTAGCCTTCCGGCACCAGGTCCTTTGCCTCCAGCTCGAACCAGATGTTGGAACCGTGTTCCCGGAACAGGTCTGCCACGTGTTCAAAAATCGCCTCGTCCATCAGCGGTGTGCCATCTTCCCCGTAGATGATGGGAATGGGCACGCCCCAGGCACGCTGGCGCGAAATGCACCAGTCACCGCGGTCGGCAATCATGTTGTGCATGCGTCCTTCACCCCAGGCAGGCACCCAGTGAATGCTGTGGATCTGATCCAGGAGCTGCTGGCGGATCTTGTCAATGGAGGCAAACCACTGCGTGGTGGCACGGAAAATGATGGGCTTCTTGGTCCGCCAGTCGTGGGGGTAGGAGTGGGTGATGAACTGCAGCTTCAGAAGCGCTCCCAGCTCATCGAGCCATTTCACGACTTCCTTGTTGGCGTCTTCGACATAGAGACCTGCCAGGCGTTCGCCGGTATCTTCCATCAGACGGCCCTGAGCGTCCACGTTCACGTAGATCGGCAGTCCGTACTGCCTGCCGATCATGAAGTCATCCATACCGAAGCCGGGAGCCGTGTGGACTGCACCGGTACCGGAATCCGCCGTGACATGTTCTCCCACCATCACCAGAGAGTCTCTCTCGGGATACAGCGGGTGTTTTGTGGTGATGAATTCCAGGTCCTTTCCCTTAATGGTGCGCAGGACTTCATAGTCTGTGATGCCGAATTCTTCCATCAGCTTGTCCACGAGCTCCGCCAGCACCACCAGGTTGCCCTGCTCTGTCTTCACCACTGCATAGTCGAACCGCGGGTGAACGGAGATGCCCAGGTTGCCCGGGATGGTCCAGGGTGTGGTGGTCCAGATGACGATGCTGTCGCCTTCCTCCAGCACGCCGCGGCCGTCTTTCACCGCAAACTTCACGTAAATCGTGGGAGACTTCACGTCCTTGTATTCCACTTCCGCTTCCGCCAGGGCAGACTCGGAGGACGGAGACCAGTAGACCGGCTTCAGGCCCTGATAGATCAGGCCATCGGATGCCATTTTGCCAAAGATCTCGATCTGGCGGGCTTCAAAATCCGGTGTCAGGGTGATGTAGGGGTGATTGTAGTCACCGATGCAGCCCAGGGACAGAAAGCCCTTTTTCTGTCGCTCCACCTGCTCGAGCGCAAAGTCGTGGCAGATCCGACGGAATTCGGGAATGCCGATTTTCTTGCGATCATATCCCAGTTTCGTGACAGCTGTCTCGATCGGCAGGCCGTGGGTATCCCAGCCGGGGATATAGTCCACGCGGTTGCCCATCATGTAGTGGGATTTGTTGATGACATCTTTGAGGATCTTGTTCAGGGCATGACCCAGATGGATGTCGCCGTTGGCATAGGGAGGGCCGTCGTGGAGGGTCCAGGGTTCGGCTCCTTCCCGGCGCTCCAGCATTTTTTCAAACAGCTCCATCTCAGCCCAGCGCTGCTGGAACTTCGGCTCTTTCTTCGTCAGATTTCCGCGCATTTCAAACCGGGTTTTCGGCATGTGCAATGTGCTCTTGTAGTCCATTTCGAATTCTCCTTCCAGATTTCTGTCTGCTCTCTTCTGTTCTTTGCCTGCGGAAGACATAAAAAAAGCGCCCCTGTCTAAGGGCGCTTGCACGCGGTACCACCTTAGTTCAGGCCCCTGTCCGGTTTCTCCTGCCGATGCGGGCTTTGCCGTACGGAAAGAAACACAGGTTCCTGCACTTGTCGGGGATAACGGTCCCGGCCGGGATGCCTTACAGACTGTGAAAGGTTCAGGCACCCTGCCAAGAAGGGATACCATGGAGGCCGCCTGGTCCTTCCTTTCACCAACCGGAAGGCTCTCTGATGCCTGCGTGTCCTGCATGACGTGTCTTCTTCATCGCTTAAAGATAGCGTTCAAACTGCAAAATCAATCGGTTCTTTTTGGTCTGCGCCCGGGCTTTCAGGAAGCGAAACCGGCCGCAGCGCCGAATCGATACGAGGTCATTATCACACAGCACTTTGTTTTTGCCAACCGTGACATCGTTCACTTTGATGTCACCACTCCGGATTTTTTCTTCTGCCGCCGACCGTGAGCAGCGGGCCAGCGCTGCCACCACGGCATCCAGCCGGGTGCTGGACACAATGGCTTCGAACGTTTCGCGTACAGGGACATCAATTTCCGGATCTTCTTCCCACTCCCATTTCAGGGACGATCGCCCGGCCTTTTTCAGCTCCGCCATGATGTACTGGGCGAGATGTTCGCGGACAAAGAGACGGACATCCGTGTCTGTGCAGAGGATGTCCCCAATCTGTTCACGTTCGATGCCCAGTCCCATGGCTGCGCCCAGCACCTGAGGATGCTTCAGAGGTTCGGCATTCCGCGGAACGCGGGCATGGAGACAGATTACATCACTGGCTTTTCGGGCCGCTGCCTCGTTTTCCGGTTCCTGCGGGAAAATGATCAGCTGCCGGCGCTCGGCCTGTTCATGTCCGCCCCAGAAATACAGGGAGGCGGCAGATGAGAGGTTCTTTTCTGCAAGATCCTGCTGGGCAGGTGTCAAAAAAACAGTCAGAACCGCCCTTTCCTGCCGGTATGATGTCTCGAGTGCATCATACAGACGGGAGAGGAACAGGTCCTGGCTGCTGTCGTGTTTATTCTTCGTCGTCAAGATCATCCGGGTTTCCCAGAGAAATGGTGCCCTGTACACCGATTTCAGCCGGGGAGCAGAGGATGACATTCTGACCGATTTTCTGGATCTTGCCGTCCAGAGCGAATACGACACCCGTCAGGAAATCAATCGTGCGCTGTGCATACTCGCGGTCCAGCTTGTGCAGGTTGACAACCACTGCACGGCCTTCTTTCAGGCGCTGTCCCACCTCTTCTGCCTCACTGAAGCTTCGGGGCTCGAACAGTACCATTTTTGTATTCGAATTTAAAGAAGAAGCACCTGCCTTGCGCGCAGCCGGACGTTCGTAGCGGCTGGCGGGTTCGGGTTCTACTTCACTTTTCTTTGGTGTTTCCGGTTCGTATCCCTGATCGTCGTCATCCACCGGAGCGACGAAGTCCTTGACTTTATCCATGAATCCCATGTGAAAACCTCCCTATCGGACCTATTATAGCATGCGCAAAGGACAGGGCAACCAAATTTCAGGATGTGTGCCAACCTGGGGTAAGTCATCACAACCGGCCTTGACGTATGCGGAACATCTACAAGTATCCCACGGACAAGGCCTGCTGTCACGGAAAAAGCGAGGGGAATGCAACGGAGTTTTACACACTTCCCAGGCTTCTGTCACAACAGGCCGGATAGCCGGTTTCGTCTCTGCCAGAACATGGAAAAGACCGCCGTTTTACCTCACCGGCGGTCTTGTGACTGGACAATTCTGTCCAGGCTGATTGTCTGTGATCCGGCTATTCGGTCTCGATCAGACCGTAGCCGCCTTCGCGCCGGCGGTAAACAACGGCGATCTTTCGGGTTTCATCATCGGTATAGATGAAGAAATCGTGATCCAGCAGTTCCATTTTCGCAATGGCTTCGTCCAGGCTCATGAAGGCCGGAACTATGGACTTGGTCCGGACCACTTCGTCCTCATCCACCGGTGCATCTTCATAGAGCTCCACGTCAATGAAGGCTTCCGAGAGCGGCGAGTGGTTCTTTTTCTTCTCGATCCGGGTCTTCTGCCGGCGGATCTGGTCTTCCAGTTTGTCAATGGCCCTGTCAATGGCTTTGTAGAGATCGTCGTCCGCCACTTCGGTACGCAGGATCGCGAACCTGGTCGGGATGGTGACTTCGATCTTCTGCTTGTCGGGATAGGTGCGAATCAGGACATTGGCTGTATCCTCGTCATCAATGATGAAATACTTGTTGAGAATGGCGAGTTTTTTGTTGATTTTGTCGGCAATGGCCTGCGTCACAGTGATGTTTTTTCCGGTGATATTCACTTTCATATGAGATACCTCCTTGGTGATTTCAGTATACCACCGCCGGTATTATTCATCTTCAATTAACAGTTTGTGCCGTCTGAGGGGCCATTTTTTCCGGTTCGCTTGACAAGCCATTCTTCCAGAGAAAGCTGCCCGGGTGCACTGCTTTGCGACAGGGTGCAGAAGGCAGCAAAGCTGTCCCAGGCATCTCCCCAGAGTCTGGAGACAGTCCCCTGTTCCCCCATGGCGATGGCAATTTTCCTTGACTCTGTCCGGTGCTGACGGCAGCTTTCCAGCAGCCGGTCCACATCCTGTTTATCACGGGGCATAATGGCGAGTTTCTGGACCAGGGGATGGTGCGTCTCCATGGCATGCCAGATGACATCCAGGTCCGCCGGGGTCTGATCGAAGTCATGAAAGGACAGGACAGTCTGTTCCGGGTTGCTGAAAGAGGCCAGCGGTTCCTCGTGGTCCAGACGCGAGAGCTCCACATCCACCAGTCCATTCAGCCTGCACAGATGACGGACCAGTTCTTTGTACTCTGTATCTGTCAGGGAGATCTCTCCCCCTTCCCTGTCCGTGCGAATGGTATACAGCAGTCTTTTGTCCCCGGGATCCAGGACAGCCAGGATCTCCAGAAGCCGGAATGGATCCAGATCATTCAATGCCCTGTCCAGACGCAGTTCAATCCAGTCACAGCGGGAATGGACCGCTTCTCCAAAGGCGCTCTGAAATGTTTCAGTGTCATCTACAAACAACGGTACGATTGTAATCATGGTCTCATCACATCACAATCAGGGGTGGTTTTCAATCCCGAATACGTCCGGAGAATGCAGCCTGGAGTGATGCAAGGCAGAATCAGAATGGTGGAAGCTTCAGGACTGCATAGCCGTCATCGGCATGGAAGGGACAAGATACAGTGGTATGAAAATCTTTTATGAAAATTCAAAGTTGGGGTTGAAAACAGTTTTCAGATTGAGTAGACTGGCGTCATGAACATGTTTCAGTATTTTCGATTTATCTGACGTCTGAACACATCGGCACAGTCCGGTGATTTTGTTCAGGCGTTTTTTCAAAGGCATTCTGGATTCGGAATGCCTTTTTTGCGGACTGGATTCAGGTCCTGACAGGAGGCGGCAATGCAATGGAGTATGGACTGATTGGCGAGCACCTTGGCCATTCGTTTTCAAAACAGATTCACAGCGGGCTTGGAAACGACAGATACATTCTGCGGGAAGTGCCCAGGGACAGGGTGGATGAATTTTTTGAGACCCGGGAATTTTCGGGGATCAATGTGACGATTCCCTACAAGAAGACAGCTCTGGCTGCGTGTGACGAGGTATCGGATCTGGCGAAGCGGGCACAGGCGGTGAACTGTGTGGTCAACCGCGGCGGAAGGCTGTATGGCGAGAACACCGACTGCGCGGGGATCCTGGCGACTCTGGAACATGCCGGGATTGACGTAAGGGACAAAACTGTCCTGGTGCTCGGACGTGGCGGAGCTGCCACAGCTGTACAGGCGGTGATCGAGTCCCTGGGTGGCCGTCCGGTGACGGTCTACCGGAAGCAGGCGGAAGGCTGCGTCCTGCCAGAACAGGCAGCCCGGATGTATCCGGATGCAGCGGTGGTGATCAATGCCACCCCCGCTGGGATGCATCCGGATGTGGAGAGCCAGGCACTGGACTTGTCGGGGTTTGACCAGCTGGAATTTGTGTTCGATCTGGTCTACAACCCGCTGAAGACCCGTCTGCTGCTGCAGGCCGGGTCTCTGGGCATTCCCCATGACAACGGTCTGCGGATGCTGGTGACGCAGGCGGTGCGGGCTCATGAGATCTTCTTTGATGTCCAGGTGCCTGATGCCATCACGGAACAGGTACTGGCGGATCTTGTGAGACAGCGGCGGAACATTGTCCTCATTGGGATGTCTTCCTGCGGAAAAAGCACGTTGGGGAAACGGCTGGCCCAAACGCTGGGTCTGTCCTTTACGGATCTGGACGCAGAGATCGAAGCGGCTGCCGGTCTGTCCATCCCCGAAATATTCAGGCAGGAACAGGAGGCCGGGTTTCGGAGGCGGGAAACGGAAGCTGCCCGTCAGGCGGGCCTGGACACCGGTCAGGTGATCGCATGCGGCGGGGGCATCATCGAACGGCCGGAGAACCTGGATCTGCTTCACCGCAACGGCATCATCCTGTGGCTGAAGCGCGACCCCGCATTGATGGTGCATGAGGATGCAGACAGGCCGATGCTGAAACAGGGCTTTGACTCGCTGTATGGAAGGCGGGCTCCTGTCTATGCGTCCTGGGCGGATCTGACAGTGACCAATGACGGCAGTCTGCAAGAAGGACTGGAAGCTGTGTGCCGGGCGCTGGGGTTGCAAGTCGATGGACCTGCATCATCTGGATGACAGAGTCCGGCCGAAATCCGGAACAGTCTGAGGGATACGACGAGTCCGGAAGAGGAAAACGGCGGTCCTGAACGGAATCACAAGATTGAAAAACAGGCAGACAGAGTACAGATAAACAGATAAAAGGAAAGGAACCGAACATATGATCATTACACTGAAAAAGACAGCCCCTGAGGCGGAAGTCTCACGGCTGATTGAAAACCTGGAGAAAAAGGGTCTGAAGACGACAAAAATCGTAGGCGAAAACTACGATGTCTTTGGTCTGGTAGGCGACACTTCGGTCATCGACGACCGGTCCCTGCTGGCGAATCCCATCGTCTATGATGTGAAGCGCGTGGCTCAGCCCTATAAGCTGGCCAACCGGATGTTCCATCCCGAGGATACAATCGTGGATGTCAATGGTCTGAAGATCGGCGGCAGCAAGGTGATCATGATGGCCGGTCCCTGTGCGGTGGAAAACCGGGAGTCGATCCTGTCTGCTGCCCGGGCCGTGAAGGATGCCGGTGCGGATATGCTGCGGGGTGGAGCCTACAAACCCCGGACCTCGCCTTATGCCTTCCAGGGCCTGGGAACCCAGGGAATCGAACTTCTGACTGAAGCCCGCAGGGAAACCGGCCTGCCGGTTGTGACAGAACTGATGTCGGCAGACAAGCTGGATGAATTCGTGGAAAACGTGGACATCATTCAGATCGGTGCCCGAAACATGCAGAATTTCGACTTGCTGAAAGCAGTCGGACGCACAAAGAAGCCGGTGCTGCTGAAACGCGGTCTGGCCAACACGATCGAAGAATGGATCATGGCCGCGGAATACATCATGTCGGAGGGCAACCCGAATGTGATCTTCTGCGAACGCGGGATCCGGACCTTCGAGAAATTCACCCGGAACACCCTAGATCTGTCAGTGATTCCCATCATCAAGGAACGCACCCATCTGCCGATCGTGATCGATCCTTCCCACGCAACGGGTGACTGGAAGCTGGTGGAGGCTGTGTCCCTGGCGGCGATCGCTGCCGGTGCCGACGGGCTGATCATAGAGGTGCATTGCGATCCCCAGAATGCCCTTTCCGATGGCGCTCAGTCGCTGAAGCCGGAAAACTACGCCTCGCTGGTGGAAAAAGGCAGGAAGATCGCGGAGGTCATTGGCCGAAGTCTGTAGGGCGTGCTTTCGGAACAGTGTCAGGATCGTTCTCCCGCTGCGGATGCTGGCAAAGCCGGCTGTTTTCCGGTCATTGATGGGATACAGACGAACGGGATCAGCTGATCAATCCTGATACCAGGACTGCCTGGCAGATGCAGGTGGTCCTTTTTTGCTGTCTGTCCACTGGACCCCGGATGGCCTGCCCAGGGCACTTTCGGATGGGTGGTCTCAACGAGCATTTGCGCGATCAGGGAAGCTGTGGCTATACTGAGTAAAATCGAATCAGCTCCCGGAAGCTGGAAGGAGGGCAGAGCCTGGTATGCATCATACGCAAACAGATGAACTTTCTGAAAAAAACAGGCATCCTTCTGAAGGGCATACACTGAGTCCCTTCCCTTTTTCAGACACAAACAAGCGATACCACACCTATTCCTATGCCCTGAAGCAGCAGTACGGAAAAAAGCTGGCCAAGATTCCTCTGGATGCAGGTTTCACCTGTCCAAACCGGGATGGAACAAAGGGATGGGGTGGCTGTCGCTTCTGTTCGTCTCAGGGGTCCGGGGACACGATTCTGCATTCCGGTGAAGATCTGCGGCTGCAGTTCGAAGCGGGCCTGGAAAGAGCACGGAAAAAATGGCCGGATGCATCTGCCATCGCCTATTTCCAGTCCTATTCCAACACCTATGCTCCGCTGCCGGACCTCAGGCGGATACTGGAGCCTGTATTCAGCTGGGAGGATGTGGCGGAAGTTTCCATTGCCACAAGGCCCGACTGTCTGGATGCAGAGAAGATCCTGTGGCTGTCAGAGATGAATCGTGTCAAGCCGGTCTGGATCGAGATGGGTCTGCAGAGTGGCAGGGATGCCACCATGGCTGCCATGAACCGGGGTCACAATACCTCAATACTTGTTGCCTGTATGAAGCAGCTGCAGGGAACCGGGATTCGAACGTGTCTGCACATCATCAACGGACTCCCGGGTGAAAGCCATGAGGACATGATGGAGACCGCCAGACTGGTGGCGAGGCTGAAACCGGATGCGGTGAAAATCCATATGCTGCATGTGATTTCTGACAGTGCCCTGGGACAGGACTATCGTCAGTCCCCCTTCCCGCTTCTTTCCATGGAGGAGTATGTGCAGATTGTCTGCGACCAGCTCGAGATCCTGCCACCGGAGATGGTTGTGGAGAGGATCACCGGCGACGGTGTGGCTGACAATCTCCTGGCTCCGGAGTGGACAGTCAAGAAACGAGTGACAATGAATGCCGTGGACCGGGAGCTGGCCTGTCGGGATTCCTGGCAGGGGAAGAGGTACAAACCAGAACAGTGAATGTCTGTGCCGGTCACCCTCAGATATGGAAAGAAGAAAGGCGCCTTCGGTGAACTGTATCAGTTCATGAGGGCGCCTTTTATTGCGAATGCAGTTAATTCATACAGGTTGGGTGTATAACAAATCTCTCTGGTTCCGCCTGGGATGGCTGTCGAAACAGAAAGCTTTTGCTGAAATTCCCGCCGGGTTCAAGCCTGAAGCGCTTCCTCAACCCAGTTCTTCAGTTCTTCCATGGGCATGGACCCTGCATGTTTGGCGAAGGGCTGTCCGCCGCGGAAGACAATCAGTGTCGGATAGGAATCCACGCCATAGGCATCAAAAATCTGCGGGAATTCCTCACCGGAGACCTGAATCACCGGAATGGTTCCTTGTGCGGCAAATTCTTCCAGCGTTGGAAAGAATGCCTGGCAGTACTTGCACCAGGGCTGGAAAAATTCCACCAGCAGCGGACTGTAGCCATTGACTGCGGATTCAAACTGTTCTGTCGATTCAATTTGTGTAAGCATACGCTTCACCTCCATCGATCTATGTTTACAGACTCAGTGTAGAGGAATTCATCCGGAAATCCGCCCGGTTTGACCGCAATACAGCAGCTGGCAGCCACGGGTCTTCTTTATTGGTGTCTGTATTTTCTCAGCCAGAAAACCAGAGACAGCACTGAGGGTACGGCAACCCACAGAATCACAGCTGTGGCCGAGACTGCGCCAAAATCCGGCAGTGTCATGACTGCGGCGGTGTAGAAAACCGCGCTGGGCAGTGAAATCCAGCCCAGAATGCGGTGGGCCAGCGCCCAGGTCTGCGGATCGGATACCGTCCAGGGCAGACGAAGACCCACATACCGGTTCCAGGACAGCTTCGGGCAGATCCACCCGCAGAAGACCATCAGAACAGTGATCAGCAGCCAGGCTGCCAGATTCTCCTGCTGCACCGACAGCTGCAGGTATCCCGTCTCTGTCGCCATGATCCCCGCTGTGATCAGAAGGATGAGGAGAATGGAAAATATCGTGACGGTTCTGAAAGCGGAAAGCGCCGGAGACGCTGAAGATGCACCGGTCATCAGCGGCAGGTTTCTGTACAGGATCACCAGACTGCCCAGAGCGCAGAGACTGATGCCGGCGGCCGATAGAATCTCATTGCGGACCCCCAGGGCAATCATGAGGCTCAGGAAAGCCAGGAACAGGATGTGTTCCCGCTTCCCCGTGATGAGTTTCTGCCGGTTCCGCTCCCGGTCCATTTCTTCCAGTTTCGCCCGGGCGGTCTCCAGACTGGCTTTCATATCCGGATCCTGACCTTCCTGCGCATCCAGTTCCAGCAGCCGGTTCACCGGTACATGCAGAATCCGGGAGAGTTCCGGAATCATGGAAGCGTCCGGCACCGACAAGCCCCGCTCCCATTTGGATACGGTCTGTCTGACTACATGCATCTGCAGTGCCAGTTCCTCCTGTGACATACCCGCCTGTTTTCTGGCATCTCTGATTGTATCCTGTATCATGGCCGGTCCTCCCTTGCTTGTGGCAGCCGGGATCATTTCACGGGCTGCTCTATCTGTTTATATCAGCAACTGCCGGCTTCTGACACGCAACGAAAAGCAACATCCCGGTTCAGCACCGGTTTTTGCCGAAAAAACCGGCAGTTCTGCTGATGCAGAAATCTGCCGGTTTTATGGGGGTTTATCTGATTATCAGTTTGGTAAAACTACCGATTCACCAGTATTGATGTCGCCTGATCCCACTTGAACAGCAATCCCGGCAAGCTCCGATTGTATATCGGTTCCGTTCTCTAGGATTTTGACATCTGTGCTCCAGATTATTTGACCATCACTCTGCAGCAGGATGGTTGCCGGCAATCCACAGCTGTTCATTGTTACCTCATACAGGCAGTCTGCTCCATTTTCACTGGTAAATGGTATCTGCCAATTACTCCCAGCTTTCTCAGCCTCCTTCAAACACTCTTCCCTGTCACTGACCGAAATGCCTGGAAACAGAAGATTCCAGATCATCGTATCCCAGTCCCAGTCAGCAGATTCTTTGTTATCTGAAGAAAGAATCTGCTGGAGACTCCATTCCTTATCTGTTTCCCGGATCAGGACAAAGTTCAACTGGACATCTTTACTGTATATATCCACAGTCCAGGTTTCTGTATCAGGAGACTGACCAATCTGTACCGTTGAAACACCTGAATCATCGCGGAGAATCTGCCAGGTATACCCACCTCTGCTGACTTCTACGCCAGTACAGGACTCCAGGGAATCCAGAGCTTCAGACAGATTGGTCGATTCCATATCACCATCCACGGACTGGCAGGCTTCATACACAGGCTGGAGGGAAACAGTAGATGTTTTCTGGATGGGTTCTTTCGCTGTACATCCACCAAGTATCTGAGAGGTGATCAATAAACATCCGCAGGAAAGATTAGCAAACTTACTCATCGAACGTAGATTTCATTAATAATTCCAAGATATCCGAGTGTGGCCCGCTGAATCAAGTTCCAAAGTTAAATACCAACTGCCTGAAACCGCTGTATAGCCATCCTGAGTCACATTACCTATAAATGTTAAGCTCGCTATCGCTGTTGAAGAGCCAGCACTACCTCTAACGATTGATAAATTAGAAGAATTTATAGTCACTAATGCACCAGTAATACTCGGGTTATACACAGTCCGAATCATTGTAGGTGATTTTTGTACAGTTGCGTTAAACGAAGCGCTTACAAAGCCGTTAGAATAATGTGGTGTTAATGTACTGGTTCCACTCGGAATTGTCCCCGCACTCCACGGGCCAGTTGCATAAGGAGATATGCCCGATTCTGGCTGGATATCTAATGTCACAACCTCATCACCAACACTGTACAATGTAACTGTTCCACTTAATACAGCTTGATCGAGAATCGCAGTTTTCTCCCCTTTGCTGTTTTCAAAGACAGTGACACCTTCAGTTACATTACCTGCATAAATTTCATGGAATTCATCTGTCGTTGCATGGATAGGATTCAACGAGAATATCGTCAACAAAAACGCAGTTGCCATAACGAGCAAATATTTAAATTTTTTCACCAGATTTATTCAATATCATTTTTAGATGCTGTTTTCCTTTCTTAGTCGAGCTCTCCTTAATTAAGGTATAGCACACTGAGAAAGGGCTTTCAAGAAACTTGTAGTTATTTGATTCGTCACTTTCCGCTACGGATTGCGTTTTAGTTCGTTTGGCACTATATTGGCGATATATTTATCTTATATATCTTGAATATATATA
>ERZ778515.926-NODE-926-length-23342-cov-5.550651_pt1 | contig 23342 bp, 19 predicted proteins | sample MGYA00510343_ERZ778515 | MGnify/ENA primary metagenome ERZ778515 (study PRJEB29527, sample SAMN07138965) | mouse gut metagenome | material: feces | host: mouse | place: China:Nanjing | collected 2016-01-25 ...
CTCTTCCGATCTTACGGTTTATTCTGTACCTTTCAAGGCGTGTTTTCCGCACTTCGCGCTTTGGTGTGAACATGGTTCCAGGACGGATGAGGATTTATATCCGCAAAAATCGATATTTCCGTCGGCTTCGGCAGTGCTTTCGCATCTTATCCGTTTGTTTCGCCTTCTGCCAGGCTCATTATGACCGTTTGCAGCTTTCTTTTCGTCTCTCCCGCCCCGTCCGGCCTTTTGGCAGTCCTTTGGCATGGCTTGGGCCGTTTATCTGTCCTGTTCTTTCTCCTGTTTGCCTCCGGTCTGTCTTCCTGTCCCTTAGATGACGGACGGTTGTGCTGTCACCGATGATCTGTTTTCGTATTGTATCCTGCACACGTTGCAGGTGCCAATCAAACCCTCTGTCGTGCGCGCGGCCGTACGCGTGCGCGTAAGGGGAGTTGCGCACGAGAGTCCCCCTTTACCCTGTTGTTTTAGGGTGTAAAGGTAGGGGATCGCCGGGGCGGAAGAAAGGCTTACCTCTTCCTGTCCCTACAGTTTGGGGGCAGAATGCTGGGGATACGGCGATCTATCGATATTATCAAAGAAGATAACTAAAGGAGCTTCATCAATCATCGTCTTTTTAAGCGGTTAATATTTCAATCTGTCAATCCACGTGTGAATGTTTTTCTCTTCGGCACGATTGAGCAAGCTACCCTCTTTCCAGTTCAACGTCGGATAAGTGCGTTTCAACGTGGCCACGCTACCCGTAATCGAACTGCTGCCCGAAGTGGCGAACGGAATGACCGTCTTGCCTTTCAAGTCGTGGCTTTCGATGAACGTGTTGATGATTCTCGGAGCGAGGTTCCACCAAATCGGATAGCCGATAAAAACGACGTCATAGTTTGAAACGTCCAATCGTTTGCCGCCCAAAGCCGGGCGTGCCTTCGGGTCGTTCATTTCCACCGAGCTGCGCGACTGCTTGTCGTGCCAGTCGAGGTCGGCATCGGTGTAGGGTTGTGCCGGGGTGATGGTATAGAGTTCTCCGCCTATTGCATTCGCTACCTTTTGGGCAGTACGGGCCGTCGTTCCCGTCGCAGAGAAATAAGCGACGAGGACTTTATGATTCGATTGCTTGCTGTTCATATTCTGTTTTTGTTGTGCGAAAGTTGCGGTCGCCATACCGACGACCGACAACAATACCAATAAGTATTTATACATGGGAAATCCGTTTTATTTCTGAAGTTTATCGTATTCCTCGTCCGTGACGGGTTCGAGCCATTCGTTCGAGGCGTTCTCGCCGGGAATCTCAAAGGCAAGGTGTGCGAACCAACTGTCGGCTGCCGCACCGTGCCAATGTTTTACGTTCGCCGGAATGTGGATGACCGTGCCGGGCAGAATCTCCTGCGCGGGCTTGCCCTCCTCCTGATACCAGCCGCGACCGGCTACACCGACAAGCATCTGTCCGCCGCCTTTCGTGGCTTTATGGATATGCCAATTGTTGCGGCAGCGCGGCTCGAACGTCACGTTCGAGAACGGAATCTGCCCGGTCGAGATCCGTGCAAGGTAACTGTTGCCGACGAAATACTTGGCATAGGCCGTATTCGGCTCGCCGACGGGGAAAATCATTTCGCGCTGGAACGCTGCTTTGGCGTCCTCTCCGGTGGTGTCTTCCGCCCATACGTCTTTGGCGAGACGGAATGCAGCCCAAGCTTTCGGCCAGCCGGCGTAAAAGCCGATGTGCGTAATGATTTCGGCGATTTCGGTACGGGTGATGCCGTTCTTCTTCGCCGACTGGAGATGATATGTCAGCGAGCTGTCGGTAATGCCTTGACTGATGAGCGAGGTAATCGTCACCAAGCTGCGGTCACGAAGACCGAGCAAGTCATTTCTGCTCCATACTTCGCCGAAAAGGACGTCGTCGTTGAGTTCCGCGAATTTCGGAGCGAACTCGCTCAACTGGTCTCGTCCTGCCGTCTGTACTATCTTTTCCTGTGCCATAATATGTAATGTTAAAATGCTGAATACTGAAATTAAAATGATTCGGTTCATGATTCATTGAATGAAGTTATTGATTCTGTTTGCCGGATTAAGCGGAGTCTGGTCGGACAATATTAGGGACTTGACCATGTGCAGCGTTCCCTGCTTGTATTTCTGGAAATGCTCCGAGGCGATATGCTTTTCGTAGGCTTCACGGCTTGCGTATGTTTCAAGAATGGTTATCTTGCAGGGATTCTCCTTTTCGCTGACCGCATACATCGTTAGCACTCCCGGTTCGGTACGCAGGGAGATTTCGCCGACTTCCGCTGCGTATTTCATATATTCGTCAAGATACTGCGGGAAAATCTCGATTTTCGACAGCCGCACGATACCGTCGGATTGCATCGGTTCTTTGGCGCATATCGACGGCGCCTTGTCGAGATTAAGACACTTGCCGATTACCTCGCCCGTAGCGATATAGGAATAGGTCGTGAAATCGAATAGCACGGGTTTTAGGCGTGTGTAGTCGGGCTTACCGTCGGCATCAAGTACCTCCGGTGCTGCATAGGTATTGACGACCGAACAAATGAAATTGTCGAACCCGTCGGTCTTGTAAATATCCACTACGTCGCACTCCATCGTCAGTGGCGAAGCGTCGATGACGGGTGTGCCATTCTCGCCCCAATGGAAGCCGAACACTTCCGATTTATCGACCGATGCACCGCTGACGCTACCCACATAGTCTGCTTTCGGAAGCATTTCGCGGCTGACGAGATTGATGGATAGTTTCTTCGATTGGCGGATGCCTTGATTGGTATGGTGCTTGTCGCTCATGCTCACGAGGATGCGGTCGTGGCCGATGATGCCCGTATGGCCCACTACGAGCCAGTTCACTTTACCCTCGACCTCCGCACCGATAACGGTCATCGGTTTCGGATAAAGAGCCAGCAGGTTTCCGATATGCTTCTTTTCTGTTTCCATGATATTGGGGCTGTTTGTTTTGTTTCTCTCTGTCGTGCCGCATGACAGCAGCACAAAGAGAAGTAGTACACTTAATACGATTCTTGTCATATTTCTTTAGATTGACTTGATGAATTTTGCCGGAACACCTCCGACGACCGTATTCGCTGCTACGTCCTTCGTTACGACAGCACCTGCCGCAATGACGGCGTTGTCGCCGATGGTCACGCCTTGCAGAATGGTAGCGTTCGAGCCGACCCACACGTTTTTTTCTAGTACGATGGGCGCGGGATAGGTGTGGCTGCGCTCTTCGGGGGAAAGTCCGTGGTTGAGCGTAGCAAACACTACGTTGTGTCCGATTTGGCATCCGTCGCCTATCGTCACGCCACCGTGGTCTTGAAAATGGCAACAGGCATTGATGAATACATTTTCGCCTACCGCGATATTTTTCCCGAAATCCGCATAGAGGGGTGGAAATACACGCAGCGATTGCGGTACCCGATAGCCGAACAGTTCGGAGAGCAGTCCGCGCACTTCATCGGGCGTATGATAAGCCGTGTTCAAACGGAACGTGACGCGGCGTGCCTCGTCGCTCATCTCGTCCATGAAGCGGTGTACCTCTTCCGTATTGAGAGCCTGCTTCGTCTTTACATATTCTTTGAAATCTTCGACATTCATAATTTTACTGTTTTTCTATTTTTACACGTATATCGCCGCCGACAGTCAGGGCTTCAATTCCATTTCCGTCGATACGGCCTATCCTTATCAAATCATTGCTGTGCGACCAGTTCTTGCAGAAAATCGCCACGTTGCCCCAAGGCGCATAAATCGTGATGTCTCCGGGTGTAGGGGCGCAACCGCGCGTTACACCTTCGGTTGTCAGTGCCGGCGTGGGATAAAAGATTTTTTCGGTCGTGTTGTTGTAGTCGTTCAGTGTAACCTCCAACGGCAGACGGGAAAGGAAGTCCCTGCCTGCGGCATTGTCCTCCATCGTGGCGGTAATCGTGCGGTTGCCGGCTGTGATGTTCACTTTCAGGGAGGTCGCCTCCGGTTCGTTCCGGTTTGCTCCGATTGCTTCGAGCCATGCCGGGAGGCGGGTTGTCATTTGGGAGAGGGTCGAAGAGGTCAATAACAATGACTGTTCTATAACCGTTGCATCGGAGCACAGAGTGCGGGCCTCGCTGACCGAAGTGGAAATGCCGCTACTGCCGCTGGTGGCGAACAAGGCGATTCGTTTTCCGGCAAGTTTCGAGGCGTGAGCGTGCAGGAATGTCTGCATCGGTGTTGCCATGCTGCCGTACCAGATGGGATAGCCTACAAATGCGATGTCGTAGGCGTCGAAATTTTCGACCGACGTTTTAATCGGCGGAAAATGGCCCTGCCGGATGGCTGCAAGCTCCTCCTGCGCACGGGAGAGCATGGAATTGTAGTCATCCTCATAAGGCGTCTGCGGTTCTACTTCCAATATGTCGCAGTCGAGCGTGGTCCGAATCGACTGCGCTACACGCTCGGTGTTGCTCGTGCGCGAGCAATAGAGTACCAAATATTTGCCGTTGCTGCCGAGCGTGGGTTTATCCGGTTCCTCGTCGCTGTCGTCTCCGTCGCCCGGCTGCACGGGCGTTTCCGGTTGTTCGGGAGTTACGGGCTCATCATCGGAGCCGCCGCAAGCTGACAGCGAAACTACAGTCAGCAGCATCCATGTAAACAATAAAATATTTTTCATATTCGGTATATTTTTATTTATCGATTTGACTTTCGGTAAACGGATCGGCACGGTGTCCCATAAGGTCAATTTGTGCGTATTCACGGTCGAACGTTTCCAACTCCCAAGCCGACAGGCGAACGGTTCCCGCACCGAGCAGGTCGTCCAAGTGGTCGGGATTGGTCGTACCGGGTATCGGGACAATCCACGACTTCCGCGAAAGCATCCACACGAGGGCGAACTGGGTCGGTGTCAATCCTTTTTGTTCAGCCCATTTGCGGACAAGTGCCACGAGCGGCATATTGTGTTTCAAGGCTTCGGGCGTGAACTGCGGCAGATTCCACCTGCGGTCGCCTTGCTTGAAACGGCTGTTCCCGTCGATTACTCCGGTAAGGAAAGCACGCCCCAACGGGCAGTAGGGAACGAACCCGATACCGAGTTCTTCGAGCGTCGGAAATATCTTCGTTTCCGGTTCGTGCCACCAGATGGCATACTCGCTCTGCACGGCAGACAACGGACAGACGGCGTGGGCACGGCGGATGGAACGTGCGCTTGCCTCGGATAGTCCCCAATGCAACACCTTTCCCTCCTGCATCAAATCCCTGACCGTACCGGCTACCTCTTCCATCGGTACATTCGGATCAACACGGTGCTGGTAGAGCAGGTCGATATGGTCGGTGCGCAAGCGTTGGAACGAACCTTCCACCGCACGGCGTATATGGTCGGGACGGCTGTTCAAGGCCGTCGGTTGTTTTTCTTCTACCCCGAAACCGAACTTCGTGCCGATTTTGACCTTGTCGCGGAACGGAGCGAGTGCCTCGCCGACCCATTCCTCGCTGGTATAGGGACCGTACACCTCTGCCGTATCGAAGAATGTCACACCCTTGTCGTAGGCACGACGAATGAGTGCAACCATTTCCCGCTTGTCGTATTTTCCGCCGTAATAGCCTACCATCGGCAAGCAGCCCAGCCCGATAGCCGACACGTCCAATCCTCCGAGATTCCGGTATTCCATACCGTCCGAAGTCCCGCTCCGGGAAATTCGTTCATTTTTCACCTGTGACGGGTTTTGTGCGAAGACCTTCGACAAGCCCGTCCATTCACCGGCAGCCATTAGAGTTGTCATCGATGCCGTTTTCAAAAAGTCTCTTCTGTCCATAACCGTGTATCGTTACGAATGATTGCCGGAGAGCATATCCCGCAGAATCGCCATTTCGTTTTCTTCTAACCGAAACGGTTCGGTTTCCGCTTCGGGTGCGTGACCGTTTTGTTCGAGAAAACGTCCCAGCACTTTCCGGGGCGTAGTATGGTAGCGGTCGGCAAGGAAAAGGACGACTTCATCCTGATAGATTTCTTCGGGGACAGCTGTTATTCGGTTCATCATTCTTGATTGTTTTTATGATGCAAAATTATGGGGAACTCTAAAATCGGGCGTAACGATAAACGGACAGTTCGTACCGTTTTTACTGATTTATGAACGGTTATCACGTTTTAATGGCAAAAAATAAATACCTTTGTCGTTGAATAGCAAACCGATAGACCTTATGAGCAAAATACTGAAAGTCAGAAATCCAAATGATTACAGCCGCTATCTCGGACAGGAGAAACAGCACCCGCTGATCTGTATTGTTGATTATGAGGCTGTGTCGCCCGTGCGCCATAGTCTGAACAATTACAGTGTCTATGGTATTTTCTTTCATGACGAGGCGGATATAGATTTGGAATATGGCTGCGGAAAGTACGACTATAAGAAAGGTACGGTCATCTGCGTGGCTCCCGGTCAGGTAGGCGGCAAGGAAGACAACGGCGAACGGGTAAATCTGACAGGCTGGGCATTGCTTTTTCATCCCGACCTGTTGCACGGTACGTTTTTGGAAAAGACGATAAAGGGCTACTCCTTTTTCGATTACCGCATCAATGAAGCATTGCACATGACCGACGAGGAACACGATACGCTCGTTTCGCTGATGCGGCAGATACGGAATGAAATCTATCGGACGCGCGATGCCGTGCAGGACGCCATTATCGTGGATTATATCGGTCTGGTACTGAATTTCTGCCAGCGGTTCTACAACCGTCAGTTTCTTACCCGCAAGTTGGAGAACTCGGATATGCTGATGAAGTTCGACACGCTGCTGCGGGATTATTTCGAGGAGAACCGGCAGTTGTCGGAGGGTTTGCCGACCGTCCAGTATTGCGCCGACAAATTGTGTATGTCGGCGAATTATTTTGGTGATATGGTCAAGAAAACGACCGGTGATACGGCAAGCAACTATATCCGGCAATATATTGTCCAACGAGTGAAAAACGAGCTTGCAACAGGAGTGGGGATTGCACAAGTCGCTTACAAACTCGGCTTTGAATATCCCCAGCATTTGAGCCGGATGTTCAAAAAACAAACTGGGATGACACCGTCGGAGTATTGCGCAAGCATTCATAAAACGGAACGGAAATAATCTGTCGGACAGAGTTGCGGCAACACCTTGTTACGTCGCATGCCGTAATGACTACCGACATACGTTCCATTGCCTTATTCCATGCTCCTCCATCCAACGGACGCGTTCCGCATAAAGAGCGAAACTTTCTTCTATATCCTTTTTCTCCACATGCCCGAATATATAATCTTTCATGCCAACGGCACAGATACTGGAATTATTTTTCAATAGCGGAAGTAGCGCAAACAGCCACGGATATATATCAGTCTTGACGAGAGAATGAATCCGGTACTGTCCGGCGATGCCTACTTTGAGTCCAAGGACTTCATGGCGACCGTCAATGTTACGGAATTTCCGATACGGGACCACAAGGTCGTTCTTCGGATATGCGTACGGCAGACTTCCCGAAGTCCGGGGGCGGCGATCTTCGTTGGTGACTATGAATAATTAAAGGCGGTGGGGCAAATCCCACCGCAACTTATTCTGCAACGGGGCGAACCAAATGACCGCACTCACGGCCGTAGTTGTCCCAATAACCTCTACTCGGACGGAAGCCCAGACCGCAGGCGATGCTCCCCTTGCTGCTCGAACTGAGCGTACCCGACCAGTAGTAACCGTAAGAGCCCTCATCGAGGAGATACTCATCCCAGCGGATACCCGTCGCAGGCAAGAAAATGGAATTACCGTTGGGACCGGTGACCAAATAGCCCTTTATACCTTTATAAGTAGTCCACTTCCAAGTACATTTATCACATAATTCCTTTATTTCATCCAAAGTCGGCATACGCCACTTACCGCCCCACTTGACATGAGTCACATCAGATTGTGTTCGGCTGATATTACTACCTTTTTATCTCCTACCGACCGTTTCTTCCGAATACCGAGGCCCCGAATGGGGGCAGTCATCGGTGGCCTGTTTTCGTTTTGTATCCTGCACACGTTGCAGGTGCAAATAAAACCCTTTGTCGTGCGCGCGGTCGTACGCGTACGTGTAAGGGTAGTTATGCACGAGAGCCCCTTTTACCCAGTTGTTTTAGGGTGGAAAAGCAAGGGATCGCCGGGACGAAATAGAGCTTTTTCGCTTTCTTTTTCCACAGTTCGGGGGGAAATGCCAGGGAAAAGGTGATGATGATATTTTATCGGGATTGTGTAGGGGAAAAGAGAAATGAAGGTGGTTTTGATAGGCTGCTGTTTGTTTAACAAGGCCTGTGTGTAGAGTAGAATAGTGTGCGAGGATTAGGATTATATGAAGATGTATATTGAAATTAGTTTCGGAATCGTACTTATTATTGGTCTGAAGTGAAATATATTTGTGTTTTTATAAAATATTCTTTAAATTATGTTGCAAACTGAATTAATTTGTTTACATTTGTAGCGATCGCATACTTTTTTGTTCCGGTCTTTTAACAAGGTATTAACCAAATCTATTTATATATGAGACCGAAAGAAGTTGCGAAAATAATTATTTTCTCTATTAGTTTTTTGTTTTGCCATGTCGTACATGCAAAAGTAATATATTACGAAACCTTTGGGGATGTAAATGATATTGCATTACAAGTATCGGAGTTTACAGATTGGAGAGAGAGTGCCTATCATTATAGTGGAACGGCAAAGATAGGAACATCTTCCGTTTATAATTGTTCTCTTTCCGGGAGTAGTGGAAAAGCTAATCTTTATTTCCCTTCAATGAGTCATAACCGATTTATTGTAAGTGGGATAGATACGAAAGCTTATGAAGCTGTGGAATTATCTTTTCATGTTCGCATAGATACAGGTAAGGATGTACTTCGAGTGTATTATAGTGTTGATGAAGGAAAGACATGGACTAATGTTTCTTTTTCCTCTGTGCCCACCTCGTCTTGGCAACTTTTGACGGCAGAAACATTGCTGCCGTCTGCAGAAAATCTTTCTTTAAAGATTGAGAATACGACTAGAAGCAGTGATATGATTTTAATTGATGATTTGCAATTATCGGTTGAAGATGATGATCCTACATCGGTTGCTGCTCCAGTCTTCAGTCATCCTTCCGGTACTTATTATGAAGCTTTTGAATTGTCTTTGTCCTGTTCTTCCAGAAATACTGCCATCTATTATACATTAGATGGTAGCATTCCCGATCAATCGTCTGCATTTTATACTTCGCCTATTTCTGTTTCGGAAGACATGACTGTTTCTGCTGTAGCTTATAAAGGGGCAATGTGTAGTGAAATAAGAAAGGAAGTTTATCATCTGGAAAACTTGCCTGAAATAGCTGCTATAAAAGATTTGCGTTCTTTGCAATCCGGTGCGCGGATAAAATTACTGCTTTCAGGGGCTGTCGTCACGGCTGTTTGTAAGAATGGATTTTTCGTTCAAGATGCTGGTAGCGGTTTGTACATTGAGAATGTATCAGATTCCTATCATGTAGGAGATTTGTTAGAAGGTTATATAGTAGGCAACTTTGCGTTGAGCAATGGTTTGTTAGAATTACATACGTCTTTTTGTGGAGGTCTGTCTGTTTCTGGGGGGAATGCACCTATCGATGTTATTTCAGAATGGGAGGAAATACTTTCAAATCCAGAATCTTATTATGGCTGTTTAGTTAAAATGGAAAAGGCTCAGTTTGGAGCGGATAGATTGATAAGTTCAGATAATGGGTATAAGGTCTCTTTTATGGATTATTTTGGGGTGGTTTCAGATGATTATAATTGGCCGTCTTTATTTAACGTTACAGGTATTTTGCTTCCCGACGGAGATATTCCGTCATTAGCTATTCGCAGTCTTCAAGATATTCGAGGGATTGCTCTAACTCCTCTTCCATCAGTCGGGACTGTACTTGTATGTGAATCTGTTAAAGGAATCTATGCAATGAACCATACGTTGACATCTAATGCAATGGGCAGCGAGCGTGTGTATAGAACAGATAATCGAATAGTATTAACTCAGCGACAAGTTGATAATGGTAGTTTGTTTTGGACGGTAGATGCTACAACCGGGAGAATTCGTATTCCTGATGGAAAATATTTATCCATAAAATCAACGGGTAGTGATAAAGCCGCTTTAAATTTATACAGTACCAGTAGTTCTCTTTCTTCCTTGCCGAAATGGAACAAGATGGAGGGAGGTTGGTATATGAAATTATCGGGTGAGACTAATTACCGATGTTTGTTATATTCTGCTTCCAAATTCAAATTGTATGCCAAGGTAAATGAAGGTAATACCGCCTATGCCTATCATGCGGCAACAGATGTTCCGGCTTATTTGGGATATGTCCGTTCGGTGGTTCCCGATCGTTTGGGTACTGTATGTTTGCCTTACGATGTTATGGGGGATGATTTGGGAGATGTGGAGATTTATTCCGTTAAAGGAAAGCATGTGGACGAGTCGGGGCGCACGGTAGATATTGTGTTGGATGGACCTCTGTCTGCGATTGTAGCAGGTGTACCTTATTTATTTCGTTCTTTGTCTTCTGAAATGGTGACTTGGATTTATTCGGGTGAAGAGGGGAGTTCTCCTTCTTCCTGTAATGGACTGATAGGTACTTTTACGGGGATAAATACAGGAAATGATGGGACGGACGCAAGTCTGGAGGGATATTTTGTGCTATCGGACAATACATTCCGTTTGTGTGCGCCAGGCTCTGCGTTAGGAGCGAACCGTGCATATTTGAATTTAGATGATGTCCCGGAGCTTTCTTCTTCCGTGAAAGGGTATACCCTTCCGTTGCAGGATATTGAGACTGTAATATATAATCCTATTTTTTCTACCGGTTCCTCTGATGAAAATATTTATAATATGCAGGGAATTCGTGTAGGAAAAGGAAGTGATTTTCATTCCTCTTCTCTCCACCTTTCGCCTGGGTTATATTTGTACAAAGGCGGTAAATATCTGATACCTTAATTACAATAAAAAACTAGTAATGAAGAAAAAATATGTAACACCGAAGGTGATTGCTATAGACTTTACTTCGGATGGCGGTATACTGCAATCTTCTTCTAATGAACCTTCCCGACAGAGTGTTTCTGTGGATTATGAGAAAGGCGTTTGGCAGGGAGAAGTGAAAGATTGTAATAGAGGAAGCGATATTTGGGAATAAGTAGCTTTGGCTTAGGGGAGGATTATTGAAAATAAACGTGAATCAACTTCTAGGGTTAGCTCCAAAACTTAGGAAGTGTAGTGTTTGTATAAAACATGCACTGTAGTGTCTCTCTATAAAGCTAAATGTTGATTTTTATATGTGTGAATGTAAGGAATGCAGGTTAGGAAAGAAAGCCTGAATTTCTCATTTATATTGTGTTTGTGCAAACAATGTATATGCCGGGAACAATGAAGTCCTCAGCATATATATTGATGATAATTATCAGGTAAGAGGATGCTATTCAGAAGACTGGTAATGAGTGATCCTGAACAACTTGTTAGGTACTTCTTTTTGATGGTATTCCTAATCATTACTGTTGTTTCTTTTGAGAAAAACGGTGATGTCCTTTCACAGATAGTATACGATAATATGTATGGGACAAGTAAGTTTATTTATGAGGTTCTTTTTTCGTTATTTCCTTTGAACAAAATCTTTTTATAGAGGATAGCAATTTTTTTATTAGGAACAGGACCATTATATAATAATAATTTTGTACCTTTGAACAATACTCTGTTATTATTTAATTTAATAAAATCTTGTTATATGCTTGTGAAAAGGAATATGGCAGTTATACTGGGGGCCTTTTTATTGGGTAACCCATTTTCGCTTATAGCGGATACGGTTGGTATGCGGACACAGCTTGCGATCGGACAAACAATGAACATTGCTGTGAATAATGGTGTAAAAGCAGTGTTGGATTGGGGGAACGGGAACACATCTGAAATGACATTTACGGGGCTTCTACAGGAAATACCGGTACAGGGGGATTCTTTGCAAATAAAAACATCCTCACCAATTATTTCTTTTTGTTGTTCCGATAATCAGATTGTTACATTGAACTTGTCTCAGGCCAGATCGCTAGAGGCATTGGATTGTAATGATAATGCATTGAAAAGATTGGATTTATATCAGAATCGGAATTTGATAAGTTTGAATTGTCAGCGGAATACAATAGAATATTTGAGAGTTAAATATTGTACCCGATTGCAGATTCTAAACTGCGCCCAAAATCCTTTGAAAGAACTGGATTTAGGAAAGAATCTTGTGAAATTGTCTACGTTGATTTGTGCTGAAAACCAACTGTCTGCATTGGATGTATCCAGCTTCCCAAAATTGGAACAACTTTGGTGTAATGATAATCTGTTAGAGAGTCTGAGTCTATCCAAGAACACTGAATTGAAAAGTTTATATGCTTTTGGAAATCGATTGTCGAATTTGGAGATAGATAATCTTTCCAATTTGACTGCTTTATATGTGAATGATAATGATTTGAGTACGATGGAATTGAGCAATTTGTTGCAGTTGAAAACCATTAGTATAGATCACAATCATTTGGGAAAGGTCGGATTAAGTATAAAGATGAAGAATAATCTAAAACATTTTTATGCTAATGACAATCTGCTGGCATATAATTCCTTTCCTACGGTATATTCTACTGCTGGCGGGGGAAAAGATATATTGGAAAAATATAATGTTGCACCGCAAAATGCAGTGTCCGTAGTACCGGCTATCAGTGTGGGAGAACAGCTAAATCTTTCGGCATTGATTAATAAAAACGGCTGGGGAACGACGGTTGTTCATACCGTAACATGGAAGTATGCAGAAGGGAATACGGATTTGGAAGAAGGTATAGATTTTAATGTTTCAAAGAAAGGCGTATATACTTTTCTTCGTCCGTTGGGGGATGTTTATGCTGAAATTACGGCTCCGACATATCCGGGTTTGACATTGTGTACCACTCCTGTCAAGGTTATGGCAGATGCCACCGCTATTCAGAATGCTGCTGAATCAACATTCCGTATTACGTCTCAACCCGGAATGCTGGTTGTTTCTACGGACATACCGGTTCAACTTAATGTAATTGCATTAGACGGGCGTACGATTCTCAGTCAGGCGTTAAGTGCTGGTACGCATTATCGGAGTTTGCCGGCAGGTATTTATATAGTGAATGGCCGTCGGGTATTGATTGGTCGTTGATGTTTGGATTTCATAATTAGAGATAAAATGGAAAATTTGAAGTATATAAAAATAACAACTTGTGCGGTATTATTCTCAGTCTTTTCTGTAGGAGTACAAGCTCAATATAGTAATTTGAAGTTACATCACGATGCGAAAAAGCATGGTGAGATAGTCGTAGACAGAGATACGGTATATGGAGATTATAATCAAGCTTTGAAACAATTAACAGTGATGAGCCAAAACGGTTATACGGCTACACCCTCTTTTACCGACAGTCAGTCTGCCTTTTTCTCCGTGAAGAAAAGTAAAGAAGATTTGTTGCAGGTTTCTTTTAATTATAACTTCCAAAACAAAGAACAGCAGGGCACACTTGTTCTTATGGCACTCGATGGGACGGTTAAGGAAGTTATTGTAAAACAAAAGGCAAATAGTTCTGCCGGACAAGTGCAGTCTGACACAAAATTAAAGATTGCTTCCGGGCAGGCAAGCCAGGCACAGGGGGGAGAAGGGATTGAGAAGTCATTTGACGGTGATATGAATACAATCTATCATTCGCCGTGGTCGGGTACTGTTATGCCGGTTACATTGACTTATACATTGGCATCAGCCTCCCATGTGGATTACATGTTGTATCATCCCCGACAGAATGGTGGTTCTAACGGTAACTTTGGTCGGGTCAAGGTGGAATATGCTACGGGAGATAATCCGAATGCTTTTGTGCTGCTTACGACCACGGATTTTAATGAAAGCGGTTCCTCTTCCGTTGTGCGTTTTGGGGACGAGGGAATAGACAAGGTAAAAAAGATACGTGTGACGGTGAACAGCGGATACGGTGGCTTTGCCAGTTGTGCGGAGATGGAGTTCTATCAACGTAATTATGAGCTCCAGAATACGCTTAATACATATTTTGAAGATGCTTTATGTACACGTTTGAAAGATAACGTTACGGAAGAAATGGCGGCTGGTATTGCGGATCCTTATGTTAAGCAATTGGTTTATACAATGCTTTCCGGTAATTATCAAACAGCTTATCGGGTGGGAGAGTACGAAGCCTATCGTACGTTAAGTTCATTGTCATCGTGGTTAAAGACAAATACTTATAATGCCTATGAGAATCCAACCGGAATTTATTTTACCGCCGGTAGGCCGATTGTGGCCTTTGCCGAAGGTATAGGTGATACTCCCGTATTATTGAAGATTAAGAATTTTGGGAAGGCTTCTGAGGATGAAGCTCAGTCCGAGAGCTCGTATGTATTGTATAACGGTGTCAATGTGATCACTCCGCGTAATCGCGGTAATGGCTATGTCTCTTATTATACGGATGCTTTTGAAACGGCTCCTCATGTAAAGATTCATTTTGCAATGGCCGATGTAAACGGTTATTTCGATTTGGAACGTGGCGATACCAATGAGGACTGGCAGGCATTGTTGGCAAATGCTTGTTCGGATATTATAGATATGCGTACGAAGCGTATACAGGTAGCTTTCCCTACAGCCCGTTTTAAAGAAAATTGTCCGGTTGATGCCGTTAATCTCGCTTTGAATTTGGATAGTGTGATATATCGAGAGCGTGAGATAATGGGATTGACGTATTATGGTACGGAACCCAAGAACCGCCAGTTTGCTCGTGTGGTTTGGAGCGGTTTTATGTTTGCCGATGGTATAGGGGCTGCGGCAAATGATAATTCGGTGGCATCTTGGATGAAACCTTCCCGCAGCGATTTTGAGTTTTGGGGAATTGGACATGAATTGGGACATGTCAATCAGCTTCGTCCCGGTTTGAAATGGGTCGGTTGTGGTGAAACTACCAACAACATCTATTCAGCTTGGGTACAATTTACCCAAGGCACTGGCTGGTTGCGTCTGGAATCGGAGGTATCAGGTATTGAAGACTATTCACGCCTAAAGGGAGGCAGGTTCAATGCTTATTTGGAGAATGGGGTGCGTAAGGGAATATCCTGGCAGTTACAGGAAGGCCCGGATTATTACGGGAGCGATTTTGTATCCAATACGATAAAAAATGAAGACTATGCCGGTCACAAATTGCCGCAAGACACGGTGGCTAAGTCGCGTAATTATGACCATTTTGTTAAACTGGTTCCCTTGTGGCAGTTGCAGCTCTATTGTCATAAGTGTGGTTTTGCTCCCCATGTGTATGCGAAGGTGATGGAGGCGTTGCGTAAAGCTAGTGATGCCGATATGAGTAACGGGATGCATCAGATGCGTTTTATGCGTTTGGTCTGTGATTCTACGGGATTGAATTTCTTGCCTTTCTTTGAGAAGGCTGGTATGTTGCGCCCGATCAATGCTTATATTGAGGATTACAGTCGCGAGTGGTTGAAGATAAATCAGGAAATGATTGACGAACTGAAAGCTTATGTTGCATCCAAAGGGTATCCGCAACCGGAAGGAGAGTTGAATTATATCTCCGGAAACAATTGGCAGATTTATGCAGAAAAGCGGCCTTTGCAGGGAGGGACATTGAATGAAGGATGTACTTCGACAGGAGGACGTATTCAAGTTTCTCATTCCGTATGGCGAAATGTAGTTGCTTTTGAGACGTACGACAAAGACGGTAATTTGTTGCGTATCTCTATGCAGGGTTTGGGAGCTCCTCAAAATGCCAATTCCTACACCCAAGTGTTGTGGCCGCAAAGTCTGTCTGAGCGTGCGGCTTATATTATGGCAGTAGGATGGGACGGAACGCGCGTAAAATGCTATGAACGGTAGGCAAGTGAGTGATAAAGACACGTGCCCGGTGATGATTTCACCGGGCACGTATCGTCTGGAGATGTATAATAATAGGAGGAATTTATAAAATACCTGGAAGTAAGTATGACCGAAGTCGTTTAATATGCGTATCTTTGCATTTTGAAAGCGGACCTTTCATTATTTACCATTTAATGCATCATTATTTATGAAATTTGACAATGACAGCTGGGCCGGCTTTAAAGGCGATGTATGGAAGAAAGAGATCAATGTAAGGGATTTCATTCAGAACAACTATACTCCTTATTGGGGGGATGATTCCTTTTTGGTTTCGTCTACGGAAAAGACACGCAAAGTCTGGAACAAGCTGACCGAAATGTTTAAGGAAGAGAGGGCACGTGGCGTGTATGACACGGAAACCAAAATGCCGCAGACGATAACAACATACGGTCCCGGATATATAGATAAGGAGAATGAGGTTATTGTGGGACTTCAGACCGATGCTCCGCTGAAAAGAGGCATTTTCCCCAAGGGCGGAGTGCGAATGGTGGAAAACAGCTTGGAAGCTTATGGCTATCACCTGGATCCCATGACCAAGGAAATCTTTACCAAATACCGCAAGACGCACAATGAGGGTGTGTTTTCTGCTTATACGGATGAGATGTTGGCTGCCCGCCGATCGGCCATTATCACCGGACTGCCCGATGCTTACGGACGTGGTCGTATTATCGGTGATTATCGCCGTGTGGCCCTTTATGGTACCGCTATACTGATAGAAGAAAAGAAGAATTATCAGAAACGGCTGGACATTCAGGAGATAACGGAAGAAATTATCCAGCGCCGCGAGGAGATCAGCGAACAGATCCGTGCCTTGAAGGATTTTGAGACGATGTGTGCCGGATACGGCTTTGATGTCACTCGTCCGGCTCGCGATGCCCGTGAGGCCGTTCAATTTGTATATTTGGCTTATCTGGCTGCGGTGAAAGATCAGGATGGAGCGGCAATGTCTATCGGACGTACGGCGACATTCCTGGATATATATATCGAGAAAGACATCAAGGAAGGACGTCTTACGGAAGAAGAAGCACAGGAACTCGTTGATCAGATGATCATAAAACTGCGTATTGTGCGGTTCTTGCGTACACCGGAATATAACGATTTGTTCTCGGGAGATCCTGTATGGGTAACCGAGTCTTTGGGAGGAATGGGGATTGACGGCCGTACGTTGGTAACGAAAACCTGCTATCGTTATCTGCATACTTTGTATAATCTGGGTCCTGCGCCGGAACCGAATCTTACCGTGCTTTGGGCGGAAAAACTACCGGAAAACTGGAAACGTTTTTGTGCAAAAGTTTCTATTGACACTTCGGCTATCCAATATGAGAACGACGATCTGATGCGTGTTGATTACGGTGACGATTACGGTATTGCCTGCTGTGTGTCGCCGATGAAGATTGGTAAGCAGATGCAATATTTCGGTGCTCGTGCCAACCTGGCAAAGTGCTTGTTATATGCCATCAACGGTGGTCGCGACGAGCGTAGCGGAGTGCAGGTCGCTCCTAAATACGAGCCTATCACCAGTGAATATCTGGACTTTGACGAGGTGATGGAGAAGTATGAACAGATGATGCGCTGGCTGGCCAAAGTGTATGTCAATGCGCTGAAAATCATTCATTACATGCACGATAAATATGCGTATGAGGCATTCGAAATGGCACTGCACGACGGTAATGTGCAGCGCATTCGTGCCACAGGTATTGCCGGATTGTCCATTGTGGCCGATTCGTTGGCTGCCATCCGTGATTGCAAGGTAAAGGTGATTCGTGACGAACGCGGTTTGGCTGTTGATTTTGAGCGTGAGGGCGAGTATGTTCCTTACGGTAACAACGATGACCGTACCGATCAGATAGCTGTGGATATTACGGAGAAATTTATGGAATATCTGCGTCAGCACGAGACATACCGGAATGCCATCCCCACGCAGTCGATCTTGACGATAACCAGTAATGTGGTATACGGAAAGAAAACCGGAAGCACGCCCGACGGCCGCAGGGGCGGGACGCCTTTTGCTCCCGGTGCCAACCCGATGAACGGACGTGACAGCAAGGGAGCCGTGGCTGCATTGGCTTCAGTTGCCAAGTTGCCGTTCCAGCACGCTCACGACGGCATTTCTTATACGTTTGCTATTTCTCCGGCGACTTTGGGCAAGGAGCCGGCTGTACAGGTGGACAATATGGTAAGCCTGCTTAACGGTTATTTCGTGCCTACGGGCGGACAGCATCTTAATGTGAACGTCTTTGATAAGGAACTTCTTTTGGATGCTATGGACCATCCCGAGAAATATCCTCAGTTGACGATTCGTGTATCGGGGTATGCAGTGAACTTTGTCAAACTGACTCGCGAACAACAGCTGGACGTGATTTCACGTACGATCAACCATTCGTTGTAATGAGCGAAATAAAGGGAAGAATACATTCTTTAGAGAGTTTCGGGACCGTTGATGGTCCCGGAATTCGTTTTGTGACCTTTCTTCAAGGCTGTCCGTTGCGTTGTCTGTATTGCCATAATCCCGACACATGGGAGGCACACCGGAAGGTTGCCTACGAATACACCCCGCAACAATTGCTGGAAGAAGTGTTGAAATACCGCAATTTTATTGTGCGTGGAGGGGTTACCCTCACGGGAGGAGAGCCTTTGATGCAACCGGAATTTGCCAGGGAATTTTTTCGTTTGTGCCGGATGGAAGGCATTCATACGGCGCTCGACACTGCCGGCTCCATAGTTACTCCGCAAGCTTTGTCCGTATTGGATTATGCGGATTTGGTATTGTTGGACATAAAGGCTTTGGATGCGGAACTTAGTCGTCGGGTAAGTGGAGCGGACGGAAGCCGTACCTTGCGTTTTTTGGAGGTGTTGCAGGAACGCGGTATGGCTGTGTGGATTCGTCATGTTCTCGTGCCCGGATTGACGGACGATGATGAGAAACTGGATCGGCTGGTGGATTTTCTTAAAGGATATACGGTGATTGAAAAGGTGGAATGGCTGCCTTACCATACGTTGGGTGTGTTCAAATATAAAGAGATGGGTATAGAATATCCTCTCGACGGAGTGCCGCCTTTATCGGTCGAACGTATTAAAGCCGTTCGGGAACGGTATGCCGGTGTTTTTCCGGTAGCGAAAGACTGAGCGCAGAAGCGGAAAGGTTTTTCCTTGTTTTTCTAATAAAGAAATCCCGATAAGTGAGAGAACTTATCGGGATTTTTTTGTTGTCATTTGTCGCATACGGGCTTATCCTTGATGTACGGTGAGTTGCGGGAACGGGAAGTCTATGCCTCGTTTGTTGAACTCGTCGTAGATGCGTCTGTTCATGTCGAAATAAACATTCCAATATTGGGCTTGAGTAGTCCAGATTCGAATGCAAATATCTACGCTGCTGGCGCTCAGGGCATAAAGGACGATCATAGGAGCCGGATCTTGCAGAATGCGCTGGTCAGCATTGATCAGTTCTTCAAGAGTGGCTTTGATTTGTTCGATATTGGCTCCGTATTCTACACCTATGATCCATTCTACCCGTCGAGTGTCGTTGCGGTTATAGTTTGTGACAACGCCGCTGCTCATTGCTCCGTTAGGGATATAAACTACTTTGTTGTCTCCGGTGGTGAGGAGGGTATGAAAAATCTGTATTTCCTTTACCGAACCGGATGTACCTTGGGCTTCTATCCAATCGCCCACCTTGTAGGGCTTGAACAGCAGGATGATCAACCCTCCTGCCAGATTTTGCAGATTACCGGACAGTGCCATACCGATAGCCACACCGGCGGATGCCAGTAGGGCGGCAAAAGAAGTGGTGTTGATTCCCAGCGCACTGACCACCGAGATAATCAGAAGGACGGTTAAAAGGATGTTGACGAAACTTTTCAGAAACGATTGGATCGTTGCTTCCACATGCCGGCGTTCCAGCATCCCGGCCACAAATTTGTTTATCATCGAGATGATAAAACGCCCCACAACAAAGACAATCAGCGCTACGAGGATGTTCTTTCCGGCGCTGATACCCCAGTCGAAAAACTGCTGTATGATTACTTCCAGTTGCTGCGGCTTGTCAGTCAAAGTTTCGGTATGCTGGGCTACCTTGTTTGCAAGACTTGCGGTTAATGTTGAAATCATAACGTTTGTTTTTGGTTATTACGGCTGCAAAAGTACGGCTTTTTTATCGTTTGTACAACCCGCTTGTCGGTAGAGGCCGGCAAGCGGGTAGGAGATTAATATATAAATTTCATGTTTTCAACCTTTCCTCCGCAGATGCAATTTAAAATGTAGACACCTTGGGGAGCGCGAAACGGCAGATGAATGGTTTCCTCTGTTCCGCAGCCCGAAGCCAGAATGTTGCCTTTCAAGTCGGAAATAAGTATGCGTTTGGTCCGCCCCGTACTTCCTTTACTTATTAAAGTGATGCGTCCCTGTTGGGTACTGATTTGAAGGGAAGGGGTTAAATTTCCGGTGGAAACAGCTTCGATGTTATCGGCTGTGTCTTCGTATGGAGTGATACGGAACACTTTAGTCTCGTGCGATTTGATACGGGCGCTGAAAGCTGTAGACGTGGTGTCGGTGTAGGCGTGTTCCCACAAATCGCGTACGATGTATTTTTCCCCGTCTTCCAGATAATAGTCGGTCAGGTTCAGGCTCACGGAACGGAGCCTGCTGCCACGGTTCAATACGGCCAGGGCTATGTCTCCGTTCTCCAGGTCTTTCATATAGATTTCGATGTCGCCGTTTTGTTCCGTCTTCATCAGCAGGGCGGCCTGTCCCATGCGGTCCTGGTTGATGGCTATCATCTCTTCGTTGGTCAGTATGCGCAGATCGTTTTCTTTGTTGTCGGTGATTTTTTTCTTTTGTGCTGCCGTCAGACCGGAGGTTGCCAATTGCGCGGGATCGCTCCAGAACCGTACGTCGTTGCAGATGGTAAGCGGCGAGGCGAACATACACCACATTGAGAATTGCGATTGGTATTCGGTGGCGGTCATGCCGTTGGCCCCGGCGTTACTGCTGGATTTACCGGTGCCCCATAAACCGGTCATCATCATGTCGGCGTCATTGAACCGGTTCACACCGGCATAGTAACCTAGGTTTTTCATAATGTCTATTCCTTGTATCACTCCGCAGTGTCCGCCGTCGTGCTGCCCGTGGTCCCAGATGTCACGCGTATCGTAAGTCACCCGCCAGCAGGAGCCGCCTGCTTCCGTACCCCAAAGCCAGGGGTCTCGGGAGCCCCATTCACACAGATAGAATAAGATGTCGCGTCCCGAGGCTTTCAAGGCATCCCCCATCGTTTTGTAACGTTGGCTCAGTGCCGATGCGTTCAGACCGTCGGTGCCGCAAGCATCGTATTTTAGCAAGTCGAATCCCCATTCGGCATATTGGCGGGCATCGGTGGCCTCGTGACCGAGAGAACCGTAGGCACCCGCACAGGTATGCGAGGCGGCATCGGAATAAATGCCGAGTTTCATTCCCATGCGATGCAGGGAGTCGGTCAGATATTTCAGGCCTTTCGGGAATTTCCGGTTGTCGTATTGCGGTTTTCCGTCAGCAGAACGGGAAGACGCGTGCCATAAGTCATCCAGACAGATATACCGGTATCCGTATTTGTCCAGATGAAGGTCCACAAATGCGTTGGCCACTCCGATTACGTTATTTTCCGACACTTCGCTCTGAAAAACGTTCCACGAGATCCATCCCATGAACGGAGTGGGTTGCGTCAGGTTGGCTGCAACGGTCAGTGTGACGGGTTCTGTGCTTTGTTCGCCTTCTGCGTTAATATGTACGGTATAAGTGTAGGTCCCTTCTTGTTCTACAATGCCTTCCACCGTCTGTCGCTTCTCATTGTAGGACAATCCGGCGGGCAATCCGCTTACCGATAGCTCGGCGTCTGGATTGGCGGTTCGCAACTTGTGCATGAAACGCACACCGGGCTGCGAGAATACACGGGTGGCACAATCCAGTTTACTGCTGATTTCATCGGCCGAAACGATATAGGGCGGAATGTCGTTGTTGCCCGAATGTTCGAAATAGGCGTTGCACCAGTTGGCGTGGTCACTGTCGTTGCCCGAGCCTCCTTCGCTGTCGAAACGTAAAATCAGGTATTTGAATCCGTCGCAGTTCACGTCCACCTGCTGCGACCATTCGTCGGTGGCTTTGATGATGCCTGAAGCCAGCGTGGTTTCCGGTCGGTCGCCTTTTCCGACGACACTGTAAGTACAGATGGCCCGGTTGTCCAAGGGGCGTGTACTTGTTTTCACTTCGTCGTCAATGCCTACCCGACTTACAAATCGTCCGGCTCCGTTTAGTTTTACGATGATTTCGCTGGTGGCGTGGGTTCCTACACCGCTGGCATACACAGTGTCTTTTACAGTCAGCGGATTGCCTTCGATCGACAGATTGGCTTGTGTCGGATGCCCGCTCCATCCCGTGGTGGTTTTAGTGATGTCCATGTCGCCCAGCAATGCGATGGCGTTTAGTCCGGGGGTGGAAGGAGCCGTCGGCGGATAAACGACAGGAAGCACTTTTCCGCTTTCCATCTCTTCCTGAGTGACGGTAAATGGGGCTTCTCCGCCGCTTTCAAAACGGGCTTCCACCCAGTCGGCGTGGTCGGCCCAGTTAGAGCCGGCGCCATTCGTGATGTCGAGTATCAGATAGGCATATTCTTCAATATCTATCTGTATGTCTGTCGCAGCAGCGTCGCTTCGTCTGATGGTTCCGCTCTGTAACGTATGTTGGGTTTTGTCTTCTTTTACTCCAATCAGTGCATAATCGGCGATGCCGTGGTTGTCGGCTATTTGAGCTTCGTCGTCGATACCTAATAGGGCTTGAAAATGGGCGGCACCGTTTGTCTTTACGATGAGCCGAGAAGGAGAGTGTACACCGATTCCCTGTGTGTAGACCACACCTTTCAGGGTTAGCGGATTACCGTCGGAAGACAGATTTTTTCGAATACTGCGGTTGTCTCCGCAGGTCCCTTTCGAAAGATCCATATTGTGGAGATAGTAGGTGGAGCGGTCCGCTGGGGCCGGAGCATTCACAGAGGGAAGGAAACGATGCTCGGAACGAATGGCCCGGCTGACGGGCATGAAAGACAGGCATAGTATTCCCGATAGCACGCAAGGTAAGATATACTTTTTCATTCAACGTTAAATAATTAAGGGTTATCAGGTACAAATATAAGTTTTTTGAACGGGACATACATTACGGAAAAGCATAATATGTATGGATGCAGGAATTTATTTTATTTCTTTTTTGTAAAAGTAATGCTGCGGGACTTCTGCCGCAGGACGTCCGTAGTTTCTCCTGTCCCTTTTCCTTCGCAGTTCCCAGTTTCGTTTTTCGTGCCCCGCATCCTTCTTTTCTGCGCGCCAAAACTTCCCACAGTGTTTTGAGCTGTACAAATCGTGTTTTGTTTTTTAGTGCTCGAAGTTTGTTTTTTGCAGCTCGGATTTTGTTTTTGTATTTCCTTTGG
>ERZ778515.929-NODE-929-length-23309-cov-7.778662_pt1 | contig 23309 bp, 18 predicted proteins | sample MGYA00510343_ERZ778515 | MGnify/ENA primary metagenome ERZ778515 (study PRJEB29527, sample SAMN07138965) | mouse gut metagenome | material: feces | host: mouse | place: China:Nanjing | collected 2016-01-25 ...
AGCAGAAATAGCTTCATGACGTTTATGAATTCCGATTTTTCCGAGATCCGTTTCTCCATACAAATACAAAATTAATGTTTTTTTGCGTTATGGCGGCTATATATTTTAATCACTTTTCCTTATCATACGAAGATTTTCTTACTTTTGTAGAATGAAACAGGATATATTAATTGTCGACGAAAACCAGAACGAGTTGTTGAACCGTTTTTGTTCGGCAGCCACCCATGTCAGCAAGCTTGAGAACAACTATGTCTGTGCCCGTTTCGAACCCGGCGCGCATCAGGAAATGCCTCAGTTGCCGGCTACAAGAATATCCGGACAGATTTATATTCTGCTGACGCATGGAGAGATAATCATTGACCAGAATTTCGAGCAGCGCCATGTCGAGGCCGGAATGATGATAAATATCTTCGATAACAATGTGTTTTCGATAACGTCGCCGGACTGGAATGCTGTCGGAGCATATTTCCTGTTTATGTCGCAGAACTTTCTACATAATGTAAATATCTCCCTTACCGCATTCGATACCAACCTGTTGAAAGAGCGTAAGCGCGGGCTGATGAAATTCGCAGGCGAGGATCTTACCATGATTTCACGATATATGGAGATGCTGGCCATGAATGCCGACTATAACGTCAAATCCACCTTGTGCCGTTATGTGGCGTCGAGCCTGGTATCCGCTCTGTTTTATCAGATACTTCTGATGCTTTACCGTATTCAGGAAGAATCAAATGACCGGGAGAGCGAGCAAGTTTCCGCTTCGGCGGCAACTGTGCGCAGAAGCAGTTATGTGCCTGAATTTATAAAACTGGTTCATCTCCACTACATGAAGGAGCGCTCGGTGAACTTCTATGCCTCGAAACTTTTCATTTCTCCCAAATATCTTTCTTTGCTGGTCAAAGAGGCTACAGGGCGTTCGGCTTCGCGATGGATCGACGATCTGGTGATTATGGAAGCCAAGAATTTGCTGCGTTTTTCGGGGAAGAACATACAGCAGGTGGCCTATACTCTTAATTTTTCCAATCAGTCGTCGTTCGGCAAATATTTCAAACATTTGACCGGAATGTCCCCCACCGAGTATCAGAAACAGTGAATTCAAGAGTTATGAATTGGAACGCGAAAAGTCTTGAAGTTAACTCTTTAATCTTTCACCTCTCCTCTCTCATCTAATCGGTCATAGCTTCCTTCGTCAATATATATCGGGCAACGGAGTCATCGGTATTCGGGCCTATGCGGATGTCGGCGGCTTCGCATACGGCGTCCTGCGCATTGGCTACAGCCACGGCAGTATCGGCTATGTCGAACATTGGCAGGTCATTGAGATTATCGCCGAAAACAGTCAGTTTTTCCGCTCCGAGTTTTTCTTTCAGCATATTGATGGCGGATGCTTTTGATACGCCGGGTGAAAAAATTTCAAGAAAAGCTGTTTCCGGATCGAAAATATCGGGATAACAAGACACATAGCATGGTGTCAGCCTCTTTAGTCCGTTTGCTGCAAGTTCGATATCTTTGCGCGGTCCCATTGCAAAAAGAAGCAGTGTTTTTGTCGCCGCTGAATCAGGCGGCGGAGTTGACAGGTGGAAGCGCTTGAGCGGGAGATTGCAGCGCTCTTTATAGAATATCTCTTCAGAATTATTCAATGTAGCTCCGGCATGATATACGTCGAGGATATTTCCTTTTTCGAGAGTATATACGAAAGGATATATGCCTGCGTTGTGGCAGGTCGCGATTGCCAGTTGTTGCAGTTCCGGCGCAAGGAAACGGCAATCCGTATAAGAGCCTGAGGGCCGATGCCACAGTGCCGCACCGGTCATTACAACAGCATAGGGGGCTGTTGTGATGCCGTTCAGCAACGGTTCTACGGTTGCTGCCGTTCGTGCTGTCGCCACGGTGAAGAGTACTCCGGAGTCGGCCAGACGCTGTAATGAAGCGGCTGTGAAAGCGCTGATACGGCTGTCGGAGGACAGCAGTGTGCCGTCCATGTCGCTGACGTAAAGTGTGCCTGTTTTCATGTTTTTGAATTAGTAGCCCAAAATTAACAAAATTAATTGATTTTAGATGCCTGCTGCAACCGCAGGCGAGGGAATTTTTGTGTAACTTTGCAGTCTGAACCAAGGACGATGTCCGTATAAACAAAGGTATTATGGCAGAAATCAAATGTATAGGCATCCTTACATCCGGCGGTGATGCTCCGGGCATGAATGCCGCTATCCGCGCCGTCACCCGCTCGGCTATTTTCAGCGGACTTAAAGTCAAAGGCATCTATCGCGGTTACCGTGGTCTGATTGCCGACGATATCGTCGACTTCCGCACGCAGAATGTATCGAATATCATACAGCAGGGCGGCACTATTCTTAAAACCGCGCGTTGCAAGGAATTTCAGACACCCGAAGGGCGTCAGCTTGCCTATGACGTTATCCGACGCCATGAGATCGATGCTCTGGTGGTCATCGGCGGTGACGGCTCGCTGACGGGCGCACGTATCTTCGCCAATGAATTCAATTTCCCTATTATCGGTCTGCCGGGAACTATCGACAACGACCTTTACGGCACCGATACCACAATAGGTTATGATACAGCGCTCAACACTATCATGCAGTGTGTCGACAAGATACGCGACACTGCAACGAGCCACGAGCGTCTGTTCTTCATCGAAGTGATGGGGCGCGATGCCGGTTTCCTTGCCCTTAACGGAGCCATAGCTTCCGGAGCGGAGGCTGCCATCATCCCTGAAATCTCGACCGAGGTCGACCAGCTTGCCGAACTGATACAGAACGGATTCCGCAAGAGCAAGAACTCATCCATCGTTCTGGTGGCCGAAAGCCCTGTGACGGGTGGCGCGATGGGCCTTGCCGAGCGCGTAAAGAACGAATATCCGGGCTACGACGTGCGTGTGTCTATTCTCGGCCATCTGCAGCGCGGCGGCTCTCCGACGGCAAACGACCGCATACTTGCCTCCCGGATGGGTGCGGCCGCTATCGATGCTCTTATGGAGGACCAACGCAATGTGATGATAGGCGTGAAGAACGACGAAATAGTCTATGTGCCTTTCTCCAAGGCTATCAAGAACGACAAGCCTATCAACCGCGAGCTTCTGAATACCCTGCGTCGCCTGTCGATATAAGCCGGGAATTTTAGTTCATTGATTAAAATCAAGGGTTTAGAGTTTGCATACGCAATTCTCTAAACCCTTATTTATTAGTAGACTATAAACCGTCCACATCTCTAAATCCCTGATTTCTGTTTCCTGGGCGGAACCGGATCATAGCCGCTGCCTCCCCAGGGATGGCAGCGTAATATTCTTCGTATGGCGAGCCATGAGCCACGCAGGGGACCATGTATCCGCAGAGCCTCAAGCGCGTATGCGCTGCACGAAGGTACGAAGCGGCATGACGGTGGTGTCAGAGGCGAGATACATGCTCTGTAAAACAGAATTGGCAGGCTCAGTATGGCGACTGTCGCCTTACGGATGGCTTTGTACAATACTTTCATCCTCAGGTTGATCTGTCTGCGGAACATAGTGCCGGGCTATGGCTGTCAGAAGACGCCTCATGGCACGTTCGACAGCGGCGTATTCCATAAGGCGGTCGGCTACATAGATAAAGGCTACGTCCACGCGGCAATCAGACCCGTTCATTTCATCGAGGGCGGGATGACGGTTGAGGCGGTATGCCTCGCGTATGCGTCGCCGCATCTGAACCCTGTCGACGGCATGGCGCAGACGCTTTTTAGGGACGCTGATAAGAAATGCCACAGGCGAGTCGGAGCTGCGTCGCGGATTGGAGCGTGCGACCAGCCGTAGCGGGTAGGCCAGCTGCGAAAGTTCTGCTCCGTCGCGGCCGAAGAGTTTTTCTATGGCTACGACGGAGCAAAGTTTTTCTTTCTTATAAAGGCGCAACGATGCCATTGTGCAGGCTTCAGGCGTTGGCCTTTGTAAGGAACAAGTCGAGGGCTGCGGTCATCGACGGTGCCTGTGCCGTAGGAGCCTCCACATCGAGGCGCAGACCGGCGTCGGTCACTGATTTCGAGGTTGTGGCACCGAGTGCGGCTATCGCTATGTTGTCTTGTTTGAAGTCGGGGAAGTTCTTCAGCAGCGATTCTATTCCCTGCGGGCTGAAGAAGACAAGCATATCGTAGTCGAAAGCCTCGTCGGGACCGAAGTCATTGCTGACAGTGCGGTACATCACGCCGCGGGTATAGTCGAGTTTGTTCTCGACAAGGATGTTTTCACTGTCGCCGTTATTGACGTCTGATACCGCGAGCAGGAATTTTTCGGTCTTGTGTTTAAGCATTGCGGGCACAAGGTCGGCAAGCTTGCCTGTCTTGCCTGCGAAAATCTTGCGTTTGCGGTATATTATGTACTTCTGCAGGTAGTTTGCGATGGTTTCGCTGGTGCAGAAGTATTTCATAGTCACCGGAATAGTGATTCGCATCTCTTCGCAGAGGCGGAAAAAGTGGTCTATGGCGGTCTTGGCTGTGAAAATCACCGCAGTGTGGTCGGAAATCGACACTTTCTGCTGGCGAAATTCCTTTGCCGTCAGACCCTCGACCTTGATAAAGGGACGGAAGACAATTTCAACGCCGTGCTTCGACGCCAGGTCGTAGTAGGGCGACTTGTCGGAGGTCGGTTTGGGTTGCGACACTAAGATTTTTTTAACTTTCACTCTTCTAACACTTTAAACCGCCTCAGCCTATCGTCGGAAGGTAGCGCACGGAAAATGTCGCTACAGCTGAGAGCGGTATGATTTCCAATGTGCAAAGGTACAAAATAAAATAGAGCAAAGAGCCTGTTTTGTGGTAAAAAATTCTAATCCCTTTTGCTATGAATATCAATCTTGCCGCGAGGTAGAGAATCAGGATGACGGTGAGAAATACGCTTCGCCACTGTAAAAATTGCATCATTGCCATTACGGGAACGATAAGCCCGACCCCAAGCAGGCTGCGGCTGGCAACGAAGCCCGAAATCCAACGGCGGAGCTGTTCCGTGTCGCCGAAAACATATCCTGTCAGAGAGTATGCGGCCAGGAGAAAAAGGTAATAGGCGGCGACTATTCCGCATGCTACCGCCACACCTGTGGCGCTGCACGGTTCCGGGACGGCTGCGTAATAAAGCGCCACGCCGCCGTATGCCACATATTGCAAGGCCATTGCTATGCCTACAGGCAAAGCTCCTGCCGATGGAGCTTCAGATGAATCGAATACGTTAGGCCGGCGGCGCGTGCTCCACAGGTCGGATACGTAGCGGCGCAGAACGCGGCCGACTGTCGCGGCTTCTATGGCGAGCAGTACGGGTAAGGCCATAAGTGCCGGCAACAGCCATTCCGATGACAATGGTGATGGTGGCATCGGTCTGCCGGCTATCCCTTCTTCTGAGCCTCGCGGGCGTACGGATTCCACGGCCGACAGTGCGGCGGCTTTTGCCTCGGCTATGGAGTCGGCGCGGCTGCATGCCTGTGGGTCATAGACATAGCGTGGCGAGCCGGTGGTGTCGACGGCTATCGAATCGATTATCCAGGGGTCTATCTGATTCATTTTAGAGGTCAGGACAGTACAAAACGCAAGGCTTCGTCTACCGATTCGGTGGCAAGGAAGCCTGTGCGGAAAGAAGTGTCGATGAATCCGTCGGAGGCAGCGCGGTCAAGCATAGCAAGGAATGGATCGTAGTAACCGCCGGTATTCAGCACAGCTACACGTCCGTCGAAAAGTCCGAGTTTCTGCCATGTCATGATTTCGGTGAGTTCCTCGAATGTGCCTATTCCTCCGGGAAGGGCGATCACGCCACGTGCCAGCGAAGCCATTTTAGCTTTGCGTTCGTGCATTGTACGCACCACGTGCAACTCGGTCAGTCCGTCGTGTTGCAGCCCGAGTTCGACCATGAATGCGGGTATGACGCCTATGGCGCATCCGCCCGCGTCGAGGCAGGCGTCGTTGACGGCGCCCATAAGACCTATCCGCCCGGCACCGTCGATAAGCGGCACACCTGCGGCGGCTATAGCATGTCCGAGCCGGCGGGCGGCATCGAAGTATGTCTGCGCTATTTTGTCGGAAGAGGCGCAGTAGACGGCGATTCCTTTATTCATATCCGTTATATTTTATGCAAAGATAGCTCTTTTCGTCTGTTTTTGCTAAATTATTACTTCGTATCAGGATACTTCCGCTCGTCAAAATAAATTTGGCTTTGCTCTCGACTTATCAGTATATTTGGCTTAAGCCCTATATACTTCCGCTCGGCAAAATCAAATAAATTTGCTTTTGCTCTCGACTTATCAGTATATTTGCAAACTATAACCCCAATCCATATTTTGTCCATTATGAAAGCATCGACAGAAAGGCTTGTAGAGAAATTGCGCACGGCTCCACGTTTGCGGGTGCTGTTTGTTTGCCTCGGAAATATCTGCCGTTCTCCGGCGGCCGAGGGTGTGATGCGTGCCATTGCCGATGCCGGCTGCGATGCATCGCGATGGGAGATCGATTCGGCGGGAACGGGCGACTGGCACGTGGGCGACCTCCCGGACAAGAGAATGCGTATCCATGCCCGCCGTCGCGGACTTGAGCTGATACACCGTTGCCGTCAGGTGAGAGTGGCCGATTTCGACGACTTCGATATCATAGTCGGTATGGACGAGAGCAATCTACGCAATCTGCATGCGTTGGCTCCTACGGTCGAGGCCGGGGCCAAGATAGTCGGTATGGCTGAATTTGTCGGCAAAGCTATGCGCTACGACTATATTCCCGATCCGTATTATGAGGGAGCCGAAGGCTTTGAACTTGTTCTTGACCTGCTCGACGACGGCTGCCGCAATCTTTACCGTCTGCTTGGCGGTTGCTGAACGGGGGGATGTCCTTTGTTTCATCACTGAAGTATCTTTTCGATTCGGTCGCGTCGTTGGCTGCGGTTGAGTGTTGCACTGTGTGCGGGCGGGGACTTACGCCCGATGAAAATGCGATATGCACCCATTGTCTGCTCGACTTGCCGCGCACGGATTGCTGGAACCGGCCATACAATGAAATCCATGATCTTCTGGACGGTCGCGCCCGGCCGCATTTCTGCATGGCATGGTTCCGCTACAGTCGTGCATCGGAATATGCGGCGCTGATACGCCGTGCCAAGTACGGCGACCGTCCGCGTCTGGCGCGCGGGCTTGGACGCATGATGGGCTGCGAACTTCTTGCCGCAGCGGCCGCCGCGCCGTCGGGGCATGCCGCGGAATGGCTCGCAGAGCTTGATGTGCTGCTTCCCGTTCCTATGTACTGGACGAAACGTATGCGTCGCGGCTTCAACCAGAGTGAGGAAATCGCACGAGGTCTGGCTGAGATGTTAAATATCCCCGTCGGCGACAATCTTGTGGCGCGGCGGGGACATAAGACTCAAACCCGAAAGACTTTTGAGGCCCGCCTGCGTAATGTGGCGGGCACTATGGAGGTCGTTCGCGGCGAGGAACTCGCCGGACTCGGTGTGGCGGTGGTCGACGATGTTATTACTTCGGGGGCGACCATGGCCGAGTGTGTCGGCCTTTTGCAGTCGGCGGAGCCGACGACGTCACCGAAATCGGTAAACGTCGTGGCTCTCGCGCTTGCGGGGCAAGGCCGTTAGCGGATGACTACGCGGCGTGCGAAGTCGCCGGCCGTGACTATGTAGACACCGGCGGGCAGGCTGTCGAATGTATTCACGCCGGGAGTGAACTCACCGTTGAAATACGTGATTCCGTCTACACCGTAGATTGCGCCGTTCAATGCTTCGTTTGCGCTTACTTCGACTGTCAGCACGCTGCCGGATGCGTATGCGGCCCAAGTATGGCGTTCGGCAAGGATATCGTCCACGCCTGTGGTGTAGTCGCTTATCGACAGGACGTCGACCATAAAGCGCTCTCCGGCTGTCTGGCGCAGGCGTATGCGCGTGGGTGCGGTCGAACGGATGTAGACTGTATAAGCTTTGTATTCTTCTCCTTCGATTTTGACGGTTCCGGCCTTGTTGAATGTAGCTCCGCCGTCGGTTGAAAACTCTACGGCTACCTCTGCGTCGCCGTCGTTGCGCCATGTATGTGCGTGGAATGTGACGATTCCTGCACCGTTGGTTTTGTCCTCGAGCATTTCGAGAAGGCCGTTTCCGTTCTTGCCAAAACGGGCGGCACGTCCGCCGCTGAATGCGGGATCGCTATCCCATACGCCGCAGTCCTCCATAAGCCACAGACATGCGTCGCCCTGGTAGTTTTTGCGGTCGTAGCTTCCGGCCGGTGTCGTTTCAAAATCTTCTACGAAAGCCGGTGTGGACGTTGCGCGGCCCTCGATCACTATGTTGTCGTTGACATAGCTTCCTGCCGTGGCTGTAAGATTTGCGGCGAAGAGTCCGTCGCGGGTGGCGTTGAGGCGTATGTAAAGATGGTCGTCGTCGGGCGACAGCACAAGAGTGCGCTTCCATTCGCTGAGGTCGGCCGACAGTTCGAAGGGTTCGCCTACGGTTACGGTGATGTCGCTGTCGATGTTCTCGACTTCCATCAGCAGTTCGGCGGGTTCGGACGGTACGCCGGGAGATGAAATCAGGAACAGGTCGCCGTCGAAGAGGAAGTCGATCAGCGGTATGGGCGATGTGGTGCGTACGGCAACGGGTTCTGATGTCTTGGTGATAGATGCTACGGTATATGTGTAGTCTGTTTCGGCTATCAGGTTGTCGACTCTGAAGCGTCCGGAAGCGGCAGGAACCTTGCGCGGGAATCCGCTGATACTTGCCCCGGATTCGCGTACGTCGAGGGTGTAGTTGCCTTGTGCGTCGGCATCGCCTATGAATGTCCATACGGCGTCGAACGCGTCGTCGCTGATTTCGTCGGCGGGTCCGGCAGGGAGTCCGGCCACGGCGCGTGCTTTTAGCGTCAGTGTGGCTCGTGTTTCGCCAGCTATGACAGTGAGCGAGCCGCTGACATCGCCAAGCGACGACGGACGGCATCGCAGAGTGATGTCTGCTCCTGCCTGGGAATTGGTGGCCGATGCGTCGAGGCTCGACGGGCTTACGCTGAATCCGGCGCCGACGATGCGGAGGTCGACGGTTCCGCCGGCATTGGTGGTGCGTATGTTTATCTTGCGTGATGTTTCGATGCCTGTTGCTGTCAGACCCAGATCGATTGTGGATCCGTCGACCGGACGGTTGATTTCAGGTTTTGCAGCAGAGCCTGTCGAAGTCCAGCGCTGGTCGGCGCGGTCGCCCCAGATATACTCGACCATCTCGGGATGGTCGATGAACGGGTTGCGGTTGCGCTGATGATTGTAGACGACATTGTTGCGGTCTATTTCTTTCTGGCTTACAGGGTCCATGCGGTGCCACTTGAGCAGTAGTTTGATTGCCCATGGCTTGAAGCATGGGAAGTTGTTGCCGGCGAGCATGTCGGAACTCCACGAGGATATGCGGGTGTTATAGCATGCGGCCATGTAGAAATAGCTGCGGGCGAAGTCGCCTTTATACTGGTCGTCGGGTTCGAACACCGTACCGCTGTATCCTTCGAATGTGGAACGGCCGAGTTTGCCGAGTGCCTGTACTCCGCCGCTTGAGCTGACGCGTGTGCCGTTGGCGCATTCGCCGTAGGGATAGTTGCTGCGCTGTCCGTTGACTTTTCCGTCGGTGGGGTAGATATGGAATGCGTCGGATACCATGGGCGAGGCGTCGTTGAACCAGCTTTTGGGGAATGAATGCTCGCGGTTATAGCAGTCGCCTATCGACGAGTATTGTCCGCACTGTTCCTTTCCGGGATTCCACTCTTTGGTGGAGTACATGTCCCAGATTTTGCCGTTGGCTTTGACGTCTGATGTTTTGTACAGGTTCCACAGTCCGCTATAGCTGACGGTGGTGTGGCTGCCGATCGTGGCATTCAGAGCGGTCAGCAGGCTCTGGCCTCCGCGGTTCTCGCAGTCGTCGTAGTACCCTTGCGGTATTGCCGCCCATGTTCCTGTAGCGCATGCGGCTGCGATAATGAAAGAGGCAAAATGTCGGTTTACGTTCATTTTGTAATATCGTTATGGTATTTGATTGATGTTTTTTCCATTGCTTGTTCCGTTTTGCCGATTTTGGCGAAAAAGCCTGTAAAGTTAGCTTGAAAAATTGACCTTGTAAAGCAATACTTGTAAAAGTTGGTTAAATAAAATCGCCGTACCCCGATTTGAGGTACGGCGATTTTTATTTTGTTATTACCTGTTTAGTAACGTACGGCTTTGAGTACTGCGCCGCTGCGTGCTTTTGCTTCGCGTGCTGCGGGAGCCTCGAAACGGCGTGGCAGGGTCAGGGTGCATGTCGAGCGTTGATGCTTTGGCAGTACGAGTCCGTAGACCACATCACCGAGTTCGCTTTCGTTCTCGATCTGGTCCATGTCGATATCTTCGTCGAACTGCTTTTCACGGCCGTTGAACACCGGATAACGCACGGTGACTACATTGCGCGAGCTAATTGATGTGTTCAGTGACTGTGCCAAGGCTTCTTCTTTTCCTTCGATTCCGTAGACGGAAGCATAGTCGCCGATTTCATATTTTTCGTCGCCGATGTAAAGGCGGTCAGCCAACGAGCCTTCGTAGCCGGAGAACTGGCGGGGGAAGACGATGTAGTCGGGATCCGTTGTGTCGAATTCGATGAAGTCGAAACCGTCGGATATGTTGTAGTTGAAAACGGTGGGATTGCCGAATTCATAACCGTCCTGCAGGTTGTCGTAACCGGCTTTGTAGATGTTTACCATCCTGTAGCGGTTGGGGTTGGTCTTGTTCTGCTGTACGTATACGGAATAAGCCATGCCCTGCTGTTCGTTGTAGTCTTGGATCAGGCGGGGCATCAGCCATCCGTCCTTATAGGTTGCGGCTACCATCTGCGACCATTCGCCGACACCGTCGAGGATGAAGTAGCAGAAGCCCATACCGTAAGGTGTGGTGGGAACGCCTGTCATTCCGTAGCAGAGGTTGAGAGCCATCATGCCGTCTTCTTCGAGGAATTCGGATTTGGCGTATGCGCATTCGCGTATGGAGGAAACGTCGGGGTTCTTTGTCCACCATGTGTAGTTGTCGATAACGTATATGTCGCCATATTGTGAGGGCATCTGTGTTCCGGAAGCCCATGCGACAGTCTTGGGACAGAAGAAGCGTTCTTCTTTTTCGTCGTAGTAGATGTCGAGGGGCATTTCTTCACCCAGAAGATTGACAAAACGGTAATCGGTACGGTCGAAGTTGCGCATCCACTGCAGCTTGATGTTGTTGAGAAGCGTGCCGGCTATATCGTTGTAGAAGGAGCCGGTTCCGTAGTCGGTCCATTCGGTGATGGGCTTGAGGAGGCGGTAGTCCATTGAGGAATAGCCGTAGTTGTTAGGCTCCACGTCTTCGCCGAGGCTGAATGTAACGTCGTAGAATTTGCCGGCTTCGATCTTTGCGGCATCATAGTCGACTCTGAATGTGCCGGTCAGCGATCCGTCGGCGAAAGACACCTGTGGCGCTGTGGTGAATATCTCAGGATCGGCGTTGCTCGACACCTCGAATGATGTGGCGGCGAGATTTCCCGTTCTGGCCACTGTCACCTCGAAGAATCCGGCGTCGTCGAGCACCTGCTGGGGAGCCACATCCAACGGGAAGTAAGGCCCGTGGGATTCGGCTCCGGGATGGTACTCAATGCTTTCGGTGCAGGCTACCGACGCCAGGCAGAGAGCCGTTATGCCCGAAAGGGTCATGATATATTTTGAAAGTTTCATATCTGTGCGTATAGAAGATTAGAAAATTATTCGTCGACGGATGTGAAGAGATTGTTTATACTCGGGTTGTTGTAACCGTTGACGGCTTTGTTGCTCTGTGTTTCCTGACGGGTGATTATGAAGTTCATCCAGCCCGGACGTCCGGTGGTTTTGAAGCGTGTGCCGTCCTTGAAGTTTGAGCCTTCGTATGTACGGTCGACACCCTTGTTCAGGCGTTTGTAGTCGAAGAATGTGATGCCTTCGCCCCAGAACTCGATGCGTTTCTGCTGGAAGCATGCGTCGACGATGTCGGCGCTTTCGCATTTGTATTCGGTGTCGCGGTATTCCGTGACGAATTTCTCAAGGAGTTCCTTGCCTGCAGCGGGATTGCTGTGGGCTGTAGCTTCGGCTTCGATCAAGTACATTTCCTCGACGCGCATCATCGGGTATGAAACCACGTTGCCTACATTGGGATCCTCGATGTCGCCGTTGCCTGGACGGAACTTGAATGAGGTGTAGTCCGGATAAGTGGAGTAGGCGTTCTGGTAGATGATAGGTTCACGTCCGGCCAGAGGCGAACCCTGGGGAGCCTTATAGGAGAGTTTGCGGAAGTCGGTGTTGTTCATGCGGTCGTAGAGTTCCTTGCCTATAAGGTTGAATGGTTCTGCGCCGGCATATCCGTAGAGTGTTTCGTTGCACATCCATGAAGCCCAGCATAGCAGGCCGGTCTTGACGGCGTAGTCTTCCGCAACATAATGTATGCCCCACATCCATGATGAGAAAGCGGTGTTGAAGCCTTGTGTGGTGCTTAACCATTCGTCGGAAGTCAGAGGCTTGTGCCCTCCGGTTTCGATTGCCAGGCGTGCGTAGCGTGCTGCTTCGGCGTAGTTGGCTTCCCACATGTAGTAGCGGGCTTTCAGGCCGTAGACAACTTCTATGTTCGGCTGGTCGACGTCGTCGTAGCGGTAGCCTGTAAGAAGCTGTTCGGCTTCAGTGAGGTCTTCCAGAATGAATTTTGACATTTCGGCGTGTGTGGCACGCGGGTTGTCGGCGGCGCTCTGTTGCGAAGTTTCGTTTGTCACGATGGGCACGGTCAGGCCGGTGATATCGAAGCCGTCATCGCTCATGTTTGTGGTGGCGGCGTTGGGAAGCCATTCGTAGAGCTGTGCCAGCTCAAGATACATGGCTGCGCGAGTGGCAAGACTCATGCCGCGGTAGGCATCGACAGTCTTGTCGCCTGTGCCGGCGGGGAATACGGCGACCGAGTTGTTTGCCACAAGGATGGTGCGGTAGTACGTATTCCAGATATACTGCATGAATATATATTCGTTGCCCATGTGTTCGAGCATCTCATAGGATTCATACCAGTCGTAGCCCGACGGGGAGTTGGCTACGGCGAGGTCGGCGGTCATGACGTCGCGGATATGGAGCATGCCGGGATAGCCTATGTCGAAGTGAAGGCCGGAACGACCGAGGATCAGGCATTCTTTCTGCTGTGCGGGCATTGCGTTGAGCAGTGCTTCGCCGGCTTTGGGCGAGGTCTGCAGCGCTGCTTCGGTCACACCGTTGGTGGGAATGGTTTCTTCCAGACAGCCCGTCAGTATCAGTGACGAAGCCGCGGCAAGACCGAGTGTGAATAACTTTATCTTTTTCATTGTTGTACTGACGGAATTAGAATGTTACGTTGATGCCGCCCGAGAGGGTACGCATTGGGGTGTAGTAGGTGTTGTTGGCACTGCCGGCAATGCTCTGTGAGGGGTTAAGACCCTGACGCTGCGACCAGAGCCATACGTTGTCGGCGGAGAAATATACACGCACCTTGTCGAGCGTGAGTTTGCGGGTCAGGTGCTGCGGGATTGTGTAACCGAAGTTTATGCTCTTGAGCATCAGGTAGGAGGCATCGGTCAGGAAGCGAGAGGAGGAACTGCTGTTGTAATTCATGCCGTACTTGTAGATAGGTATCTCGGCGTTGGGCTTGTCCTTTGTCCATGAGTCGAGGATGTCGGCATGGATTGCTGAGCCACCGGTGCCTGTGGGAGATGGCGAACCCATAAGGCCGGCATAGTCGGAGTCAAGCACCTGACCGCCGATCTGATAGGCGAAGTCGACTGCGAGGTCGAAGTCGCGGTAGGTCATGGATGTTCCGAAGCCGCCGTAGCAGGGAGGAAGTGCCGAACCCATGGCGTACTGTGTGGCCTGGCTGTAGTCGGTGGTGGTGGTGCGTTCGCCGGTGGGTTTCTTGTCGGCGTCGAGTACGTCCTGATACCACATGGGCATACCTTCGGAGTTCACGCCTGCATATTCCTGAATGTAGAATGTGTACAGGGGCAGGCCTTCGCCGTAGAAGTATGAGCCGGAGGTGTAACCGGCATGGCCGTCGAGGACGAGCGAGCGGTTCTTTTCGGCTATGCGGGTGATTTTGTTCTTATACCATGTGAAGTTGAGGTTCAGACCCCATGTGAAGTCACGGGTCTGTATTACGGTGCCGGCAAGGTCGACTTCGATACCGCCGTTCATCATGTCGCCGATGTTGTCGTAGTACGATGTGAAGCCGAATGATGAGGGCAGATAGAAGAGCGAGAGCATGTCGGTGGTGCGGCGGTAGAAGCCTTCGATTGTACCGTTCAGGCGGCTGTTCCAGAGGCTGAAGTCGAAGCCGACGTTGAAGTTGCCGCCTTTTTCCCAAGAGATGTTGGGATTACCCATCGAGGAGGGTACTGCTGCGGGGCTGCCGTTGTTGTTGACGATGTCGTAGGTTGTGGTGTAGCGGTAGTTACCGATACGGTCGTTGCCCTGTTCGCCGTAGGATGCCTTGAATTTGAGCATGTCGAAGGCTTTGACGTTGAAGAATTTCTCCTTGTTTATCATCCAGGCGACGCCAAAGCTCCAGAAGTTACCCCAGCGGTGGTCGGGATGGAAGCGGCTGGAGCCGTCGCGACGATATGAAACGTTGGCGAAATATTTGTTTTCGTAGTCGTAAAGACCGCGGAACACCCAGCCTTCGTTGTTGTAGTCGGTGGTGTAGGAGTTGGGGCTGCCGTCGATGATGGCGCCGGCAAGTTCGTGGTTCTCGGGTGAGAACATGGAGTTACGACGTCCGGATAGAGTGTAGAAACGCTCCCAGGAGTTTTCATGAACGGCAAGGATGTTGACGTTGTGCTTGTTGTTGAAGAGGTGGCTCCACTGCACCATTTGCTGGAATGTGTAGTTGATGGTGCGGGTGTGAGCCTTGGTAACAATACCGTTCTGTGTCTTGTACTGGCCGTAGTAGGGATTGGTGACTGATGTGCTGCGGTACTCGTCGAGGTTCACGGTGTTGTTGGATGTTACCTTGAAGCCGTAAGGCAGGCTGACTTCGGCAAATGCGAAGCCGTAGAAGGTGTTGCCTTCGAGGGAGTTGGTGTCCAGGATGGCCTGGGATATGGCGTTGGAGTCGCCGTAGATGGGACGGTTGAGGCCTGCGTTCATGCCTTTGCCGTAGTCATACATTGCGTTGCCATATTCGTCGTACATTATGTTACCGTTGCCGTCGCGTACGAATACGGGATAGATCGGTGCAACCTGTGTCGCAGCGGCGAAGATGTTGCCTGTCGAGGATGAGCTGCCTTCGTCATCGAGCGAGTTCTGCGAGTAGTGGGCGTAGGCTGCCTGGCCTCCGACTTTCAGCCATGAGGTTGCCTGTGTGTTGGCGCTCAGACGGCCGGTGAAGCGTTCGAAGCTGGAGCTGGGAGTGATGCCCTGATTGTTGAGGTAGTTGAAAGAAGCGTAGAATTCGCCCTGGTCGTTTCCGTTTGCAACCGAGAAATTGTATTCCTGTCGCAGCGAGTTTTTGAATGTGGCGTCCATCCAGTTGTCGGGCTGGAGCCAGTAGTCCTGACCTTCATAGTTGACGAGGCGGCCGGGAGTGGCATTGGGGTTGAATTTTCCGTCGCGGCCGATCAGAGTCTGTCCGGCGGGAACGGTGAATGTGTTGTAGCCGAGTCCGAACGAGATGTTGTCGATGAACTGTTCGTTGGTCCACATGTATGCCTGGTCGGGGGTCATGCCGCGGTCGTCGATGGCATACTGGTTGATTGCCCGGTAGTAAGTTTCGTAGTACTGGCGGGGATCTTTTATGACATTGTATGTCTGTGTGGCGCGTGAGTTGGCGCCCCATTTTGCGTCGACAGTTACACGTGCTTTGCCGTGTTTGCCGCCTGCTTTGGTGGTGATGACGATCACACCGTTGGCGCCTCGTGCACCGTAGAGGGCGTTGGAAGCGGCGTCCTTGAGCACTGTCATTGACGCGATGTCGTGAGTGCTGATGGAGTTGAGGTCGCCGCCGTAGGGAGCGCCGTCGACGATGATCAGAGGTTCGTTACCTGCGTTGATGGAGGTGATGCCTCGGATTATGATTGTAGGCGATGTCTGACCCGGTGCGCCGGATGCGTTTGTGAGCTGTACGCCGGCAACGCGTCCCTGGATAGCGTCGAGGGCGTTGGTTACCTGGGTCTGTTCGATTGTTTCTGATTTAAGTACTGTGGCCGAGCCGGTGTAGGACGAACGTGTCTGTGTGCCGTAGCCGGTCACAATCATTTCGTCGAGGGCCTCGGAGGAGGGATCGAGGTGGATTACCATGTTGCCTTCCTTGATGGCAACATTTGCGGTGTGGTAGCCGACGTACGATACCTCGAGTTTGTTGATGCCCGCGGGAACCTGGAGGGCGAACTGACCGTCGACGTCCGTAGCGACTGCATAGCCCTGGGCCGCTTTTACCGACGCTCCGATGAGTGGCTCATCGGTGTTCGCGTCAAGGACAGTTCCCCGGACCGTACGCGTCTGGGCTGACGCAGACAGGCCGATGCAAATCACTGCCATAAGTAATAGAAACAGCTTTTTCATACTGAGAAAAAATTAGACATAAATAATATAAGTGATACTTGTTTTTTATTCTTATTCGATGGCTTACGGACAGGCAGGGCGCAGTACACCCTTTATGTTCGTTTTGCAAAGTTATGCTTAAATTCCGAAAAAATAAACAATTGAAACAAAAATTCGTCGCCTTTTAACATATTGGACGATGAAAACATGTTTAAAAACACATTTTGGGCTTGCGTATGGTCTTGTAGTACGGCTGTTTATATACTTTTTGCATGTCGGAAGGAAATTTTCGTCCTCGATTCCACGGTAATAACACATTTAAAGCTATATTCTGGTTTTGCTTTAAAAATGAAAGCGTTTTTCGATTTGCATGCTGACAAGATCAGAATCAGTCTGCTTGCAGTTTTTGCTGATATATGTCGGGAGAGGTGTCATTTGGCAATGGCGGATTGCCGGCGAAGCACAAAAAAATTTGGCTTTGCTCCCGGGTTGTTCGTACCGTTGACTGTCGTCTTAGGTACTTTCGCTCGGCAAAGCACAAATAAATTTGGCTTTGCTCTCGACTTATTCGTACCTTTGTGCCATCATAAGCTCAGAATATATGAACTCCACATTTGAAATGGTGGCCAAGACCTTCCGCGGACTGGAAGATGTGCTGGCCGAAGAACTCCGCGGACTTGGTGCCTCGGATGTGATGCCGGGAAACCGCATGGTTTCGTTCAGCGGCGACAAGGCCATGCTTTACAAGGCGAATATGTGCTGCCGCACGGCCTTGCGCGTGCTTAAACCTATATATAAGTTCCGTGCGGCCGACAGCGACGAGCTATACGAACGCGTCAGGGATTTCGATTGGTCGACCTTGCTTTCGCCCGAAAAGACATTCGCGATCGACACGGTGGCTTTCGGCGAGGAGTTCACCCACTCGCGTTTTGTGACCTATCGCGTAAAGGATGCCGTAGTCGACTGGTTCCGTGACCGCCATGGCAACAATTGCCGCCCGCAGGTGCGTCTGGACGGAGCCGACATAAATCTGAACGTGCATGTGGCCGGCGATGAGTTCACCATATCTCTTGATTCGTCAGGCGAGTCGCTGCATCGTCGCGGCTACCGCAGTGTGCAGACCGACGCTCCGATCAACGAGGTGTTGGCTGCCGGCATAATTCTTATGAGTGGCTGGCGAGGGGATGTCCCTTTTATCGACCCTATGTGCGGTTCCGGCACATTCCTTATCGAAGCCGCGCTGATTGCCGCCAATATCAACCCCGGTGTGTTCCGCAAGCATTATGCTTTCGAGAACTGGCCGGACTTCGACCGCGAGTTGTTTGAAAGCATATATAATGACGACAGCGGCGAACGCGATATAAATGTACCTATCATTGGTGCCGACATCGCCGCTCAGGCAGTCGAAATCACGATGCGTAATGCTAAAAGCGCAGGCGTGGCCCGCTGGATCAGCGTGGAGCGCCGCGACATAGCCGACTGGAGCGAGGCTCCGCAGCCGGCAGGTGTGCTGATAAGCAATCCTCCCTACGGCGAGCGCATATCCGCTCCCGACATGGAAGGTCTTTACCGTACGATAGGCCGGCAGCTGAAGCACGTGTTCCGTGGCTATCACGCATGGATCATAGGCTACCGCGACGAATATTTCCATGAAATAGGTCTGGCTCCGTCGCAGAAAATAGCTCTGAACAACGGCGGACTCGAATGCGAGCTTCGCGAATATGTGATTTTCGAAGGTTCGAAACGCGATTTCCGTGCCGGCGGCGGCCGCATAAAGGAGCAGGAACGGCGTCCTGCCGCCCGCTCTCGCCGCGAGCATGACACACGTCGTGGCGACAAAGACAGCCGTGACGGTTTCCGGAAACGTCGTGACCGAGATAACGATAAGCGCGAATTTCGCGGACGACGTGAAAACGGTGAAAAACGCGATGAGCGCCGGCGCGACGAGCGTCAGCCGAGGCATTTCGGTCGAGGCGACGAACAGCGTGGCGAACGCGATTTCAAGAAACGCGACGGACGCGAACGCACCTTCGACCGGCGTCGTGAAAACGTTGAGGACCCAGGATTGCGTAGCGAGGAACGTCGTCATCGACCGATCGACCTTAACCGCATCGGCCGCGGACCGCAGCTGTCGGCCGACAAGGAAATTGTGGTGAATCGTCCGGTATGGCGTCGCCGCAAGTCCGACAGCGAGGATGAAGGATAAAAAGAATAGAGTTTACATGAAGTTAATGAAATCATAAACAAAGGGGTGAAAAGCATAGCTGAACGTAGGGACATGCCGTGGCATGTCTTATAGCCCCATAAAACATTGCGATAACTTACTAAACTCTAACCCCTAAACTTTAAACTTTAAATTTTAACCCCTCAACCCTAAACCGGACGCGCCACGGCACGTCCCTACAAAGTTTCTAAACTCTCAACCAACATTAGTCCATGGATATCCTTCTGCTTGGCAGCGGCGGCCGCGAATCGGCCCTTGCCTGGAAAATGGCTCAAAGCCCTTTCTGCGAAAAACTCTACATAGCGCCCGGTAATCCCGGCACAGCTGAAGTCGGCGAGAATGTGCCGGAGCTGAAGCCTATGGATTTTGCCTCAGTTCTCGATTTCTGTCGCGACAAGTCGGTCGGTCTTCTGGTGGTAGGTAACGAGGACCCGCTGGTAGGCGGCATAGTCGACTATTTCCGGGCTGCCGGCAGCGAGCTGCCAATAGTCGGTCCCGACAGCAAAGGTGCCGCACTGGAGGGCAGCAAGGACTTTGCCAAGCGTTTTATGGCTGAGCATGGCATTCCTACGGCACGCTACCGCAGTTTCACCGCTGCTACTGCCGCCGAAGGCCGCGAGTTCCTTTCAGAGCTGAAGCCTCCATTTGTGCTAAAGGCCGACGGACTGGCAGCCGGAAAGGGTGTGCTTATAATAGATTCTCTCGAAGAGGCCCGCGCGGCTCTCGACGAAATGCTTGCCGGCAAATTCGGCGCATCGTCGGCCACGGTGGTGATAGAGGAGTTCCTCGACGGTATCGAATGCTCGGTATTTGTACTCTCCGACGGCCATGGCGGCTATCGCATTCTGCCTGTGGCCAAGGACTACAAACGAATAGGCGAGGGTGATACGGGCCTGAATACCGGTGGCATGGGTGCCGTAAGTCCTGTGGTATTCGCCGACGATGTTTTCATGTCCAAGGTCGAGGAGCGCATAGTTCGTCCGACGGTCGAGGGGCTTATCGCCGACGGAATAGACTATCGCGGATTCATTTTCCTGGGACTTATCAGTGTAGGCGGCGAACCTATGGTTATTGAATATAATGTGCGCATGGGCGATCCTGAAACCGAGGTGGTGATGCCGCGTCTGGCTTCCGACCTGGTTCCTCTGCTTGCCGCTGCTGCGGCAGGTGATCTGGCCGATATTCCGGCTGAGATCGATCAGCGTGCTGCCGTTACGGTGATGGCTGTTTCAGGAGGCTATCCTGAAAGCTATCCCAAAGGGCTTGAAATCACAGGAGAACTGCATCCTGCCGACTCTATCGTATTTCATGCCGGAACCTCGCGCCGTGCTGCCGACAATGCTCTCGTCACATCGGGCGGTCGCGTGCTTGCCGTGACTTCGCGCGGCGCAAATCCTGCCGAAGCCCTGTCGCAGAGCTACAATGCTTTGGAAAATATACATTTCGACGGCATGTATTTCCGCCGCGACATAGGTGCGGATCTGAGGAGATTGGAGATTAAAGATTAGAGCTTAGGGATATTCGGTGAAAGCGTCGTTCGTAACCCGCATCATGCACCGCAGCGGATTTGCCGTGGCAATGACTGCTGTGGCGCTTGCCGGTATCGTGGTTTTCTATTTTACCGGATCTACCGTGCGTATCGACGGCGACCGCGGATTCGCCCTGCTCTCTGCCAACGAGTGGATTCCATCTCCGTTTGCCGACATGTTTGCAAGCATCGCCGCCAATGCTTTGGTGATGGTTCTGCTGACGCTGATTCTGAAATCAAGCAATATCCTGCGGTCGACGACGCGCCTGCCATTGGCCATGTTCGCCGTCATGCAGCTCGCTACGCCATCGCTGGCGGTGCAGTTCTATACGGGCACGCTGCTGTGTCTGACCGTGACGGCATGTGTGGTGCTGACTTTCACCTGCTACCGTGCTCCGTGGCGCACACGCCGCGTTTTCCTGATCTTTTTCGCTCTGTCGCTCGGCACGGCCACACAGTACAGTTTCGCCATCTATATGCCTGTTTTCCTTGCAGGCTGCGCCCAGATGCGTATCTTCAACCGTCGCACGCTTCTTGCGGCTTTGTTGGGTGTAATCACCCCGTGGTGGATACTTGCTGGCTTCGGAATCGTGGATCTTACAGCTCTTGAGATGCCGCGTTTCGAGAGCATTTTCAGTATAATCGATTATAGCGGTACCGTGCTCCTCCTTTCTGCCGCCGGCCTGACGGCGCTTCTGTCCCTGACCGCTTTTGCTGCCGCTTCGGTCAAAGCGATTGCCTATAATGCCCGAACGCGTGCGTTCAATGGTCTTTTTGCAGTGCTTACTCTCGTATCGGTGGTGGCTATGGTGGCCGATTACCGTAATTTCATAGTCTATCTGCCGACGCTAAACCTGTGTGCGGCATATCAGACAGCACATTATTTCACCGTCTACCGTGGCGAGCGTTCGTGGATAGGAATCGCTTCGGTCTGCACGCTCTATATCTTCATATTTGTATGCCAAACAGTAATGTGAAACTGATAGTCGAAAGCAAAGTGCCTTTTGTGCGCGGATTGCTCGACTCCTATGCTACCGTACGCTATCTCGCGCCGGAAGAAATAACGCCCAAAGCTGTGGCTGATGCCGACGGTATGATAATACGTACCCGCACCCGCTGCGACGAGGATTTGCTCGGACGCTCGGACGTGAAATTCATAGCTACGGCTACCATAGGAACCGACCATATCGACATGCCATGGTGCGCTTCACGCGGCATTACGGCTGTCAATGCTCCCGGATGCAATGCCCCGGCGGTGGCGCAGTATGTGTTCGGCACTCTGATGCAGCTGAGCAATCGTCCTTTGGCCGGTCAGACTATCGGTATCGTAGGCGTCGGCCATGTGGGCGCTATCGTCGAACGTTGGGCGCGCGGCCTTGATATGCGTGTGCTTTGTTGCGACCCGCCGCGGCAACGAGCCGAAGGCGGCGATGACTGGGTTTCGCTTGACCGCATTGCTCTCGAAGCCGACATAATCACCTTCCATACTCCTTTGACGCATGAAGGCGACGATGCCACTTTTCATATTGTCGACTCGGCTTTTCTGTCGAAGCTGCGCCGGGCGCCGATAATCATAAACAGTGCCCGCGGAGAGATTGTCGATACCGCGGCTCTGATCGCCGCCAAGGATGCCGGACTCACCGGTCCTCTGGCCATTGACTGCTGGGAGAACGAGCCTGACATCGACCGCGAACTTTTGCGCCGTTGCGCCGTAGCCACGCCTCATATAGCGGGATATTCGCGTCAGGGAAAAATACGAGCCTCGCAGATGGCTCTTGATGCAGTCACCACTTTCTTCATGCTGCCGCGGGTGACAGTAGAGCAGCCATTGCCGAAAGCACCGGCGCGCACGGTCACGGCCGCCGGTATAGCAGCAAGCTATAATCCCGTTGCCGATACATTTGCGCTTAAGTCCGAACCGGAATTATTCGAAACCCTGCGCAACGGCTACGCACTGCGCGACGAAGCACCCGAAGGCGCTGAATCATAAGCCTGTCGCAAACAGCAATAAATACTATATGTTATTAGCATGTTATATATTGGGCTGAGCTAACTCAATGTATTAGTCCTATGGCTTTGAGGCCATATCTTTCAATTCCGTATTTGGATTGTACGGAAGAAAAGCGATGTGGTATTTATCTTTTCCCATAAGCATCCCCCACATCGGAGGATCATAAGTGCAAGCAGTCAAAGCTTCGCCTGGGAGAACTAATATAGGAGTGTAATTATATTCAAATAGGTGCTTTTTGCGTGTCTTTCTGAAATATTTCTCCGCACTTCCCCTTACGACAAACTGATATCCGCCTCTCTCGAACCATCCGCATCCGGGATCGACATAAGAAAGACTTCTATCTATATCGATTCCATAAACATAGAAAAATCGTCCGTATCCTTTTTCAAATTCTTCCATAATATCAAAATACATGCCTTTGAATCTTTTCGGGTTCTTGTGTACGTACGATAAAACCTCGCTGTCTATGATGTTTAGAATCAAATCGTTTCTGATTTCATAGACATCAAGTTCTACGGACTGTTCTCCCGGTTCAGGCGTTGTCGGGGAACAGGCAGAAACAAGGATGATTATCATAAAATGAATAGCAAGTCGCTGAATTCTACCACCGGACAAGAGGCCGGGACTTGTATTGTGTTTAAAGTGTGTCATGTGGATATGTTTAACGTTGGTATTGGCGATGTGTTATGGGAAATAAAAAGAAGATATCGGAACAAGAGAGCTGTCGTTCTTGAATGTCGACACATGTCGTTTTTCTTGGGTCAGGGCGATATAATAATGAGTCGGTCCGAGTGATGCTGCTACATACCTCCCGAGTGAGTCTTTATTTTCCCAATAATATTTTGTATTAGAGCTGATCGGATGATATTTGTCGATTATTATGTTTATAAAATTACATTTCTTCTTTTTACATTCAGAAGAGCATGTGATATATGTATTTCTGATCCTTTTGAAATAACCGGTCGAAAATTCATCTAATGAATCCAAATTAATAATAGG
>ERZ778515.931-NODE-931-length-23288-cov-5.901175_pt1 | contig 23288 bp, 23 predicted proteins | sample MGYA00510343_ERZ778515 | MGnify/ENA primary metagenome ERZ778515 (study PRJEB29527, sample SAMN07138965) | mouse gut metagenome | material: feces | host: mouse | place: China:Nanjing | collected 2016-01-25 ...
TTTTGTTGTCAAGGTCCTTCCTCCTGCCTCTCGGCTGAAGGTTTGCTGCTCTTTTTCCGCAACTCACTTAGAATATCACGAGTGCTTTCTTTTGTCAACAGCTTTTTAATAAAATTTTAAACTTTTTATTTCACCGCAATTTTATCTTTTAACGGTGGACTTTCATAATATCCCAAGTTTTGCATTTTGTCAATATTATACAGACAATTTCTTATCGAATTTGGTGCATTTATTTTTTGTACTATTGCTTTACATAAAGAAGATACTTACTTGAGATAAAAAATGGGAAGTGCACATAAGCACTTCCCTTCCTTGACTTTAGCTGCTAAACGGAGAAAGAGGGATTTGAACCCTCGCGCCGGTTGCCCGACCTACACCCTTAGCAGGGGCGCCTCTTCGGCCTCTTGAGTATTTCTCCAAATCCGAATTGCCTCTGTCAAGTTTAGATACACCAGTAATATTTATGGTGCAAAAGTTATTATACATACCAAACTCATCTTTGTCAATGCCTTTTCTTCCAAATTGATTATTGATTATAAGACCTTTCGCTCAAATTCCCTATTCGGCATGACTTATATAAAAAGGAATATAGCTGTAAGGTTTATTTGGCTCCTTCAAGCTGCCTGGCAATTTCTGCTTCGATCCGCCGCTTTACTTCTTCCGCAATTTCATGCGTTTTCATTCCTTTATACTCTTCATAATACATCGGCGGCAGGTAAGTGAGCTTGACGGTCACTTTTCTGATAGATTTTTCATCAAACGGAATAAAAGAATCAATTAATGCACAGGGAACAATCGGGCACTTCGCTTTTGTTGCGCTTTTAAAGCTGCCACCTTTAAATTCCAACAACTGATTGCCCATCCTGCTTCTGGTTCCCTCCGGAAAAATCAAGAAGTTCTTACCGTTTTTCACTTCCTCCGCTACCTGATTGATAACCTGCATGGACTGCCGGATATCCTCCCTGTCTATTGCAATAACACCAAGTGCATCCCCTACTTGCTTCAGCAAAAACACATTTCGAGCTTCTTTCTTTGTAATGTAAGTAAACGGCCTGGGTGAAGATTCCAAAAATACCAAGCCATCAAAGAGCCCCTGATGATTCGAAAAAAGAATATAGCCATCTTCTTTTGGGAGGTTTTCCGTTCCATGAGATTCTATTATAACCCTGCCTGCATGATTGGCTCTTTTGGTTGCTTTTTTAATGTAAGCAAATGCTTCTTCATAAGAATCCTGATTGCCCCTTCCATATTTCCAAATGCGATAAACATAATATGGTGCAATATAAAACAAACGCAAAACCATTAAAACGATTCTTCTCATCTTTATACCCCTTGTGCGCTTTGTAAACCCATAAACCATTTGAAAGACTTTTCTTTCAATCCTGCTCCCGCCACGTTCCTCTGCTCTTAAGTTAAAAAATGGAAAATATTATTTGCCTCTGCGCCGACCTCCGCTTTGACATCCCTGAATTGACCCTTGAAAAAATTTTAAAACTTTCCTGCCCGGCATTCATAATCCATTTGAAGTTTTAAAGTTTTCTTAGGCTGTACTTTGAGAAGCATACTCTTTTATGGCTGTCTCGTATAGATTGTTCCCTTCTGTATCTGCTACCACAATCACCGGAAAATCCGCAACCTCCAGCCTGCGTATTGCTTCGGTTCCCAAATCTTCATATGCGACCAGCTCTGAAGCTACAATTGATTTTGACAAAAGCGCTCCGGCACCTCCTACTGCGGCAAAATAAACCGCCCCGTTTTTGGAAATTGCCTCCAGCACTTCAGAAGAACGCTTCCCTTTGCCTATCATTCCCCGTAGTCCAAGATTTAACAATTCCGGAGCATATTTATCCATCCTGCTTGCAGTTGTTGGTCCCGCCGAACCAATAGGTCTCCCCTCCCTCGCAGGCGAGGGCCCCATATAATAAATAATGGCATCTTTTACATCTATAGGCAGACATTCTCCTGCAGCAAGGGTTTCCTGCATTCTCTTGTGCGCCGCATCTCTTGCAGTATATATGGTTCCGGTAATGTAAACATAATCGCCGGCTCTCAACTCTCTTGCTTTCTTTTCTGTCAATGGCGTATGTATATGTTTATCCATCGTTGCATTTTGCCTTTCTTTTTACAAAACTCTTGTCACATGCCGGTTTACATGACAGCATATATTAACCGCTACCGGCAGCCCTGCTATATGAGTAGGATATGTTTCCACATGAACCGCCAATGCGGTTACCGTACCGCCCAATCCGCCCGGCCCTATTCCAAGACCATTTATTTTTTGGAGAAGCTCTTCTTCCATCTCTTTCACATAAGGAGTTTCGGAATGACTGCCGGTCTTTCTTGTCAACGCCTTTTTTGCCATCAATGCACATTTTTCAAAGGTTCCTCCGATTCCTACGCCTATCACCATAGGCGGACAAGCATTCGGCCCCGCATCCTTCACAGCCGTAAGAATTGCCTGTTTCACACCCTCTATGCCGTCCGCAGGCTTTAACATAAATATCCGGCTCATGTTCTCACTGCCAAATCCCTTCGGTGCAACGGTTATTACAACCGCATCTCCCTCCACGATTTCATAATGGATAACCGCAGGCGTATTATCCTTTGTGTTCTCTCTTTCCAAGGGGTCCTTTACCACTGACTTCCGAAGATATCCCTCCTTATAGCCTTGCCGTACCCCCTCATTTACTGCATCCTCCAGCAATCCTCCTTCAAGATGAACCTCTTGTCCTATCTCAAGGAAAACTACTGCCATTCCCGTATCCTGACAAATTGGAATCATATCCTTACCGGCAATTTGCAAGTTTTCCTGCAGTTGAGAGAGGATTTGGCGTCCCAATGGCGCTTTTTCGGTTGAAACTGCATGTTTCATTGCAGTATCCATGTCCTGCGAAAGAAAATAGTTCGCTTCTATACACATTTCCTTAATGTTTTTTGTTATCTCGCCTACATGAATTGTTCGCATATCATACCCTTAACAAAGTTTATTCTGTAATCTTTCTTTTTATTTCTTCCAATTCCTCCTGTGAAGCAGTTGGCTGTTCATGAAACAACTGCTGCCCGTCGCCTTTATACCTCGGAATCAGATGCATATGGAAATGCATAACAGTCTGCCCTGCCGTCTCTCCGTTATTTTGCAGCAAATTAAATCCTTCTGCCCCCAACCGCTCCGTCATGGTTTCCGCCATTTTTTTTGCCAGCTTCATAACACCCGCCGCCGTCTCATAAGGAATTTCATACAAATTCTCGTAATGCTCTTTGGGAATAATCAATGCGTGCCCTTTTGTTGCCGGAGCCAAATCCAAAATTACACGAAATTGCTCGTCCTCGTGTAAAGTTTTGGAAGGTATTTCTCCTGCTGCAATTTTACAAAAAATACAATCCTCTTTTTTCATTTTCATCCTCCACTCCAAAGCGTTTTGCGTATAGACACGCGAGCCAAATCTGACCTTCGGTTCTCCGATTCCAATCTATAACGCTCCGACACAATTTTCCGTTGCTGCGTCATTACTTACTTGTCTTCAAATAAAAACACTTGGTCCAATGCCCTAAACATTCTAAAGTCACCTTTCATCTTCATTTCACCGGACATAAATGCTCTCTGAAATGTCATTCTGCCATACATAATATCATTTATGGTTTCTCTCTCCGTATGTATTTCCACATCTGCCTGTACTTCGCCGCCAAATTTACAAATCAAGGCTCCGGCACTTATTGCCAGCGTTAAAGGCTCCTTTTTATCCCCAATAAAAATTTTATAATCTGATTTTAATCCGGCCTGCGGTTTAAAAGACTTTTCAAACCGTTTGACAAACTCCTCTTCTTCCTCTCTGGAACCGCCCATTAAATCCTTAAACATGCTGGTTAGTTCCTGTATATCAGCCTTTTGGCGCTGTACATAGCTGTCATCAGAAGCATATTGTGAAAGCTGTTCTGATTCCTGCGGCGTTAAGTCTATATTCTGCGTACTGAATACTACTTTCTTGACAGCCTGATAACTTGCGGGAAAACTCGCCATTTTCTGATTGATAGTCCGATACATGTTTTCTGCTTTTTTTTCAATAAGGGTTATATACTCCTTATTCATTTCAAGCTGCGTTGTGTCTGCTATATAGCCGCACATACCGCTGCAGGGGCGCCCGCCCAGAATCTCCCATGCTGTTGATAGTGTCAGCTTTCCATCCCTCTCTCCGTATGTAGTCGCCATTACAACAGGGCACATATATATCTTTTCTATTTTCTCTTTATCACCGTACAGCCAGCACGAATCTAAAAACTGAAGCATATAACCGCCGATACCGTACCATTCTACAGTAGCAGCCAAAATAATCCCGTCTGCATTTTTCAATGTCTTGGGCAGCGTTGTAATGCGGTTTTTTAATTCGTAAAGGTTATAGCGCTCTACCTTAACATGTAATTCTTCTAAAACTTCCTGCATCTTATTAATCACAAATAAAGTAGGGTCGTCTATTAATCCTCTTCCGCCATAATAAATATTAATATTCATCCTAATCCTCCATGCCGAAATGTTTTATAAGCAGGCACACGAACCTCATGTTAGTTGTGACTGCGATTTAAATTTATGACGTTCCGGCGCGCACAAAAGCAACAACAAATACTCTTCTTAACTTTCTCTTGCCATAACCAAAAGACAACTGCACTTTTTATTTAATTCCCGCCTTATGTCTCTTTGCACGCATAAAGCATTTCCGCAAGACGCACATGAAAAAACCTGCCAGAAATCCGGCAAAAAATCCGCCGATATGTGCGGCGTTATCTATATTTTCTGCACGCATTCCGCTATACAGGGAATATGCTATCACCACCAGAATCCTCTGCCACGTTACACGAGGCATTGACTCCGTCCACCATAAAACCATCGCCAGCAGCGCACCCACCAAGCCAAAAACCGCGCCGCTTGCACCAATAGAGCTGACATACCACTCATCAGCAAACAGCTTATAACTCAACGATACAATATGAGCTCCTATGCCCGACAAAAAATACAATACCGCAAACCGCACATGTCCAATATCATTTTCCAGCATCATACCCAAGCCGGCAAGAAGAAGCATATTATTTGCCAAATGATATATATCTGCATGAAGAAACATCGCAGTCAGAATGGTATAGTACCGCCCGTCCTCTAAAAAGGACTTCGGACTTAATTCTCCTACATTATATAACACCTCCCCCGCAAATGTACATATTAGAAATAAAATAACATTTACCGCAACCAGAAAAATAGTGATATAAGGGAGCAGCTTTAGTTTAAAAAGCTTTTGTTTCAGCCATCTTGTATCCATAGTTCACATTCTCACTTTTCATAAATAAGACATCTCTGTTTTTTAGGGTAACATTTCTCGCCTTTTATGTCAACGATAGGTATCTATCAGCTTTCTTCCTTCTTATCTGCTTTGTAATCCCAACTTTCCGCAGCAATACAATCCGGATACTCATTAGCTTTCATTTTTCGGTACCTGCCAAAAATAACTTCTGATAAATCCTTTTTTCTTTCTACAATAAATTCCGGTTTTTGTTGACAAACCTGCTCGCAAACGCTTTGCTTTTTGCTCGCATCTCCAAGAATTTTCTCAGCACAGTTTGCTCCCTCGTTATTTTCTTCTTTTTCTCTTTTATGACTTATCCAAAGAGAAACTATGTCCTCCGGCTTAAAGCATTCCTGCATTCTGTCCCACTTTGCAAAAAGACTATAGAGGAATGCTGCTAAATCAAGCTCCTTTTCCTCTACGCTTTCTATCAAAAGTGACATCAAGTCTCCTATATCCTGTTTTTCTTCTTCCACATAATACGGATAGTACAGAAAAAACATTTTTTCTGATTCCACATGGATAAAAATGCTATCCGGACGCATAATCAAATTGCGGCTGTCCAGCAAATACTCTTTTAAAGACCATAGTGCCGTTTGAAGACTGTATACCAGTCTATCCATCCATTTTCCACTTACTTTTTCTTGAAGCAGCCACTTATCCAACCCCTGCATCGCTGAAATATCATAATAAAGTCCGCATTCTCCGTTTTTTGCATATAGCATCGCGGGAAGCAGCCCTTCCAGTTTCTTTGTTGATATAATCTGCTGTTGATACCGAAGTTTGTTTCCTTCTTCTGCTTTTGTCCTTAATTTTAAATAATTGTGATGAAAACTGTTTATATATTCAATCTGCAACATGTGAAAATTCCTCCTCCAGCCTATGACACATACGAATAAAAACCACCGGATTTATACATTTGCTTTCTGCACTTTCCGAAATCACCCACTTTTTCTTTCCTATCAAGCTCGCCAGACCATGAAAGGGCTGACTAAGCCTGCCTTCTATCGTAACCTTGACTTTATTCTGTACCGTTATGATGTAGCTATAATCTGTTGCAATATACTTATCTGTCGCAAGCTTAACCACCCTATCAGACGCAGCGTTATAAACCTTTTGATTATCATCCCTGTATATACTGCTTCCTGTAAGTGCTGCCCGATATGCATCCTGCTTCATCACGCATTTGTCATACAAATAAAATCCCGTGTAAATAATAAAAATGCAGACATACAATACCACCGGCATAATCAGGGTTGCCTCCACTGTAAAATACCCATCTGTCTTCCTATTTACATTTTTTGTTTCCCACTCTTTTCCCATACATTTTTACCTGACTTTTTACTATTAAAAAACAAATAATGCCATTCTTCCTGCCAGCAAAAACGGCACGAAAGGAATGCAGCTCTGTTTATCTGCTTTCTTGGCAATTAAAAGCCCAACTGCGAACAGCGACTGCAAAAATAATCCAATGCAAAATACCAAAAATGCCATTCTGATTCCCTCCATGCACCCTAAAAGCATCAGTACCATGCCGTCCCCATAGCCTATTTTCTTTTCCGTCAGAAAGGACAATATAAGCAAAACTGCACCGGGCAGTATTGCGGGTATGGCAAACAGCAGCATTGGGGATATTCCTGTTTCTACTGCTTTTATAATCAATCCTGCAACGGACCATATTCCTCCCGCTCCCAAAATGAAAAGCGGTATTTTTTTGCTTTGCACATCAAAAATGCATCCTGCTGTCAACAATCCGACGGCTCCTACCATTCCAAACATTTTTACACCTCCCTCACCGCTTCTGCGGTCCAAAAATTATCCTTTAAAATGCTGTTTTTTTGCTTTTATCCACCACATCTTTGGCACATTTTATAATGCCTTTCCGCTTCCGAACGAGGCATTGTCTTAATCGTTCTCTTTAATCCGCTGCACTCCAGACTTTGGTGATACCGATTTCCGGTTAATGTAATATAAAGACTACCCTTTCCGTCTGTCATACATATCTCACAGGGCGTATAATTTTCTCCGTATTGGTTTTTTATATTTCCTGTTTCTTCCTGTTTAATCTGCCTGATTGACAGTGTAATATGACTGCAGTCTCTGTCCAAATGATACACCTTCGCATTTTCTGCCACATATACATAAATAACCTCTGTCTCTTCCCCTGCTCCTTTTTCCACGTCATAACCGGTCCACGCTCTCCCGTAATACCTGCTGTAAAATGCAGCAGGATAAAAACCGGCAATTCCGACAAACGGAGCTACGGCGTAAGATGCGGTCAAGTCAATGATATCGCCTTGCTGTAAAATAGAAGAATCCAGATAAGAAATCCCCTGACTGCCTCCTACAAGCGGTGATGTATCCAGATACCCCGCACCCGCCTGCTCCTCCACCCGCCCTTTTACATACAGACAAGAAAATGCTGCATTTTCAATAAATGCTTCCAGACCGCTGTCTTCTTCCTCCTGTACAATTTTATCATAGGCATAAGCGTATACAGACAGCTCCCTGCCAACCTCCCGCAGTGAAAAAAGCAATGTACTATGCAGCCTGTATATTTCTATCATCCATAATATATTGAAAAAGAAAAACAGAAAAACAGGCAATACCATCGCCGCCTCCACCGTCATGCTTCCCGAACAGGTTTTTTCTTCCCTTTTTCCTATTTTGTGCGGCAACCGGTTTTTTAAGAAAGAGAGCGTGGAAATCCCCTTTATGAGACTGCTTTTTTTAAGCTTGACTCTTGTATATCTATTTGAGGAGTTTCGGAGAATTCCAAGGGTGAATTTTCCAGTGGTTGTTTGTATAAAAGAAGGCTGTGTTGTGCTTGTTTGGATTTTGTTACTACTTCTCATAAAGGGGATTTCCACGCTCTCTTTCTTCCCAATTTAATAGCCATAGCTTCTGACAATAGAATAGCTCTTTTTGTCTGCTCCCTGATAGGACACAGAAGCCGTCAGGCTGTCTATGCATCCATCCATGCGAAAATTTTCATTTCCAGACGTTTTTCGTATATCCATTTCCATAATATCCATCAGCCTGTATGTCGTCGTTTTTTTATCCTGCAGAGCAAGCATGACCCGAAGATAATCTTTATAGCTCAAACCACTTTTTTCTTCTTTTTCCTCCGCAATTCCGCAAAAGTTGAAAATAGCTTCCAGACTGTAATACCAGTCCCTTTCTGTTTTCAGGAGAGGCACTCTGCCGCCTTTTAGCAGCACGGAAACATCATATAGACTTTCCGCCATTGCCCAAGTAAGAATGAGTATCCCTGTCAATATAGGTTCTGCCTCCGGTACTGCCAGAAGCGCCGCCATAATGGCTGCCATTGTCTCAGCCATCATGCACTTTTCTTCACTGGAAAGTAAATGTATCAGATTTGCCGCAGCTCTGATTCCAAGCAGTTTATATACTACGCTTTTTAAATTATCCAAATCAGCGGATTTTCCTGAGAGAATGTACTCTGTCTGATATGCAAGAAGACCGTCCTTCTTTTCCTGATTGTAATGCCCTGTATACGCCAATATGTACTCATTAAAAATAAGCTGTTCCCAAAAATTATCCTGAAATATAAGAACCGGATTCATGCCCGTCCCCTCTAAAAGCTGCCTTGATGAAAGGTACTGCTGGCTGTTTATTTTACATGTAGAAAGCTTGTCCGGCTCTTTTATCACAAAGCTCAATACACCCATCTCCCAGATGGATACCACCCCATTTCCCAAATCGTTTGTTTCTTTTTCACTCTCCAGATATTCATCCCATTCCTCCAACTGCTTGAAAGCTTCCTTCCGTTCCTGCAGCACATCCCTTGTATCTAATTTGTACTCCTGTGTCACATTCACCCAGTTCTGTACCTGTTCCAGATATGCAATTCCCACTCGCTGAGACATAATATCCACCGCCTGCCGCCTAAGCACGGCGCCTCCGTCGTCCGCCGCTCCGGAAACTGCCGTAATCTCTACCTCGCCCACCTGCAGCTTTAGGAGATTACGATATAATACCGGCAAAAAAATTTCCTCGTCACCCAGATTATATGCAATATACTTTCTAAGATGCTCCGCTGTCCGGTTGTAAGAAGCATTTGCTGTTCCATAGGATGTATCAATAAAAAACAAATCATATTGCTGCAGCAGTTCCCTGTGATACTCTGCCAAAATATTATTCATTCCGATATCTGTCACACACTCAATTTCCATGCGACGAGTATTTTCACGTGCCCCCAATACCAGCAGCAGACACAGGGAGAGCATAACTGATAAAATCAGTGTTAAGAATACGGTTAAGTATCCGTCCGCATTTTTTCTTTGTATCATCTTCATGCTATCCATAGACATTACATCTTATCTAATTGTGACGTAATTTTGGAAAACAAAGCCTGCACAATTGCTGTTATCTCTTTTTTAAAAAGTACCACCAATCCTATCAGCACCACAATAATCAAAATCACCTCTACCGTACCCATACCATCTTCCTCCCGTAAGAAATCGCGAAAGCTCTTTATATTTTGTTCCTTCATATTTTTCCTCATTTCTCCGCATAAGCGGTCGTCCATTATATAGATTAAAATGATAAAAATGCCGGCACCATAATCATCACCATAATTATGCCCATCATAAGCAACATCGGAAACAATAATTTTGTCCCCATCTCCTCACCCGTTCTTTTTATTTCTGCCGAACGCTCTTCCATTGCAAAAAATGCTTCCTGCCTGAGTTGAAACAACAATGCCGCGTTTCCTTTCCGCAGATTTTGCACCATCAGAGTGGTAAGCCTGATATACCGCTGCTGCCGCATTCTCTTTCCAAATCTTTCATATGCCTCTGCCTCGGAAACACCCCCTGCCATCTCATGACAAGTAAACAGCATTTCTTCATACAATGGATTGACTGGCAGGTTCTTTATCCCTTCTCCTGCCACCTTTTCCCATGCCCCTTTCAGATTCATTCCTGCGCCCAGATACAAGGACAATTTACTGATAACAGCCGGATATGCTTCGGCTAACTGTTTTTTTCTATGTGTTGTCTTTTTTTGCAAATCCCTGTCATACAATATCCATGCAGCCGCCATCCCAGCCAAAGTAAGCAGAAAAATATTTTTGCCTGCGTTTTCTGTTCTTTCTGTCCAGATTACGTTTTCTCCTGCAATTGCCTTTGGCAGCATGACCTTGTCATGATACGGATTTTCCATCTCAGACTGTTTTAATGCATTTTTTGCTTTTTCTGCAAAGGTTTCGTTTTCCACAGGACATATTTTGGCGAAAAAAATATGCTCTCTCACAAAATCGTAATATTCCGCCCGCAAAGTAATGGATACCAGACCGTAGGGCGCTTCCATTTCCTTTACTTCCTGCCATTGCGCTATGCGTCCGCTGTTTGTTACATATCTGTAATCGCTGCTTTCCCATGAAAGTGTGAATGGATACCCTTTTATCTGCTGCATAAAACACAACTCTTTATCAATATTATCCCATGCACGATTTTCTCCCAACGCCGTTTTTTCCACCTCCTGCAGCATATTTTCATACAATTTTTCCAAATCACGGTCGGAAAACCTTCTTTCCCGCACAATCATTTCCGTATCTACTTTTTCTCCGTTTTCCCGCTTTGCAGTAAGCAGAACCTTTTTTTCCTCCCCTCCCTGCCCGTCCCGCAGTACATAGCCGTTGTTCACAAGAAGTTCTTTGCTGCTGTCTCCTATCCACAATATCACTGCCGTTATACTTCCTATGAAAAAGATGGTAAGCACTTTTTGCATTTTCCCTATTCCGTAATCCCGCCTCAGACTGCTCCTTGCCGCATTGGGATAAAGCTGTGCCAGCATATTCATTTCTTTTGTACTTCCGTTTTTTCTCTTTGGAAGAAAATCGTAAAGTAAACTCGCTATTTTATAAAACATACGCCATCCAGTCATATTTTTTTGCAAAGCCGCTTCGACCAAATAAAAGCCGCCAGATAAACTACAAGACATCCGGTCATGATAATGATTCCTGAAAGATTGTGATACAAAGCATCAAAAAAGCCTTTGTTTCCCAGCTCTATATAACAAATCAAAAGAAAGGGCATCATGTTCATTATCCTCTGCTCCAATATTTTTCCGCTGATTATTACCTGCACTTCCTGCTGTCCGGCTATTCTTTCACCAATGAGATTTGCCGTTGCCTGCATCACCCCGGGCAGATTCCCACCGCTTTGTCTGGCAATATAAAAAACTTCACCAAACTCTCTGATGCTTGCACAGCCGCTTCTCTGCCCCAGTTCCTGCAGCAGCTCTTCTAATGGCTGGTTATTGGATAAACCCTTTTTTATCCTGTACAGCTCATCCAGCATAAGGCTCATTTTCCCATACAGCGGGCGGATATCCTGTATGCATTCTACAAAAGCATTGTCCACCGAATATCCCGCTCTTAAATTGGCTGCAGTTGACATCATACAATCCTTAAACTCCGTTTCCAGCTTTCTTTTCCGGCTCTCCCCCTTATCCTTTTGAAAGGACAGGTATGCATATATGCCCACGGGACACAAAGCGGCAATTCCCCACATGCTCCTGTAAAAGAAAAAGGCTAAAAATACCGTAATACCCAGACTAACACCGGCGTACAGATACTTTTCTTTTCCGGAAAAATAATAACATTCATATATCGGGGTCCCTTTCTTCTTTGCCAGAAAAAACTGTCTCTTTCTTCTGTAGTATTCTGATACCTGCCGCTTCCAGTTTATATCCATGCTTCAGTTCTCCTTTCTTTTCTAATTTTCCCAACACGCGCCCTCTGTCATCAGTACCGGTTTCCACAAACTGATACAGCACATGCAGCCTGACTTTACCTTCTATACAGCCGTCAATCTCTGCAATTTCCAATACATGTCTGCTTTTGTCCCGAAGTCTTCCCAAGTGCACCATAATATCGATACCGGAAGCTATCTGCTGTCTGATGGCAGACAGCGGCAATTCCATTCCCATCAATATCATAGTTTCCAGTCTGCTTAACATATCCGACGCACTGTTGGCATGTCCCGTAGACATGGATCCATTATGTCCTGTGTTAAATGCCGTCATCATGTCCAGAGCCTCACTGCCGCGGACCTCCCCCACGATAATGCGGTCCGGACGCTGGCGTAAGGCTGTTTTGATTAAATCCCGAATGCTCACGGCGTTGCAGCCCTCCACATTTTCATTGCGGGTCTCCATACGCACCAGATTGGAAATTTTTTGAAGCTGCAGTTCGGCACTGTCCTCAATGGTGATAACACGCTCGTCTGAGGGAATAAATCCTGAAAGCACATTAAGAAAAGTTGTCTTGCCGCAGCCGGTTCCCCCGCTGATAAAAATATTGAAGCCCGCCCGCACCCAATTCATAAGCTCTGTTGCCGCCTCTTCGCTAATACTGCCCCATTTTATCAGCTTATCCATGGTAACTGCCTTGTCCAGAAACCGCCGTATTGTTACAATTGGACCATTTACAGCAATAGGGCTTAATACTACATTGACTCTGCTGCCATCCGGCAGCCTGGCATCGACAATCGGAGAAGCCTCATTGACAGCACGGTTACAGCCAGCCACAATTCTTTGTATGACATGGAGCAGTTTTTCACCTGACTCAAAATGCCTGTCCAGCTTTTGTACCCGTCCATCCTGCTCTATAAACAGATCATTAGGTCCGTTTATCATGATTTCCGTAATACTTTCATCCTCTAAAAGCGACTGCAGAATATCCAGCCGGCGCAGCGAACAAAAAATTTCATGTTTCAGCCGCTGTCTCTCCTGTACCGTCCAAAGCCTCAGCCTCTCCTCCTGCAAAAACAGATTGTCTATCTGCTCCTGCACCTCGTCATCCGTAAATTCTCTGGAATAGTCCATTTTTTCCAGAAGCTGCCGTTCCAGCATTTGTTTCATAATACCCCCTTTCTATGCGGCGCCCAAATCTTCCCGTATCAATTTTCGTATATATCGCGCCAGCTCCCCGACCGTATATTGCTCTATTCTTTCCGGCAACTGCGCAAACTGTGGAAGAATTTCTTTTTTGGTTTTTTCCAAAACCTCTTCATACTCATAGGCGCGCAAAATCTCCTCATATTGCGCCAGCTTTGCTCTGGCGCGTTCCTCCTCCTGTATAATGGTATAAATCCTGTCACAAAGACATAAAATTTCAAAGGTTCCCTGAATGCTTTCGCTCAAATCCAAAATAATGTAATCGAAGCCGCCTATCTCCGCGATTCTTTGAATCAGCTCTTCCCATTCCTTTGCACTTACGTATATCAGATTCTGTCCCGCGTAAGCAGGCGGAATATAATAGAGCTCTCCAATTTTCATAGTCATGGACTGCAGCCTGTAAAAAAATTTTTCTTCCGGTTCCTTCCCAAAATATAAGAGCGCCGTCAAATCTCCTCTCACATTTTTGTCCAATAGCTGATTCCATCCGGCATAATGCTCAAAACTAATATATAAAGTCTTTTTCTTTTCCGCCAAAGTCTGTCCCAAAGTCAAGGCAAAAGAGGTCTGCAGGCATCTTCTGACCGGTGAATACAATCCGATAAGCTTTGTTTTCGTCCCTGTAACCAGCCGCTTTCCCTCCGATTCTGTAAAATCTGCATAATCACACATTAGCTCATACCAGATGTTTTCTGCTTTCTGATATTTATCAATATTTTTTATATTTTCTCCCCTGACGGTTCCGCTTTCATTTAAAAGCAGCGTTTTCCCGATTTCCAGCTTTGATAGCTCGTAGGTAAAATCCGACTCCGATACCAGCAGGACATCAATCTGCTCCTTTCTCCCAAATTCCAGCAGCTTATCCACTTCCGAGTAAGCGTGAAGCACAAAAGGAAACGCTTCTCTGCCCTTTAAATATTCTGCAAGACTGTCCAAATAGTCTTTTTCACTGTCATACAGCGCCAGTATTTTTTTCTTCATTTAACCCTCCTCCTAATATGCAATGCAAAGATACAGCACAAACCCCGTTAACATAGGACCTGTCATATGCAGAGCGCCTTTTTTTCTTTCAAAAACAATTCCTTTCTGATATAAGAAAAGCTTTCTCTTCTTCGCCACATCGACAGCATATAAATAAAAATAATGGATTCTTTCCCACAGATTTCCTAAGAAAAGCATTTTTAGAAATGCAGCAATGGCAGAAAACAACAGACTACATAAGAAAAAAATGATATAATCCTTTCCCGCAAGATATGCGGCAGACATACAATACAACTTTATATCCCCCGCTCCCAGCATCCCAAGCATATAAAGCGGATATAAAAGAATCAGAACAAGCACAATTCTTGCGCTCATAATTCCGATATTGCTTTGCTGTGCCCGACAACAATACGCAAGAACCAATCCTATCAGAACCAGGGCATTGGGTACTTTGCCTCTGCGATAGTCAAAAAAGCAGGACAACACCAATAACAAAAAGAATATGTGAATAAATCTCCCTCCTTTTCTCCGGCAGCTATCACTGCACGAGTATTTCATTATAGTCTAAAAACAGGTATTCGAGATGATGCATCTCGTGAATCATGAAACAGATATCCGCAACAGACCGTTACAGGATGTAAATTGGATTATATACGCAACACTTTTGTTTGTCCAGTCATATTTTTAAAATAATACAAGTTTGGTAATTTTTTACATAGTTTTATAAAAATGAATGCCATAAAGCATTGCCAGCCCAGGAAATCCCAGCAATCCGGATGTCAAAACCGTCACCGGATTCAATCCGATAAGGCTTACCATCCCCGCTTTTTGCATTGCAACATTTATAAAAAATATTGCAAGGGTTCCTGTCACGGCGCGCAAAATAAAATTTAAAAGCCACTCTGCGCGCTTTTTCATTGCGCCTAACAACAAAACACAGGCACAAGCCCCCACAATAAACAAAATACTCGTCTGCCCTTCCATACTTAATTCCCCTTTTCTCCTGTTACTATACTTTATGCTGCTCTGCAAGCGGGTATTCTTAAAGGATTTTATTGTCATTTTAACCAAAAAATGTATTTTGGGGAATATTTCTCCAACCTGCGGCTATAATTTAATAGTAAGGAAGTCTATACCGATAAAGGAGTGCTTATGAAAGTATTATTTCGACAGGAACGTTCTGAAACCATACCGGTAGAAGAGGATTTCACCTGCCCTTCACTGCAGGAGGACATAGAAAAAACCCGTTACGCGCTCGAAGTCGCATATGCGGGTTTTGACAACGCAACCAATTTTGACTTGATCGACTGTTATATTTATGAGGTAAACTCTCTCTTAAAAAGATACAAATACCTTACGGAGCTCGCAGCCGCCGAAAAACAAACCGTTCCGGAACTACGCCCTGAATCCCCGATTCGCGCCCTGATCGGACAGGTTTTCGGATAAGCTGTTCTTCCCGTAAGTCAATCCCGCATATACGGTCTGGGAGTTTTGCATAACAGGACCGGATTTGTCTTGTCCGGCAAGCTCTCTGTATGCTGCAAGGAGCTTACTGATAACACTGTTTATGTGTACAAGAGGCTCCTTTGTTTTTCTGATATCCGCCTTTGTCAATTCGCGGTTGCAATACAAATATAAAGAAAGCAGTCTTGCCGCCAGTTCATATTCAAGATTTAAAGAGGCTATCAGCTCGCCGAAGCAGCTCCGCACTTTGCGGAGCGCTTCTCTGAACTCTGTGATATCGCCCTGATTCAAAGCAGACTCTGCGTCCTCCATATATGCCAAAACAATTTCATACAGAATGACTATCAGCTCCGTCTTATTTGCCTGCGTGATACGCAGTGTAAACTGCTGTTTATATTCCTTTGTCATACTGCCTCACCCTGCCTTCTGCTTTTTACTGCAATAACTGCAATACCTGCGACGGTCTTTCATTTGCCTGTGCCAGCATGGAAGTTCCCGCCTGCGCAAGTATCTGATAAGTCGTATACTGCGTCATTTCCTCCGCCATATCCACATCCATGATTCTGGAATAAGCGGCTGTCATATTTTCACTGGTAATATCCAGATTATTAACCGATGACTCCAAACGGTTCTGATATGCGCCAAGCTTGCTGCGAACCGATGAAATATAAGCGATGGCACCGTCTAACCTGTCAATGGCATCCCTGCTGCTTGCCTGCGTGCCGAGATTCAAATCTTTAATTCCCATATTCCGCAGACTTACCTCAGGAATACGCACCTCTAAAACCTGCCCTTCATTGGCGCCAATCTGCAGGCGCATAGGACCAATTCCTGTTACACCCACATTCACATTTCCAATATTGGTAGTGCCTGCTTTCGCCACACCGTTCAAATCCAACTGTATCTCAAAACCCATGTCACCCTTTATCGTCACCAGATTATCCTTGATTTCGGTTTTATAGGTGCCGTTTATGTCATCCAAAGTTACGCCGTTAAAAGTACCTGTAAAGCTCTCAATATTCCCAAAAACATCATATGTCACGGATGCGCCCGTTATCACATATTCGTCCACGGAAACTTCGCTGGAGCAATAGCTTACCACAATATCTTCATTGTCCGTATATGCCTTTACATCAAATTCACCATTCAGAATTTTCTGGCTGTTAAATTCCGTATTATTTGCAATTCTCTCTATCTCGTCACAAAGCTCCGCTACTTCATCCTGAATGTTCTGCCTGTCGCCATCCGTGATGGAACCGGTACTTGATTTGACAGCCAGCTCATTCATTCGCTGCAGCATGGCATGAATTTCGGAAAGTGCACCGTCCGCTGTCTCAATTACGGAAATGCCGTCGCTGGCATTTTCCGTCGCCTTGGACAACCCTTCAAGCTGCGCATTCATTCGCTTTGCCATGGCAAGCCCAGCAGGATTATCCTTTGCATGATTTATTTTCAATCCTGACGAAAGTCTCTCCAAAGACTTTGCCAGCAGGTCATCGCTGGTGGAAAGCGCATTGTTTGATATCATTGCTGATACGTTATAGTTGATTCTCATAGTTTCCTCCATTCTAAAGCGTTTCGCAAAAGCTACATCTTTACGGCGCGCTTCATTTTGATTATACTGCTTCAGATAAAGCCTCTTTCAAAGCCCCAAGCGCCATACCTGCTATCCGGTACAACTCCTTTGTTTCCTCTTTCCCGCTATTTTCTACAAAATGGCTGCCGACGGCGCTGCCAGAGACCACTTCTATCCGGCTGTTCTCAAAGCCCGCTGCGGAAAGTCTTGTGCTGAAATGTCCTGCCGCCCTCTCCAACAAAACTGCTGCTTCCTTGCCCACTCCGCTCAGATAACCGGAAATATTGCTGTCATTTACGGAAAATTCTCCTGACAAATATCCAAACACCGTTGTGTCCACTCCGATAGAAATTTTTCCGCTTTCCTCGGAATTGTGCACCAGTTTTAAGTGAACGGCTGTCAATTCGCCATCTATCATCTGCGGTAAATGATATTCTTCTTCCTTTGCCGCCCGCACACCCTGAATATGAAGCTGCTTGCAAACTAGCTGCATTGCCCTCACATCCAGACTGCCTACATGCTCCGTAAAGGTCAGCTCCTTTGCCAACGCCTCGCTTTCGTGAAGCAGTTCATTGTAGGTCTTCTGCAGACTTTCTCTGTCGGAAAACGCCGTTTCCTCCACCTCTGCAAAAGATATATCCCCGTCAAAACTCTGTTCTGCTCCGACGGCGGTACTGCCATGCTCCACTGCCTCCCGCAGCTTCTTAAAAGGCGCTGCGCCATCCTTTCGCAGACCATCCGCCGCCAACAGATTATCTATTGTGACAGGCTGTTCCAGTCTCTTTAAATCCTGCAGGACTTCATTGCCTATTTTATCTACGCTTCTAATCTGCGTCAAAAGCTCCTTGTTAAATGCTGTCTCTATCTGTACGTCAATGGAAGCGCCCTTTTCTATTGTTTCCTTCAGTCCGCCAAATTCGGAATCTATGGAAATATCCACACCCTTTAACCTGCCTGTGCGGACTGCCGAGAGCAAATTGCCAAAGTTTACCTCCGCCTGACTGCTTATCAGCTTTCCAACGGCGGCGCCGTCTGATTTTTCAATCTGTCTAAGCAGCCTGTAGATTCCGATGTAGGATTCCTTTTCTTCTGCCGTAATCTCGTTCTGGCTCTCCAGATGATACAGAAAACTACTATACTTTGTACTTTCCTCCTCATAGGCATCATGCGCAGAAAGATACACATCAAGTTCTTCCATGGAACTCTTCAGGGGATTGACGCCATCCCGAATCATACCAAGTACTGCTGCCGGCGTCATTTTCTCCACGACTCTCTGTACGACCTTATCCGCTTCCTTGACAGCCAGCAGATTTTCTTCCGTAAGCTCCATCTGATTGTAACTTAAGCTTCTGACTGCCTTTCGATTCTCGTCCGTAAGTTCCTGCCCCATGTTTTGAAGAAGTGCGTCCACATTACGGAATGCGGATTGAATATTGTCTCCCAAATCCGCTCTCGGCGCCGTCATCATGGTCTCATAAGCTTCTCCTGCCTGACGGAATACCTCTTCCAGCGCTTTTCCCGTTTCATATATTGTATCAATACTAAAGGTCTGCCCCAGTGAAATCAGGCGTCCCATTGTCACAGCCGGCAGATAGGGGATTTCCCTTGCTTTGGAAATTGCTTCCTTACATAAATCAGATGGCGGGCTTGTTGTAAAATCCGCCGAAGTCTGTTTCTGCTCCAATGATTTCAATGCATCTATCAACTCCTCCATGGGAGCCGTATCTATGGAAAACCCGCTTTTTAGCAGCTTGATATTTGCCTCCAGCGTCATGTGAAGACGAATTTCCTCAAGCTGCCTTCTTGCTTTGACGCCTTCTGCCGTCGTATCGGCAGAAAGTACTGCCTGATACTTGTTTTCATATTCCGCATAACATTCTGCCGCTCTGCGGTAAATACTCTTTCCCTCCGCCAGATTTGCTTCTCCTGCCGGACGTCCTTCTGCCAGCGCACCCGCAATGGCGCTGAATAGCTCTTCTGCTTGCGCAGGAAGCTCCACTTCCTTTAACTCCTCCATGAGACGGAAGCTTTCTTCTGTAAAGGGCACACCCTTTTCTATCAGCCAGTAACTGTCGGCTAAGGTTTCCTCCGTAACCGAATACCCCGCTTTTTCTATGATTTTTTCTACCTGTGTCTGTAACCGTTCCGTGTCTGCAGCAGACGCCTTCTGTGCATAATAGCCGGGAAGCTCTTCTGCAAAATACCCCTGTCCCTGCCGGCTTGCATCTACCGCGCCGGCATGTTCTGCAAGATACAGATTGTCAATATCCGGTACCATTTCATTGGTCACCATGTACTTTACGGCTCCTTCTGACAATTCTGTCAGTTCTGTGCCTCTGGAAAATGCCTCCATTGCCTGCTCTACATTTTCCTGTGTAACCGGAATATCTTCCATGGCAAATGCCTTCACAAGCTGCTCCGCAAAAGCCATGCTTCCGGTCATATCTGCCAGCTTTTCCATATCAATATCGTCAGTATAACCTACGATGTTGGCACCGCCTTTTATCATTTCCGCCTTTATGGTATCCAAAATGGTTACAGCATCTTCAATCTCTACGTCCGTCAGACTCCGCCCTTCCTTCTGCAGTCTTGCAAAATCTTCGTCGGACATAGAATGGGACATTACTGTCATATAATTGCGGTACAGGGTAAGATCTTCACTCCCTGCTGCCTGCATCACTTCCTCCGCCGTCCTTCCGTGGACTCCCTGACTTTTATGAAAGCCATACGCAGTGTTTTCCGTAACTGTTCCAGAAATGTCCAATGCATACCCGCTCTCCGCTTTTCTTGCAGCAGAAGATGCGGTCTGATGTGCAGTTGTAACCTTGTCTACATTTGAAGAGGATGTACCATTAAATGTAATATGCATATTTTCCTATTCCTCTCTTGCAGCTTCGGCAATAAATACAAAACAATAGAATCCACGCTTCGCGAGCCTTCTATTGCATGAATAAAAGATGAACGTATCCTTACGCTCACCTTTTATTTCGTCATGCTTATTCTTTTTCTTAACCTTTAAAACACAAATACTGCCGCCATATAAGGTGCCAAATCAAAGACAATGGAATAATCTTTGTAATTTTCCGGCTCCGCTTCTGCCTCCAATACTTCGGGAAGCTTACCGCCGGTCCCTCCAAAACGCTCTTCGTCGCTGTTTAATAATAACCGATACTTCTTTTTTGCCGGCACGCCCAGCCGATAATTATCCCACTGCATAGGCGTCATATTTATCACGAACAGCAGATTGTTTTTGCCTGTTTTGGACTTTCTAAAGAAGCTGTAGGTGCTTCTGTTGTTGTCGTCCGCATTCAGCCACTCGAATCCCTCCCAGCTATTGTCTATGGAATACATACAGGGATATTTTCTGTAAATTGTCAAAAGCTCGGCAACATACGCTTTCAATCCCTTATTGAGCGGCTCCTCCAGTAAAAACCAGTCTAACTCTCGTTCCTCGCTCCACTCTCTTTCCTGTCCGAAATCCTGCCCCATAAACAAAAGCTTCTTGCCTGCGTGCCCAAACATATAGGTATACCCCGCACGCAGATTGGCATATTTATCCGTATGATAGCCCGGCATTTTGTTGACCATGGAGCATTTTAAATGCACCACTTCATCATGGGAAAGCGGCAGGATATAATTTTCACTCTCATTGTAGCTCATGGCAAAAGTCATGGCATAATGATTATCCTTCCGAAAATAAGGGTCCAGCTTCATGTATTCGCAAAAATCATGCATCCAGCCCATATTCCACTTAAACGTAAATCCGAGACCGTCATCCTCCACCCTGCCCGTAACCTGTGGCCATGCCGTAGACTCCTCTGCAATCGTCATAAATCCGGGATAGGTCCCTCTTACTACAGAATTAAGATGTTTGAAAAATTCTATTGCTTCCAGATTTTTATTGCCGCCGTATTTGTTCGGACACCACTGCCCATCCTTCTTTCCATAATCCAGATAAAGCATGGACGCAACAGCATCTACCCGAATCCCGTCAATGTGAAACTCTCTCAGCCAGAATAACACATTGGCAATCAGGAAATTCTTTACCTCTGTCCTGCCATAATTGAAAATTTTGGTTCCCCAGTCAGGATGCTCACCCAGTCTGGGATCAGGATGCTCAAAAATACATTTGCCGTCAAAGCAGCCAAGCCCATGCGCATCTGTTGCAAAATGTGCCGGTACCCAGTCTAAAATCACCCCGACACCGGCTTTATGCAACAAATTCACCAAATACATAAAATCTTTTGGCGTTCCGTATCGGGAAGTCGGCGCATAATACCCCGTCACCTGATAGCCCCATGAGCCGTCAAAGGGATGCTCTGCTATTCCCATCAGCTCCACGTGCGTATATTTCATTTCTTTCAGGTATTCAACCAGCCTGTCGGCAAATTCTTTATAGTTATAAAAACCGTCTGCCGTACCATTCGGGTGCTTCATCCATGACCCGATATGACATTCATAGATAGCGGTCGGCTTTTCTAAAAGACTGCCGCTGTCTCTTTCTGCCATCCACTTTTCATCATTCCACACAAAGCCCTTCAGATTGGTTACTCTGGAGGCATTACCCGGACGCATCTCCGCATAATTTGCAAAAGGGTCCGCTTTATAAAGTTTCTGCCCTTTCTCTGTAGTAATCAGAAACTTATACATTGAGCCCTCCGCAACATCCGGCACAAACAACGTATGGATGCCGCCCGGCCCGATTTTTGTCATTAAGTGACTGTCTTCGTTCCAGCCGTTAAATTCTCCAATCACATGAACTGCCGCCGCATTGGGCGCCCACACGGCAAAGAAAACGCCTTTTACTCCGTCCTCTACGGAAAAATGCGCCCCCAGCTTTTTATAAATGTCATAGTGCGTGCCTTGCGCAAATAAATATTGATCCGCCTCCGTAATGACTACGGTTTCCTGCTCTTCTGCCGCCTGCATCTTCTTATCCATAAAACCCCATCCTATACTGATATATTATATGAAATCCTTTTCCCGCAGAATAATCATATCCTCTTCATCATACCGCTTTGCCAGTAAAATGTCAAAGAAATGCCCCAGTGTTTTTCGATTCGCATGGCGGATTGCCTGGTCGGTGATTTCCCTGACTTCAGCAACCGTCACCGCATGGTCGCTGGTCTGCCTGTCGGCAATACAGGTGTGCAGCGCCAGAACTCCCAGCTCATCAATACTGTATTCCTGATCTCTTGCATACTTTTTGCCGATGGCAACCAGTGAATCATTGTCAAGCGCCTCTATATCAATTCTGATGTTAAAGCATTCCGTAAGCGCAGGACTTCTCTTAAGCAGCTTATTGATATCTTTTTTCAAGTCCTCTAAAACCACTATAATACCGCTGTGCTCCTGCTCCAAAGCTTTTCTGATCCGCTCCGCCGTTTCTTTTTTCAACGCTCCCGCATTTTGTATAATCAATGCGCCGTTTACCAGTTTCTTGAACGTGGCTGCAACATTTTTACTGTTGAGAGAATCTCCGGAAATCTTTGCTATCTTACCCGAAAAATTACTATCCGTCTGCTGCACCTCTTTAATCAGGTTTTTTGCCAGCGTCATGGTATCCATTCCTTCTTCGCCGGTAATAATGACATTGCCGGTATAGGCTGCCATGCTGATATTGTCAATCGCGTGAACAATCTGCTCCTTCGTCGCCTTACTTTGCAGGTAATGTCCAAAATGCTGTCTTTCCTCAGGCGACATGGCGCGAACCTTACTTCCGTCATGTTTGGATGAGGCATCATGACCGCCTTTCTCCTCCTTCTTCCCTGCTGCTGACGACTCTTCGGTTTCATCGTCCATGCCTGCAGCTTTCTCTGCGGCTTCTATTTCAGTCTCAGGGGGCTCTTTAGAACTTTCTGCAGGCCCTTCTTCATACTCTTCCTCGGATGCTTCTTCTCCTGCAAATTCCTCCGCAGGTTCTTCGGGCTCTTCTTCTGAAAAGTCTTCCGCAGATTCTTCGTACTCCTCCTCAGGCTCTTCTTCTGCAAAATCTTCCGCAGACTCTTCGT
>ERZ778515.937-NODE-937-length-23155-cov-4.941212_pt1 | contig 23155 bp, 20 predicted proteins | sample MGYA00510343_ERZ778515 | MGnify/ENA primary metagenome ERZ778515 (study PRJEB29527, sample SAMN07138965) | mouse gut metagenome | material: feces | host: mouse | place: China:Nanjing | collected 2016-01-25 ...
CAACTAACATTCCCGTCCGTAAGACGATCACATACGTGCGAGAACGTTTTTCTTCAACAGTTATTTCTTCTTTCTGAGGAAGTATATTCGAATCATTTTCCACTTTTGTCTGGTTTATGAATTCTATGGCATTGACCAGATTCATGTCGTTCTCGTTTATCAAAGTGTTGTATTTTGCAAACTTCACTAAATCTGCCGTATAAAACAAATTCTTTAATTCATCCAAAGCCGTATCGTCTTTACGCTGAAGAAGATTATCGATAATTTCGGTTGAAGTCATCTCCAAAGCATTAAAACCATAACGATCTTGTATATAAGTACGTAGAGTGGCTGTAAGCAAAGTATAATATTCTTTGGAATCCTCTTCAGCCCATTTCTTCTCCGCTTTTATTTTATTAATTTCCTGCATGGCCAATTTATGCGGCGGAATTTTGGGAACTCGCTTAATAATCTTAATAACAGGTTTATTATCGCGGTTACGGACATATAAATAAATGAATAACACGGTCAAACAGAGTAAAGCGATCGATAGCCACCATATACCCGCCCAATCGAACCATGAAAATGGAGGCTCCATAATATCTTTTGGACCGAAAAAGCGATCTGTATGCACCGTATCTATCGGTACCGTCAATACATTTAAGGCTAAGTTCTTGGATTTATATACACTATCATTTACACGAATGACAAATGGAGGAATATAATAACAGGCACTGTCAAAAGAAGTAACCGTGTAACACTGGCTCACCAACATACGCGATCCGTCGTTTAGCTGTTGGGTATCTAAAGGATTTATTTCGACAATCTCTACCCCTTGAGTCAGCATTTCTCCCTTTTTAAAGGTTGGCATCTGTAATTTGGCATTAGATGCACAACTGACATCCAAGGTGATACGGGCTTGCTGCCCTACCAATAAAGTCAATGTATCTATATTAACATCTACCGTGACCTGAGCCGAAACTGATGTCGTCCCGATAACCAGCAACAAAGCAATTACATATTTCAAAAGCGTATACCGCATAGTTGTAAATATATTCATATTCTAATTTCTCTTGGCAAACAAAGTCATCAACGCGGAGACATAGTCTTCGTCCGTTCTGACGGAAACGTAGTCAACATTGCTCCGTGTGAAAGTTTCCATTAGAAGTTTACGTCTTGTCGTCCACCATTGCTGATACGCCTGTCTTATTTTACGACTGGAGGTATCCACATACTGTTCATAACCCGTTTCGGCGTCCTTCATTTTCATCAGTCCAACATTCGGAAGTTCTGTAGCTCGCCGATCGTATACCTGAATGGCAACTACATCATGCTTTTGATTGGCAATCGTCAAGGCATCCTGAAAACTGCTACGATCCAAAAAATCACTGATAAGAAATGCAGTACATTTACGTTTGATGACACGGGTAAGATACTCCACAGCCTGTTCTATCTTCGTACGGTTACTTTCCGGTTTAAAATCCAGTAATTCCCGAATAATATAAAGAATGTGTTTTCTTCCTTTCTTTGGCGGAATGAATTTCTCAATTCGATCAGAAAAAAAGATAACCCCAATCTTATCATTATTCTGAATAGCTGAAAAAGCCAGTGTGGCGGCAATTTCCGTCACCATATCCCTTTTCATCTGAACTGTCGTACCGAAATTCAAACTTCCCGACACATCGATTAACAGCATCACCGTCAGTTCGCGCTCTTCTTCAAACACTTTTACGTAAGGCTTGTTGAATCGAGCCGTTACGTTCCAATCTATATCACGAATGTCATCTCCGTATTGATATTCGCGCACTTCGGAAAATGCCATTCCCCTTCCTTTAAAAGCAGAATGATATTCACCAGCAAAGATATTATTGGATAAGCCTTTAGTTTTAATTTCTATCTGCCGGACACGTTTTAAGATCTCGTTTGTCTCCATCAAAAACGATTAAGGTACTTCTACTTTATTTAGAATCTTGCTAATGATTTCCTCGCTGGAAACATTATTGGCCTCTGCTTCGTAAGTCAATCCGATGCGGTGCCGTAACACATCTTGAGCCACAGCCCGCACGTCTTCCGGTATGACATATCCGCGACGTTTGATAAAGGCATACGAACGAGCGGCCAGCGCCAAATTAATAGAAGCACGCGGGGATCCCCCGAATTCAATGTAGTTTTTCATTTCCTTCAAGCCATACTTTTCAGGATAACGAGTGGCAAAAACAATATCAGCGATATATTGTTCTATCTTTTCATCCAGATATACCTGACGCACGACATTGCGGGCTTCTGCTATCTCTGTTGTGGATAAAATAGGCCTTACCGCTTTTTTTTCTCCCGTTATATTCTGGCGGATAATCTTTTTTTCTTCTTCCAGACTCGGATAATCGATAATTACTTTGAGCATGAAACGGTCCACCTGTGCTTCAGGTAGCGGGTAAGTACCTTCTTGTTCGATCGGATTCTGCGTAGCAAGTACCAAAAACGGGTCTGGCAATTTAAATGTCTCCTTGCTGATGGTTACCTGACGTTCCTGCATCGATTCCAGTAGCGCACTCTGCACTTTCGCCGGAGCACGGTTTATTTCGTCCGCCAATACAAAATTAGCGAAAACCGGTCCTTGCTTTACTATAAAACGTTCGTCTTTTTGGCTATAAATCATCGTACCGAGAACATCGGCCGGCAATAAATCGGGAGTAAACTGCACCCTGCTGAATTTTGCATCTATCAAAGATGACAAGGTTTTTATAGCTAAAGTTTTCGCCAATCCCGGCACACCTTCCAAAAGAATATGTCCGTCACTCAACAATCCGATCAAAAGTGCTTCTACCAAATGCTTTTGTCCGACAATTACCTGATCCATACCTGTCATCAAATTGGTTACAAAAGCACTCTGACGTTCTATACGCTCATTCAGCTCACGAATATCTATCGATTCAGCCATAATAAATATGTGTTATTTGGTTTTTCAGTCCGTTTTATCTCTAACGGAGGCCAAAATTACTGCTTTTACAACGTTTCACCAATATAAAAGCATTAAAAAAAGTTTCTTAAATACGTATTTAAGAAACTTTCATGCTATCCTATTCTTCCCTTGTTTGCAACTCCGGTAGTTTTAATACCATACCTTCCTGAATAGTATTCGGATCGGTTATATGGTTGTATATCACAATATAATCGGTATATCCTTTCGAACCATATTCCCGCAGTGCTATGCTTCGAAGCGTCTCTCCGGCTTTCACCGTATGTGTTCTTCTCGTCCCGATAATTACATATTTCCCTTTTGCTACCTGGGGAATCACCGGCTTTATCTTTTTCCGTTCCACTTTTTGAGGAGGTATCTGAACGGCTGTTTCGGGTTTTACCGTATCTTTAGGCGAAGTCTGATCCTTGACAGTTTTTTCTACCTTTTGCTCTATAACCGAAATCAATGTATCTGCATCTGTGGTATCCCGAACCTTATCCATAACAGGTCTGTCCGCTACAGAATCCGGTGAGGAGATAACCGGTTGGAGTACCGGTCCCTGTTCCTTATTGGTGTTTAAGAAATCAAAATTGCACGGGCAGAGTAACTGGTAATAACCGGCAAAGTAGCTTCCTATCATCAATATCAGTATCATGAAAGCCAAAAACAGAATCCCTGCACAGGAAAGACGAATGCCTTTGGTAGGGTTCTTTTCCGTATGTTCTTGCACAATATGTTGATTTTCGACGGTCTGGTGTGCTATATGTTGTGTATCTACTTTTTGGTCGGTTACCTTTTGATCCTCAATTTTCTGATAGTCGGTTTGCTGGTTCTCTATATGATAAGTCCTGTTTTCTTCGCTTGCTGCTACAGGGGAGGTATCGGATTCCTTTTCCACACAATCGTCAGGTTCCGATGTCAATGTCATGAAATCATCCGTTATACCTGTTTGTTGCGGTGCTTCCTCTACAGGGATGTCGGATATCCTATTCCCTGCACGCACTGTTTCTGAATACATGTTCTCCGTTTCTGCTTCACCGGTTCCTTCATCCGTTTCCGCTTCTATTACCGGTATATCGGATGGCTCTGTGACCTGCAAGGAGATTTCTTCAGTATTTAGCGCGCTCTCTTCCGTTTGCTCCAGCTCGTTTTCCGGCAACTCAGTGAAGTCCATGTCTATCCGTTCCATTTCTTTCAGATCAATATCTTCGCTCAGCACTACGGTTTCGAATTCTGCAAAAGGTTTGTTCACCTGATCACGCAATACAGCATCGGGAGTAAAAGATATTTTGGTATGTCCTTTGATGCGGATCCGTTCGCCTGTATTGACATTGATGCTTTCACGACTATCCACAGACACCAGTTTAAACGTACCAAATCCTTTTATCTTCACTATTTTGTCCGTTTCCAGATACTGTTCTATCACTTCAAAAAGGACACGGATAAAATTTTCGGCATCTTTCTTGGTCACGTCTTTACGACGCGACAATCCCTCTGCCAGTTCCTGTAAAAGTACCTTCTTATTCATAATCCCTTTTTATTGCATTTTCTCTTTTAATAATGCACTTGGCTTAAAATTGATTACCAATTTGGGAGGAACCAGCATACGTTGCTGGGTGGTAGGATTCACCACCACCCTTTCCAGTTTTTTCTTAACCTCAAATGTACCGAACCCCTGTATGGAAAGTACATTCTCGTCTTCCAGGTTTTCCGTAACCTCCGCAACAAAAGCCGCCATCAGCGATTGCGTATCTTTTGTCGTATAGTCCATCCGACGGGATATTTCAGATATGAATTCTTTATTGTTCAAAATACTTGCTTTATTTGATGCAACATCCGTAAAGATCAAAATCGTCTGCTTTCTCAATCTTCACCTCATAAAAACAACCGATTTGCAGATCATTGTCTGCTGCCGAAAGCAATACTTCGGGATCTACCTCGGGAGAATCGTACTGAGTGCGTCCCACAAAATAATCTCCTTCTTTCCGATCGATGATTACTTTCAGCACCTTACCGACTTTCTGCTCTGCCAATGCAGCGGATATGTCTTGCTGCAAAGCCATTAATTTGTCCAGCCGTTTTTGTTTTACTTCTTGAGGAATATCATCGATATAATGCAGGGCCGAATAGGTGTTTTCTTCTTCCGAATAAGCAAAAGCCCCCATTCTGTCGAACTTCACTTGCCGTACAAAGTCCAATAGTTCTTCAAAATCCTCTTCCGTCTCGCCGGGGAATCCTACCATCAGTGTCGTTCTCAAATGAATACCGGGGACTTCGGCCCGGAATTTTTCCATTAAGCGCAAAGTCTGTTCTTTAGTGATAGGACGGTGCATTCGGGCAAGTACAGCATCACTTATATGCTGCAAGGCGATATCCATGTATTTGCAAACATTATCGCGCTCTCGCATCACACGAAACAAATCTTCCGGGAAATCCGTCGGATAGGCATAATGCAAACGAATCCATTCCACTCCGGGTACATCGGATATTCTTTCGATCAATTCGGCTAATTTGCGTTCTTTATATAAATCCACGCCATAGTAAGTCAACTCCTGTGCGATAATCTGGAATTCTTTCACTCCTTGGGAGACCAGATACCGTACTTCGTCCAGAATTTCCTCCATAGGGCGCGACACATGGTGCCCCGTGATGATGGGAATGGCACAATAAGCACATCTGCGGTCGCATCCTTCCGATATTTTAAGATAAGCATAATGGGACGGTGTGGTCAGCCCCCGCTCCAGACGTATGTTGTCCCGATATGCTTTGCCCAGATCAGACAGCAACTCGTTCCAATTGAATTTACCATAAAACTTATCGACTTCGGGGATTTCTTCCTTAAGCTCGCGCAAATATCGTTCCGAAAGACAGCCCATGACAAAGAGTTTCTTCAATCGGCCTTCTTTCTTGGCCTCGCAAAACTCCAGAATCATATTGATACTTTCTTCCTTGGCATCTCCGATAAAACCGCATGTATTGATGACGGCAATGTCACCCTCCGGCTCCTCTGCGTCATGAGTTACCGAATAACCGTTTGCCTGAAGTTGCCGGATCAGCTTTTCCGAATCTACCAGATTCTTGGAACAACCCAGTGTAATAATATCTACCGTGTTCTTTTTCATCTGTACAATCTTCCTTATTCGGTTCCAAACAACGACTTCACAAATTCTTTTCGATTAAACGGTTGTAAATCGTCCATCCCTTCTCCCAGTCCGATATAACGGACCGGTATCTTAAACTGATCGGATATGCCGATCACCACTCCTCCCTTGGCCGTACCGTCCAATTTGGTTATAGCCATAGAGGTTACCTCTGTCGCCAGTGTAAACTGCTTGGCCTGCTCAAAAGCATTTTGTCCTGTACTTCCGTCCAACACCAACATGACATCGTGCGGCGCGTCGGGAATGACTTTCTGCATCACGCGTTTTATCTTGGACAATTCATCCATCAAACCTTTCTTGTTGTGCAATCGACCGGCCGTATCGATCAACACCACGTCGACATCATTGGCTACGGCAGAACTCAATGTATCGAAAGCCACAGAAGCAGGATCGCTACCCATCTGCTGTTTGATAACAGGCACTCCGATACGCTCTCCCCAAATGACAATTTGTTCTACAGCTGCAGCCCGGAAGGTATCGGCGGCTCCCAGGCATACTTTCTTACCTGCCTTTTTGAATTGGTAGGCCAATTTGCCGATAGTGGTTGTTTTACCCACTCCATTCACACCCACCACCATGATTACATAGGGTTTCTTTCCCTCCGGCACCACAAACCCTTCCGTATCTTCGGTATGGTTGTCTGTGAGCAAAGAGGCGATTTCATCGCGCAATATGCTGTTTAACTCCCCCGTGGTGACATATTTGTCACGGGCCACACGCTGTTCGATTCGTTCTATAATATTCAAGGTTGTGTCCACTCCCACATCCGAGGTGACAAGAACTTCTTCCAGATTGTCCAGCACTTCATCGTCTACTTTAGATTTGCCGGCTACCGCACGCGTAATCTTACCGAAAAAACTCTCCTTTGTTTTTTCCAATCCTTTGTCAAGTGTCTCTTTTTTCTCTTTGGAAAAGAAACTGAATATTCCCATAAGATCGTTTTATTTTTAGAATATAGACACAAATATAGTATAAGATTCCCAAATAATTAGGGTAAACACGAAAAAAAATATCCGCATCCCGTATTTCACGGGTAAAAAAAATCCTTTCCTCACTTTCGGAGGAAAGGATTCTATACGGTGGAATAAGCCACTTTTATCCTTAGTTCTTAAAGAAGTCTTTTACAGCTTCATTCGGAACCATTTGCTCATCGAAGATGTAAGCGCCGGTCTTCGGGCTTTTCACCATTTTGATTACTTTGGTATAGGAACGTCCATCCGTTTTACCGGTCTGGAGAGTTGCCACTGTCTTTTTTGCCATAGTATAAAGCGTCTTATTTATTTAATTTCCTTGTGTACTGTCATTCTCTTCAATATCGGATTGTACTTCTTCAGTTCCAATCTTTCGGGAGTGTTCTTGCGGTTTTTGGTAGTCACATAACGTGATGTTCCGGGCAGACCGCTTTCTTTCATTTCGGTGCATTCCAAAATAACCTGCACTCTGTTGCCTTTAGCCTTCTTTGCCATAATATAATCTCCTTTATTAAATTATGCGATTACCCTAATGCTTTTCCAATCACAATAACCTTTTGCCACAGCATTAGTTAAAGCAGCATCAAGGCCTACCTTGTTGATATAACGCAGACCAGCAGCGGAAATCTTAAGGCTAATCCAGCAATCCTGTTCTACATAGTAGAACTTCTTTCTAAACAAGTTCACATCAAAAGAACGTTTTGTGCGGTGCTTTGAATGAGAAACGTTGTTGCCAATCATGGCTTTCTTCCCGGTAATTTGACAAATCTTAGACATTTCTATCTTCCTTTTTTGTTAATTTCTATTAGCTTCCTTCAAACAGGGTGCAAAATTAATGCTTAAAATCCGTATTAACAAGTAATTTACTAAAAAAATTACTCTTCTTCTGCCGGATGATGCTTTTTCAATAAATCCAGCAACATTTGCAGGGCCACCAGAGCGGCACGCTGTAGATTGACATCTCTTCCCTCGTCGCCTTCCAGTTTCTTCGTCACGATTTCCTCACGGTTGCCCACAGCAATCCAGATAGTTCCCACAGGAGCTTCTTCGCCACCTCCGGGACCGGCATATCCGGTTACGGCCAGCGCATATGTCGTATCCAATTCCTTGAGGGCACCTTTCACCATTTCGCAAGCCACCTCTTCACTGACAGGCCCTTTCTGGCTAAGTAGATCGGCTGGAACGCCCAAAACCTTTGTTTTCACCTCGTTGGTATAGCATACCACTCCCCCTTTGAAATAGGTGGAACTTCCGGGTACGGCTGTAATGGCGGCCGAAATCTGGCCGGCCGTACAACTCTCGGCTGTGGAAAGCGTTTCGGCGGCTTTCCATAAAATAACGCTGATTTCTCTGCTTATAATCTTCGTTTCAACACTCATGATATAATATATTTAACGTAATGTCACCCGCGAATAGGCAGGTTGATCCATCGTACAAAATTCGTTGTCCAGGTATTTGTAATATCCGGTAATGGCTATCATCGCCGCGTTGTCGGTCGTATAACCGAATTTGGGGATAAATATTTTCCATCCGTATTTGTCGGCATGCTCGCGGAAAGCATTCCGTAAACCGTTGTTTGCCGATACGCCACCCGCTACAGCCACTTGCCGGATATGTCTGTCCTTGGCTGCCTTGCGCAATTTTTTCATCAGAATATCCACGATGGTTCTCTCCAGCGAAGCCGCCAGATCAGCCTTATGATGCTCGATGAAATCGGGATCTTCTTGCAGCCAGTCGCGCAAAGAATACAAAAAAGAGGTTTTCAAACCGCTGAAGCTATAATCATAGCCTTCAATATTCGGTTTGGCAAACGTATAGGCTTCGGGATTACCTTGGCGCGCCAGCCGGTCGATAACCGGCCCTCCGGGGTATCCCAGCCCCATCACTTTGGAACACTTGTCTATCGCCTCTCCGGCTGCATCGTCGATCGTCTGTCCCAGCACTTCCATGTCGTTATAGGCTTTCACCAGAATAATCTGGGAATTGCCTCCGCTGACAAGCAGGCATAGAAAAGGATACTCCGGCTGGTCGGTATCGGTCTCGTTTTCCTTGATGAAATGGGCCAGAACATGCCCTTGCAGATGGTTGACCTCTATCATGGGGATACCCAGCGAGCAGGCCAGTCCCTTGGCAAAAGAAACGCCAACCAGCAACGAGCCCATCAGACCGGGGCCTCGCGTAAAAGCAACGGCTGAAAGTTCCTCTTTGCTGACACCGGCTTGCTTCAATGCCTGATCCACCACCGGCACGATATTCTGTTGATGCGCCCGGGAAGCCAGTTCCGGCACCACGCCTCCGTATGCTTCATGTACCGCTTGCCCGGCTGTCACATTGCTCAGCAACACCCCGTCGCGCAGTACGGCTGCCGAAGTGTCGTCGCAACTGGATTCAATTCCCAGAATGACTATATTTTCTTTTTTCATACCTTCTTTCTTTCGTTTCCCTGTTTCGCAGGCCAAGGCTTAGTAGGTAAGGACCTCCACCCCTGTCTCCGTCATCACAAGCGTATGCTCCCATTGTGCGCTGGGCAATTCGTCCTCCGTCACCACGGTCCATCCGTCTTCTTCGTCCACAAACACACGCCAATCTCCCATGTTGATCATCGGTTCGATGGTAAACACCATGCCCGGAACAAGTAGCATACCGGTACCTTTGCGACCGTAGTGCTCCACCTCGGGGTCTTCGTGGAACTCCAGCCCTACACCGTGTCCGCACAGATCCCGTACCACAGTGAACCCGTTTTTATGTGCATGGTGGGCAATGGCATTGCCAATATCACCGACAAAACCGTAGGGCCGGGCCGCCTCTATTCCTATTTGCAGGCACTCGCGGGCCACATCTACCAATTTCTGTTTCTCCGGTGTCGTCTGTCCGATAACGAACATACGGGACGCATCGCTGTAATAACCGTCCAAAACGGTGGATACATCCACATTAATAATGTCTCCCTCCTCCAACACGTCAAACTCACTGGGAATACCGTGGCAAACCACCTCGTTGATGGATGTGCACACACTTTTAGGGAATCCTTCGTAATTCAAGGGGGCCGGAACAGCACCGTGCGATACCGTATAATCGTAAACCAACCGGTCTATTTCCAATGTGCTCATCCCTGCATGGATTTCCCGTGCCACCAAGTCCAGTACCCCCGTGTTCACTTCACCGCTCCGACGGATACCTTCAATCTGTTCGGGGGTCTTTATCAATTTCCGTTTCGGTACAAGGCATCCTTTGTCCTGATAATACAGGATTTTTTTATCCATTTCCGTGAGTTCCTGCCCTTTGGGAACATTCCAGTTTCTAACCTTTCGCTTAAACATGGGATCGTTGTGTTTGTCCTACAAAGGTACGAGAAAAAAATGATTGGCGGCATAAAAAGAAGACAAAAAGAGCATCATTTTGCTAATTCTTCTCGGCCGGCAACCAGATTTTTCCGCATCTCGAAAAAATAAGGTCTACAGGTTTATGAAAAAAGGTGTAGACCTTATTGCAAAAAGCTGTACACTATTTCCGAAAAAGGTGTACAGCTTTTTCGTCTGTAAAGAGCAGGAAGAAGCTTATCCATCAAAGAAAAAACGGAATACGGAGAGCATCGCATTCAACACTTCTTTTCAACCTGACCCTATAAGAACAGGCTGAACCGGTAAGCAAAACTTATCAACACGTAACTGTTGACGCTATGGGTATAAGTGGTCTCCCTGCGTCCGGTAAGTCCCACATATCCGTTCGTCAAAGACCGGTTCCCGAACAAATCGGATGCCTGTAGCCGAAGGGTTGCCGTCCTGCCTTTGAGGAAAGAATAGGACACTTCGGCATCGCAGATGAATTCGTCGCCGTTCAGACTTTCTACAATATACCCCCGTCGGGAGTGGTTGTATACATCTGCTGCAAACGACCAGCCGTTATCAAACTCAAAACGTGTCAGAACGCCGTATCCGAAGGCCCACATGTCATGACCGGGGGCTTCGGGGAGCGAACTGCACGCCCGTTCGTAAGCGCCGTAGCCGTATGGCTTTACATTCAGAAACAATCGGCTGTATTGCAGTCCGGCGTAGTTTTGCAGGGTAAGTTGCCTGGTGACATAACGCAAATCCGGCAGAGGGGCATCCGTTTCCGGTCGGTCGATCTGCTGAAGGCCTACACGGCGCATCCATCCCATTTCACCCTGGCAATCGAAGTACCATTCGGAACGGGTCTTAAAGGATGTTCCCAAACTCCAGGTCGCGCTGAGATTGCGGTTTCCGTTAATGTTTACAGGAGTGATGAAACGTCCCCCGGTCTGCGTGTTGTAGCGTATGCTTTGGGTCATGGCATTGCTTGTCAGCTGGGAGGAAAGTGCCATACTGATCTGCCGTTGCCGTTCCGCATCAAAAGAAAAAAACGAGAATGAGAATGTATGTGTGAATGAAGGACGCAAACCGGGATTCCCGATATGGATATTCAGCGGATCGGCATCATTTATGATCGGCAGTAAGTACATGATGTCCGGCTGTCCGCTCTCACCGGCATATTGCATCATGAGGTTCCAGCTGTCGTTCCTCCGGTAATACAACGATACTTCGGGGCTCCAGTCTCTTACGGCAAGCGCCGTATCCACATCCAGACGGTATTTACGATAGTCGGTTCGGGTCCGATGAGGATTATAAAGTACGCCTGCCGTCAAGGTCAGCCCCCGATGAACATATTGCAGCAACGCCTTGACACGATGATTCCAATAGCGGTTGGTGGCAAACCGGCTTAAACTGTCACTGAAAGCTTCCGGTGACTCTATCGGACGCATCGCCGGCCCCTCCGCCAGGAAAGGATGACCGCTCAAATCGTATACCGGCTGGTCCATCCGACGGTAACGGTAGCCGAATCCGTACTCCAGCAACAGCTTTACGCGTGTCAACAAAGGCTCAACATAGGATATTCTTCCCGTAATCGAACGGTTCTGCGAAGGAAGGCGGGTGTACCGGACGGACACTTCGCTCTCCGCCGTCCGGTAATAAGCCACATCATTTATTCCCAACGAATGTCCTCGCGTGCGGCTCGTCTCCACATGGGCTTCCACCGTAAGCGTACGGCCTTTCGGATCCAGTTTACGGCTCACCCGGGCATTGATGCTCATATTGTAGGAATGCTCGTTGTCCCAACCTTCGTTGCGGTTGGAATTGATATAGTGACGGGCGGGTATGACAAAGCTATGCCCATGCGAATCGGCCGTAAAAAGATAAGGATCTACGTCAAATGTATACGATTGATAGGAAGAGTTATAAACGGAGCGGTTGTAATAAAAACTCGGATCGATGTGGACGGATGTCAGCGAATCCTTCCACGAAACGGAAAGAGAAGACGAAAAGGAACGCCCTTTGCTCCGGCTGAGCGAAGCGTTTCCGGTGTAAGATTTTTCATCCTGCAAAAAAGATTCGATCAAAGAGCGTACGCCATTGTCGGTGCGCCTGTCGCTGTAATAGGCTGTTCCGTTTACCTCCCAATTATTTTTATTGCGCCCGATCACCACATTATAATTCTGTTTGTCGCTGTCACCGGTCGGGGCATTGGAACTGAGCTTGTCGTAATAAGAGTCTCCGATACCGAAAGCGGCCGGCAGATTGTCCGCACCGGCCGACAGCATGTTCTGCCAGTAATCGTTAAACTGGCTCAGAGAGACATTCCCGACATAGCGCTGTTCGGTCCCTCCTGCTCCCGATGCGTCGCAAAGCCAGCCCCGGTTCTTGTCGTGCTTGGTGATGACATCGAGTACCCTTTCCTTTTCGCCCGAGTATAATCCTTTCTCCAGATCGGCATCCGTGGTACGCTCGTACACTTTCACCTTGGTCAGTATCTCTACCGGCAGGTTATTAAGCGCCACGTCTTTATTATTGGCAAAGAACTCTTTGCCGTTCAGCATAATACGACTGATCACCTTACCTTGTGCTTTAACTACTCCGTCTTTTGAAACATCTACGCCGGGCAACCGTTTCAACAGTTCGCGCAGACGAGATCCTTCCACCAACGGAAAGGAATTCACATCATAAACCAGGGTGTCGCCACGCAACACCACCGGGTGAACGGCAGCGGCTACTACAACCTCGTGCATAAGCAGGCTGTCGGAAACAAGCAACGTGTCACTCGCTGTACACACAGGCGACCGCATCCTTCCAACAGCCGATGAAGCAGTCAGAAAGAAGCCAAGCACACAACAAGTCAAAATTACATGTTTCATTTCAATGAATCGCCTATATACAAAGATACGCAAAATATGCAACGCAATGCAAACAATCGGGATAAGAATTAGCAAAGAAGATCTCCATTGACCGAACAGATGAGATTAAAGAACCGTACGGAAGCGGAAACGATGCTCTACAAATACTGTTTCCACCACACCGAAGTGCACAAAATAAGCCAACAACGCGATGGCCTTACGTCTTCCGGTTCCCGCATACCGGCAAAACTGATTAAGGGTGCGTCCTTCTTCGTTACTTAAAAAGGCAAGCAGGCGACGTTCTTGTTCGGTAAACGGAACAAACGTGCCGCTCGGGCGGTTCTCTTCCCGCCATACGAACAGATGGACGGGAGTTGCAACGATATTTTCATCCTTCACCCTCACATAGGCGCGGCGTTTGTTGTCTTCATCCCGGGCGTAGACCGGTCTCTTGTCACTTGGGGCTATCGTTGCCACCAGTACATCTTTTTCTTCGGTGCGAACCGCTTCCATCGTAAATGCCACAGGCGGGCAGCAATATTGCGTAGCGGCTGCTTCAACCATGTAGTACTCTTCGTCCGTTTTCACACCGGCAATTCTTCCGTTGTCCTTCACCCCAATCAACAGGCGCCCACCGTCCGTATTGGCAAAAGCCGACAGAGAGCGGGCAATCTTGCTGATGCTGGAGATCTCGTATTTAAAATCCTGCTCCTGATGTTCGCCCTCGGCTATCAGCCGGTATAGCTTGTCTGCATCCGTCATTAGGCTTCACACTCTTTTAAATACCGGACACGACAGCAACCATAAACCTATAAACGTAAGCAGTCCGTTGCACATCAGCATCTCGTAACCGAACCGATAACCCGTATATAATAAGGTGAGACGTTCTATTGCCAGACAGATCAGAGGAGACAATACGGCCACAACCGGAACATAGCGTTCGCATGGCATCCGTCGGGTCAGCAGGCCGAACGCAAACAATCCGAGCAAAGGGCCATACGTATAGGAAGCCAGCAGATAAACGGCATCAATGACACTCGTATTGTTCAACGCACGAAACAACAGAATAAACACCAGGAACAATAAAGCCACAAGCCAATGTACCCGTTTACGCAATGGCTCGTCTTCCGGACGTTGCATGATGTCCACACAAAACGAGGTAGTAAGCGCAGTCAGGGCCGAATCCGCACTGGAAAATGCAGCGGCGATGATACCGATGGAAAAACAAGCCAATACGGCACGGCCCAAATATCCTCCGACACATAAAAAGGGCAACACGTCGTCGCCGGCTTCCGGCAAGACCAGACCGCCTTGTCGGGCAAACGCCAGCAATAGGATGCCCAATGCCAAAAACAGGAAATTGACAGGCACGAAACTCAGACCGTAACAACACATGTTTTTCTGTGCCTCCTTTATGTTGCGGCACGTAAGATTTTTCTGCATCATGTCCTGGTCCAGTCCTGTCATGACAATCACAATGAAGATTCCGCTTAGAAACTGTTTAAGAAAATGCTGCCGGTCGGCCCAGTCGTCCCACACGAATATTCTGCTGTACTCACTTTGCCATATCGTATGCCAGGCTTCGGGAACGGAAAGGTTCATCTGCCCCATAGTCTGCACGATAATAAGAATCAAAGCCAGCAGAAGAACAAATGTCTGCAAACAGTCGGTCCACACAATCGTACGGATCCCGCTCTTCCGTGTATAAAACCATATAAGGACGAGAACGATAACGGCGGTAAGAAAAAACGGGATGCGGAAAGTATCGAAAAGAAACCGTTGCAAAATCATACAAACCAGATAAAGGCGTACGGCGGCTCCGGTCAGTTTGCTTAACAGGAAGAACGAGGCTCCCGTACGGTATGAACAAAGCCCGAAACGCCGGTTCAAATACGTATAAATACTGGTCAGATTTAGCTTGTAATATAATGGGAGCAAGACGAAAGCGACAATCAGGTAACCGAAAAAAAAGCCCATGCAAGTTTGCAGGTAGGTCATATCCATAGAACGGACCATACCGGGAACGGAAACGAACGTGACACCGGAAAGTGAGGCTCCGATCATACCGAAAGCGACCACATGCCAAGGCGAACGGCGATTGCCACGGAAAAAAGCATCGTTGTCCGAACGCTTCTCCGTAAATCGGGAAATGAGCAACAGCAGGCCGAAATAGGCCAGAACTGTGCTCATTATGAAAATCTCATTCATGCGAATCCAGCAGGCTTATTCGTCGGAGAGTTCTTCGTCTACATCTTTCACCTCAGCCTCGGGCGTATAGCTTTCATAGAACGTATCGTCGTTACCGTCTTCTTCAGTATCTTCATCGCGTTCGTCGGCCACATGCCTGCGGTTGCCGTCTTCGTCATATTCGGGTTCCGGCACAAAACGAAGCTTTTCCTGCGGTTCTTTCTTTTTGGCAAAGATAGCCTCTATCCAAGTTCCTTTGGTAATTTCAAGCACATCGTAACCGTCGGCCACTTTACGCTCCAATGTTCCGCCTTTCGCATGAATGCGGCTGGCCGGCAAGGTGGTAGTGCTGATGTCAAAGCCCGATTCGATAATGTCTTTGATCGCCAAAGAAATGGAATCCCATCCTCCGCCGAAATTCCGGTCTATCAGCTCCAGCAATGTTGCGGCCGAAATATGCTTGATGTTTTCGTAGGATAAATCTGTGATTTGCTGGATTGTCTTTTTGCGGATGGCCACAGAGCCTTTACGCGAATCGGAACGGGAAATAATTACATAATCACCGTTTTTATATTTGTTGGCCTCCCGTTCGTTGTCTTGATTGAAATGATTCACATCGAATGCCAGGCGGATGATGTTAAGCAGCTTGTCTTCGGATCCCGCAAAGCCGTCTTCTTTCTTCTCCGCTTCCCATAACTGGGCCAACTCATGCTCGTCGGCCCCCCATACATTATTGGAATTCAAATCCAATATAGATTCAAGACTATGATTCTTTCTTTGCATAATTTAAAGGCATTTTCTTAATTTCGCGGCAAAAGTAATAAAATAAGTAATTTCGGCAAACTAGAATAAACGAAAAAAAGAAGCCCCTCTATCCGCCACATCATGCCGTATCTACTTTGATATTATCAAAATACTTTCAGAATCGCTCCAATAAAGGAAAATGTATACTCAAAGCGAAAAATTAAAACCATTTTGTCATTAATAACAATTATTTTAATTACTTTTGCACAGTTCTACTAAAGAAAGTAGTTTTTATCCTACAATTAAATTATCGACAGTATGGTAAAAAGAGTGGCAAAACTAAGACAAGGATTATACGATCCGGCAAACGAACATGACGCCTGCGGTGTAGGTATGCTTGTGAATATCCACGGAAACAAATCGCACGAACTGGTTGACTCCGCACTCAAGGTGCTCGAGAACATGCGCCATCGCGGTGCCGAAGGAGCGGACGGGAAGACTGGCGACGGAGCCGGTATCATGTTACAGATTCCGCATGAATTTATTCTGTTGCAAGGCATTCCCGTACCGGAGAAAGGCAAGTACGGCACAGGTCTTCTGTTTCTTCCCAAGGATGCGGAAAAACAGCGCAATATATTGTCCGTTATGATTGAAGAAATCGAGCGTGAGGGGTTGAATCTGATGCATTTGCGCAATGTCCCCACTCGGCCCGACTGTCTGGGCGAATCGGCTTTAGCCGTAGAACCGGACATCAAACAAGTCTTCATCACCGGCGTCAGCGATGAAAAACTCCCCGCATTCGAACGTACGCTTTATCTGATCCGCAAGCGCATAGAAAACCGAATCAAGGAAGAAGATTTCTATATCGTATCGCTCTCCTCAAAAAATATTGTATATAAAGGAATGCTGTCCAGTATGCAGGTACGACAATATTTCCCCGACTTGACAAACAATTATTTCACCAGCGGACTGGCATTGGTTCATTCACGCTTTTCCACCAACACGTTCCCTACCTGGAGCCTGGCACAGCCTTTCCGTATGATAGCCCACAACGGCGAAATCAACACGATCCGAGGCAACCGCAGCTGGTTCAAGGCACGCGAAACGGTTCTCTCGTCCGAGGCTTTGGGAGACATAAGACAAATAAGTCCTATCATTCAGGAGAACATGAGCGATTCCGCCTCGCTTGACAATGTATTTGAATTCTTCGTGATGTCGGGACTTAGTCTGCCTCAGGCAATGGCAGTGATGGTACCGGAAAGTTTCAACGACAAAAACCCCATCAGCAGCAAGTTGAAAGCATTTTATGAATATCACTCCATCCTGATGGAACCTTGGGACGGCCCCGCCGCTTTGCTATTCAGCGACGGGCGGTATGCCGGCGGCATGCTCGACCGCAACGGCCTGCGTCCCTCACGCTACACCATTACCACCAAAGGCATGATGGTTGTGGCCAGCGAAGTGGGAGTGATCGACTTTGAGCCGGATGAGATTGCTCAGAAAGGACGGCTGCAACCCGGAAAGATTCTTTTGATCGATACGCAGGAAGGAAAAATCTACTACGACGGAGAGTTAAAAGAGCAACTGGCAACGGCTCATCCCTACCGCGAATGGCTGAAGACCAACTGTATCCAGCTGGAAAATCTGAAGAGTGGACGTAAAGTGGTGAACAGCGTGGAGAATTATGCAGACAAGCTGCTGATATTCGGATTCGGGAAAGAAGATATTGAAAAGACCATCATCCCGATGTGTGTCAACGGTGCGGAACCTGTCGCAGCGATGGGAAACGATACGCCGCTGGCCGTCATTTCCGACCGTCCTCAGCTCTTCTTCAATTATTTTCGGCAGCAATTTGCGCAGGTCACCAATCCGGCCATTGATCCGATTCGTGAGGAACTCGTCATGAGCCTGACGGAATATATCGGCTCCGTAGGGACCGGTATTCTGACACCAGACGAAAGCAACTGCAAGATGGTACGCCTGCCCCACCCTGTGCTGAACAACACACAACTGGATATTCTCTGCAACCTCCGCTACAAAGGGTTTAATACCGTCAAACTTCCCATGCTGTTCGAAACGGACAAAGGCGAAAGCGGTCTGCGTTCCGCTCTGGAGCAATTGTGCAAGCAGGCCGAGGAGAATGTGGACAACGGCATCAGCTATATCATTCTTTCCGACCGTGACATCGATGCGTCACATGCGGCCATCCCGTCGTTGCTGGCCGTCAGTGCCGTGCATCATCACCTTATCAGTGTGGGGAAACGCGTACAGACCGCCTTGATCGTAGAGAGCGGAGAGATACGCGAAGTCATGCACGCCGCTCTGCTGCTGGGATACGGCGCTTCGGCCATCTGCCCCTACATGACGTTTGCCGTACTGGACGATCTGGTTGGCAAGGGAGAAGTGCAGGAGAATTACGAGACAGCCGAGAAAAACTACATCAAGGCGGTATGCAAGGGCCTATTCAAGATTATGTCGAAAATGGGTATTTCCACGATCCGTTCGTATCGGGGAGCCAAAATATTCGAGAGCGTCGGTTTAAGCGAGGCTCTTCTGCGAAAATATTTCGGTACGGAGATCTCCACCATCGGCGGCATCGGTCTCCGGCACATCGCCCGCGACGCTGTCGCCCTGCATGAAGCGGGATTCGGCCGAAACCGGAAAAAACCGGATTTCCTGCCGGACAACGGTCTGTTCGCTTTCCGAAAGGACGGTATCTTACACGCATGGAATCCCGAAACCATCGCCACCCTGCAGATTGCCACCCGGCTTAACAGCTACAAAAAATACAAAGATTTCACCCGCTTGGTGGACGAAAAAGAGGCTCCAATCTTCATACGCGATTACTTTACCGTAAAGAAAGCGGCCCGGCCGATAGGTATAGACGATGTGGAACCGGTGGAAAACATTGTGAAGCACTTCGTGACGGGAGCCATGAGTTTCGGAGCTATCAGTATCGAGGCACACGAAGCTCTCGCACTGGCCATGAACAAACTGGGAGCGCGAAGCAATACCGGAGAAGGGGGCGAAGACAGTGCGCGTTACAAGGGAACGGCAGACGGCATTTCGCTGAACAGCAAAACCAAGCAAGTGGCCTCGGGACGTTTCGGGGTGACGGCGGAATACCTGGTGAATGCCGAGGAGATACAAATCAAGGTAGCGCAAGGCGCCAAGCCGGGGGAAGGGGGCCAGTTGCCCGGTTTCAAGGTGAATGAGATCATTGCCCGCACGCGCAACTCCATTCCGGGTATCTCGCTGATCTCTCCTCCTCCTCACCATGACATCTATTCCATCGAGGATTTGGCCCAGCTGATTTTCGATCTCAAGAATATCAATCCGACAGCAGCCGTTTCCGTCAAGTTGGTGGCAGAAAGCGGTGTAGGTACGATTGCTGCCGGTGTGGCCAAGGCTAACGCCGATTTGATTGTCATCTCCGGTTCGGAAGGCGGTACGGGAGCCTCGCCCGCTTCGTCGATGCGCTTTGCCGGTATCTCTCCCGAAATCGGTTTGAGCGAGACACAGCAGACACTGATCCTGAACGGTCTGCGTGGACAGGTACGTCTGCAGGTGGACGGCCAATTGAAGACCGGTCGCGACGTCATCATCATGGCTTTGCTGGGTGCCGACGAATATGCGTTCGGTACACTGGCACTGATTGTGCTGGGTTGCGTCATGATGCGTAAGTGCAACACCAACACCTGCCCGGTGGGAGTGGCCACACAAAACCCTGAACTGAGAGCCAGATTTCGCGGTCATTACGAATATGTAGTCAACTATTTCCGGTTCCTGGCCCAGGAGGTACGGGAATACCTGGCCGAGATGGGCTTTACCCGACTGGAGGATATTATCGGACGTACCGATCTGATTGAAGTAAAACCGGCCGAAACGGATTCAAAAGCTTCCACCCTCGACTTCACCCGCCTGTTGCATCATCCCGAAACGGATAAAGTCTCGCATTACGACGGACGACCGTTTTCCCGGATCGAAGGAGTAAAAGACATGGATATACTGAACGATGCCCAAGAGGCCATCGAAACCCGGCATGAGGTACATCTGGATTATGCCATCAAAAACACCGACCGGGCTGTAGGCACCATGCTCTCGGGAGCCATCGCCAAGAAATACGGTTCTGACGGACTGGCCGATGCCACCGTCAATATCAAATTCAAAGGTTCTGCCGGACAGAGTTTCGGTGCTTTCCTGATGAAAGGCGTCTACTTTAAACTGGAAGGCGAGGCCAACGACTACTTCGGAAAAGGACTGAGCGGCGGTCGTATCTCCATCCAACCGCCGGTACGCTGCAACTTCGTGGCCGAGGATAACATCATAGCCGGCAATACGGGATTGTACGGTGCCACCTCGGGTGAGCTGTATGTGAACGGACGCGTCGGCGAGCGGTTCGGCGTACGGAATTCGGGCGCCATCGCCGTTATCGAAGGAGCCGGAGACCATTGCTGCGAATATATGACGGGAGGCCGTGTAGTGGTGTTGGGAGACACGGGGCGCAACTTCGCGGCAGGTATGAGCGGAGGCGTGGCCTATGTATGGAACCAACACGGTAACTTCGATTACTTCTGCAACATGGACATGGTGGAACTGGGCCTGGTGGAGGAAAGTAGTTACCGCAAGGAGCTGCATGAGCTTATCCGCCAGCATTGGCTTTACACCGGCTCCAAGCTGGCACGGACGATGCTGGACGACTGGAACCACTACGTAGAGCAGTTCATTCAGGTAGTCCCCATCGAATACAAGCGTGTGCTGCAAGAAGAGCAGATGAAGAAGCTGCAACAGAAGATTGCGGAGATGCAACGAGACTATTAATATATAATAAGGTATAAGATCAACATAACAAAAGACATAAGATGGGAAATCCAAAAGCTTTTTTAACCATCCCCCGGAAAGAGGCAGGCTACCGGGTTGTACAGGATCGCATCCGGGACTTCAGCGAAGTGGAACAGACACTCAATACCAAAGACCGCCAGGAACAAGCCAGCCGCTGCATGGATTGCGGAGTTCCGTTCTGTCATTGGGCCTGTCCGCTGGGTAATAAGTGCCCGGAGTGGAACGACGCATTGTACAAGGGCAATTGGGAACTGGCCTACAAGATACTGGCATCGACCAACGACTTCCCCGAATTTACGGGACGTGTGTGTCCGGCCCTGTGCGAAAAGTCGTGCGTACTGAACCTTACCGAGCATGCCCCTACCACCAACCGCGAAGACGAATGTGCCATCATCGAACGGGCCTACATGGAAAGTTACATCGTGCCCTGCCCGCCGGCCGAACGCAACGGAAAGCGGGTGGCCGTGATCGGCTCGGGACCTGCCGGACTGGCCGCAGCCAACCGGCTGAATCAGGAGGGATACACCGTGACGGTGATGGAGAAGAACGAGGCTGCCGGCGGTTTGCTGCGCTACGGCATACCGAATTTCAAGTTGAACAAAAGCGTGATAGACCGCCGCATCCGTCTGATGGAACAGGAGGGCGTCGTCTTTCAGTATAACTGTGATATAGATATAACCCACTTGCCGGCCGGCTACGATGCGTATGTAGTGGCTACGGGTACTCCTGTGGCCCGCGACTTGAACATTCCCGGCCGCGAACTGAAAGGCATTCATCTGGCGCTGGAGATGCTGTCGCAGCAGAACCGCGTGCTGGCCGGGGCGACTTTCGCTCCCGACGAGCGGGTGAGCGCCAAAGGGAAGCGGGTGCTCGTCATCGGTGGCGGCGATACCGGTTCCGATTGCATCGGCACCGCACACCGTCAGGAATGCGTCAGTGTGATGCAGATCGAAATCATGCCGAAACCTCCCGTTGGCGAAAATCCGGCTACCCCCTGGCCCAACTGGCCGGTCGTATTGAAAACCACCTCGTCGCATGAGGAAGGGTGCGAAAGACGGTGGTTGCTGAATTCCAACCGCTTCATCGGAGAGGACGGACACGTTACGGGCGTGGAAGTCGAGGGCGTTGTTTGGGAACCGGATCCGGCGGGCGGACGGTCGATTATGAAGCTGAACGGTCGGAAAAAGATCATCGAATGCGACATGGTGCTACTGGCTATGGGATTCCTGAAGCCCGAACAGCCCCCTTTGGCCGACAATGTCTTCGTAGCCGGCGATGCCGCTTCGGGTGCCAGCCTGGTCGTACGTGCCATTGCCGACGGTCGTCGGGTGAGCCGGGCGGTAGACGCCTATCTGAAAAGCAAATAACCCCTTTATTTTTTTAATTTGATTGCCTCCTCCCCTTTGTGCCTGCCGCTTATGTCGGCAAACTCCGCACAAAGGGGAGTTTTTATATCGCTATCGACCGAATAATCCCTGTCGGACATACGGAAAAAGAAAGGCACATGCTGAAAGAATGGAAATAAATACGTAATTTTGCACATGGTAACCCTATTTAACCGAATCGGATGAAAAAAACAATTTTACTGGCTCCCCTCCTATTCCTTCTTTGCCCGAGAACCCTCCACGCCCAGAGCGCCGCCGCCGAACGCATGAAGGATGATTTCAAACAGAACACCACGCTGGGCGGTTACGTCATCGGCAAAGCCTCGGTCAGCGACCGTGATCTGAGCACAACGGTAAAGAGCCACACGGATTTCGACCTGCGCCTGGTGCGGCTGTATGCCGGAGGCAAGATATGGGACGTCCGATACAACCTGCAAATGGAAGTGAACGGCGTGTCGGGTACGGCTCAGGAGAAAGGGCCGCGCATCGTAGATGCTTGGGCCGAATGGTGCAGGTATCGGTTCGCTTCCGTCAAATTCGGACAATTCAAGCGGGCCTTCACTTTCGAAAATCCCATGCACCCCTGGAGTGTGGGATTCGGGGCCTATTCACAGTTGATAGACAAACTGGCAGGCATGAACGACCGTGTGGGCGAGCATAACAGCGGCGGACGCGACATCGGTCTGCAATTGCAAGGCGACTTGTTTGAAAACAAAAACGACGGTCATTCCTATTTGCAT
>ERZ778515.939-NODE-939-length-23121-cov-6.279546_pt1 | contig 23121 bp, 15 predicted proteins | sample MGYA00510343_ERZ778515 | MGnify/ENA primary metagenome ERZ778515 (study PRJEB29527, sample SAMN07138965) | mouse gut metagenome | material: feces | host: mouse | place: China:Nanjing | collected 2016-01-25 ...
GAGTATAGAAGGCAAGATATGCGGTTCGGTCATCAAGGCGGTGAAAGAACTGTACGGCGCGGACGTGCCGGAGAAGATGGTGCAGTTGCAGAAGACAAAGAGAGAGTTTGAAGGAAACCTCACGTTGGTGGTGTTCCCGTTCTTGAAGATATCACGCAAGAAGCCGGAGGACACGGCGCAGGAGATAGGCGGATGGCTGCAGGAAAACGATGAGAACATCGCATCGTTCAACGTGGTGAAGGGATTTCTTAATCTCGTCATTGCCCCGGCGGCATGGATAGGGCTGCTCAACAGCATCAACGCCGACGAGAAATACGGCGAGAAGAAGGCGGACGGGGACAGTCCGCTGGTGATGATAGAATACTCGTCGCCCAACACCAACAAGCCTCTCCACCTCGGACACGTGCGCAACAACCTGCTGGGCTGGAGCCTTGCGCAGATAATGCAGGCAAACGGAAACAGGGTGGTGAAGACAAACATCGTGAACGACCGCGGCATACACATATGCAAGTCGATGCTGGCATGGCTGAAATACGGCAACGGCGAGACACCGGAGACGAGCGGCAAGAAGGGCGACCACCTTATCGGCGACTACTATGTTGCCTTTGACAAGCACTACCGCATGGAGGTTAAGCAGCTTGTAGAGCAGTATACGGCTGAGGGCATGAACGCCGAAGAGGCGGAGAAGAAGGCTAAGGAAGAGGCTCCGCTGATAAAGGAGGCTCACGACATGCTCGTAAAATGGGAGCAGAACGACCCCGAGGTGCGCGCGCTGTGGAAGAAGATGAACGACTGGGTATATGCCGGCTTCGATGAGACGTACAAGGCACTCGGCGTAGGCTTTGACAAGATATACTATGAGTCGGACACCTATCTCAAGGGTAAGGCGAAGGTGGAAGAGGGGCTTGAAAAGGGACTTTTCTTCCGCAAGGACGACAACAGTGTGTGGGCGGACCTTACAAACGACGGTCTTGACCAGAAGCTGCTGCTGCGCTCGGACGGCACGTCGGTATATATGACGCAGGACATAGGCACTGCCGAGATGCGTTTCAAGGACTTCCCCATAGACAAGATGATATATGTGGTGGGCAACGAGCAGAACTACCACTTCCAGGTGCTGTCGATATTGCTCGACCGCCTGGGCTTCAAATGGGGCAAGGAGCTTGTACACTTCTCATACGGAATGGTGGAGCTGCCCAACGGAAAGATGAAGAGCCGCGAGGGAACGGTTGTCGATGCCGACGAGCTTGTTGCCGAGATGATATACGATGCGAAGAAGACGAGCGAGGAGCTTGGCAAGTTCAGCGACATGACAGAGGAGGAGCGCGACGAGATTGCACGCATAGTGGGACTGGGTGCGCTGAAGTATTTCATCCTGAAGGTCGATGCGCGCAAGAACATGCTGTTCAATCCGGAGGAGAGCATCGACTTCAACGGCAACACAGGACCGTTCATCCAGTATACCTACGCCCGCATACGCAGCATCATGCGCAAGGCGGCAGAGCAGCAGATTGCCGTTCCTGAGACGCTCGACGGCGGCATGACGCTTAACGATAAGGAGGTGGAACTGATACAGAAGATGAGCGAGTATGGCGCAGCTGTGGCACAGGCGGGCAAGGACTACAGCCCGAGCGGCATTGCCAACTACTGCTATGAGCTTACAAAGCAGTTCAACCAGTTCTATCACGACTGCAGCATACTGCGCGAGGAAGACCCACAGAAGGTGCTCGTGCGCCTCGTCCTGGCAAAGAATGTGGCAAAGACCATAAAGAACGGAATGGCGTTGCTGGGCATCGAAGTGCCTGAACGCATGTAATGTTAATTCATAATTAGTGTGCAACAGATCCATCGGAAAATGACAATTTGTCTTAAACGGTGATGTGTTATGGTGCACATTAATCCACATGTAGGGACTTATTCTTGTATATGTCCGCAACACATCTGCTGGTTGGCATCTTAAAAGGAGCGGACATATACAAGAATAAGTCCCTACATGTGGCAAATAACGTATATTAAAACTTCACTCAATTATAAATTATAAATTATGAATTATAAATTAACCGACGTTCCCTCCTGGCGCAACGACACCGTGCTGCCGTTGCACAAGGACGTGAAAGCCGCCGCATGGGCAGTGGATGCGGCGTGCAGCGGCAATCCCGGACCGATGGAATATCAGGGCATAGACCTTGCCACGGGTGCAACGGTGTTTCACTTCGGACCGCTGCGCGGCACCAACAACATCGGTGAGTTCCTTGCCATCGTCCATGCCCTGGCACTCATGGAGAAGCTGGGGATAAAGGACAAGGTGATATACAGCGACAGCTATAATGCCATTCTGTGGGTCAGCAAGAAGAAATGCAAGACGAAGCTGGAGCGCAATGCCTCGACGGAACAGCTTTATGGCATCATAGAGCGTGCCGAGGCGTGGCTGAGGACACATGAGGTGAGAGTGCCGGTGATAAAATGGGAGACGGCGAAATGGGGCGAGGTGCCTGCCGATTTCGGACGTAAATAAGAGTTAAATAATTGTCAAACACCTTGTTAACTCTTTGCTTTTAATGTCTTTTTTGTTAATTTTGCGAATATTGAAGCAAAGGATTTATATATGGAAGAGGTGATAAATCTTAACTCGGTAGAGACTTACAACAGTATTTATGGTTTTGAAACGCGTAATCCGCTGGTGACGGTTGTAGACCTTCATGGCACCGATGCGGTGGTGCCTTCTGGTGAAATGACGCTGAACTACGGTCTGTATGCCATCTTTCTGAAACAGACATATTGCGGGGATATTACCTATGGGCGGCAGCCGTATGACTATCAGGAGGGTACGGTGACAAGCTTTGCACCAGGGCAGGTGGTGCGTGTCAAGCGTGCGCCGGGCTCAAAGCCCAATGCCACGGGGCTTCTTTTCCATCCCGACCTTATACACGGAACATCGCTTGCGCGTGAGATAAAGAGATATTCGTTCTTCTCCTACTCCTCGCGCGAGGCTCTCCACCTGTCTGAGGAAGAGAAGAAAATCTTCAGCGACTGCCTTGCACGGATAAAGGAAGAGACGGAACGGCAGGCTGATAACCAGTCGCGGAAGATTATATGCAGCAACATAGAGATGCTGCTCGACTACTGCATGCGCTTTTACGAACGCCAGTTTGTCACCCGCAAGGAGGCAAACCACGACGTGCTGACAAAATTTGAGAACGAGATGAACCGATACTTTGAGAGCAGCAAGCCGTCGCAGGAGGGGCTGCCGTCGGTCAGATATTTTGCCGAACAGTGTTTCCTGTCGCCCAACTATTTCGGCGACCTGATAAAGAAGGAGACGGGGCGCACGCCGCAGGAGTATATCCGCGTGAAGATAATAGAGCTTGCAAAGGACGAGCTGCTCGGTTCCAGCCGCACGATAAGCGAGATAAGCAACAGGCTGGGCTTTCAGTATTCGCAGCATTTCAACCGCTTCTTCAAGCGTGCCACGGGCAAGACGCCCGGCGAATACAGGCTGATGCAATGATAAAAGACCTTATTATAATGAAAAACAGACTGATTTTGATTGCTTTGTTTCTGTGCTGCTGCTTTGTGCGCAGCGGCGCGGAGAACTATCCCTACCGCTCGGACGTGCTGTGGGTGACGGTGCCCGACCAGGCCGACTGGCTTTACAAGACGGGCGAGAATGCCGTTGTGGACGTACAGTTCTACAGGTACGGAATACCGGAAGACGCCGTCGTGGAGTATACCGTTGCCGACGATATGATGAAAGGTGACGTAAAGGGCACCGTTAAGCTGAGCCGCGGCAGGGCGCGGGTGAGCATCGGCACGAGAAAGACGCCGGGCTTCCGTGACCTGCGTCTTACAGCCGCTGTAGGCGGAAAGAAATACAGTCATCATATAAAGGTGGGCTTTTCGGTGGACAATATACAGCCTTTCACCAAGGAACCGGAAGACTTCATGGATTTCTGGAGGGCAGGCGTGGAGGAAATGAGGGTGCAGCCCCTGACCTTTACAAAGGAGCTTGCCAAGGAGTATTGCACGCCGAAGATGGACTGCTATCTTATAAAGCTGATGCTCAACAGGCAGGGGCAGGCGGTTTACGGATATCTCTTCATACCCAAGAATGCCGCTGCCGGCAGCTGTCCTGCCGTGCTTTGTCCTCCGGGAGCGGGCATAAAGACGATAAAGGAGCCGTTGCGCCACCGCTACTACGGCGAGAACGGCTTCATAAGACTGGAAATGGAGATACACGGACTGGACCCCCGGCTGCCTGAAGAGACGTTCAGAGACATAAGCACCGCATTCAACGGGCGTGAGAACGGGTATCTTGAAAACGGGCTGGACAGCCGCGAGCGCTACTACATGAGGCGCGTATATCTTGCCCTTGTGCGTGCGCTGGACTTGCTCACGTCGCTGCCTGAGTGGGACGGTGTGAACCTTGCGGTGCAGGGCGGAAGCCAGGGCGGTGCCCTGTCGATAGTGGCGGCGGCACTTGACAGCCGTGTCACGCAATGCGTGGTGAACCATCCTGCGCTGAGCGACATGGCGGCATACTCCGCAGGAAAGACCGGGGGATATCCCCACTTTAACAAGATCAGGGGCATGTTCACGCCGGAGAACATAAGGACAATGGCGTATTATGACGTAGTGAACTTTGCCCGTCATGTCAAGGCGGACACCTATATGACGTGGGGATACAACGACGATACGTGCCCGCCGACGACGAGCTATGCCGTGTGGAACGTCCTCACGTGTCCGAAAGAGCCGCTGATAACGCCGGTGAACGAGCATTGGACATCGGACGCAACCGAGTACGGACAGTTTGAATGGATAAGGAGTCATCTCAGGAAAAAGCCTTGAAAAATTCTGTCCGGGCACCCATGGTTGTGGCGTAGGGCAGATATGTGGAATATTGGAAGTACCAGAATATTCTTTTGTAGCATCCAAATAAAAAATCGAACGCTCCAGTTTTTCTTTGGAACGTTCGATTTTCTCATTTATAACGCCGATCTTTTCTTACGGGGCTTTTCTGCTCTTTCGTTGCAGTTTCCCGTTGCCGGTCGGGTATGGACCGTCAGATGCGCTGTCCCATGGCGTTGTATCTCACGCCGTTCTTTTCTATCACGACACGGTTGCCCTTTACGAACTTGACCACGCGGCTGCCCTTTTCGCCAGTCACGGCTGCGTCGATGCCTGTAGGCTTGTTGTCGGGCACGCGCACGTACATATCATATATGCGCACCTCTCCGCTCGTGTTGTTGTTTATGAGGGTGATGCTCTTTATCTCCTCGCTCCTGTCCGAGAGCCCCGCATTCTTCAGAACGTCCCAGTTGCAGTATGTTCCCTTGCTCATCTTCGCCACGTTTGCCGTGCCGGTTGTTCCGTCGGCAAGTGCGTATTCGATGCGGAACGTGCGTCCGCCCGTGATGTGAAGGTTTATGAGCAGCTGTATTGCGCCATCGTTGAGCGTCCACTTCACGCCGCCGTTGCGCGACAGGACAAGTGCTCCCTGCGTGCATCCGCCCGGTATGCTGCCGTCGCTCTCGGTATAGTCGGGAACTATTCGTGTGAATGTCGTTGCCGATGCGTCACCGCTCTGTACGAGTGATATTACATTCTTGAGGTCGGCTGGCAAATTGTCCTCTGCGTCCTGGAAGTGGTACCAGTCGCCTGTGAGTACTACAAACGGCGTCACGCACGTTATGATGCCCGTCGTCGTGATATCTTTCGGACCGCCTGTTACGGTGACGGTGAATGTACAGCTTGCCTGCGGCGTGCCGCTTATCGTTATCAGTTTTCCGTTGATTGAGGCAGTAAGACCTTCTGCAAGGTCTTTCACCGTGGCACCTGTTGCCGCGCCGCCCATTTCGAATACGATATCTTCAATTGCGCTTCCTTTAATCACTTCCTGAACGGAGTTGGCAGTGGTGCACTTCAATGTTGCCTTCTCGGGTACGGTCACGTCTGCCGGCACGCCGTCAAGCTCGAACGCACCCATTTCCGGTGCCGCGTCGTTATACGGCATATAAAGGTCGTCAGCCTCGATAAGCTCCAGCCCGGCGTTCGTCGCCTCGGCGAGCGGGAGGTGCCTCTTGGGTGTGAAGCCCACGATTGGTGTGCCTTTGTCCTTGAATATGCTGCCCGGCTTCAGCCGTGCGAAGTTGTTCTTGGGCAGCGAGCCGTCAGCCTCGCGCGGTGCCATGAAGTCTTCAACACTCAGCGAGAGGAACTCTCCCGAGTGGTTGGCAGTCTTCTGCTTCACGCCTGCGCTGTTCTTGTTGCCCTCCTTATAAGGCTCGCAGTTGTCGATTGTCGTCCACGAGTTGAACTCCGTGTCGGGAACCACCGAGCCTGCCTTGTTTGCCGACAGGAACTCGTGGTTGAGCTTTGTCGCACCCCATCCGATGCAGTTGCGTATCGTCATGCCGCCATACTGGAACACTGTGGGGAAGCGGTAGTTGTACTCGTTGCCCCATGCGGTGCAGTTGACGATGTACATGCCCTCGTAGGCGTTGTTCTGGTCGAAGCCCTTGTGCAGGTTGTCGAACGACACACAGTTTGTCACAACGTGTGCTCCGAGCGACTGTGCGAATGCCGCGCCGCCTGACGTTCCGCCTCCACCGAGCTTAAATCCGTTGCCGTTGCCTATAGCCTGACCGTCCGGAGTGTATCCTCCGTGGTAAGCCCAGCAGCTGTCTATCACCACGGGATGATAAACCATGTACAGGTCCCAGTTGTCGTCGCTGTTAGTCCATGCACGGCATCCGTGGAACTCCGTTCCCGGTCCGGGGAAGAGCTTGCAGGCAAAGCCGTCTGCATCGCCGCCGTTGTCACTTCCATTGTAGCTGCGGCTGTCATAGTTGTTGTACGAGTCGCAGTTGATTACCTTGTTGCCGCGGCAGAACTGATAGCCGGGATTGAACTGCGGCGTGCCTGCCGGCAGCGACTTGGTCTCTTCTATGGAGAAATCCTTGTACATGCCTATTTGCAGTCCCGTGTCGTTGTTGTCGTGGAATACGCACTGCTCGATGATGTTGTATGAGCCTTCCACCTTCATGCCGTTGTCCTCGGCGTTGCACAGCGTCAGTCCCTTGAAGTGCCAGTAGTTGGCAAGGTGGTTGACGTAGATGCAGCGTCCCATCTTGAACGCTTCCATGGTGGTGTGTTTCATTCCGGAGCCGTCAATGATTACTTCCTCGCCCGGAACCGCCCACAGACAGCACCTCTTGTCTTCCGACGTGGCTTTCTGCGGTATCTTTATGCGCTCGCTGATGACGTATCTTCCGCCGTGCACCCAAATGGTGTCTCCGGGCATTACCATTTCCACCGCCTTGTGTATTGTGAGCAGCGGAGCCTTTTCATCTCCCGGGTTGTTGTCGTTTCCGTTTGTCGATACATGGATTGCGCCTGCCGATGCAGACATCGTACACATCATGTTAATAAGGAACATGACGATGACCTTCCCCGCAAAGGGGATTTTTCTTAATTGTTTAGGCATGGTTTGTTAGTTTTAATAGTTTGTAATTAGATTAGTAATTTGCCTTATATCAAGGATTGTGCAAATATAACTTAAAATATCTGATAAGGCAAATGTTTGTCATGAAAAAGCCTGTAAATCAATGAAAAAAGAAGTATTTGTCTTGCGTGAAGACAACCTTTGGGACTGTTGTAGCGGCATTAGCGTTGCTGCCGGATGCCGTCTTGCGGTTGCACTTATGTCCGGAAAGCATCAACGGAATGTCTTGAAAAAGACTTATCCGTAATGCCAAACATTTACAATAACAGGTTTTTAGCGTTTTATTTGTAACCAAAACAGTAAAATATTGTGCCTTGATGCCCTGTATTTCGCCGATATGTTGTACTTTTGTCACCATTAAATTAAAACCTTGATGCCGTTGCTGGCAATACCGCTTCTGTGTCGGCATCATATAAAACATTATTATTATTACAATGAGAAAATTATTCTTGCTGCTCCTGACGATATTTGTTGCAGGGGCATCTGTTAAGGCGATGGCGTCTGATGTGTCTCCGGGCATACCGAAAATGAACGGTATGGTGGTGTCGTCATCGTCAGGTTCGGTTACTCCGGGATTGTGGACTTTGCCGTCTGCAGACGGTGAAGCGTGGTCCATGAATTTTGAAATGAACCCGGGATATGCGACCTTTTACAGTGGAGTATTGTATGATGACGTGTATTATGCGACGAGGTGCAATGCCCAATACGGTTCTCCGATAATATATGTGGATGCCTATTCCATGGAGGACGGAAAGAAGCTGTGGACCAACTATCCCAAGCTTACGGCACTCCCGTATGACCTTGCCTATAATCCGTATGACGGCAAAATATACGGTTTTTTCTCCAACGCAACCAATACGGGTATGGTGCTTGCAACCATATCTTACGACAAGTCTGGAGAGACAGTCACTCCCATAAAGGAAATGGACGGTGTGTGGGTGGCTATTGCAGCAGCACCTTCCGGACAGCTTTACGGTATACAGTCGGATGTTGAGGGTTCGGGAACTTCGGTGAAGGTAAACTCTTCATCGCTTTATAAGATAGACCGTCTTACGGGCGAGGCAACGCTGATAGGCGGTACAGGACAGTTGCCGTTGCTGACAGGTTCAGCGACAATAGAAGCACGTAGCGGGCGCATGTTCTGGACCGTGAGTCCTGATGCCTCTTCTTCATATCTGTGCGAGGTCAATCTCAACACAGGTGCGGCGACAAAAGTCTTGGACTTTGACGACTGCAAACAGGTGGTAGGTCTCTATGCCCCTGCTCCTCCTGCGGAAGACGATGCGCCGGCAGAAGTCACCGATGCCGTTGCCGCTTTCAACGGCGGCTCGCTGAGCGGGAAGTTGCAGTTCAAGGCTCCGTCGACACTCTACAACGGCACGCCGGCTTCCGGTGTCCTTACTTATACCGTTCTCTTGAACGGCAATGAATTTGCCAAGGGAGAGACCTCGTTTGGTTCAACCGTCAGTACGGACGTCACGGTTGCTGAACGCGGCAACTATGAGTTTACCATATCTGTTGCCAACGACAAAGGTCCGTCGCCCAAGGTTGTCGTCGGGCGCTTTATAGGATTTGGCGTGCCGCTTGCCCCCGAAGGCGTGAAGGCGGCTAAAACTTCCGCCGATAAGATTACCGTGTCGTGGAATGCCGTTACGTCATCTTCCGACGGAGGATACGTGGACGCTGCTGCCGTGACCTATACGGTGAAGCGTCTGCCCGATGAAAAGATTGTTTCGGAGAATACAACAGCCACATCGTTGGAAGACACTCCCGATGTATCCGGAGGCATGGCTGCCTACAGTTATGTTGTGTCGGCAGACAACCACGGCTGTGTCTCGGCAGCCGTTGAATCCAATAAGGTCGTATGCGGAACAGCAGTCCTGCCGTGGCAGGAAAGCTTTAAAACGTCGGAAGCACTCAGCTTCTTTACTGTAATAGATGCCAACAAAGACGGAAAGACATGGGAATATGCCTCCGGTGTGGTGCGTGTGAAGTACGGAAATGTCAAGATGGACGACTGGCTTATGTCTCCTCCTCTGAAGCTGGAAGCGGGCAAGGTGTATCATGCAACATTCAAGGCTCACAGCTCAAACGCGCGTTACCCTGAGACTATAGAGGCTAAATGGGGTGCCGGCAATACGGTTGCAGACATGACGAACACCCTCGTAGAGCCTGCCACGCTCTCAGGAGACTATGAGACACTTGGCGGATTTATCAAGCCTGCCGTGTCCGGCGTTTATCATTTGGGGCTTCACGGTATATCCGAAGCCGACATGTACAACCTTGAAGTTTGCGAGATAAAGATAGAGGCAGGCTTGGACGCAGGCGTTCCACAGGCGCCCGTCGACCTCACTGTCACTGCCGATGCCGCAGGTGAATACAAGGCAACGGTATCCTTGACTGCTCCGGAAACAGATATCTCGGGCAGCGCCCTCACGTCGATAGACAGGATAGAGCTGAGCCGCGGCGGCACAACCGTTCATACTTTCGCTTCTCCCGCGCCAGGTGAGCGGCTTACATACAATGATGTTCTTGAAGCAGGCGGCGACTATGTCTATTCGGCTGTTGCCGTGAATGGCAGCGGTGCAAGCATACCAACGACAGTGACGGCATTTGTGGGAACGCCCGTTGCGGCTGCTCCGGCTTCGGTGGAGATAACTGAAACGGCTCCCGGAGAAATCAGGCTCTCATGGGAAAAGGTTGCCCTTTCTGCCGACGGAAAGGCTATAAACCCCGATAAGGTGAGATATAATATATATAATGTAACCGGCAACGGTGCCGTCATAGCAGAGAATGTAACGGAGATACCGTATACGTTCAAAGGCGTGGAAGACGGCAAGCAGCAGTTTGTCCAGTACTCCGTGTCGGCTGTGACCGACCGCGGCGAGGGTGAGAAGACATCTACCAGGCTTATCCCTGCCGGAACGCCCTATACTGATTTCCACGAGTCGTATGCAGGCGGAAAGGCTTCCACAATATACGCCACAGAGCGTATCAACTATGGCAACTGGGCAATACAGACCGACAATGAAGATGCCGTGTCTCAGGACGGAGACGGCGGTTACATGGTCATGAACGGCTATTTCGCCAATTACCGCGGGGCAATGACTACCGGCAAGATAAGCCTTGCAGGGAAAAAGGCTCCCATGCTGCGCTTCTACAGCTATACTCCGGACGACAGCGGTCTTGACAAGAACAAGCTTGAGGTGCTTGTAAGCGCAGCAGGCGGAGAGTGGACAGAGGTGCTTAACAAGACTGTTGTGGAGCTGGGTGCAAAGCAGGGCTGGCACGAGGTTACCGTTCCGCTCGGCGCATACGCCGGCTCTGACATCAGCCTGCGCTTCGTTGCGACAACTTCCGACAGACCTTATACATCTACGTTCATAGACAATCTCAATATCGACGAAATGTCGGGAGTAGATCTCGCTGTTACAGATATCAAGGCACCTGAATACGTAAGGACGGGCGAGAGCTTCACCGTTTCGGTGGCTTTGGCAAACAATGGCGGCGAGACAGCTACAGGCAGCAGTGTGGAACTCTACGCCGGCGATGTGCTCTGCAAGACTTCCGGCGGCTTGACGATAGACGCCGGTGCCGAAACCTCTGCCGAGTTTGTCGTTGAGATGAGTGCCCTTGCAGACAAACCGGTCAGCTATAGAGCCGTTGTGTCACATCCCGACGATGCGGTAACAGGCAACAACACTTCCGAGGTTGTGACCGTCAGCCCCGTAACATCGTCAGCCCCGGTTCCGACGAACCTCACGGCAACACGCTCCGGCTCGGATGTTATCCTCGGCTGGAACGCCCCCGTTCTTGCAACGGAGCCTGATGCAACGGTTACCGACGACTTTGAAAGCACCGCGGCGTGGAGCCACTATGCCGACGGATGGGTGATGAGAGACCTTGACAAGGCTGCTGTCTGTGGCTTTGGCGAGGTGGAAATCCCCGGCATAGAAGCTGGCAAGACCCTTGCATCGTACTTTATGTTCAGCGCTACGGGCATATTCGAGAAAAACAAATACTTTGCGCCGCATTCAGGAAAGCAGTATCTTGCCGCCTTAGCACGCTTTGACAACGGCACGACAGACGACTGGGCAGTGTCTCCCGAGCTTAGCGGCAATGCACAGACGGTATCGTTCTATGCCCGCAGCTATAGCGCCAACGATCCCGAAAAGATACAGGTGCTTTACTCTGCCGGCTCGCTCGAGCCTTCCGATTTTGTCCCCACAGAACTCAATGTGGACAAGGTGCCGGGCGAATGGACCCGTTATGAGGTGGCTTTGCCACAGGGTGCGCGTTATTTCGCAATACGTTCGTATGCAACAAACTCGTTCATGCTGATGCTTGACGATGTTACTTTCGCTCCCCTGTCATCGGGCAATCTCGTCCTTACGGGTTACAACATATACCGCAACGGTGAGCGTATCAACGAGGCACCAGTGACCACAACGTCATATACCGACAATGCCGACATGCCTGAAAACAGCACATGGGTGGTGACCGCCGTTTATGAGCAGCGGGAGTCTAACGGCTCTAACGTGGCTACGGCGATAACCTCTTCTGTAGACGGTGTCGTGTCCGGACAAGCCGATATAAGTGTTGTCGGCGGCAAAATCCGCATCTCGGGATGCAGCGGCAGGCATATTACGGTTTCTTCCATAGACGGCAAGACTGTCTATAGCGGCGTTGGCAATACGGTTACCGACATACCGGCAGGCAACGGCGTGTATATTGTCAAGGTGGGCGACATTGTGCGCAAGCTTGTTGTAAGAAGCAGGCGATAAGCCGTACGGCAGTTCTTTTTTTAACCGGCACCGCCGGTGACTGTGCTAACGGGCAGTCATTGGCGGTGCCTGTTTTTTATTATTGCGGCATGATATGGCTGTGTCTGTGACTTATTTGTATTATCTTTGCAAAATAAAGCGGGCTTTATTGCATCCGGCTTGCATTGTCTTTGGATAAGACAAGCCCGATATTGAAATGATGACATTAATCTATAACCAAACTTAACGGCTATGAAAAGAATACTTTTATTTTGTGTTTCCCTCGCGTGTACATTATATATATGTGCCCAGGAGGATGCGGCGGGAAGAACCTACAAAGAGAAACGCTCGTCGAAGGAGTGGCCGAGGATAGCCCGGGCAGAGACCGACGGCTTTTTCTCTACGCCCGAGGCAAGGCGCATCGGCGACAACGTGCTTCTCTATCAGTATGACAACGGCGGCTGGGCAAAGAACATATACATGCCCGCGGAGCTGACGGAGGCGCAGAAGGAGGAGCTGAGACGGAACAAAGGATATCTCGAAGACACCACGATAGACAACAATGCAACGATGACGGAGATAATATTCCTTGCACGGCTTTACAACGCCACGGGCGAGAAACGCTATGGCGAGGGAGTGAGGCGCGGCGTGGAATATCTGCTGGAGTCGCAGTATGACAACGGCGGCTGGCCGCAGTTCTATCCGCGCAACCATGGATATTATACTCACATAACATATAACGACAATGCCATGGAGAATGTGTTGAAGGTGCTCTATGATGTCAGCCGCGGAAAGAAACTTTATAAGTTCCTGCCGGAGGAGATGCGCCGCAGGGCGGCTGAGGCTGTGGGCAAGGGCGTGGACTGCATACTTAAGACGCAGGTTGTGCAGGGCGGAGTGCCCACGGTGTGGTGTGCCCAGCACGACGAGCATACCTTGTTGCCAGCTAAGGCACGTGCTTACGAGCTGGAATCGCTCAGCGGGGCAGAGTCGGCAGGTGTCGTGTTGTTCCTCATGTCCATGAAGGAACGCCCTTCGGAGAATGTCGTCAGGGCTGTGGACAACGCCGTAGCATGGTTCAGGAAGAGCATGATAACCGACCTTAGGCGCGAGAACTTTACAGACAAAGATGGCAGGCGCGACTACCGCATGGTGAAAAGCGCAGGCAAAGACGCGGCTTGCGACACCCTTTGGGCACGCTTCTATACGCTTGAAGACAACCGCCCCTTCTTTTGCGACCGCGACGGTGTCAGGAAATACGATGTCTCGGAGATAGGGCATGAGCGCCGCAATCATTACTCGTGGTATACGGATCAGCCCAAGAAGGTGCTTGCGCGCTATGAGAAGTGGAGGAAGACTGTGGGCGGAAAGGACTGAACGGCGGGCTTGCTATATATATAATAAGGTGTAAAAGAAAGGGCGGGGTAATTTATTCCCCGCCCTTTCTCATGTTTATGATTACGTTTCCGTCGTACTCCCTGCGGCTTACGGTTACGGCACCGGCAGGAACCTGTGGCGCCTTTGTGCCTCCTCCTGACGTTACGGGAGACATCTCCATGCGTATCTCGTCCCATAGTCCGGCGCCGATGAACGAGTTGTGGGTTACGGCACCGCCCTCCACTATGAGTGACTGCACACCGCGGCGGTACAGACAGTCGAGTATCTGAGGAACGACATTGCCGCTGAAGTCTATCTCGGGGAAGCACGGTTTGCTGCGGTCTATGACGATACGCATGGGATTGCTGCCTGTCCAGTGGCGCACATCCAGCCTCGAACGGTCGCGCTCGTCGGTGACGCGCCCTATCAGTATGGCGTCGTTTTCCGCCCGCAGCTTGTGCGACAGCATCATGGTGAAAGGCGACGACAGTGCCACCTGACGGAAGTTGTCGTCGAGAAAGCCGTCGGCGGTCATGCACCACTTCAGTATCACGTATGGCCTGTGCATGGTGTTGAACGTGAAGAAACGGCGGTTAAGTTCGCGGCATTCCCTTTCGAGCACCCCTACGGTGACCTCTATACCAGCCCTGCGTATCCTCTCAATGCCGCGTCCCTGCACCTTTGCAAACGGGTCTACGCATCCCACGACAACGCGGCGCACGCCCTTGCTGACGATAAGGTCCGCACACGGCGGTGTCTTGCCATAGTGTGCACACGGTTCAAGGCTTACATATATGGTGGAGCAGGGCAGCAGCCGGCTGTCTTCATCCCTCACCGAGGCAAAGGCGTTCACCTCCGCATGTCCCTCTCCGCACCGTATGTGGTAGCCCTCGCCGATAATCCTGTCTTCACACACAATCACTGCCCCCACCATAGGATTGGGGCGTGTGCTCAGAAGTCCGTTCTTTGCCAGCTGTATACATCTGCGCATATACATCTCGTCTTTTGCCTTGTTGTCCATAAGTTATGCTTTTCGTTTATTAATGCAAAGACAATGCAAGCCGAACGCAATAAAGCCTGCTTTAAATTGCTGAGGCGCCGCTTGTCTTATGCAAAGACAATGCAAGCCGAACGCAATAAAGCCTGCTTTAAATTGCTGAGGCGAAGCTTGTCTTATGCAAAGATAATACGTTAGTTTGTGATAACGAACAATGGCTTTGGACATTTTATCCACGGCAGGGACATTTTTCCTGTAAATGTCCGTACGCCTTACAGAGGCGTTCTTTGTAGTATCCATACGGATGAAGGGTATGATGCAACAAGGCATTTGTGCCATAAGTTTTAATTCCTGACACGAACGCCTCTTCGATGCGTGCGGACATTTACAGGAAAAATGTCCCTGCCGTGGGAGGGAATATGTTGATATCTTTATTCCGACTTCGCGTAATATAATGCACTTGCAAACGCAATCAAGGCAAACTGTATGGAAAAAGTAGGTTCATCCGAAATTCGGAGTGATGTAAAACTAATTGAAATTTTGTGTCTTATTTTACGGGCTGAAAGCCCAATGAGCGCATAGCCCATGGCAGCGCCATGGGAATGCAAGCATAGGTGAAACTGCGCCCTGGAAGGGCAAAAGCGTTAAAAACAGGCATGGCGTGCATTGGCTGATAAATACACGGCATGCTCTCAGGACTTACAGAAAAGACGCTTTTGCCCTTTCAGGGCGCAGTTAATGTAACAACTGTTCCCGGGGCGTTGCCCCGGGCTATGCGGTCATTGGGCTTTCAGCCCGCAGACAGTAATGGTGGAGAATCACTCCTAATTTCGGATGAGCCAAAAAGGGGAGGCGGTTGTTTGCTGCGCGTTACTATTTGCGCCTGTCTGCTTTCTTTTTGATTTTCCATAACCCGAAAATAAGGCGGACTTTGAAAATAAAAGTATCGTAGACCGTGAAAACCGCAAGGAAATGTGTGCAGGGATAACATTTGATATATCAGACGGTTATGAACAAGACACCGTGAGTGTGCAATAAAAACATCCCTTTTTATAGCGGGAAATGCCATTCCGAAGTATGAAAAACGGCATTTCGCACTGCAAAATGCCGCATGTTGCGGTCTGAAATGCCGTGCATTGCAGTGCATAATGCGTTGTTTTATGATGTAAAACGTGTATGTTTGATGTGAAAAACGCCATGTTTTGCCTTGGATGATGTCTTGAACGCTACCGTCGCTCTTCCCGTTTGACAAAAAATGCGGATGTTTTTGAAATGACACTTTGCTGCTCCAATAGTGCTTCTTAGTTACATTCTGTCTTCTCGCTGTTGTCTTTTCCTTTGAGCCGTTTTGACTGTTGTGCGGGTGCTTCTTGCCGCTTATGGCGGATAATGTTGGTTTCTTGTTGTCCGGAGGTTCCTGTAATTAACGTGAGTTCGACGAATTTATCTTTCTTGTTATATCACAAACCACCCCTGCCCCTCCTTTGAAAAAGGAGGGGACACATATGTCTTATTCAATGAGAATATACATCATATTCTATAAACTGACATATTGTGTATCCGCATACGATATCTGCACTGCGTCCCCTCCTTTTTCAAAGGAGGGGCAGGGGTGGTTTGTAATATTCATTGAACTCACGTTAATTATCAAATAAACACTCTTTTCTTTCGCTTAACCGATAATTTGTCTTACCTTTGCATAAGACAAGCTTCGCCTCAGCAATTAAAAGCAAGCTTTATTGCGTTCGGCTTGCATTGTCTTTGCATAAGACAAGCTTCGCCTCAGCAATTTAAAGCAGGCTTTATTGCGTTCGGCTTGCATTGTCTTTGCATAAGACAAGCTACGCCTCAGCAATTAAAAGCAAGCTTTATTGCGTTCGGCTTGCATTGTCTTTAAAACTAATGTTATGGTAAATCAATTGTAAATGGGAAAGATAATATTGACGGGCGACCGCCCCACAGGACGGTTGCATCTTGGACATTATGTTGGCTCGCTTAGGCGTAGAGTTGAGCTTCAGAACGAAGGCGACTACGACAGGATGTTCGTTTTTATAGCAGATGTACAGGCTCTTACCGACAACGCCGACAATCCGGAAAAGATACGGCAGAACCTTATAGAGGTGGCTCTCGACTACCTGTCGGCAGGTCTTGACCCCGAGAAAGTCACTATATTCGTGCAGTCGATGATACCGGAGCTTGCCGAGCTTACGACATATTTCATGAACCTCGTAACCGTTTCGCGCCTCCAGCGCAATCCTACCGTGAAGACGGAGATACAGATGCGCAATTTCGAGACGAGCATACCGGTGGGCTTCTTTACATATCCCATAAGTCAGGCTGCCGACATCACGGCGTTCAAAGCCACTACCGTGCCTGCCGGAGAGGATCAGGAGCCGATGCTTGAGCAGACGCGTGAGATTGTGAAACGCTTCAATAATATATATGGTGAGGTGCTCGTGGAGCCTAAGATAATGCTGCCTACAAATCAGGCGTGCCTGCGTCTGCCGGGAACCGACGGCAAGGCGAAGATGAGCAAGTCGCTCGGCAACTGCATATATCTCTCGGATACGTCGAAGGAAATGCAGCAGAAAGTGAAGAGCATGTACACCGATCCCGGTCATCTGCGCGTTGAAGACCCGGGTAAGGTTGAGGGAAACACCGTCTTTACATATCTCGACGCGTTCAGCACAGCCGATGACTTTGCCGAGTTCTGGCCCGAGTATAAGAGCCTTGACGAGGTTAAGGAACATTACCGCCGCGGCGGTCTTGGCGACATGAAGTGCAAGAAGTTCCTCATAAAGGTGCTCGACAGCCGCCTTGAACCTATCCGCCAGCGCCGCCATGAGTTCGAGCAGGACATTCCCGAGGTTTATAATATTCTGAAAAAAGGCTCGGCGGCGGCACGCGAGGTGGCGGCACAGACGCTGCACGACGTGCGCGAGGCTATGCGCATAAACTATTTTGACGATGTGGAACTGATACGTGAGCAGTCGGAAAAATTCAGGAACAAAATTTAAATCAATCATACTATGGACAATAATCAGAACAAGCAGCAGGGACAATTCCAGATGGAACTGCCGCAGGATGTGGCTCAGGGCGAATATGCCAACTTTGCCATTATCACCCATTCGAGCTCGGATTTCATCCTCGACTTTGCCCGTATGCTTCCGGGTGTGCCCAAGCCTATGGTCAAAAGCCGCGTGATACTCGCTCCCGAGCATGCAAAGCGCCTTCTCATGGCGTTGCAGGAGAACATCCTGCGCTACGAGAACGAGTTCGGCAAAATTCAAATCCCAAATCAGGAACCGCGCACCGTCGCTCCCTTTAACATCAATAAGGGTGAGGCGTGACACGTCCCAATAGGGGCGCTTTTCGTGGCGTTAATCCGGAAACACCGGTGTGTGCCGTCGTCAGACAGATGCATATTCCGGTGTTTCCGGATTGTTTTTTCTTTATTTTTCTTTTACTTGATGATGACAGGAGGGCATATATCAGCCTGTCCGGGCTGTTGCATATACATTTAATAACATATTGTTAAGTATACAGGATGATATGTGCGGTTTTATAGCACTTTATCATATTTATTTGCATTTTGGTGTCATAAAGTATGTTCTTTGTGCCCTTTTTCTTAACAGTGCTTACAAAATCGGAAAATAACTTGACATATTTTGCCATTTCACGAAAAAGCTCTTTCTTTGCAGTGGGTGAAAGATATCGGCGCGATATCTCACTGTTATCAACTATAAAAATTAACTGATTTATTAACAACTAAAAGAAAGGGTAAGAACATGAAGAAGATTTTTACAGCAGTTGTGGCACTGTTCGTGGCGTCAAGCGTCAGTGCACAGGTTTATGTAGGTGGTGGCTTCGGCATAGGAAGTGCCAAATACAAGAATGGTGAGACGACTGAGAAAAACACCACTTACAAGCTCTTGCCAGAAATAGGCTATCGTCTCAACGACAAATGGGCTGCAGGTCTTGTTGCCGGCTGGCAGGGTGCCGACAACGGTAACAAGTCGGTCACCGTGAACCCTTATGCACGTTACACGGCATTGCACTCGAAGTATATCGATGTCTTTTGTGACGGAACGGTTGGATACGGGCATGTCAACGGTGTCGGGGATACATACCAGGTAGGGCTGAAGCCCGGTGTTGCGATAAACCTTAACAAGCGTCTGAGCTTTGTTACACATGTAGGCTTCATCGGTTATAACCAGTCGAGCGAGCGCACCGACCATGGTAAGTACAAGTCGAAGGAGTGGGGTGTAGACCTTGACAGCAACAACATAACGTTCAGCATACTTTACAATCTGTAGTGGCGGCAGGACAGGAAGGCATCTTAAAGCAGATGCTGCCTGCCGTAAGAGACACCTTATTATTATATAAATAACGTGAGTCCGGCGAATTACAAGCATTTATAATTCGTCGGACTCATGTTAATGTAGGAATGTGCGAAAATGTTTTGTTTATTGCCATATTCTTTATACTTTTGCAGAAAATGAGCCGGAAGCAGTAATATTCCTATGGTGAAAACTGACAAAGGATAAGAATTATCAATACTATGTTACACATTTGCAGCAAACATTTGCCGGTCGATATCGTATTCCATCCTTCCTGGTGGCATCATAACGCGGGCATTTCTTTTGACGAAAGTTTCTTCTATGACCCTCGTCGGCGCGTGGATGACGAGCGTAAGATGGAGCAAGTGCTATACGAACACTTCGGAGACCTTGGACTCGGCGAAGACCATCTTCGTGATCTTCCGCAGATTGGCGCTGTGCATCTTGCATCCGGATACTTGCTTTCCGAGATGCTTGGATGCAAAATAGAATATTATGAAGATGCTCCCCCGCAGGTTATCTGTGCCCATAGAGACACGCTCGACTTTGAAGTGGAAGATGCTTTCAAGTCGCCGGCATTCAAAAGACTGGTCAATCTTGTAGAGCAGCTCAAGGCAAAGCATGGCTATGTGGTAGGCGACATCAACTGGGGCGGCGTTCTAAACCTTGCCATTGATGTTCGCGGGGAGGATATTTTCACCGACATGCTTCTCAGACCGGAACAGACAGAGATTTATTTCAAGAAGATTGCGCAGGTTATTGACAAGTTCGTCTGGTATATTCAATCAAACACAGGCACTTCTTCAATATCCGTAAACCGTAGTGCCCGGCTTTTCGACTATCCCGTTGCAATACATTCGGAGTGCAGCCATACGATGATTTCAGAAGACGACTACCGCAAATTCTTACTGCCTATTGACCAGGAATGGAGCATGCGCCATGTGCCATACGGCATTCATTATTGTGGAAAAGATCCGCACCGCATGGCGGAAGCCTTTGCTGAAATAGAGCGGCTGACATTCCTCGATGTCGGCTGGGGCGGTGATGTGGCACTGTTGCGCAGGCATCTGCCGGAGACATTCTTTAACATCCGGCTTAACCCTGTTGAGATTCAGAAATACACTTACGAAGAACTTGAACGCAACATCCGCGAGCGTGTTGATGCTTCAGGCTCAGACCTGACCCTCACCGGTCTTTGTTGCGTGAATATGGACAAGACTGTTACCGACCAACGCATCCGTGAAATTCATGAGGTGGCAGCAAACATCATTAAGGAATATCAGGAGCTTTCAGATAAGAAAGAGAGTAAAAGCCAAAGTGCTCCGAGTCTGGATACAGAGGAAGATGCTTTCAACTTCAACCTCGCAGACAGTCAGGCAACAGTCGTCAATCCTGTACAACCTGCCGATTTCTGCATTGACGAATACGCTGATTATGCAGATGACCTTGACGAACGCTGTGGCAAGTTCTGGAAAGCTGATGAAGGAGTGCTTGTATACCGCCGGATGAGAGTGAAGGACGTGTTCGCCCAAGACTCCCGCAACATGGAGAAATCATTGTGCTGGCAACTCGGTGCTTTGAAGGAAAGCATGAAGTTCAAGAGCGATATTCCGAATTTTCTTGAGCCTTGGCACGGACTTGGCACCGTGGCTTCGGCGTATGGCTTCGGCTATTTGTGGGAAGAAGGACAGGCACCTGCCGTCGATGGTAAGTTTGCTTCTGTACAAGAACTCGTCGATGCGCCTTTCAAAGCTGTTAAAGACACGGAGATTGGCAGGTTCACGCTTGATATGACACGTTATTTCAAAGAGCAGACAAAGGGCAGGATACCTATGAGTTTCTGCGATGTACAGTCGCCGTTGAACACTGTCAGCAACATCATCGACAGCAATCAGTTCTATTTGGACTTCTATGATAATCCGGAGGCAATGGCGATTGCTATGAACCGCACTGCCGATTTGCTCATCGACTACACCCGTGAGCAGCAGGCAATCATTGGTGATGCCCTCGCCCGTCCCGGTCATGGCTTTGCTTCAAGCAGAATGTTTACGGGCATCGGCATGAGTGACGACACCGTGACGATGATGCCTGACGATATCTATTTTGATGTTTGCGCACCGGCGATGGTGAAAGTCGGCAACGAGTTTGGCGGCGCTGTATTCCATTCTTGCGGCAACTGGAGTAGTAAGAAGGAAGGTATTGTAAAGATGCCGGGCATAAAAATGGCAGACGGAGCCTTCTCGCTTGCTACAGATCCGGGTGCAAATTCCACCGACGGCTATGCAGAAACATTCGCAAATACAGGTGTTATACTGAATGCGAGGATAGTGGGCAATCCACAGCTTGTAGTTGAAAAGGTAAAGCAACTCTGGCGCCCGGGTATGAAACTCATCGTCGTCACTTATGCTGAAACGCCCGAAGAACAGGCTTTTCTCTACGACCAGATACATAAGATAGCAGGATAAGGCACAATCTTGGAATTTGTTTCAGACAGTTTCTGACAACTTTAATAATATACATGAAACCTACACATTACCGCTGGCGTGTTGTTGCCTTGCTCTTCTGCGCCACTACAATAAATTATATAGACCGTCAGGTCCTTGCGCAGTTGAAGCCTTTTCTTACTGACGATTTGGGTATTACCGAATCGGAATACGGCTTTATAGTGTCGGCATTTCAGGCAGCTTATGCTATCGGAATGCTCGTTGCCGGCCGTCTTATTGACAAATACGGCACACGGTTGTCCTATGCTTTTAGCATCTCAATATGGTCGCTTGCAGGCTGTCTGCATGCGGCTGCTACAGGATTTTATTCTCTTGCCGGCTCCCGTTTCCTTCTTGCCATAGGTGAATCAGGCAACTTCCCTGCGGCAATAAAGACCATCACCGAATGGTTTCCTAAAAAAGACCGCGCATTAGCAACAGGCATTTTCAATTCGGGCAGTAATATAGGAGCCATTGTCGCACCGCCGTTAGTCACATTCCTTGCCCTCAGATACAGTTGGCGTATGGCTTTTCTGGTCACAGGCGTACTTGGCTTTATATGGCTTGTGTTCTGGCTTTTGCTCTACAACACACCGAGACGTATGCGCGGAATAAGCACAGAGGAGCTGGAGTATATACAGGAAACTTCTGTCAGTTCATCTCCTGTTGAGGGCGGACAAAAGAAGAATTCTTCCGGGAGCAAATCTGATTTGAAGTTAATCTTTTCAACAAAGGAAAGAAGAAATGGGGCTATCGGTATCTGTTTATGCCGTTTTATTGCCGATTGGCCTTGGTGGTTCTTCCTGTTTTGGACACCAGATTTTCTCAAAAAAACATTTGAACTCGATCTTACAGCCACTGTCGTTCCTCTGATGGTTATCTATGTCATTTCTGATGTGGGCAGCATCTTCGGCGGTTGGCTGTCATCGTTTATGATAAAGCGCGGCATGAAAGTAAAGAGGGCACGCGCGTTGAGTCTGCTTATCTGCGCTTCCACAGTACTTCCTGTTATGGCAATTCCTTATTGCAACGGACTGACAGCAGCAGTTGTCATAATCTCTCTTGCATGCTTCTCGCACCAGGCTTGGGCGGCAAACATATATACTGTTGTGTCAGACAATTTCCCGAAAGAACAGGTTGGAACTATGACTGCTGCCGTTGGATTCTGTGGAGCCGTGGGTGGTATCATTGCTGCTTCTGCCGTAGGACTCATCCTTGAGTGGACACAAAGTTATCAACTTATTTTCTGCGTAGCGTCTGTGGCTTATCTTGCAGGCTGGACAATATTGCAGTTGTTCTTGAAAAGAAAGGACTAATCCAAATCGCCGCCAAGCATCTTTTACACCGCCGATATGTGCGAAAACATCGTCGGATATATGTGAAGCAGAGGGCGTATATTTCATTAGGTTCTCATAAAAACGGCACTTTGACATGTCTTGAGGTGTATAATTTATGTTAATAAGTATTATATGACATTAATTTTAATAATCCTCAGACCCTTTATAATTCTTATGATTAGGTATTTCGGATAATTCTTTGTAATTTTGCACCCCAAAATAGTTCATTGGATGGACTGTGTAAAGTATTGATAATAACGAAAAAACATATAATAATTAAAAATTAACAACAATGCCTACAATTCAACAATTGGTAAGAAAAG
>ERZ778515.955-NODE-955-length-22779-cov-21.451109_pt1 | contig 22779 bp, 17 predicted proteins | sample MGYA00510343_ERZ778515 | MGnify/ENA primary metagenome ERZ778515 (study PRJEB29527, sample SAMN07138965) | mouse gut metagenome | material: feces | host: mouse | place: China:Nanjing | collected 2016-01-25 ...
AAACAACTACATTCTATAAATACAAAGCCCGAACGACAAGCAAATGAAAACCAAAATCATCATATAATCACTCGTAGTGTTTTCAATAATACATCAAGTCCCCTCAATATTGTAAAATTATATCAGCAGCATCATAGAGGATATCACTTCATACAAAACAATCATATTTACCGAAGAGGGATTGCTTCGGTCGTCAAGACCGAGACAATCCCTCTCTCTCTTTCAAGTCAATCCGCTTTGCAGCTATAGTTCTCTAACCAATTCTAATACACTCATCTCATATTATGAAGTCGTATGGTTATTATCATGAAATCGTATGATATTAATGAAGTCAATTAAACTTTGACGCCTCTGATTATCTTGCAAACTACAGAGGACTATTTCTTTGTCCCAAAATTCTGAGTCAGAGTAGGATTATGCCGCGTTGCATTTCCGGGGAATGGCAGGATCCATAGTGGTGAGTCAGGAGATAGGGTATAGGTGCCGTAATCTCCAAGACTGCGGCTTATAGTCTGGCGATACCCTTCCTCCGAGTTCCATCGCTTCATATCAAAGAAATTCTCATAGCCGCCCAGGCACTCTATCCATTTGGCAGGTTGAAGTAATGCCATAGCCCGATGCTCATCTATCGGAAATATATCATACACCTTAACGTAGGATGAGGCATTCTCCACACGATTCTTCCTAACCTTGTCTACAAGCACAAGACCATCCCTGATTCTACCCGTCCGGATAAGACATTCCGCCACATCGTAGTAAAGATGATCCGACGTGATCCCGTATGGATTAGTACACGTGCTCCATCCCATAAACATACGCGAACCCTCTATTCCGGAATACATCTTGCCATAACCGAAGTCCCAACCATTGCTTCCGAGATAGCGTATCGCATAATCATTCTTCTCAAATTTTGCGCACGTTTCCAAAGAGATAACCTCTGTAGTCGGAGAGACACGTATCCCCGCGCCAATCCATACATAATTGTTTGACACGGTACGCGGCAGAATCCATTCTCCCGTCTCCTTTAGTACGGAACGGTCTTCTATACCACCATTCAATTCAAGGGCTTTCTGAAGGTAGGAAAGGGCTTCCGAATATCTCTTCATCTGCATAAGCACCTTACCTCTCACGGCATTGCCGAATGCACGGTCAGGCTGTATGATATCTGTCGTCTCATCCGGAAGCATAGAGATAACCTCATCCGTACAATCCTCAAGGATATTCCTATACGTTTCCAACAACGATAACTTTCTCTTCACTGCCATGTTGTCAATATCCTTGACATAGGGTATGCCGCCATCCTCCGAAGCAGTAGCCTCATCATACTGACGGGCATAAATATTGACGCATAGCCAATGCAGGTATGACCGCATTACGCGTGACTTCGCCCGCAATTCATTCTTGCGGGCATCACTCCCCTCCACATCCTCAAGCTTAGCAATCACCGTATTCATATAATTGACATACTTGTAGATAGCAGAATAGCGTTCATCACTTTGGCAGAGTGTGACGCGATCCACATCCTCATTATATGTCATATAGGCATAATTAAGCGTGTTGGATGACGACAGCACTTCCGGCACTGACAGCATGCATCCCAATGATTCATTGCATATAAGTCCTAAATCTGAAAACGGAAGGATTCCGAGTGAATACTCCTGATTAAGCAGTAGGGAAATATCCTCAATATTGTCAAGGGTCGATTCCCCTTTCGGCACGAGGTCAAGCCGGCTGTCGCATGACGAGAGCATCACCACGCAGGAGATTAGCGTTATATTAAATATCTGTTTAAGTTTCATAAACGATGTATTAGTAGTTAAAACCGGAAAAATAGACTGAATGTATAGCTGCGCGGCAGTCTGAGCGACCGGATGCCTCCGATTGCATCGTTTGCCTCCGGATCTATACCCTTATCATTGCTTGCCGCCATACAGACATTGTTTATCTGGAAACGGAGACGCAGGTCATCAAGACGCAGTTTCCGACATACCGAAGGCGCGAACTGATAAGAGAGCACTATATTCCGCAGCTTGAAGAAATCTGCGCTGACCACATTGGAGCTCATGTAGGCATGATTGCCCGTTACGTGTGTGCCGCCGGCATAGCCGTTTGCCACATGCTTCGTGGCATCGCCTGTAGTCCAATAATCAAGATAAGATGACGGGACTGCATCTATACCTGACAAACCGTTGTAATAGCCATACATCGAGCCTTCCGACGTCCAATTCTCCGTGTCAGCACGCATGACGTGACCTGTATACCATGCCATCATGGCTGACAACGTGAAACGTTGCCAACTGAACTCCGGGGTGAGGCTTCCCATAACTTTTGGGTCAAGCGAACCACTATAGACTATATCGGCAGGGGTGAACTCATCCGATTCTATGCTGGAGGTGTGGACCACACCCTTATGATCGCGCCATGAAAAATACTGCATATCGCCATCCTTCACCATTCCGGCGAAATCATAGCTGAATAGGGAGTTGACAGGATAACCTTTATGAAGGGTAGAGGTTAACAACGCCTCCGAACCGGTAGCCGGAAGATGATCTACTTTCGTCACCTTATTATGGTTATAGGCGATATTGAAGCCAAGGTCAAAGCCAAACGCTTCCGGAGTCAATGCCTCAAGGATAGTACCGTTCAACTGAAGTTCAACGCCCGTATTCACCATCTTACCGTTATTGATGGTCAACTGGCTCCATCCTGTTGTGGGGTCAAGGTCTGTCACCGTCAGGAGATCCGAACCGCTCTTGCGATAGAAATCAAACGAACCGCCCAACCGGCTTCCCCAGAACGAGAAATCCACGCCCGCATTCCATGAGGCAGTCTTTTCCCAACGCAACTGGTCATTGGGAGGAGTATTGAGTGTGGCATATTTCTGTCCGTAGATATCATTGATATCCACTTTTGCCGTCAGCAGCGAGGAGACATTCTGTGCGATATTTCCCGTCAATCCGTATGACAATCGCAGCTTGAGCGCGGTTATCCACGTAGCCTCACGCATAAACTTCTCATTGTGAAGGTTCCAGCTTCCACCGACACTCCAAAGCGGACGACCACGGAACTTGGGGTCAGCTCCAAACAGATCAGTCTTGTCAAGACGGCAGCTTAAAGAGAGTGCATAACGGTAGTCATACACGTAATTGGCTATTGCATATAATGAATAGAACCTGTGAAGGATATCTCCGGTAAAGAAATTGTCACTCTCAGGCGCGCCATACATCGGATAATCCGGACCAAGCACACCTGCCGACCCCTCCATCTCCTTCAGTAATCCCCAATTCATGAGATAGTTGCTGTTGGTCTGGGTAGCATCATCATATCCCATCATCACATTCCCGTAGGTCTTCTCATGTTGCTCACGAAATTCAAAACCGGCTGTGGCTGTGATCTCATGCTTATCCAGGAAGGTATTGGAATAATCTGTCTGTGCTCGGAAAGTATAAAACGCACCCTCCGAGGTCTTGGTGCCCAACATCCCCCCGTCAGGAATATGATGTAGTATCCGTCCGGTGGATTTATCTTCAGCCGTATAGGTATTATACATCGAACGCATCGTATAGGAATCCGCATTCCTGAGCGCATCACTCTTGTAATATATATCCTCATATTGGAATTGAGCTGTGGCAGTCCATCCGTCAAGAATGTTGACACGGGCATTAATCCAAGGACGAAGATTAGTGCGTCGTATGCGCTGTGTGCTCAAGCCAAGCTCCTCCCGCTGGTTATAACCGGCACTCTTAAATCCGTAGGATTCCTCCTTAAGAATCGGATTATCAAGTTGGAACCCTGCCTGCATAGGGATGGTGACACCCTGCTGATCATACATAGTCATATAGGGGGCGAACGACGTGATTGTTCCCCATTCCGAATCATATAGAGGAGCCTTTGACCGCTCGCTGACAATATTCAGTCCGGCGGACAGATTCAGGAAACTCCCGACCTTGAACTCTCCTCGATAATTAAGCATGAAGGAATCATTCCTACCATTTACAAGTCCGGCATTATCTGTGGCATAATTCACCACAAGGCTGTTCGACATCTGACGTCCGTTGTAGCGTATCGCAAGATTGTATTGCTGCTCTATCTTCTCTCTCTCGACGGCATCCTGCCATTCCCTGCGATAGTCATTCCCCGACAAAGTCCGCAGACCATTGGCAAGCGAGCTATCATCCAATTCTCCCAAATCATGACGAAGCAAAAGAAGAGTGGCAGGGGAGATATTATGAGATCTGCCGGTCTTATAGTAATTAAGAAGAGAGTTATAAGCCGAACGGTCAGATAGGGAATTCAGATAATTAAAGTTATACCTTTCAAGCTCAACCATCTCGGCGGCATTTGCCCATTGCATATAGCCGTAGTCATTCCTCTCGCTGACCGTCACGTCGGCATTAAATTCCACCGTCAGCTTCTCTTCACGAGCCTTTTTGGTGGTTATCACAATCACTCCGTTAGATGCGCGTGCGCCATAGATTGAGGCGGCCGCCGCATCCTTCAATATAGTTATATTATCCACCTCGTAGGGATTGACCGATTCTATACCCCCCTCTATCGGAAGTCCGTCCACCACTACAAGCGGGGATGTATTCGCCTGAAACGAACCGGTGCCACGGATAGTGATACCCTTGCCGTTACCATTATCGTATGATACAAGTCCGGGCACCTGACCCTCAAGATTCGACGTTATGTCGCCGGTATAGCGTTTCGCCATATCCTCCGCGCTAATGGTCTGGAATGATCCCGTGGCACTCTCGCGTTTCATCTGCTGATAGCCGGTCACGACGATCTCCTCCATTATCTGCGACTCATCCTCAAGAGTGACCATCAGAAGATCCTCTCCCGGCTTGACCGGAACATATTTAGTCTTCTTACCGACGTATGAGAAACGCAACTTAGGATTACCCTTCTCAACAATTACGCTGAAATGTCCATCTATATCTGTCGCAGCACCGCTCTTGGTGCCCTCTACAAAAACCGACACCCCGATAAGCGGCTCACCCGAGGTGTCCGTAACCACGCCGGAGACAGAATGCTTGAAGTATGGTGCCGACTCAGGAGATTCCGACAACAATATATTTTTGTCCACAATCTCATATTGCAAACCGTTATCTTCATTAAATATTCGGTTGAGAGCCTGCGCGAGCGGCACATCAGTAAGATTGAGCGTGACCTTATCGCCGGAATCAATCAACCCTTTCTTATATACGAATTCATAGCCGGTCTGCTTCTTTATCTCCTTCATGACCGTCTCTATGGGTACATCTCGAAAATGAAGTGTGAGATTTTTCGCATACGCACTCACCGACAGTCCTGTGCCAATCAATACTATTGCTGATATTCTACTAATTTGCTTCATAAATGTATAGGGATAGTTCCGGGTGCTGACCTAATATCAGGTCATTCCTCCGTCTTTGTTAAAATCAGGAATCTATTTTCGTTTAACCAGTATCTTGCCGTCGTTGACTGTGAAAGAGATCCCTCCTATTTTCTCAAGTATCATCATAGCCGTGGAGAAATCGCTATAGCGGGGTATGCTGCCCATGAAAACCATCTCCTCCAATTCCTGTTCGGCAAATTCAAAATCAAAATCATACCATCTTCCGAGGTCATACATGATCTGACGGAGCGTCTGCTCGTGGAATACGAAACGACCGTTTCGCCAACCGGTCACTATCTCTATATCCACATTTCTGACCTCAGCCCTCATCGACTCCTTATCGAACACAGCCTGATTCCCGGGTGAAAGTTTCAATTCTCCACCTGCTCCATCAAGCCTGCGAAGACCTACTGCACCACTGCACAATGAAGTGAACACCGATTTCTCCTCCGGATATGACCGTATATTAAACTCCGTGCCATAGACACACACTTCCTGTCCGGCGGTAGTGACATAGAAGGGTGAGCCGTCAGGCTGTTTGGTAACTGAGAAGTATGCCTCACCCGACACCTCTACACGACGTGCGCCGGATGAGAAATTCTCGGGATATGTAAGGGTACTGGCAGAATTGAGCCATACTTTGGTGCTGTCTTCAAGAACTACGATAAACTCTCCTCCTCGCGGCACTTCCAAGACTATCGGACCATTCTTTATATTACCCTGTTTCTTTAAGGCAGCGACGGGAAGCCCGCGTGATGATGACTCGACAGGAATCTTATCCTCGCCGTTGTCAAGATACGCAAGCGTCTCTCCCGGACGTATGCTGTCGAGCGATATTACCGACAGACTTTGTTGCTTGACAACTGAAACTGGCACCATATCCTTATCACGCGATAATGGCAACCAAATCAGGGCAATGATAGCCGCTGCCGACACAGTCGCACCAAGGACAGCATATCCGAAACGACGATTGCGCGATGAGAGCCCGAGTCTTTCCTGCATATCTGCCAGCGGACGACCGGTATCGACAAGCGACCGCTTACGCCAGTATTCCCCGAGAAGCGACGGATCAGAGAGACGTTGTGACAACGCCTCCCTGACCTCCGGATTCTCCGACATCCATGCCTCCAACTCTTTTATCTCATCTTCCGTGAGAGGCGACGACAGGCGCCGGGTTAAAAGATATATGATTCTTTCCGTCTGATCCATAAATATTATAAAATCAATGTATGCAACCCAGAATCTGAGCCTCTACCCCCTCATCTGACGGGCGCAACGCATCTGCAACGGCTATTGTGCCGTCGGCATTGAGTATCAAGAACCGCGGTATTCCGTTTATTCCCATCTGTGTGAAGAATGTGTCGCCATCTGCTCCATCGAATATATATTGTGCCCATTCCGGATTATCCTTAGCAAGTTTCTTCTTCCATGCAGCCTCATCCGTATCAGAGGAGATACTGACAAAGGCCACATCCTTATTCCCCTTCATCTTCTCAACCAACTTCTCCATAAACGGAATCTGCTTGCAGCATGGACCGCACCACGTAGCCCAGAAATCGATATAAGTAACCTTACCCTTTAGGTCGGAAAGACGGAGAGTCTTGCCATCGGGAGTCTTCAGCATCGGGTCGGAAGGTAAGGCATCCCCCGCCTTTATCTCCTTTATGCTTGACTGGCGCAACTTATAACGCTCCACGAGATCGGGATAAGCGGATGCAATCTTCTCATATTCCTTCATATACGTCTCTGCCTGCTCCTGCGTAGGCTGTCCGTATGAGAAATAATTAAATGCAAGCTGGTTCATCATCACCTTGCGCGTGTTGGCATTGGTGATCTGCTTATCAACGATGTGAAGCTGCTCTATATTGTTGGCAAGCTGATCGTTCTGATCGCTTTTTGACTGCATGGTAAGCCATGGGAAGATGAGTGTGCATTCAAGACTCAGGTCATCATTGGGATCAATAGTCTCCACGAGCGACACAAATTCAGGATCCTCCCTCACGTCGGTGTTACTCTCATAATCACGATCCATGATAAGGCGAATCTTTGTCCAAGTATACATCCTGTCGGTCATCTTCTCATAAAACTTACGAGTCTCCTCATCCTTGATGGTAGGAAGGAGCGACACAACATTATCATGCTCTTTCTCAAGAAGAGCGAAATATTCATCAAGTGATGGACCCTCCCCCGGATCTGGTGAGAAATATTTCATCGTATCAAATGCCTGGCAAAGTGCATTGTAATATGTGTTGATATCGGCATTATCCCCTTCAAAAGTCATGATAAGTTTTCCGTTGGCATCCTGAGTGATGGTGCCCTCCACGCTTTTCCCCTTTTCAAGATAAATGCCGAAATAATCATTATCCGCAAGAAGCTGAATGCGTATTCCGTCATCAAGCACTAATGAATCCGGGAAAGTGAAATGACCTGTGGAATCCGGCACTACCGGTATGGTCGTCATATTCATAAAATCATGATCCGGTGCATAATTATACATCATGTCGTTTACCGCATCCGTTTTCAGTATGCCGGTGAACGGATCCTTTGTTTCGGTCGACGAGCATGCCGTCATAAGCAATGAAGCCACTACACTGAGTCCGACAGTCTTACCAATCGCACTGCCAATCGTGCTGAAAGTTGTAAAGTTCATATAGAATTTCGTTTAATAATGTTTTTATAAAGATACGCAACCACCTATATTTGGTATACCATGACTACGACAAATTTTTATTTTTCATTTTTTCTTTATTTTCCCGTATACCGTTTCACTTGGTTTGCGTATATATTAAAACCGAATCATACTGACAGGTTTTTAACAAGAATATTTTTAAGTCTAACTAAATATTTTATGAAAAAATTTCTACTTTCCACACTCATTATGAGTGCAGCCGTTTCAATGGCGGCACCACCACAGACAGGTTTCTATCTCTCCGGCTTCAACGGAGAAAGCGAGGCTACCGAATCCAACCGTCTGACATACGTCCCCGGCAATGAAGAGGATGAAGATGAGGGTATCTACCGTTTCATCAATGATAATTTCGTAATCTCGGAATGTCAGAATGGATTTTTCGCAATCGGTGAGGAAGGGCTGAAACTTGGATTCAATGTTGACAATGATTTCGGATTCAGCAATATGGTAAACCAGTATGCCACTATGACCTCTCTTGCCGAAAACGGACCTGCCATCAACTGCGAACTTCCTGCCGGCACGTATAAGGTGATTCTCGCAAGTATGCAGGAAGAGGGTGATCCCATGTCTTGGACAATGATGTTCCAGTCTCTTAATAACGATGATGAAGCAATCAGCTATTATCTCATAGGCTTTAACGGAAATGATGAATTATCGCAGGATAATATATTTGTGGCAGAGGAGTCGGAAGATGGTGTAATCTACACATATCCAAAGTTTCTTGTGGAAGATTGTGCCGATGGCTTCTTTGTTGCGAACTCAAAGGACGACACCCTTTTAGGTGCTGCTGCCCGGTCTGATAAAGTGACTGATGAAAATCCGTTCGCGTCGCTTGAAAATTCAGGGGATGCAGTGCAATCCTCTCTTACCCCCGGTTATTACACCGTCAACTTCATCTCCATGAACGGTCTGAATATGATTTCATTTCTTCGTTGTGAGGATCAGACCCCGGCAGATGAGAGTGTCTACTATCTGCTTGGGTTCAACGGAATCGAGAATCCTACGGATGGAGTGAAATTCGTCCGCTCTGTAGAGGAGTCATCATACGAGGATGAGGAGACAGGCGAAATGATCTCAGAAACAGTCATCACCTACACACTGAAGAATTTTGATATAAAATCCTGCTCCGAAGACGGGTTCATCGTGACAACCGAAGATGGTGGTTTCTCCTACGGTCTCAGCACAATGTTCGTGCCAATGCTCGGCAACACAATATCATTAGATTCTCCATTCGGAATGATGGGAATATATGGCAAGCCTTACAAGAGTGCATTGCCGGAAGGTAAATACGACATTAACTTCTCCACATCCGACACCTCTGCATCAATATCTTTCCTCCCGTCAGAAGACTCCGGAGTAGAGAGTATCATGACCGGAGATAATTCCGAGGCTGTATATTATGACCTTCAGGGACGCAGAATGATCAATCCCGATAAAGGTATATATATCCTTGTCAAGAATGGTGAGGTTTCAAAAATCGTGAAATGACACCTTATCTCACCCATGTAATGGACTTTCATATATCCGGCTTAGGATAAGACAACAAGAGCACGACCATTCATCAACCCATGGTCGTGCTCTTTTCATTCTCCCGAATACAATAATGTTGCCCTCTCTTTTTTCATTTTAACTCTATTTGCTTGCTTATGAATATGAAATGTTGTATCTTCGCAAAGTCAACAAACCATTGCAAGGATTCCGGCACAATGCAAAATGAACTGGACTGATGAGATATTTCTGAATTTCTGTAGAGGAAAGATAGATGATTTCTATTCTTATCTCTACCCTGACTTGCTCATATACGCATCATCTCGACTGTCAGGTAATGATGTCACAACAGCGGAAGATCTTGTGCAGGATGCTGTGGAAAAGGCATATCTCAATGCGGAATCATTTTCATCTGCCGCCCAATGGAAAGCCTTCATCATAACCTGTATACGCAACCGTGCGATTTCTCTCATCCGAAAGGAGAATGCGAAAGGGAATTATCTTAATGAGACGTTCAACCCATCAATGCTCACAAGGGATGTGATGACCGACTATATCGAGGTGGAGACACGCACCCGCCTATTCAACGCAATAGCCACATTGCCGCCGGAACTGCGTCAGATCTTCAACCTAAGTTTTGAGGAGGGGCTACGCAATCCGGAAATAGCCGCACGTCTCGGTGTGGCAGAAATCACCATAAAGAAACGTAAGGCAAGGCTCATCACCCGGCTACGTGATATCTTCGGCATAAGCCCTGAACTCATCCTTGCCATAAAGATACTCAGCTGAAATCATCCGAAATCGGCATGAAACGGTCGTCTGGTCAATCCATCCGGTTTTTTTTGTGATAGACAGCGATATAAATAAGCAAACCAATCCAGCCCATTATGAAACTGAGAATCACCCACAGCCAACGCTGCATATAGTCAAGTCCATCATTCCTATTTACCAAACGCAGACAGATAAAGGGTGGAAGAATGAACCATGCTATCGCAAGTAATCCAAATAATAGTGTAAAAGAAACTCCAAATTCCATAGCACTTTATTATTTAATTAAAATCTTTTTTCAATCACTCTTACCGCAACTCTATCCGTATCAATAATATAACATTCATAACCCATGATAAATGAATATCCAACAAGCTTATTACCTCCAACATTTAATCCAAATTCAAAGTTTGCATGGATTATTATGCAATTATAACCATTCCGGTATTCATAACTTACAGAATAATCTCTACCTGTAAGACCTGGAGGAGTTATCCCATATCCATTTACTTCTATATATTCCGGATTAATTCTTCCTGAAAGAAACTCACCCCCCCTGAATGTAACATCCATCTTATAGCATTGAAAAGCATATTGATATTCTCCTCCCTTAAGTCTTGTCTTAGTCATATTAACTGTCGTATAACCTGCGCGAGTAGATAAATATCCATACAGATTCATAGCATCGTCTAATTGTTGCAACACTGCATAAGCCTGCTTTTCAGAGGTTATTTCCAAATATGTCTGACCAATAGAGTCTTTATTTACATTGACAGGAACAAAACCGGCTTCCAAAAACATAGCCTCAATTTTTTCTGAAGGAATTGGTGCAAACTTCTCAACAGAGTCTGAGTCAGCGCAAGCACACAACAGTGATGCAATTAAGGGAATACAGACAGCAATAAGCAAATAATTTTTTTTCATGACAATTTATGATATAAAGTTAATAATATTATTATAACGTATTTTTTCATTATATATTGTAAAAATAAAACCTTTTTAGCATTTAATCATTTATGCTGATTTTTCTGCCGACCTTCCATAAAGATGCTTACTATAGAATAATACTGTCTGCAATGATTATGTGTCTTCGTGAACCGGGAGGCGGGATGAGGCGTTATCTTTTAAAACGCCCGCCGGATTAAGGGTGGCATTTGTCACCTCTTTTTCATCTGAAGTCTGTATGACTTCTCTTAATCAGACATTTATTATGAAAGCATTTATCATCAGTTTTGGAGACTCCGACAAATATTCCGTCCATTTTGACGGAAGCCTTGAGGAGTTTGAAAAATCTTCCGAGTTCAAAAGAATCAAAGATGCAGTCTATGACTACGTGAAGGAGAAATTACCCGCAGCTAAATGCGAGGCAGTACTCACCCCTCACGTTGAGGAGCCGGAAGGAAGCGAATGGGGTTATCCAGGTCTTGACACCATAAACTTGGAGAAACTAAAGAAAGACGCCCTACGCCAGATCCAGGTGAAGATGTCGAGTACAAAGCTCGACTCAAACGCCGCATTCTCCGCCTGACGTTCAACAACGTCTGACATTTCGTAGTATTTCAAAAACATGGCGGAAATTCCATCACAACATATTGGAATTTCCGTCATTTTTATATACATCGGCTACTCGTAATCGGAATGTATCTTTGTGGGTTTAAAGATTTTTATTAATTTTGCTGCATAATAATGCAAACGATAAGCAAACGCCGGAATCTTTTGGTTGCGACGCTCGCCTCTAACTTGCCCGCATATCGGGCTAACGACGTAATTATCTGACTATGGTATACAGATATGATTTTCTTGTGATCGGCTCCGGCATCGCCGGAATGAGCTTCGCTCTAAAAGCCGCCAAAAAAGGACGCGTGGCTATAATCTGCAAAACCACCCTCGATGAGGCAAACACCTATTTCGCTCAGGGTGGTATCGCAAGCGTCACTAACCTTGAGGTTGACGATTTCGACAAACACATCAACGACACAATGATAGCCGGTGACTGGCTATCCGACCGCAATGCGGTGGAACAGGTGGTGAAAAAAGCTCCCGAACAGATCAAAGAGCTGATCGGATGGGGAGTGGACTTCGACAAGAAGGAGGATGGATCCTTCGACCTGCATCGTGAGGGGGGACACTGTGAGTTCCGTATTCTTCACCATGCCGACAACACCGGCGCGGAGATTCAGCTTAGTCTCGTTGACCGGGTGAGAAACCATCCGAACATCGACATCTTCGAGCATCATTTCGCCCTCGAGATCATCACACAGCATCATCTGGGGAAGATCGTCACACGACGCACCCCCGACATAACATGCTACGGCGCATATATCCTAAATGAGGAAACAGGAAAGACCGACACATTTCTTGCAAAAGCCACTGTAATGGCAACCGGAGGAACCGGTGCAGTCTACACCACCACCACCAATCCCCTGATCGCCACCGGCGACGGCATCGCAATGGTCTATCGAGCCAAGGGCACCGTAAAAGATATGGAGTTCATCCAATTCCACCCGACAGCCCTGTATCATCCCGGCGACCGCCCCTCTTTCCTTATCACAGAGGCGATGCGCGGATATGGCGCAGTCCTGAAGAATCTCGATGGAGAGGAGTTCATGCAGAAATATGACCCGCGCCTCTCGCTTGCGCCACGAGACATCGTGGCTCGTGCTATCGACTCAGAGATGAAGCAGAACGGTTCGGACCACGTATTCCTCGACGTCACCCACAAAGACCCGGAGGAGACAAAACGCCATTTCCCCAACATCTATGAGAAATGCCTATCCCTCGGAATCGACATCACGAAAGATATGATACCCGTTGCCCCCGCTGCACACTATCTCTGCGGCGGCATAAAGGTGGATCTCAACGGCGAATCCTCAATCAAGCGTCTCTACGCCCTCGGTGAGTGCAGCTGCACGGGTCTGCACGGCGGAAACCGTCTTGCCAGCAACTCCCTTATCGAGGCGGTGGTCTACGCCGATGCCGCCGCACGCCACGCCACAGAGGCTATCGACGGTTATGACTTCCGCAACGACGTGCCGGAATGGAACGACGAGGGCACAGCTCACCCGGAAGAGATGGTGCTTATCACCCAAAGTGCTAAGGAGGTGAACCAAATCATGGGATATTACGTTGGAATCGTACGTAGTGACCTACGCCTTGACCGTGCGTGGAATCGTCTCGACATTCTCTATGAAGAGACCGAGAAGCTGTTCAAGGTAAGCAAACCGAGCCGCGAACTGTGCGAACTGCGTAACATGATCAACGTGGCATATCTGATCATGCGCCAGGCAAGAGAACGGAAAGAGAGCCGTGGTCTGCATTTCACTGTCGATTATCCACCCACGCCACACAATCCGTCGAACTAAGAAATTCTCAATATATGACCCTATCTACCCGTTTATTACCTCTCGCAACGGTTGCCGTTGCCGCCTCGCAGCTCTTCGCTTCCCCCGACCTGCCGCAGCAAAGCCATGATGCGGCTGTCAACAGGAATCTGAACACGTTCAATTCAATCGTCAAGGCTGTCGAGATGAATTATGTCGACACGATACGCCCCAAGGAGGCATTCAATTCTGCCATACAGGCGTTTCTATCCACTGTTGACCCATACACGGAATACTACGACTCCGATTCGCGTGCAGAGCTGACGAAGATGACCACCGGCGAATATGATTATGCAGGTATCGGTAGCTTCATAATGCAGCGCGACAGCATGTCGTATATATCCGCTCCTATCGAGGGGACTCCCTCCGCAAAGGCGGGACTGAGGAGCGGCGACCATATAATACGGGTAGACTCCACCGACACCTATCGTATGACCTCGGATGCCATAACAAAACTGCTGCGTGGCGAAGCCGGGTCATCGGTCAACGTCACCGTGTGCCGTCCATACGTCACTGACTCCATACTCACGTTCAACATCGTCAGAAGCAAATTCTCCGAACCGTCGGTGCCTTACTGGGACGTGGTGAACGGCAACACCGGCTACATTCGTCTTACGCAGTTCATTGCCAACAGCGGAAAGGACGTGAGAGAGGCGCTGGAGGCTTTCAAGAAGAATCCAAAGGTAGATAAGATTGTGCTTGACCTTCGTGGCAACGGCGGCGGTCTGCTGGAAGCGGCTGTCGATATTCTCGGCAACTTCGTCCCGAAAGGCACCGAAGTGCTCCGCACCCGTGGAAAGGACGCCGCTTCCGAAAAGATCTACAAGACCACGCGCACTCCACTCTTCCCCGACATACCGCTTGCTGTGCTCATTGATGGAGGTTCCGCCTCGGCAGCTGAAATCACTGCCGGCGCATTGCAGGATCTTGACCGAGCTGTGCTCATCGGCACACGAAGTTTCGGTAAGGGATTGGTGCAGAGCACCCTTCCTCTCCCTTACGACGGGTTGCTAAAAGTGACAATCGCGAAATACTATATACCTTCCGGGCGTCTTATACAGGCTCTCGATTACTCCCACCGCAATCCCGACGGATCAGTGGCACGCACGCCCGACTCCCTCACCAACGTCTATAAGACACTCCACGGCAGGGAGGTGCGCGACGGCGGCGGTCTGACCCCCGACGTGGAGGTGAAATGGAGCGACTTCAGCCGACTCACCTACAACCTGATGCGCGACTTCTGGATATTTGATTATGCCAACAAGTATGCCAACACACATCCCACCATTCCGCCCGCCTGGGAATTTGAGGTGACGGATGAGATATATGAGGATTTCAAGAAGAGCATCAATCCGGAGAAGTTCAAATACGACAAGATCTGCGAGGAGCTTGTGAAGAAACTGCGTGAGACTGCCGAAGAGGAGGGGTATCTCAACGAGGAGACCACTGCTGCCATAGATGCCCTCGCGCCGCTGATGACGCATAATCTCTACAAGGATCTCGACAACAAGAGAAAGGAGATTTCCGAATATCTCGGTGCGGAGATTGCCAGCAGATATTATTTCGACAATGGTAAGCTGATACAGGATCTCAAGACCGACCCCGCTCTTGAAAAGGCGGAGGAGATTCTTTCCGACAATGCGAAACTCGCTGAAATCCTTACCCCAAAACAGAAAACCGACACAAAAAAGTGAAACTTAAGGAAGCCGACAATCTTTTTGTCACCAAATCCAGAGGCGACGCGCTTGAAGCTCTTATTGATGATAAGAAAGTCAGGCGTATCGCGCTCAAAGGATTGAAGGGGAGCGCACCGGCAATGCTTTTTGCCGGACTGAAAGCAAGAAAACAACCATTCCTCATAGTAGCCGACGACATTGATGCCGCCGGCTACATCTATCATGACCTGTGCCAGATTGCCGGGGAGCAGAGCGTGGCAATATTCCCAAGCGGATACCGTCGCGACATAAAATACGGACAGCCTGACCAGCCTTCGAGGATTCTCCGCACGGAGACCCTCGACGCTTGGCACAGGAAGAACCATCCCACATGGGTGGTGACCTGTCCGGAGGCTCTTGCCGAACAAGTACCCAAGGCAGAGACCCTGTCCGACAGGACTATCGAACTGAAGGCAGGAAAAACAGCCGACATGAACGCCATCTGTATGCGTCTGCGTGAACTGGGGTTCAAGGAGGTGGACTACGTATATGAGCCGGGACAGTTTGCCGTGCGCGGTTCTATCCTCGACGTATATTCATTCTCCGGAGAACTCCCATATCGCGTGGATTTCTTCGATGATGAGATCGACTCAATACGTGCGTTCAACGTGGAGACACAGCTTTCTGAGAGCAAACTGGAAAGCATCTCCATCATACCTGCCGGAATGGCTGATAATGACACCGCAGGCATCTCATTGCTCCATTTTGCCGACGCAGCGACTATCGTGATATGCCAGTCGGTCAACTGGCTGGAGACCCGTATAAAGGCAATCTCCTCCGAGACTCTATCGGAAGCGGTGTGCGTCACCGGTGAGGGGGAGACGGATGCAATGAAGAACGTCGTTGATTATGATGATTTCGTCAGCCGGATGAAGAGCATGAAAATTGTGGAATTTGGCGGTGATGCCGATGCCGCATCATCATTCTCCCCGGATGCCACAATGACGTTCGATTGCTCGCTACAGACAATATATCATAAGAATTTCAACCTGATAGCCGACTCTTTCACCAAATTCCTCAACGACGGCTATAAGATTCTTATTCTGAGCGACACACCTTTCCAGAACGAGCGTCTGAAGGCAATCTTTGAAGACCGTGGCGACAAGATCTCATTCACCCCCGTCGACCATACCATCCACGAGGGGTTTGTCGACCATGAATCAAAGATATGTTTCTTCACCGACCATCAGATCTTCGACCGTTTCCATAAATATAATCTGAAGAGCGACCGCGCACGCGGCGGTAAACTTGCCCTATCGCTAAAGGAGCTTCAACAGATTGAGACAGGCGACTTCATCGTGCATATCGACCACGGCATCGCGAAATTCGGCGGTCTCGTGAAGACCGACGTCAACGGACGCCCGCAGGAGATGATAAAGCTCCTATTCCAGAACGACGACATGGTGCTCGTGTCAATCCACGCGCTCCATAAGCTCTCGAAATATCGCGGCAAAGAGGGGATACCCCCGAAGATCAGCAAATTGGGATCCGGGGCATGGCAACGCCTGAAGGAGAAGACCAAGAGCAAGATGAAGGATATCGCCCGCGACCTCATCAAGCTATACGCTGCTCGCCGTCAGGAGAAGGGGTTTGCTTTCGCTCCCGATTCTTATCTGCAACACGAATTGGAGGCAAGTTTCATCTATGAGGACACCCCCGACCAGCTGAAGGCGACGCAAGACGTGAAGGCTGACATGGAGTCGGCAAGACCGATGGACCGCCTGATATGCGGCGATGTGGGTTTCGGAAAGACGGAGATAGCCATACGCGCCGCCTTCAAGGCTGCCGCCGACAGCAAGCAGACTGCCGTGCTCGTGCCGACCACGGTGCTTGCCATGCAGCATTTCCACACCTTCTCCGAGCGTCTGAAGGATCTCCCCGTAAGGGTTGAGTTTATCTCAAGGGCTAAGAAACCGAAGGAGGTGAAGCAGATTCTCGTCGATCTTGAGACCGGGAAGGTCGACATCATCATCGGCACCCATAAGCTCATCGGGAAGAACGTGAAATTCAAGGATCTCGGTCTCCTGATCGTGGATGAGGAGCAGAAATTCGGTGTGGCGGTCAAGGAGAAGCTGAAACAACTGAAAGTGAACGTTGACACGCTCACCATGAGCGCGACACCCATACCCCGCACCCTCCAATTCTCTCTGATGGGGGCGCGCGACCTCTCATCGCTCAACACTCCACCCGCCAATCGCCAGCCCATCGTCACAAATGTCTCCACGTTTGACGACGACGTGATAAAGGAGGCGGTCTCTTTCGAGTTGAGCCGTAACGGTCAGATATTCTTCATCTCAAACCGCATAGAGAATCTATCCACAATCGAGAACACGCTTCTACGGCTTGTGCCGGGGATACGCATCGTGACAGCCCACGGGCAGATGCCTCCGGAGAAACTCGAACAGGCGATTCTTGACTTCGCAGCCCATGATTACGACGTGCTTCTCTCCACCACCATCGTGGAGAACGGCATAGACATGCCCAACGTCAACACAATCCTCATCAACAACGCGCAGAACTTCGGTCTCAGCGAGTTACACCAGTTGCGCGGACGCGTGGGACGCAACAACAAGAAGGCATTCTGTTATCTCCTCGTGCCCCCCGGCAATCCTCTCACTCCCGTGGCACGCCGACGACTCCAGGCTATAGAGAATTTCAGCGATCTGGGTAGCGGAATACACATCGCCATGCAGGATCTCGACATACGCGGAGCCGGCAACCTCCTCGGCGCGGAGCAGAGTGGATTCATTGCCGATCTCGGTTATGAGGCGTATCAGAAGATTCTTAAGGAATCGGTGCTCGAACTGAAAACGGAGGAGTTTGCAGAGGAATTTGACGAACTGGCTGCAGGAAAGACAGAGGAGTTTGTGGCTGACTGCACGATTGAGAGTGATCTTGAACTGAGACTGCCAGCCGACTATGTGCCGCAGGAGAGCGAGAGAATAAGTCTGTATCAGCAGCTCGACAATATCGAGACTCCCGAACAGATCGAACTCTTCCGCACCAACCTGCGCGACCGTTTCGGCACGATACCCCTCATTTCGGAGGAGCTGATAAAGGTGGTACCACTGAGAATGGCGGCACGCCGGCTCGGCGTGGAGCGTCTGGCTCTGAAAGGGGGGAAGATGAGGATGTATTTCGTAGGCGACGACAACAAGGCTTACTATCAGAGTCCGGCGTTCGGTAAGGTGCTTGCATATCTACGTACAAATCCTCTGCGGTGTGAGCTGCGCGACGTCAACGGGAAGCGTTCGATACTTATAGATAAGATCTCCACCGTCAGCGAAGCACTCGACATTCTCTCCTTCATGGAGCAGTCGAAGCCGGCTTGAAGCGAAACATTTGATTGATATAATTGTTTAGGTTTTATAGTTGATAGTTGATAGTTGATAGTTTAGGGTTTATAGTTTAGGGCTGATGGTCTTAAAATTTTAAAAATGACAAGATTCGGATATCTCCGTGAATCTTAAACCATAAACTATAAACTATAAACTATAAACCTTAAACCTTAAACGTAATAATATGAACGCCACCTTCCGACGCGTGTTGTCGCTATGTATCGCCGCATTATCCCTGCTCCCGATCTGTGCACAGGGATTCCCCCCACAACTGAACGGCACGATGATGCCATATAACTTCTCCTCTACCGACAGCATAGTGCCGTGGGGTGATGATATGAAACCCGTATTCATAAATTACGTCGCACGTCATGGTGCCCGCTATCTCTCTTCCGAAAAGAAGGTGGAGAGTCTGCGCCACACTCTTCATGACGCTGACTCAACCGGCACTCTTTCCGATAAGGGGAGACTCTTCATGCATCTGCTGCAAAGGGTTGACTCCGTGACCGATGGCAACTGGGGCGCACTGAACGCCACCGGCATATATGAGGAGCAACGACTGGGAGAGGAGATGACGCGCATAGCACCCGACCTGTTGGCGAAGGGGGAGGCGACGGCTGTATCATCCTACGTGCCGAGGGTAGTGATGACGATGTATGAGCTGTGTCATCAGCTTGCTCGCCACTCTACCCATATCTCCGTCAGTACTTCCGAGGGAAGGCAGTTCGACTCATTACTGCGCTATTTCACCACTGACTCCGCCTACGTGGACTATCTTGAAAACGGTGATTGGAAAGCGGGGTATGACCGGTTTGTCAATGCCAATATATCCGTAGCCCCGGCACGCTCCCTGTTCACTATGGATATGCCACAGGGGAAGTTGCGCAAGTTGACGCTCGACATGTATGGCGTTCTGCAGTCGCTCCCGGCTGCGCGTCTTGAATGGCAACCGGAGATATGGTTCTCATTGCCGGAATATCGTGCGTGCTGGGAGGCTGCGAATCTGAAGCACTATTACCAGCGTTCTGTGTCAGAATACTCATCTGTGGCTGCTGCCGCATCCTCTGCGCTTCTCGATGATATAATACGCACCAACGATGCGGCTGCTGCGGGGAAAACAGACGGAAAGGTGGCGGCTCTACGCTTCGGACATGCCGAGACCGTAATACCCCTCTTCGCGCTCATGCGTCTGCCTGGATGCTACTATCCGGAGGGTTCGGCTGAATCCGTGGCATCGGAATGGAAAGATTGGGAAGTGTCGCCATTGGGGGCAAACCTCATGATAGTGATGCTGAAAGACAGGGTAGGGGATACCTTCGTGTCGCTCCGTCTTAACGGCAGATGGCTCACCATGACCTCTCCCGACGGTAACTCCTACGGCAAGATCATACCATGGTCCGCACTCCGCAAACAATGGCTCCAATACATCCCTACCTCGCACTAACCTCCATGCCTTTGGTCATACCACCGCAGAGCACACGGAGATCGCAAAGATTTTTTAATTTCTTTTATTTCCTTTGTTTCTTCGTGAACCACCGTATTATGATATCGTCTATTTGTCTGGGAATAGGTTAAGAAAAATATGAATCCATATTATTTTCTTCATTGTATTGTTCTTCGTATTCAGAAAGGATGCTTTCAACATCCTTTTTAAGTTCAGGAATATGTCTCACCACTAAACTCCACAAGAATTCAGGTCGAACATTATCATAAGCATGTATTATTCTGTTGCGTGTATCAATAATAGCTCTCGCATTGGGAATTTCCACAGTGGAATCAGCCTTTTTAATCCTATTCATAGCTTCACCCATTATCTCAGCTTTACGCTCAACCGCACTTCTGCGTAGATAATCTTTTTCAAAGACATCATATCGCATTGGATAATCGGCAAAGAAACTCTCAACATCACTAATGGCATCCAAGATATCTTGAAGATATGCCAACACCTCTTGTTTAGCCATAAATAATCTGTTTGGTACGGTTTACATTAGCTATGATATATTTATTACGCAACCCTTTTTCTTCTATCAAGTCTACCTTACGGTTAAAAAGATGCTCCAAAGAATCTCGTAAGCTGAAATAGTTGGTAACGTAATCAAACTTGTCAGGGTCGGTTGACTCGAAATCCACAAGCAAGTCCACATCACTGTTATCATTAAATCTATCGGTAAGGATAGAACCAAAGACAGCAAGGGATTTGACCTTATGCAATCGGCAAAGGTCCAAGATTCGTTTTAGATTCAACTCAATCAGTTTCATAAGTTTCAATTTCTAAGTGCAAATATAGTCAATAATCTTAATAATTCAACACTATACCCACAAAATCGTTTGAAACATAACTTTATTTTGCAAAAACGAGAAAATTTATTGCTGAAAATTTGTGTGTCTCAATATAAAAGTCTATCTTTGTACCGACAGTTTCCACCACGCCTCTTGCCAATGCGTACCAGGGTGGAACTTTTGCTTTTTATACCCACATGGATTATATTAAACAACCACTGGATTATCCTCAGATCATCACGATGCTCAAGCAACGCAACCTATTGATTGGCAATTATGGTCAGGCATTGGAACAATTAAGAATCATCAGCTATTTTCGTCTGGCAAATTATCTTCGCCCGATGGAACAGGACAAGGTCACTCACACATTCAAGCCTAACAGTCATTTTGAAAATGCAATAGATCTTTATTACTTTGACAAGAAACTGAGGGCATTGATTTTCACGACTATCCAAAGTTTTGAGGTTGCCCTACGTTCAAAACTGATACATCATTGCTCTCTTAAATACGGCGCATTTTGGGTTATAGACAGAGGGCTGTTCTCCGATAAGAAGATTTTTTCAGACTGTACGATACGTATTCAACAGGAAGTTTATCGCTCAAAAGAAGATTTCATACAGGAACATTTCAACAAATACGATAATCCGATTGTTCCTCCTGCATGGAAAACCTTAGAAGTTGTCTCATTCGGGACTTTGTCTCGGATTCTTTGCAATCTATCGGACAATCCATTAAAAAAGAAAATAGCAAGAGAGTTCAATCTGCCGCAGCATAAATATCTGGAGAGCTGGTGCAAGAGTGTTGTAGCACTGAGAAACAACCTTGCCCACCATTCAAGAACATGGAACAGGATTTATCCAATACAGCCGCAACTTCCTCAATCACTGAATGGCGATTGGATTGACATCTCGTCAGTTCCCAATAACAAGCTATATGCCCAGTTGTGTTGTCTTGCGTATCTACAGAACACCATCCATCCGATTAACGATTTCAAGCAGCAGCTGAAACAGTTGATCAGCTCTCATCCGAATGTAGATGTCGCGGCTATGGGATTCCCGGCAGATTGGATTAATCAGCCGTTATGGAGTGATTGAGATCGTACTCCATTTTGAAGTAACCCAAAAGATTGTTTTAAACATAACTTGTCTTGCGCATAGGTGATGCCCTCCGTTCTCCCTGTGGTTAAACCACCACAAAGAACGCAGAGTACTCTGAGATTTTCTAATTTCTTTTATTTCCTTTGTTTCTTCGTAAACTTATCACACTGAATCTTAGACTTTTCTTTTAAACATACGATATAAGCCGACTGATGCGGAGATCACTAATCCAATAATAAGATACAGTGATGCCCAACGAGATTCAATGATGAGTGTATAGACAGGATATGCCAGAAGCAATATTGAAATAAGAAAAAGATATAGATAGCCAACTTTATTCATATCAATAATATATAACAATTCAATAATAGTATATCCAATACGTACATGCACACAATGTCTTGACAAAGTTACAAAAAAATCCGCATCCTTTATGTTCTTCGTGGTTAAACCACCACCAAGAACGCAAAGGACGCGGAGATTTTTCTTTCTTTTTTACCATTATAGGCTGCAGCTCAGTGTCAGTATTCACGAAATGCTTAACATGGAAAGTTTCGCTAAGATATGTGTTACAAATGTATTGCATTATTTGAAGTTGTCTAAACTTATTTTGAGATGTTAAAAATTCGGTAAAATAAATAAAA
>ERZ778515.957-NODE-957-length-22742-cov-5.468903_pt1 | contig 22742 bp, 24 predicted proteins | sample MGYA00510343_ERZ778515 | MGnify/ENA primary metagenome ERZ778515 (study PRJEB29527, sample SAMN07138965) | mouse gut metagenome | material: feces | host: mouse | place: China:Nanjing | collected 2016-01-25 ...
CATCGTCCGATTGGGCAGATAAAATATTCTCTAATTTAATTCAACCAACAGGTTATATAAGTATGTGGGTAGTTTGTGTGAAAAAAACTGAGCCGGACTGCTGTATTTGGCCTATCCGCAGCCCTTTTAGCCCTATTTGGAACAGTTTGACTTGTATTCGCTCCCATTCCCAACGTTTTTGCCGTTCGCTGTTGTTGAGTTTAATGTCCTGCATACCTTGCACCAATTGTATCATTTTGCTCTGCTCCATTGCCGACTGATTGAAGCGCTTGATGTCCAGTTCCCTGCGGTAGCGCATGAAAAATGAAATCCAAATGACATATAATGTATTGCCAACCACAAATATTGCTAATACCTGCATATTGTAATATGCCAGAATAGCAAGGAATACCACAAAGTTGATAAGCGAGAACACGATGCGCATACTGTTAGACAGCAGAAAGTTTTTGATACGTCCGTGGTCACCGATGCGTTGCAGAATGTCCCCTGTCATACGTGAGTCAAAGAACTGTAGCGGCATGGCAGTGAGTTTTATTAGAAAGTCAGCTATAAGTTGGATGTCTATGCGCGAGTTCATGTGGAGCATTATCCATGAACGGATATAATCAATGCTCAATGTGGCAATGAAGAACCCTAATTGCGCCAAAAGTATCAATGTGATGACGTTCAAGTTTCGCCCGTTGATACCTTGATCTACCATGGCCTGCGAAAGGAACGGCAGCACCATCTGTATCAGACTGCCTACAAGCATGGCCAGTAACAATTGTCCAATCATACTACTATAAGGTGTAAAATAACGGACAAATGATAACATGCTTCGGCTGTTCTTCTTATATTCGTCTTCTACCTTGCCGAAGTCATCCCCCGGTTCGAGCATCAGTGCAACACCACAATCATTTTTATCAGCATTCGAGCCTATCCAACATCGCTCAAATTCCTCTCTTGTATATGTCAGACGTTGTGAAGCTGGATCAGAAATATGGATTCTATACTTTCCGTTACTACCACACTCAATGCCATAACATACAACAAAGTGATTTTGATTCCAATACAAGATACAAGGAAAAACGCCATCCTCAACCAACTGTTCAAATGTCATTCTTACACCTACTGTATCAAAACCAATATGCTGTGCACCTTCACTTATACCCAACAAGTTGACACCACGGCGAGAAATATGGCAATATTTTCGTAACATTTCTGCAGAATAATTCAAACCATAAAATTGGGCAACCATACGCAGAGAGGTCGGGCCACAGTCGGAGGCATTGTGTTGCCTGTAATGAGGGAAACGTTTTAAGAAATTCATGTCTGTTCTTTTACTTTCTTTTCGGGTTCTTGTTGAAGTGATATACCATATGTATCATGATGTAGTGCGGTAGTGAGCGATACCACGTTTCGGTGCGGCCTTGGGCATTCACTTCGTATTGTGTTGATGAAAGTTGGTGTAGGAGGTCAAAGCCTTTGATACGGGCTATCAGTTTACCTTTCAAAAATGGTTGGGAGATGGAGGCATTCAACACAAAATCGTTCGTATTCAAATCTGCACTGCCATAACCGCGACGTGAATACATATTTCCATCGGCAGAAACTGTCGTTTTCAACACCGGAATTGTATAACGGGCTGATAACCCATACTTGAAGTCTATAGCATTCAGTGTCTCGAAATCTCGCATCTTGCCTTCACTGTGTCGCCATTTTACATCACCTGTGGCACGGACGTTAAGCGCACCTTTGTTATATTGTATATATGCGCCATCGTGTAAAGTCAAGGTATTGACCGCATTCACACGACTTTCGGTTTCATTTGCAAGCATAACATGGTCAAGCCAATGAGTGAAATTACCGTCAAAACTGTTTTCCACAGTCCAATATCTGTCTGAATCAAGAGTATAAAAGACACCGGCTTTTGCCTTTACATCATAAATTCCATGTATGTTTTCCGGCCGATAGGTATAGACACCGGTAGCAGGATTGAAACTGACAGACTGAGAAACGTTGTTATAGATGTAGCTATATTCGGCAGACAAAGTAAAATTGTGTCTGGGCGTGCGGATGTCTTTATATTCCGCCGAGATAAAAGTTTGGGCAAACCAAGGTTTAAGGTTCGGATTACCGAGACGGACAACCAAAGGAGTGGCATCGTCACGGAAATCAATCTGGTTCATCAGTGGCGAATTAGATTCGTAATAGCTTATTCTGATGCTGACCGGACGGAAATAATCTTGTTTCACATATAATTTGATATCAAGCCACGGATTGAAACGTAAAGTTTTGCGTGTGGCTAACGTATCAAGCTGTCCGCGCCGGTAATGCAATCTTTCATACATGGGCTTCAGTTCCACATAAAAATCCAGAAAATTTACTTTCATTTCCGGCAGAATATTTGTGGAACGATGAAGCATTTGATTACGGGAAAAATGGAACATGATGTTACCGCCATAATTTTGCAGTTCGCTGTTGTAGGAGTTTGCACGGTCGGTTATAGCCTGAAGCATATCCAACTGGGAAGAAAGCATAAGTGTGTCGGGATGATACAACCAGTCGTATGCTTTTTCCCGACTATATGACGGAGCAACTTCAATATCCATAAAGTTCATGTTTCTGCTGACAGCATACCAGATGGGCGTGCGTACAGCTATTTTGCGTATGGAATAGTCGTTGGAATTATAAGAATCCGTGGATGAGGGATTCACAAAGTCCTTAACATGGAAACGTTGCGCATGCTGGTTCTCATCAGACATATAGTCTAAGTGGGCGGTAAAACGGAAATTCTGCCCCCATTTTTCTATATTTTTCAAATTAGGCTGTATCCGTGCATATACATTCGTTGTCCATGTTTTCCCATCGTTAAAGCCGTTGTTTCGTTGACGGGTGGTCAGAGTACCGACATATTGCTCTGTAAGCATCAAAGAACTTCCACTGTATGCCTTGTAGTTCAAGGCAACATCACTTTCAAACATAAAATTCTGGGGCTTGATATATTTGAAGCGGTTGCCTACTTTCAGCCGGTTCTCCTTTGTCAACGAATTTTGATGCATGATCTGTAGCGGACTGCCGGAAAGAAACAGTTCGCTACGCTTGTTCATCTCCCCCTCATTCCGGGTGGAAGTGAAGTCCACATTCAGATTTTCCTGCACATTCTTGTCTGCCGATTGATAGTCTATCTCCGAGGCCACGCTGTGTGTAGTCTGCAATGATTTAGGCACGGCATCGGGAGACCAATGATCCGTACTTCCTATATGACGGCTCTCGTTTACGTTATTAGAGTTGGCCAATAACGTATAACGGGTCTTTGGGGTGAAACTGAGCAGAAAAGCACGGCCGAGCCAACGTTCTTCAGTGCCACCTGCAACCTCCGCGTTGGCTATATACCCCCTTTGATATTCTGATTTCAGATTCACGTCCATCACAAATTTCTTGTCTTCGACTTGCGCATTCATTGCACGATTCAGGTCTGTGTCCTGTTCGTACACCTTGATATTCTTGACTGTGTAATAAGGCAAATTCTCCAACATGACCTTTGAGTTGCCACGCATGAACGAACGTGAACCGAGTTGAAGTTCGTCAATCTTACGTCCGTTTACGAATATTTCACCGGCATCATTCATCGTTACATCGGGCATCTGCCGTATGAGGTCGTCAAGCATGGAACCATCGGGTAATTGGAATGCAGTTGCATCATAAACGATAGTGTCGCCTCTGTAATACATCTTCACTTTTGTTGCTTTCACCACAACTTCATCTATATCTACTTGCCTTATCTTGCGCAGTTCAAGAGGGTCGTCCATCATCCAAAGCCCCCCTTCGTTCCCGTCTATCGACAGTGGCAGAAAACCATCCTCATAGCCGTCAAGCCGTGCCCGAATCAGATAGTTACAGGTCTTCCGCTCCATTTTCATTGAGAATTCAGCCACCCTTACAGTGCCGTCTTCCCTATATTTTTTCTTGACGGGGATTGAGTCGATGACCACAGTACTGTCGGCTGCAAGAAGTAGTGACACCTTTGCTTCGGGTAATGGTGTTCCCAGAAAGGCGTCCTGCACTTTGCCCAAAACGAATCCTTGCGAAAAAGCACTTAATGCAACACTTAACACAAAGGATAACGTAAAAAATCTTCTAAATTCACGCATGTTTTTATAATTAATCCCCCACTTTGTTGAATGAAAATCAGGTATAGTATGATATCTTTCTCAAAGTGAGGGATATTTAGTTTATACTTGCAGTCAAATATGTATCAATCTAATACGCAAGTCAGGTATTTTGCTGTTGAACTGTAATTCGTCCATTTACAAGTTCCCGTATTTACGCTGTCTTGTGCATAAATTGCACACTTTTGGCCTTCGTAAGAACATCCAAATGGGATATTCTCCATACCACACAACTTCACCATCTCCTCGTTAGAAAGGATTTGGTTCGTTCTTAATGCAAATTTTTTGAGTTTTCTCATTATTTATTGTTTTAGATGTGATGCACTATTACAGTCGAATAGCTAATTCGCTGCCAATGGGACGTGCTTGCCATTGATATCTTGCAAGATATATTTCATAATTGTTCTATTGGAATTCTACGACCATCGCTAAATCACTCAATTTATATTCATTGGGCAACTTATGGCCGTTTACGAGAATTGTCGGAGTTATCATCAGTCCATTCCTTTTGCGCCAACGCCATCCTCAACCAACTGTTCAAATGTCATTCTTACACCTACTGTATCAAAACCAATATGCTGTGCACCTTCACTTATACCCAACATGTTGACGCCACGGCGAGATATGTGGCAATATCTTCGTAACATCTCCGTTGAATAATCTCTGCCATAAAATCGGGCTATCATACGTAAAGATGTCGGGCCACAGTCTGAGGCACCATGTTGTTTATAATGCGGAAAACGTTTCAAATGCTTCATGTCAACTTCTTATTTTTTCTTCAGATTCTTATTAAAATGATAAATGATGTGGGCCATGACATAATGTGGTAGAGAATGATTCCACATCTCAGTGCGTCCTTGGCTGTTAACCAAAATAGACAATTGGTTGATGACAACTGATGCAAAAGGCCAAAGGCCTTGATTCGTTCTATCAGTTTGCCTTTAAAAAATGGTAGGGAGACGGAAGCATTCAGCACGAAATCGTATGTGTTCAGACTTTGTTTCCATAGCTTCGATGCAAATACATGTTCCCGTTGGCTGAAATAGTGGTATTCAGGGTTGGTATGATATAGCAGACTGACAAGTCCGTATTTGAAGTCTGTGGCATTCAACGTCACGCCGGGCATTTGACGTATCGGTTCATCGAGTATGAAGCTATCGGGAAGATGGAGGTCCGTGGTGCCATAGACGAGAGTGTCGCCTCTGTAGTACATCTTCACTTTGGTTGCCGTCACCGTTACCTCATACAGGTTCATCTGCCGTACTTTACACAACTCAAATAGACCATCCTTCATCCGCAATACTCCTTTGTATCCGTTTATCAAAAGGAACAGGTATTCGTTCTCGTAGCGATCAAGCTGCATTTTAGTTAGACAACTGTAAGTATTCTTCTTTATTTTGTTGAGAATTCCACCTTACGCACAGTGTCGATCTCCCTATATTTTTTTTGATTGGAATTGAATCAATGGCCACTGTGATATCGGCAGAAAGAAGCAGCGGCACTTTTGCTTCCGATAATGTTTTTTTAGAAAATTGTCCTGCGCTTTGTAAATCACAAATCCCAATGAGAACGTGTTCAATGTGGAAACAAATGTCAAGAGCAAGATTATAACCCATTGAATATGTTCAACCCAAAATTTATGCGTCATTTGTTGTATTTTTTTAGCTGTTATATTTAAAGATTTTAGACCGTATCCAAAAGCATTACGTTGTCTGTAGTAAGGATAAGTGTAAACATTAGAGATAGATATGCGCTGTCAGGATTACTGATAGTGGACGCAGATGATATTCCGTGTAATACTCTTCCATGTCGCCAAGTGAACGATTCCTGTATGTCCGAATATTGGCGAGATTGTCACCATCCAGATTCAGTTCTACCTTCTTTGAAATTTTATACAGCAACCCACTTCCCATAAAAAGGTAATCTTTCTTGCTGGATGTCAAGTTGCTGTTGTGGCTATGACTAACATTCGCGTTGAGAAACAGGCGCGAGGGCAACAAACACAGATTCAACTGCGCATGTTGATTTAAAATGCGGCAGGTCACTGCACGATCTGCGTAGACAGAACGGTTGTAAGACCATGTTGCATTGTAGTCTATACGACATCCATCAACAATGTCAAAGGCCAGTGTTCCATGCAAGACATAGCTTATACCGTGATATGCCGTGAGTACAGACTGGCGCAATATATTGCCATTTCCATATTTCCCTGTCAATGAGAGTTCCACTTGCATCGTCTGCCAATTAATGTCTTTGCGTCCATACACTGCCAGCTGATAATCATCGAAGTGATTGGGCATATAGGCAGTTTCGATGATGGAATGTGCGTTTGCGTCAAATGTTGTTCCATAGGCTATGTCGCTCCATGTGCGATTCCATCCGCCTTCCAGACGGGCAAAGAGACTATTGAACAAATCTTTGAACAACACCTTAAATTGAGTACTGGCACTGTAACTGTCATTAAGAGCTGCACGATAGCGTGACAAACTGCGATAATTATCCATTATGCTGGCTGTGAACATTTTTCTCCATGGTGTCTCGCTCATGGCATAATTCGCATTGGCATTGAACGTGAATTTGTCTGTGGCTTTCCATATCAAGGAGAAGGAAGGAGACACACGGAAGCGCACACGACCAATATCAGTCAACTCGCCATGGATGGCGGCATTATTCAATCTGGTGTATGTAGTGGCAACGGGCATTCGAAGCGAGAACTGGAATGAACCTTTCACATATCGCGCCACAGGACCTATGTCAACAATAGTGTGCAAGTGCTCCATGTCGCCATTCGGAGCTATTGGCGCATCCGGATGAGAGAGGTTGGTGGTCAGCGATGTGTAGACAGCATCCAAATGAGCCGATGCAGAAAAAGTCCAATGATGACTCTGCACGTTGCGCAGTATATCAAAACCATTGCCGGTGGAAACGGTATTGAGACCTATGTCCTGATATGCTGTCATGCCTTCGGAAATGGAGAGTACCTGTGGGGTGGACGAAAAACTGTTGGTGGATGTCCATTCAAAACCTCCTCCCTTCTTCGTGCGACGTACCAAGCGAGTTTTATTTATAAGAGCGATAGAGCGATAATGCAAGGATTGGGCTATTGAATTCGTTTCTTCATCCTCGTTGGAGGCATCATCCTGCAGTGAAAGGCTGTTCATTCTACTTGAGACGATGTTGCCGTGTCCTTCTTCCCATCGTCCGGAAACGGAAAGTGTATTGTTGAGGTATTTGCGTTTTGTATTCTTTTCGTAAGCGAGTTGCAAATCTGCAGTATTGATGTGTGTGTGGTCGGAAATGTTTTCAGTAAGCGACAGGTTGGTACCATCCGGTAACATATATGTAGTTTGCGAAAAGGCTTTTCCACGTGAAAGGTTGTGGCTATAGTTGAAATTGCAGGTTACTGTCGCACTGTCTGACAACTTCACCAAGTTGTTTAGATTCAGCCCATGATGATATCCAAAAGTTCCATTGCCCACAGGTGGCAAACCATGCTTCACTATGTCCACCATGTGCGACCCACTGTTTGAGGTGATTCCATAGTGAACTGTTTCTCCGTTATCACCGCGCCCTGTATTGCCACTCCTATAACGCATCAAGTGCTGCCGGTTCTTGCCGAAATACATGGCTAGGAGTGTGGCATCCCATAGCGGCCCTTCGAAATAGCCTCCGGCACCCACATCCGCAGTTTTACTCCATACGCCCTTGGCTTTGTCTTTGAGTTTCAGATTGATGGCAGCACGTTCTGTTGGCTCTTGGTCTTGCAGTGCGCGTATATGCTCATGATTCTCTAGTACCTGTACTGTGGCTACGTCTTCAGCCTTGATGCCCTGTGTTGCCAAACTGTAGCGTCCCTGCAGCATATCCATATTTTCGATATAGAAATTGTTGATAGGCGTGCCTTGATATTTTACCACGCCATTGTCTTCAATTGTGATGCCGGGCAACTGCCGCAACACATCACCGATGGTTCGGTCTTGATCGCGGGTATAGGCAGAAACCAAGTAATTGAGCGTGTCACGACTACCCCATAATTTTTGTGCCTTTACTACCACTTCACGCAACACCATACTTTCCTTCTCTACTATTATGTTGCAGATCTGCGATTCGGCTTTAACGCGCCTCATTTTCCGCTTGATATTAAACCCCGTAACCTTTAGTAACAGTTCGCTCGAAAGACCGGGTGCTTTCAGCGTGTAGTATCCTTGCTGATCACTGACAGTATAGGATATAATGCAGGAGTCGGAAGGCTGAAGCAGAGCTACAATGCAACCATCTACAGGCTCAGTATCACAGCGCACTTCTCCACTCACACATATTGTGTCGCTTTGGGAATAAATATATTGGCACAGCCCTAATATGGCTGTTATAAAAAGAAATCTTATCATAAAGCATATCAGTAATCTAATGGTTGAAACCTCATAGGCTTCATGTCAATTGGCACGTGGCCCAATATCACAGTGTTGCCCATAACTACAACATTTTCCAGTTCCGCCGCCTTGATGTAATATGTAGGATTAGAAACATAGTTCGGGTTGCAGAATATTCGATTGCGCAGTTTTACAAACTTGCCACGTGTGCATTTTATGGTTTCGGCAGGTATACTGTAAGTTATGGCCTCTTTGACAACTTCCACATTGCAGCATTCAAAGCGATGCGTTCCATCATTAGATACAGCCCTCATAATCAGTCCTGGTAGTCCATTTAGTCGCCATGGTCCAAAACTTGTAGGTAAACTCTCTGCAAACCATACCGTCCATATCCTACCACCGTATGTTCCTGTAGCTTTCTGGCACAATCGGCCACATATAGTATCACGCTCAGTTTGTAGTGTCCATTTAGTTTCAGGCATTTTTTCAGATGTTAAATACTGATAAGGTGGAATGGTCTCAATAGATGTAATTTTCCCTTGTGGACAATTCTGCCATGTGATAGGTATATAGAGCAGTTGTTCACTTTTATCGTTTTCGCCTCTGTGACGTTTCTGTCCCATAGTACATGCCATGTTCTGCGCTACTTGTAATGTAAGATTATACTTAATATTTACATCTTCATCTTGAGAGTTTGATGTATGGCATGTGTAATCGTAATTAACCACCAACATCGTATATGCGACGCTATCTTTTGTTTGACTGTAACCACAAAGAGAAATAATATACAAAATTGTAAGGCAAGTGATTTTTTTCATATATAAGTATTTTATTCTGTTACAAACATAGATGTTTTTTTAATTGCGCTACTCTTTAAAATAAGAGTAGCGCAAAAAACACTTAAATTAAGGGATATTGCAATAACATCCAGTCAATGGGCCTATTGACCCATAGGTACAAGATCCTGAATATCCTGCATAGCTACAAGAACCGGAACATGTTTTTGAATGAAAATCACAACTCACGTCATTTTCTGTACCGCCAATAATCTCTATCAGTTCCTCGTTGCAAAGTGATTTGCAAGAAGAGGACAAGATAAAACGTTTCAGCTTTCTCATCATAATTGGATTAGAATTCATAAATCACACTGTCTCTTCTGCAGTTAGCTATTCTGCTCCCAATGGCGTAGTGCTTCGGCCATTGATATCTTTCAAGATATTTTTCTCTTCTATAACAGTATTTTCAATCATGGCCAAATCAACCAATTCATATTCATCGGATAGCTTATAACCATTTACCAAAATTGTCGGAGTTTCAATTAGAGAAGTTTTCTTACGCCAAGCTCTATGCTTCTCTATTTCCTTTTCAACCACATCAGTATGTATGTGCGATTTATTCATTTTGACAATCTTCTTGTAGTCAAATTTTTCTTTAGTATACCAAAGATTGAATTTGCATAGCGCCTCGTCTTTAGGATTATCCATGTAGCAGGATATAAGGTATCTGTTGCTGTCCTCAAGCATCTCATTAAACGATGAAAAAATATATTGCACACAGATTTCTTTTTTACTCATGCTCAATAATCTTTCTACTTGTGTATGCATGCGTGCACAAGGGTTGCAATGAGGATTGCTCAATATCGTCACACGCAACTTTGCTTTGGGGTTTCCGAAAATAATCGACGAATCATGGAGTGTGATCTCATAATACTCACCCCCTTTAATAAGAACTTTTGCTACAGCACTGTTCGCTTTAAGAGCACGGTAGTGCTGCACAGCACGTACACGTTCATTTTCTACCACATAAGCCGAAGTATACTGATGTACACCCATAATGCAGATAGCAAAGGCGATGCAAGACAACAAAGCACTGACAATGTCGAAAGCAAAAGGCACAGTAAAATGCGAAACGGTTGCCGTTATGCCCATTGCCCAAATAATAACCTGTACTATTACGCACAACACACACCAACTTTTAGCCACATGCCATTGATAATAGACACTCCACACACCGTAAAGCATACCAGCCCAATTGATAACGGAAACAGAACCAGAGGATACAGGGAAAAGTGACAGAAGTAATATATTGGCCGTGAAATATCCTAATCCAATCTCGCTCCAGCTAATGCCGAAAATTTTCGCCATCGGTCCGTCAAGTACACTGTTGCAGTCGGCATGATGAAACAGACTGCATACCCTGTCACCATAATGGCTCTTTCCAAATAACTGTTTTTCTATAAGCATAGCACAGAAAAGGATGCCTACCGAACTTAATGTAATGCGGGCTATATCAAAAATACTTATTGTGTTGCAATTAGCCGTCAATCCTATAACTGCAGCCAATATCAACATTGCAGGAATGCTGTATGTCTTTACCACAGATATAAATTCATTCCGCTGATGCATTCTGTAGTCCGGCTCTGCAGCTTCCGTGGATTCTTTTACCACAAGGGCATTGCCAGTCCATATGTTCTTGAACACATCATGACTTACAGTGTTTTTTTACCATGCTGCAAATAAGTCAATGTATCGGCATCGCAGTCCAACCCGATGACAAAATCACCGTAAATGTGCAGTATACACGGATAGTTTAAGGCGGACAAATCCTTAGTATCGCTACACACCCCCAATGCCTTTATACCATACACATCCAGCATCTTCTTCAAACCGTACATATTGTACTTATGCGGATGTTCCTGATATAACGCTTTAGCGAAATGCTTTGTATAATCAATTTCCAAAGCATCCAAGAAATGTTCAAGAACTGTCTTCATTTTGATATATATTTTTTCAATTCATCTGGTAACATACAGCAAATCCGTATAAACTCTCCTCTCAGCCGTCTGGCATCTTCTTTTGACTGATAAGCGGAATTACCACGCGGATGATACAAATGAAAGAGTTTACCCGAGGGGATATGACACACCTTATGGCCGAGAATCCTCACCCGGTGCAAACGTTCCGCATCTTCCGGTCCCCAGCCGGTAAAATGTTCGTTTTCGCCACCGCACTGCAAATACCGCTGTTTATGGACAAGATAAGCACCACCGCATAATTTCCGTCCAAGGAAAGATTTCATTTTGAGGTTACGCAAGTAGTCAAAATCCACCTTGTGGCGTGTCTGTGCCGAAAGCTGTTCTGGCAGCATCACAAAACGCCCGTCATACGGATATGAAATAGTAGCTCCTTGATGTATCATTTGTAAAGCCTCAAAGATTTGACCATAGTCCACAAGAACATCCGTATCCCAGATAGCGACCACTTCTGTTGGGGACATTTGGAGAAGCTGGTTGATATAATGTGTCCTATGGAACACTTTATTTGTATCCTCCACAAATCGGTAATCAACTTGTTCTTTGTTACAGATATCGCTGACATGCGGTTGTACATCCGCCTCCAATACAATGATGCGGCATCGCAAAACAGCAAGGTGTCTGATTACGGCCAACAAGTTGGCTTCCCTTTCCTCACAATCAATGCGCACAGGAATACCTATAGTAAGGCATTCAGAAACTTGGGAACATATATTCAAATCTTGCATGTACATATTTTTAATGCATTACGTAATATCGTTTGTTCTGACGGGAAACAATCATTCCCTTCAGAAATCTTACTATACTTCAGCAGATCGGCCACTTTTGATGAAAAAAATGAATGAATCCCCATACTTACAAGTGTTGCAGATAATTCTATAGCAAGCGGTTCATTTCCTACCATCTCTTCCACCCAATCCAAATAATAAATAAGGTGTTCTTTTATCAAGGCGAACTGGTGGGTGTCAGCAATGTCTTCCTTTTCCAATTTCAGCACCCGCCACCAAAGATAAACCCCTATGCCCCCTAAGCCATAGAAGTCCATATCAATATCCGGCTTTTTATTGATCAAGCCTATCATGTATTCGTCAATATGTGGCAAGTAATCATAAGAAACATCTCCGGCTGCAGCAGTCAGTGCAGCAGACAACGCTTTTTGCACCCCTTCGGTCATAGCTGATACTGTATAGCGTTCCTCATACAAGCGTCTGACTGACACTGAGGCATGACTGTAGAATGTAGCATCTGACAGCAATAAATTCATCCGGGAGGCTATTTGTGATATAAAATCTTCTTCATTGAAGTCCTTCTCATCAATGTGCACCCGTAGTTCTGATGTGGCGTCAAGCATTTCGGACAGACCGATTGAACTGGTACCTACTATGGGAATCCCGTGACGCATCATTTCTATGGCCGTATAACTGCATTGTTCGTGAAATGACGGCATCACGCCCATATAAGCCGACCTATAGACATCTTCCAATTCATCTTTCTCCATCTTGCCCAAGAAGACAATACGTCCAGGCAGTTTCCTGCATTGGGCCATATAGGTCTGGAAGTCCCCGTCACCCACAATCATCAGATTTGTATCAGGATGCGCTTCGGCAATCCGGACGAATGCACTGATCAAATATTTCAGCCCTTTTTCTTTGTCAAGACGCCCCACAAATAATATTGTACGAACTTCATGTCCACAACTACAGTTACATGTTTGGGTTCCAATTCCATTGTATACAAGATGCATCTTTCCTGATGTAACCTTATAATCATCGGCAAGGATATCCATTGTGACTTTTGACAACACAAGTGCAGTGTCAGCCAAATGCAAAAACGCTTTTTCTTGCGTAAAGCTTGATAATACGTGCCTTTCTTTGTCTTCTGACGGCTCGTACCCATCTGCTGTAATCTCCCTCATGCGCCGGACATTGCCATTTAATTCAAAGCACCAGCTCATATAGTGCACAGTCAGCATTATTATGCAACGGGGGAACCATGCTTTAAGCAACATGGCCAACGGATAATGCTGGAAATAGTTGAATTGGAATACGACCCTATCGTTTCCGCCATTCCCGATGTTTCTTGCGAGGTAATAGAAAATACAACGGCAGTAGGACTCACTTTCTGTCTGGCCGCTTAAGGGCGGTACAAGATAATGGTCACGCCCCTTCTCATCCTGAATCATTGCAAATTCCTTTGTGTCTGCATACATTTCTACAAATGAGACACTTGTATCAGGCAGAGCTGACAAACCATCAGATAATTGCTTCACGTATGTGCCGATACCATAGCCTGCAGCCCGGCTTGCGTTATTGAATATGAATATGTTTGTCATGCGAGAACGTTTTTCAGGATGTAATAAGCCGAGCCTCCGTCTATCCCAATTGGTTGCTCTATATACTCACTATCCGTAAATGGCGGTTCATTTAAGATGTTGATTATATTTGTACCAAGATCCAACGTGAACTTGTTTGCAGATGCAGATTGTAACTCTGTAAGATATTGGCTGTCAAAAGTCAGCAATGAACCGTTTGTCCTTTGCCTTAGGGCAAGATAGAGCAGTATCCCTCCTGCACCCGAACGTACAGAAAAATCCGTTATGCGCCGGGGATCACGTTCCATGATTTTGGCATCAATATCAGCTAATATTGCATTCAAGTCGCATTCTACCCAACCTCGTTTGCACAGCAACGTGGTTCCGTAACCGATTCCTGCCAACCCGTATTCCAACCCAACGGGCATATCCACATGCACACCGTCATAGACTTGCTGAAACAAGTCCCATGCAAATTCTTCCATCAGGCTGTCCTGATACCGGTTTGCATACGCATACAATGCCACGGCAATGCCCATTTTACCATGAAACAGGCCAATATCCCGTAGGTAAGAACTCTTCAAGAGGAGATAATCGGTTATTTTTCTAAGCCTTATATCCATATTCTCTATTTGCTAATGTCATAGCTTCAGCTATCGTTTTGTCCATATCAAAATATTTATATGCCCCCAATCGGCCTGCAAACGCGATATCGGGGACTTCTTTTTTTGCCAAAGCCAGATAATCCTTATGCAAAACAGTGTTACGTTCATCATTTATTGGATAATATGGTTCTGCCCCCGGCGTGAAGTCCTGCGGATACTCGCGAGTGATTATCGTATGTGGGGCGTTGATTGCAGCGGCATTGTAAGTGTCAAACCACTTGTGCTCCACTATCCGCGTATATGGCACTTCTGCACTGGTATAGTTAACAATGGCATTGCCCTGGAAGTTGCATATGGGCAAATCTTCTTGTTCAAACCGCAGACTGCGGTATTCCAGCCGGCCAAGGCGATAGTCGAAAAACTCGTCAATGGGGCCTGTATATATGATTTCGTCTGCAATGCCCTCAAGTTCACTGCGGTTATCTATGTAGTTGCAATAGGTGAGACATTCCGTTCCTTCCAGCAAACCGCCAATCAGAGCATTGTAGCCACCCTCGGGAATGCCTTGGAAACGGTCGTTGAAATAATTGTTGTTGAAACTGAAACGTACAGGAAGGCGCTTGATGATGTCTGCCGGCAATTCACGGCAAGGTCGTCCCCACTGTTTTTCTGTATAACCTTTGATGAGAGTTTCGTACACATCACGTCCAACAAGACTTATGGCCTGCTCTTCAAGATTGCGCGGATTTTCTATCGTGGCTTCTCGACGTTGCTGCTCTATGATTGCAAAAGCTTCTTCCGGTTTCGTCACGTCCCACATCTGATGGAACGTGTGCATATTGAACGGCAAATTGTAAAGTTTCTCCTTGTAAGTGGCAATAGTATTCAATGTAAACTGATTAAAGACAACAAACTTGTTGACAAAATTCCACACCTCTTTGTTGCTTGTATGGAATATGTGCGGACCGTACTTATGGACTGTTATCCCACCCAAATTATCGCAATACACATTGCCACCCAAATGAGGACGCTTGTCTATAACTATACAACGTTTGCCTTGTTGTTTGGCCATATAAGCAAAAGTAGCTCCGAACAGACCTGCTCCTACTATTAAATAGTCATATTTTCTCTGTTCCATATTTAGTTGCTATTATAAAGTATCACGAAAATAATCTATGGTATATTTTAAACCATCTGTCAGGCATACTTGAGGAGTCCATCCGTCCAAAACTTTGATAGCAAGGTTTATATCAGGCTTGCGTCTGCATGGGTCATCTTGAGGTAACGACTTAAATGTGACGGCAGATTTGGATTTGGTTATGCGCAGAACCATATCTGCAAGGTCTTTTACCGATATTTCATTCGGATTTCCTATGTTTATAGGGGTATGCGGCACATCATCTTTCATGACACGGAAAATGGCCTCTATGAGGTCGTCTATATATTGGAAAGAACGCCCCTGATTTCCATCTCCATAGATGGTTATATCTTCTTCCTGAAGCGCCTGAACGATGAAGTTTGAGACTACACGGCCGTCATTCTTTGCCATCCGAGGGCCGTATGTATTGAATATGCGTATGATTTTTACGTCTATTCCGTATTGTCGGTAATAATCCATGCAGAGACTTTCGGCACATCGCTTCCCTTCGTCATAGCATGAACGAATCCCGATGGGGTTCACGTTACCATAGTAATCTTCTGTTTGAGGATGAACATGAGGATTGCCATACACCTCACTCGTGGATGCTTGCAATATAGGACAACTGTTCTTTCTTGCCAGGTCTAAAAGGTTTAATGTTCCCACAACGGAGGTCTTGGTGGTAAAGATCGCATCTTCCTGGTAATGGATAGGAGAGGCGGGACAGGCCAGATTAAAGATAAAGGATATATTGTCTGCTGTTATCGGATCGGTTATGTCGTGTTCTTTAAAGGTGAATTCAGAATGGTGTAATAAATGCCGGATATTCTCCATGCTTCCAGTATAGAAATTATCCACACATAACACATTATAGCCTTCTTTTATAAGCCTTTCACACAAATGCGAACCTGATGGAGGTGGAGACGCGAAGCACCACGACCAAGATGGCTTTCTTGTTCAGCTGTTTCACAGGCTTGCGCTACAGCGACCTGAAACAATTGAAGTGGGGCAACATCGAGAGGTCACAGTCCGGGATGGTGATAAGGATAGAGGCGATGAAAAAGACGGAGAAACCTGTAACCGTTCCTTTGGGTACAAACGCAATGGCATGGATGCCTGAGCGTGGCGACAAGACACCAGACGATTTTGTCTTTGACATCGGCACATGCGGAGGTTGCAGTTCCGTCCTGAAGAAGATGGCGAAAAGAGCCGGAATCAACAAACGGGTCTCCTTCCATACCGGGAGGCACAGCTTCGCAACGCTGACCCTCGCCGCCACGAATGACATAGCTACGGTAAGCAGACTGCTTGGGCATACCTCTGTCGCAACGACACAGATTTATGCGGAAGTGTTGATGGAAGACAAGATAGCCGCCGTAAACAAACTGAATGGCATATTTTAATTCGACAAGACCCTTTTATGAAACGAATCTCCGATAATTTCCTTACGATGCTGCTGCCGCTTACAGTAGTAGCCGCAACAGCATTCAGTCTGGTTGCCGCCGTCGCTTTCCGCATGGGAGCGACCACGGCTGGATTTGTGTTTGCCACTCTGTCCATCACCGGGTGGATCGGACTGATTGCCGAGTTTTTCCTCCTGTATGACATCATCATAGACAGGTGGCTTTCCAAAGACCGCTCTGTCCTGACCGCCTCATGGTTCGTGCTTTCGTTGTTGCTTGCTTTCATTTTTACACCTGATAAGCGCATGGATTGGAGTACGTGTATCGTCATGGCTTCGCTCTTTGCCGTGGTTTTCCTTTTACCCTGTATCATCGGTATGGCTTACGGCAAGCAGATGGAATCGTGGGTGAGGCAACGGTGGAACAGCCTTGTTCCAAAGAAACGACAACACACGGATGAACCGATTGAAAGGCAAATCGAAGCCGTGCTTTCAGCATCCACGTTACCTGCCACGATGAAGCAGGAGGATGAAATCAGACACTACGACAGTCTTGTTTCAAAGGTGTGGCCGGAACAGATAAGGAAGCTGCCCGAAACATTGCAGACCAACGATGCCTTGTTTTTGTTGGTGCTGTTCCGTGAGGACGGCTATCTTGATACGGACTTCCGGCCATTGATGAAAAAGGAGGACGATGAAATCAACCAGACGCTCTATGCCTATATCGCCAGTGCCCTTTGCGCCGCCCTCAAAATCAGGAAAGGCAAATGGGTCATCTTCGAGAAGTTCTGGCCGCTCAACAACGGCGCACAGCTGGCAAGCAACTTCAAGACCGCCTACAGGGACAACCCGTCCGAACACCAGAGGCATATCGCCAGACTGCTGCGCAAGGCCACGCGCCTGCGTCCGAAACTCGACACCTACGACCTTGAAGAGTTCAAGAAGGTCTGAACAGTGCTTTTATAAAAAACATTTTCCTTGTTCCCGTCACACCCAACTGTGGCGGGACTTTTTTATGCCCGTCCGTGAACAGGCCTGTTTCTTTCCGCACTTATAAGTTACCATGTGCGGATTATCCGGGATTATGAAGGGTTTATAGTTCCCTTATACTTCGTTTCTGCCCCATTTATAGTTGCATTTATAATTCGCAAGGTTCTCTGTTTGTGTTATTTATAGTAATTGTTCCGAAAAAAATCCGCCATACCTTTGCACTGTCGCCACGACAAAGGCGAAGCATAATATTCATTAAAATATACGCACATGACAGAGCAAAGAAAACTTTTAAGCACTAAGGAGGCGGCCGAGTATTGCGGCTTCAAGCTCTCCTACTTCCGCAAGCTGATGATGCGCCGGACTATCCCGATGTACAAGCCGACAGGCAAACTGTGCTTCTTCAAGAAAGAAGACTTGGACGCCTTCCTCACGGGTGTCCGTATCTCCTCACAGGAAGAAATAGCGGAGGAAGCCGGCCGCTACCTGGCAGGACGGAAGTAAACAACCTTTTTATTCACATCAAAAAAACAAATGTAGTATGGAACAGAACAGGAACATGGAACAGGGCGGCACAGCCGCAGCCGTTCCGACAGAGAAGAAGAACGAGAACCGTAAACGCGAGGTGAGCGGTAAGGACGCACAAATCATCCGCGCATTCTTGGAGAGCGTAGGCATCTACGAGGCGGACGCCTTGCGCGTGAGCATCGCCATCGCCGACGGCAAGGTGTCGGCAGACAACATTTCAGCGGATGACCGCCTTGCGCTCAACCGCTATCTTAACAACGGCACGGACAACGACCGCCTGACGGCAGACAACGCACAGGGACATCGGCTGAACCGTGCGTTCGGGTTGCTGGAACGTGTGGCGGAGTTCTGCGACAAGCAACAGCTGGTGACGGTAAACAGGGCATTGCTTTCCATCGCGGTAAACGCGGAGGACATCAGCCATGCCGTGTCAAGCCTTGCCAAACGTCCGGCTTCCGTACAACCGACACAGGTAAACACAGGAAACAACGGAGCAGGCAAGTAACCGTATGCAAAAAGTGGAAAGGCATTTGACATGCGTTCATACAACCTCTTTTTTTCTTCCCTCCTTTCGGAATAAAACAATTCAGAGTATCGCATGAACAGCCGTTGCCCTTTTTCATCTGACACACGATTACGGAAAGATAAATCCGTGCAGGGAACAACGAGAAAGCAGTCTGGTATTTCCATACCGGTTCCTGCACGGTTTCATTCTTTTCAAAAGGCAGAAATATCACACTTATAAAGACAAAGTTTTATGGACAAGGAAACATACAGATTCATGTACCCGGCAGGTATCGCATCGCTGTCATCAGTTTTTTCTCAGAAGGCATTGCAATGGCTGTGCGGGACAACGAGGGATGATGACGGCAGGGAAACAGCAAACTTCATATTGTTTGGCGACCTGCTGGCGAGAATGGCACTGACTACAGGAGAAAACAAAGGTTTCCGCAGACCGCTCACGCTTTCCGCAGGTCAGGCGCAGTATTCCGAGGAACAGCTTTCCGCACAATGGAACATGGGCAGGAAGCGCATACGCAACCTGCTGGACGCGCTCACGGGCATGGGACTTATCGACACCAACCGTTCAAGAGTGGCGTCCGTGATGACCTTCCCGTGCATCCGTGGGTGGAAAACAGCGGATGGCAGCCACACAGACAATACATTTTTCCATGAACAGAGGGAAGAGTAAGAGCCGAAAGACAGCCGGGAAAACAGCCGAGCCGACAATGACAGGACAAAGAACGCCCTTCCTGTTGTTCCGTAATCCGGCAATAAGCGGCATCCGTTCCGTGCAGGAAGTGGCAGACGGACGGGTGGAGTGGCATGGAGCGCCAGCGTTGAGTTACGAGATATGCCGAGGTATTACCGCCTCCGGACGGTATTACCACGACGCACTCGCAACGCCCCGAAAGGTCGTTGTCCCAGCCGCTCGCAGGCTCGCACCTTTACTTTTTTAGACACCGTTTCACGATTATTTCAAGAACACCGGTTATATGAAACACGAAGACATTTCTAATGGCATTACCAGCCAGGAGTCCGGGCAGGAAAAGCCCGTTATAAGGCGTGACAAGGTGGTGGTCACCAAGGTCACGGAACAGGAACTTTCGCTGATTAAAGGCACTGCCGAGCAATGCGGCATGACACGCAGCGACTTCATACGGGCAAGGGCACTCAACTACCGACCGAGACAACGGCTTTCGGTTACGGAGGTGGACGGTCTGAGGCAGCTTGCGGCGTGCAGGACGGACATGGTGAACTTCGCCAACGCCCTGCACGGACTGAGCGACAACGAGAAGATACGCCTGTTCCGTCACCAGCCCACCATGCTCGAATGGTACGAGAAAGTGGCGTGGGTGACAGACCGTGTCACCGACTTCCTGCAGTCCGCGCAGAAGGCGAACAGCTACCCGGCAGGAACAACGGACGAAAATATGAAGGAGGATTCCGTATGATAGCCAAGGCAAAATCCATTGACCACGGCATCAGGGCGGTACTGTATGTGTCGGGGGAATCGAGGAACAAGAAACATCCCGAGAAGATAACGTGCATCTGTGACAACTTCATGCCACAGGGCATGGACGCTTCGGGCATCTGGACGGAAATGAGGTTCGCCACCATGAACCGCCCGGACATCAAGAACAATGTCATCCGCATGGAGATAAGCCCGGCAATGGAGCATACCAAAGACTTCACCATCAAGGACTGGCAACAACTGTGGCGTGACTTCGCGGCGGCTTTCGACAACCGGGAAATAACCGATGATGACGGCAAGGTCATTTCCGTGCCGACCAACATATCGGGCAGCAAGTCCACCGTGTGGCTGCACAGGGAATCTGACAGCGGCATACCCCACCTTCATGCCGTCGTCTGCCGGATAGACGAGAACGGGAACATCAACAACGACCACGCCATCCACATCCGCGCACATCGGGCGGCGGAACAGGTTGTCCTGCAAAGGGGATGGATAACGGCACGGCACATACATGAGAGCCGCATCCCGCAAGTCAGCGAGGACTGCATGGAGGCTTTGCGCGAACTGGACGAATGGTCTTGGGAGGGCTATGCGGAGAAACTTGCCGCCAGAGGCTACGAGCTCTATCCGCGCAAGGACAATGATGGCGTGATACGCGGCTATGTACTTCACAAGGGCAGTTCAAGGTTCAAGGGCTCGGAACTTGGAAAGGGGCGCAACCTGACCGCATCCCGTATCGAGCGGACTTGGGAGAAGCTGCATCCCGGACAGACCGAACAAGAAAGTCAAACACAGAGGCAACCTGTTGTAACAACTCCGAAGCTGTCTGTTCACAATGGCACGGGACACAAGCCGCAGCCGATCATAAGTCAGAATAACCCTATATCCGAGGACTACACGGAGTGGCAACCGAACCGCCAGCATACGGAGTTTGAGCATGACGGGAAGAACTACAAGCGTTATCTCCCCGACAAGGTGCTTGACTTCCTCAATGACGAGTTTGACCACCGGGAACTGGCCAACTGGCAGACTTTGCAGAATCTTGCGATGGCTTACTTCACCCTTATTGCATCCCCATACGAAATGACATCAGGCGGTGGCGGAGGCGGCCCGCAGTCCGACCTCAAATGGGGACGTGACCCGGAGGAGGACGAGATTGAGTTTGCCCGTCGTTGTGCGCGTGAGGCTTCGCACAGGATTGGCAAACAGAAGAAATCAGGAATGAAACGCAAATGACAAACCTAAAAGCATCAGTGACAATGAGACAACCCGATACGTCCGCCCTACGGGAGCGGCTTAACAGTTATACACCCGGACAGGAACTGGAAGAGGACAAGCAGGAGCTGGAAGGACTGCTTCTGAAAGTCAACTGCCAGATTACCGAATTGCGCAATCTGCTCAAGGGAATCAACGACCTCAAGGAAGAACTGCACGGCATACACGACAGCCTGAGACATACAGCCAAACGGGAACGGGCGGCCTTCAATGCCTTGAATGCGGCCAAGGATAGCGCAGACAATATCGTGAATGGTATCTGCAATGCCATTGTAAAGGCGGAGCGGCATACTGTTATACATGCCACAGTCGGCACGGACGAACTGGCAAAGGTAAACCAATGTTCCGCTGCCCACATCAAGGCAGAGGAAGAACTTTTGGAAAGGCACAGGAACAAGTTGGCCGTACACCTCCGCAACAGCGAGGGCATCTGGCTCTCCAACCATTGGATGAACATCTTACTTGTTGTTCACGCCATTTGTGTGATTGCGATATTTTTGTGGGTGTATTGCCGGTGGTTATAGTTGAAAATAGTAAAAGAACATAATCACTCCGACAAGTATTACTATGGGAAAGACTTGAAGCGCATGGAATACGCTTCAAGTTCCTAACGATTATTTTCTCTTTTCACGCCATATTATTGTATAGAATTGACAAAATGTGCTACGTAATTAATATTACACTATAGTTGTTTACAGAACTAACTATAAATTGTGAATATCTTTATAAAGACACATTTGTCATTGTACCATATCTCAAGTTTATATGTTCCTGTATCCCAATTTCCTGGAGACTCATAGCCCCAGCCTTCCAATTGAAGATCATTACGTCCTTTGCTAAAGCTATTGCTGTTTGATTGGGAATAGCCATAGGGGGAACTATCACCAGTAATTAGTGAACCGCTTGGTCTATACCACTTCGTCTTTATTGTATATGAACCAGAGACAAAGCCTCGATAATATATCTTTGGAGTTAGGAATCTGGCTCGGTTTCTATATAGAGTACTACCAAAATCCGTTTCCATTCCTCCACCTTTATATGTGCTACCTATTTCTACTCTGGTAATAAAAAATGGAGCTAAAGAGGCTATTTCAGATTCAAGATTTGAATAACGTTCCTTCTCTTGTTCTATTTCCCTGTTTTTACTTTTAAAATACTGTGTTTCACTATGTAATCATCGATGGC
>ERZ778515.962-NODE-962-length-22688-cov-5.741484_pt1 | contig 22688 bp, 18 predicted proteins | sample MGYA00510343_ERZ778515 | MGnify/ENA primary metagenome ERZ778515 (study PRJEB29527, sample SAMN07138965) | mouse gut metagenome | material: feces | host: mouse | place: China:Nanjing | collected 2016-01-25 ...
GTTTGTCAAGGACTTGCATTTATAACAAGTAATTAAGCTGCGAATTTAAGGTTAATAATAAGATTCTACGACGAGTGTTCGCTTTTTTGTCCGCCCTACGCCATTTCATCCCCCAAAGAGGAAACCGGCGAAAAGGCATACAAACAAAAATTCTGTTAAACGTCATGCGGATAAAAGCTTTGCAAAGGTAGAATAAAAACCTTTTTTAACCAAAGAAAAACTATATTGAATATCAAAGACGATAAAGATTTATTTCGCGCACTGCTTTTTTCTGTAATTTTCTTTCGGCGGATGGAGGATAATTCAAGGCAGATTGATTACCTTTGCAACATAAAACATACCTATATTTACAGTATTATGTCTATCTCATTTTTTAGAACTCCCGAACAGAGCGTAATAGCCACCCAGGCCGATCATTCGCTCAACGCAGAAGAAATCGAAAAACTGTGCTGGCTTTACGGCGGTGCCGTGCCCGAGGACGAGAGCAAACTCACCGGTTGCTTCATAGGACCGCGACGCGAAATGATCACTCCCTGGAGTACGAATGCCGTTGAGATTACTCAAAACATGAGCCTCGGCGGCATTCTGCGCATCGAGGAATACTTCCCCGTGGCCGGTGAAGACGCCGAACACGACCCGATGTTGCAACGCCTGTACAAAGGACTTGACCAGAATTTGTTCACGGTGCATATCGAACCCGCTCCCATCCTGCCGGTAGAAGACCTTGAAACGTACAACGAGCAGGAAGGACTGGCCCTATCCCCCGAAGAGATAGCATACCTGCATCAGGTGGAAGCACAACTGGGCCGAAAACTCACGGATTCGGAAGTATTCGGATTCGCTCAGATCAACTCCGAGCATTGCCGTCACAAGATATTCGGCGGCACATTCATCATCGACGGTGAGGAGAAGCCCTCGTCGCTGTTTCAGATGATCAAGCGCACCACACAGGAGAACCCGCACAAGATCATATCGGCCTACAAGGACAATGTGGCCTTTGCCGAAGGCCCCGTGGTGGAACAGTTCGCACCGCAGGATCATTCCACGTCGGACTACTTTGTGATTAAAGACATCGAATCGGTTATCTCCATCAAGGCCGAAACACATAATTTCCCCACCACCGTAGAGCCTTTCAACGGGGCATCCACCGGGACGGGCGGCGAAATCCGCGACCGTATGGGCGGTGGCGTGGGCAGCTGGCCCATCGCCGGAACAGCCGTCTACATGACATCCTATCCCCGCACCGACGAGGACCGCGACTGGGAGAACATCCTCCCCGTACGCCAGTGGCTGTACCAGACCCCGGAACAGATCCTCATCAAGGCGTCGAACGGCGCCTCGGACTTCGGTAACAAATTCGGACAACCGCTCATCACGGGTTCGGTACTGACATTCGAGCATCAGGAGAACGGCGAGCGCTACGGCTACGACAAGGTGATCATGCTGGCCGGCGGCGTGGGCTACGGCACCAAACGCGACTGTCTGAAAGGTACACCGCAGAAAGGTAACAAGATCGTCGTCGTGGGCGGCGACAACTACCGCATCGGCCTGGGAGGCGGATCGGTATCGTCGGTCGACACGGGGCGCTATTCGTCCGGCATCGAACTGAACGCCGTGCAGCGCGCGAACCCCGAAATGCAGAAGCGCGCCAACAACCTGGTGCGGGCCTTGTGCGAGGAAGAGGTGAACCCCGTAGTATCCATCCACGACCACGGATCGGCAGGCCATGTGAACTGCCTCTCCGAACTGGTGGAAGAGTGCGGCGGTCTCATTGACATGACCCAACTGCCCATCGGCGACCGCACCCTTTCGTCGAAAGAAATCATTGCCAACGAATCACAGGAGCGCATGGGACTGCTCATCCAGGAAGAACACCTGGAACATGTACGCAAGATAGCCGAGCGCGAGCGCGCACCGATGTATGTCGTGGGTGAAACCACGGGCGACGCGCATTTTGCATTCGAGCAGGGCGACGGCGTGCGGCCGTTCGATCTGGAAGTGGCACAGATGTTCGGACACAGCCCGAAAACATATATGGTGGACAAGACCGTAGAACGCAAATACGAGGATGTGACCTACGAAGTATCCAAGTTGAATGAATACGTCACCCGCGTGCTGCAACTGGAGGCCGTAGCCTGCAAAGACTGGCTCACGAACAAAGTGGACCGCAGCGTGACGGGAAAAGTGGCCCGTCAGCAGTGCCAGGGCGAAATACAGTTGCCGTTGAGCGACTGCGGCGTGGTGGCGCTGGACTACCGGGGCGTGAAAGGTATCGCCACCGCACTGGGGCACGCTCCCCAGGCGGGTCTGGCCGATCCGGCAGCCGGTTCGGTGCTGTCGGTGGCCGAATCGCTCACCAACATCGTATGGGCCCCGCTGGCCGAAGGGCTGGACAGCGTATCGCTGTCGGCCAACTGGATGTGGCCCTGCCGCTCGCAGGAGGGTGAGGATGCCCGCCTGTACTGCGGCGTGGAAGCTCTTTCCGACTTCTGCTGTGCGCTGCAGATTAATGTACCCACCGGCAAGGATTCCCTGTCGATGAGCCAGCAATATCCCGGCGGCGAAAAGATCATATCGCCGGGAACGGTCATCGTGACGTCGGGCGGTGAAGTCAGCGACGTCCGCAAGACCGTCTCTCCGGTGCTGGTGAACGACAGCCGGAGCACCCTGTATCACATCGACTTCAGCTTCGACCGTTTGCGCCTGGGCGGCTCCGCTTTCGCACAATCATTAAATAAGGTGGGCAGCGACGTGCCGACCTGCACCAATCCCGAATACTTCCGCGACGCTTTCGAAGCCGTACAGACACTGGTGCGCGGAGGTCTGCTGCTGGCCGGTCACGACATTTCGGCGGGCGGCCTGATAACGTGTCTGCTGGAGATGTGCTTCGCCAATACCGAAGGCGGTATGGAGATCTGCCTGGACGGCTTCGGCGAGACCGATGTTGTAAAGACCCTGCTGGCCGAGAATCCGGGCGTAGTGGTTCAGGTGGCCGACAAGAACAAGGCGGAATTCAAACGCATCATGGACGAGGCCGGCGTGGGATACATCAAACTCGGCGTCCCTGCCGAAGAGCGCCACATTCTCGTAAGCAAGGACGGAGCGGACTATCAGTTCGGCATCGACTACCTGCGCGACGTGTGGTACAGCACTTCATACCTGCTCGACCGCAAGCAAAGCGGCAACGGCTGTGCACAGGCCCGCTTCGAGAACTACAAAATGCAACCCGTCGAGATAAACATCGCACATCCGTTTACGGGACGCCTCAAGGATTTGGGCATCAGCCCCGACCGTCGGACGCCGTCGGGCATCAAAGCGGCCATCATCCGCGAGAAAGGCACCAACGGCGAACGCGAAATGGCTTATTCGCTCTATCTGGCCGGCTTCGACGTGAAAGACGTCACCATGACCGACCTGATCAGCGGACGGGAGACGCTGGAAGACATTCACATGATCGTCTTCTGCGGCGGTTTCTCCAATTCCGACGTATTGGGATCGGCCAAAGGCTGGGCCGGTGCCTTCCTGTATAACCCCAAGGCAAAGGCGGCCCTCGACCGTTTTTATGCACGCCAAGACACCCTGTCACTAGGCATCTGCAACGGTTGCCAGCTCATGGTAGAGCTAAACCTCATCAACCCCGAGCACGAACAGCGCGCGCGCATGCTGCACAACGATTCCCACAAGTTCGAATCGGCTTTCGTCGGACTGACCATCCCCATGAACCGCAGCGTGATGTTCGGTTCGCTCAGCGGCGACAAACTGGGTATTTGGGTGGCGCACGGCGAAGGCAAGTTCTCCCTGCCCTATGACGAGGACCGCTACAATGTGATTGCGAAATACAGCTACGACACCTACCCGGGCAACCCGAACGGTTCCGACTACAGCGTGGCCGGCATATGCAGTGCCGACGGACGCCACCTGGCCATGATGCCGCACCTGGAGCGCGCCATCTTCCCGTGGCAGAACGCATGGTATCCGGCCGACCGCCGCAACGACGAGGTGACACCGTGGATGGAGGCTTTTGTCAACGCCCGCATCTGGATAGAGAACCATCGTTGATACCTTTTCAAGAAACGCACTCCTTTTCGCAAGGGAGTGCGTTTCTTTTATACTTTCCGGCCGGCGACGCATCGCCGTAACCAAAAACTTCCTACCTTTGCAGGCAAAACAAACACGAATCGCATGAACATCTATCTGGACAGTTTCCGCACGTTCTTCCACATCGGCCTGTTCACCATCGGCGGCGGCTATGCCATGATACCGCTCATCGAAGCCGAAGTGGTGGAAAAAAGACAGTGGGTGAACAAAGAAGATTTTCTCGACCTGATGGCCGTGGCTCAAAGTTGCCCCGGCATTTTCGCCGTGAACATCAGCATCTTTATCGGTTACAAACTGCGCGGCACGCGCGGCAGCCTTACCTGTGCGCTGGGCACCATCCTGCCCTCTTTCCTTATTATATTAGGCATCGCCCTGTTCTTCCAGCAATTTCGTGACAATGCCTGGGTAGAGCGTATCTTTAAGGGAATCCGCCCCGCCGTGGTGGCCCTCATCGCCGCTCCCGTATTCAAGATGGGGAAAAGCGCCCGGGTCACCCTCACCAACATCTGGATACCGGTGCTGGCCGCCCTGCTCATCTGGCAGTTCGGCGTATCGCCCATCTATGTCATTATCCTGGCCGGACTGGGAGGTTTCCTTTACGGCCATTTCATCCAACCTCACGAAAACTAAAACGCCATCCCCATGTTAATGCTTTATCTCCAACTGTTCTATACCTTCTTCAAGATAGGCCTCTTCGGCTTCGGCGGAGGCTATGCCATGATCTCCATGATACAAGGCGAGGTGGTGACGCGCCACGGCTGGCTTACCTCCGGGCAATTCACCGACATAGTGGCCGTCAGCCAGATGACGCCCGGCCCCATCGGCATCAACTCGGCCACCTACGTGGGCTATTCCAGCCTGGTCAACGCCGGTTACGGGCCGCTTTGGGGCGTACTGGGTAGTATCACCGCCACATTTGCCGTCGTATTCCCATCGTTTGTACTGATGTTGCTCATCAGCAAATTCCTCATGCGCTACAAAGACCACCCGATGGTGGAGAGCGTGTTCCGAGGACTGCGGCCCGCCATCGTAGGCTTGCTGGCTGCGGCTGCCCTGCTGCTGCTCACCGAAGAAAATTTCGGCACGCCCCGCGAACCGTGGCAATTCTACATCAGCTGCTTCCTTTTCGCCGTAGCTTTCGTCGGCAACCAGGTGTATAAAATGAATCCCATCCTGCTGATTATGGGATGTGGAGCCGCCGGTTTGCTGCTGTTCTGACCTTTATCCGGCCTGTTTTCCGCCTTTTTTTGACATTTTTCCCGTTTCCCGCATAAAAAAATGCGGGGAACGCTTTCGTATTTTTGAAGAAAGAAGTAATTTTACACGCTTCATGCGGGCAATCCCTATATAGAAAAAAGCGGACAATACCCTGCTGGAGAAAAACCTATTGGTAAGATAACCCTTTATGAATACGATGAAAACGGATAAACGTCTTCTTCCACGTTTGGTCGCTTTTTGTTCGGTACCCTCTCACGCGCAGTCAGGTCTCGCCGTAGGGGATACTTCCTTTTTTATTCATTGCATTTCCAAAATCAATTTTATTGTATCACTTAATTTTAACAAACAAACGATGAGAAAATTTACTCTATTGAGCGTATTGCTCCTGCTTACAGGCTGGGCAAATACGTGGGCACAGACCTTGGTCGATAATGTCGACCAGCTGAGCGACGGTACCGTCGTAGCGCTGCAATGCCGCGACACCAACGGTGGCCCGAACTGGTATTTCAACGGCAAAGCCGTGAAAACGGAAAATCTTTCGTATAGCAACCTGTTCAAGATCCGCACGATCGAAGCCGGCGGCTTCGCCTTGCAGCGCATGGCAGACGGTACCTATATCGGAAAAGACGGTGACCAACTGGCCATCAAAGCCACGAAAGCCGAAGCAGCTCCTTTCACTGCCAGCATTGCCGAAGCCGATGGCTGGACAACTGTTGTACCCGATACAGAAAACGGCGTGAAGACCATCCGCTTCACTACAGACGGTACCCACCTGAACGCACAAGGCCAAGCCGGAACTCCGAAATACGCCGGCGGCACCGGTGGTTATTCCGTATGGTATGTGTACACGTTCTCTACGGAAGAAGCACAAGCCATGCAGCCGTACTATCGTTTTGAGAGCCCGCGCGGCGGCTTCCTGAATGCCAACGGAGAAAGCAGCAATTTGCTGCACATCAACGAAAATGGCGAAACATCCTTGTGGAAAATCGTACTGAACGAAACGGGAGACGGCGTAAAGCTCTACAACGCTTCACAGGCCAACCCGCTGGCTTCCGTGAACGGATTTACAGCCGAGGGTGCTACGTGGTACATTTTGGATAACCCGCACAGAGCCAACTACAAGTGCATCTCCCTGACAAGCAATCTAAGCGCCAACTGCATTGATGCTAATAACCATAATAATGGTACAGGAACATGGAAGCCAAGCGCCGACGACAACGAAGGAACGTCCTGGACTATATCCGAATACAATCCTGTCCAAGATCTGCACGATGCCATAGAAACTTTGATAGAAGCTATCGGCACCGATCCCGGCTACATTGCATCTACCACAAGTATAACCGATAAGATTCATACCGCACAGTCTGTTCTGAATAATCAAAATTCAACCATTGAAGAATACAAGACCCAGCAAGGCATTATAGAAGATCTACTGGCCAATACCGACCGCATTCAGCCGGAAGCCGGCAAGTTCTACATGATCATAAGTGCTTATCCCGCATTCGAAACACAACAGCACGTAAAAAAAGCTATGTACAGCGACGGTACAAATTTGAAATGGACCACATTGAACGAGCTTGACAGAACACAGATATGGACAATCGTACCCACAGACGGCGGTTATACCATACAAAACTATGGGGACGGAACATATCCGATAGGCAATGCTACCACCTCCGCTAATTTCACAGTTGGAACAGAAGCTACAACAACCATACTGGAGTTCCTTATTACCGGACAATTCAAGGTAAAAGTGGGTGGTAATCCCGCACATTGTGGAGGACACGGAGGCGGTGCCAACGCTAACGGAAACATTGTTAACTGGAATACTGGAGCCAATGATTGCTCTGCCTGGTATATCCACGAAGTAAACGAGCCTCAAGGTGAGGTATTTGAGAACGTCACGTTTAACTATACGGTTAACGGTGAAGTGAAGAAGAGCGTTACGGGTAATTATGATACGGCCAATCCGACAGCACCCGCTACTTTCGCATTCGTAAATTTAGGCAATATGACTTTCGACCGCGAAAGCAATACAGTGACTATACCTTGTACATACAACCTGCCGTTCACCGCTTCTACGAACTTTGCCAGTGCTACCTGGTACATTATGGATATGCACAGCAACGATAATGGAACGGCCGATGTGTTTTACGGTACGAACCGCTACGTATGGACATATGTGGATGAAAATGCAGACGTAATCCTTCCCCAAGTTCCTTCTACAGTGGTAGATGCCGGTTACGTGCCCGACAGCCGTAAATGGGCGTTCGTAGGAAATCCGTTCGACGGCTTCAAAATCTACAACAAGGCTGCCGGCGAGAATCTGACACTTCGCAAGGCCACAAACGGCAACACAGCCGCTGTAATGTCGGCTACCAACGACCGCAACGTATTCTTCCTTCACAACACGACAAGCGGCATCGAAAACTCTTTCGCTTGGAAGCTGGCGGATGACACTGACTTTGTAAATGCACAATATGTGGACGGTACGAAAGTGCTACGCGGTTGGAACGAAACCGACGGCGGTTCTTCCTGCCGTGCCTTCCTTCAGACGACCGACATCCCGACCGGTGCTTTCTACCGCATCAAAGGTGTGGCTAACAGCCTGTACCTGACTACCGGCAATATCAACAGCCGCATGCCAATGATCGAAGCCGGCGACGGTGCCGAAAGCATCTTCTATCTGGACGCGGAAAGAAAACTGCTGAACTATGCCAGCGGATTGTACGCTCATAACACCAGCCATACCGGTGCTATCGGCAGTGCCAATACCTGGGAAATCCATCAGCAGGCCGATGGGAATTACATTCTTTATGCCAGCGCAACCGGCGGAAACGGGCGCTACCTGTTCAACCACAATGCAGGCAGCGAGACAGAAGCTAACCGCAACAGCGTACCGAGCGGCAACAATACCTTGTGGATCATTGAGCCGGTAGAGGCCCTGCCTGTCACCATCACGGCTGCCGGTTACTCTACCCTGTATGCTCCCGTAGCCCTGAGCCTGACGGACGGTGTGAAGGCTTACAGCGGCGCTATCGAGGGCGATAAACTGATGCTGACGGAAACCGGTGAGACCGTTCCGGCCAACACCGCTGTGGTTCTGGCCGCCGAAGCAGGCACATACCACCTGAACATCACTACCGGCGGAACCACCGTAGAGAACAAAGCCTTGGGCGGCGCTATCGCCACAGCCGAAGCCCCGGCCAATATCTACACCCTGCAGAACCAGGACGGCCAGGTGGGCTTCTTCCCCTACACCGGAACGAATATCAACGGTTTCAAGGCTTATCTGACCAGCGAAGCTGCCGTGAAAGGCTTCCTCTTCGACCTGGGCATCACAGACGGTATTGAGAGCGTAGAAGCTGCTACGGCAGAAAAAGACGCCGTGATTTACGACCTGACCGGTCGCCGCGTGCAGAAAGCCGTCAAAGGTCTCTACATCATCAACGGCAAGAAAGTAATCGTTAAGTAATCATTATAAAGAGCATATTCATTATGAAACAAAACAAATATATCGCTCCGGCCATGGAAGTGACGGAGGTAAAACTCGAAGGTATGATTGCCGCATCGCTCCCCATCGGCAGCACGGGAGGAGACCAGCAGCTGGTTAAAGACGGCGACAGTTGGGACATCTGGGGTCAGGGCGAATAATCCGCCCGGACACCCGTAAACAGCCAGGCAGCCTTGCCCGCATAAAGCGGTGCAAGGCTGCCTTTTTTCCGTTCCCGGCCAAACGGACTCCAGACGGCTTCGACCGCCCGTTTCGCCGGCCATACGGCTCTCCGGCTGCAACGGCATGCAAAGAAGCCCAGCCCGGCACACCCGTTTGCCCCGCACCGGCCTTCCGCTTTCCGCCCGCCCCGAAACGACGGAGCGAAGGGGATAATTGAAAAAGGTCTACACCTTCTTACAGAAAGGTGTAGACCTTTTTCAATTTTGATGTACACCTTTTCTCAATAAGGTGTACACCTTTTTATCTCTGTTTGCTGAAAACGGAAACAGACGCCGCCGTCGCTATTCCTGTTCGGCGCGCGCGTCGACATTGTCTCCCTCCGTCGGTGCCAATGTCTTTTCAAAATCAGTCAGTCCGTTATCCACCAAGATATTGTACCAGCTGATGAGTTTCTTGATGTCGGTGGCGTACACACGGTCGCGGTCGAAGTTAGGCAACACTTCGGCCAGATAGGCGTTCAGCTCGTCGCGGGTGGCTTTCTTTGCATCCAGCGACGCTCTGCCTCCGTTTTCCTTTTCCTTCATCTTGCCCAGCACATCGCGCAAGGGCACTTCCTCCTCGTCGGTGTACATGGCTATATCGGCCAGCGAAATGACCTTGTCTGCTCCGAAAGCGGGCATACGCTTCCGAGCGGCGTCAATACTCTCTACAATCAGGTTACGGTTTCCTCTCGACACCAACCGGTACAGACCGGGTTTGCCGGAGATCGCCAATATGGTTTCTAACATATTCTATAATATTATAAATAAAAATTTAACGGGTGCAAAGATAGAACTTCGGATGCGATTTGTCAAACGATACTTTCTAAAAAAACTTAACGGGCAGAGGACCCGCCGGCCTCCTGCTCCGCCAACAGACGGTGGAGCAGCTGCGACAGAGCGGGACGAAGGTCGGAAAGCCCGTCGTTCCACACCGTGAAGTCGGCCAGCCGGCGCCGCTCGTCGTCGGCCAGCTGGCTGTTCATCCGCGCCTCGATCTGCGCCGCCGACAGGCCGTCGCGCTCCCGCACACGCCGCCGGCGCACATCGGCCGGCGCATCCACCAGCAGCACGGCATCCACCGTGTCGCGAAATCCGCTCTCGAAAAGTATGGCGCTCTCCATCGCCACCAACGGGCAAGCGGTCCGCTCCTCCGTCCAACGACGGAAGTCACGCTTCACCTCGGGATGGATCACGGCATTTACCAGCCGGGCACGGTCGGGCGCGGAAAAAAGGAAATCGGCCAGCAAAGGTTTGTTCAGGCTACCGTCGGGACGATAAACGGCAGCGCCCAAAAGGCGGGTCAGACCGCGCCGTATATCGGACGATGTGACGACGAGCCGTGCGGCACGGCTGTCACAATCGTAGACCGGCACACGAAAATCCTGCTCCAGCAGGCGGCACACAAAACTCTTGCCGCTGCCTATACCGCCCGTTACTCCCAACCGCAGCATCATTCCTCCTCGGTTTGTTCAATCAGATAGTCCACCTCGGCCGGAGTGATACGCACCTGCGACACGCCGGGAGGCAGGGAGCGCAGATGAAGCCTGAATTTGGAGGACTTGTTTTGCAGCAGTTCCTCGTAGGAGACGGCCAGCACGAAGTCGTCGGCCGTCACCGTCTTAAAACGGTCGGCACCGATGCGGAACGTGACTTTGGCTTTCGACGGGAAAGTGCGCAGGTCCTTGCTGCCGGGGAAATTGACCCCCACAATAGGCACTTCCACCGTTTTCTCCGTATACACGTCCACCGTAAGACGGAAATTCACTTCGTCCGGTATGAACTTGATGCCTCTGGCACCGCGCAAAGGGATGTCCAGTTCGCGGTCGGACGCCAGCCCGTCCACATGCACCGCAGCGGTGTAGGCGGCCTGCATCGTATCGAGCACGGCAGCCGGTGCAAACACCGTCACGGAATCGGGCAAGCAGGTTATATCGGCCAGGTAGCACTGCGGCGCCGTCTCCACATAACCGGCCAAGCGCACGGGTACCCGCTTCTTCAGTCCCCGGTTATAAAAAAACTCCAGCGTATCGGGCTGTATATCCACAATACGGGTGGAGGAAAGCAGTTTGGGCAACAGTTCTTTCTGCACATCGGCCTCGGGCACACGCACACGCCCCGCCGCATCGCCGGTGGAATACACCGAATAGTCCACCCGCACGGGAGTGAACTTCTGCCCGTACATGTAATTGAGTAACGTGGCCCCTTTGTCCCTCAGCACCACACGCAGATGCGACGGCAGCTCCTCCGTGATGACGATGCTCGAAGGCACCTTGTCCAACTGCAGGGGGACCAGCATTTCCTTTTCGTAAGTTTCGTTAAGGGTCTGCATCAGCCAGAAAATGGCGGACACAAAGAAAAACAACAAAAAAATCAAGAATTCCCTGCTCCGTTTGCTGAACAGGGAAGCCTTGATTTGTAACGTCAGCCTCTTTATTTCGTAAGAGTCCATCCGGTTATTTGCCGGCCGGAGCGTTCGGCGCTGCGGCATAAACGGAATTACGGTCTACCTTGACTTTCACACCGGATGCTATTTCCAGTATCAGGGAGTTGTCTTCTTCCTTTATCTCTTTCACCTTGCCGTAAATGCCTCCCGAGGTGATCACCTCCGCACCCACAGCGAGGTTGTTGCGGAAGTTCTGGATTTCTTTCTGCTTCTTGTTCTGGGGACGGATCATAAAGAACCACATGATGGCGAAAATCGCTACCATCATAATAATCATCTGCATACCGCCGCCCTGTTGTGCGGCCTGCAAAAGGATAGTCATCGTTGTCATTAACGTAAAAATTTAATTGTATTATTTTTTAATCAGTTTCTTGTCGGCAATCAGTTTTTTGGCAATGGCGTCCAGCAGACCGTTCACGTAGAAACCGCTGCGCGGCGTGCTGTAGATCTTGGCGATGTCCACGTATTCGTTGAGCGACACGCTGAGCGGTATGTTCGGGAACGTGAGGATCTCGGCCAGTGCGATCTGCATCACCACCAGGTCCATCAGCGCAATACGGCTGAACTCCCAGTTCTTGGTGTTGTCGGCGATAAAGCGCCGGTACGTATCGGCATTGAGCAGGGCATTGCGGAACAAGCGGTGGGCAAAGTCGCGGTCTTCCTCGTCCTTGAATTCGGGCAGGAGGTCCTGATCGGCACCGTTCTTCGGATCGAAACGCTTGATGGTCTTAAGCACAAACGTATCCACGATGAACTTGTCGTCGTTCCAATAGAGGCTCATATCCTCCAGAAGATCGTCCAGCCTTTCGTTGTTGCAGATGATATTCTTATATATCTTCCGCCACAGTTCGCGGTCTTCGGCATAATCCGACGGTCCGGCGGCCATATACTCTTTGTAAAAGTCCGACTCTATAATACGGTTATACAGCGAACGTACGAATTCTTCTTCATCCGCCCAGTTTTTCTTCTGGTTGTCGCGGAATTCCTGCAATTGCCGGTTCACCTCAAGTTGTGCCAAAAAGCGGTTGTCGATGAATTTGGTGCTGGGCATCTCGCCTTCGTGAATACGGCGGTATCTGTTCTGCGCCGTCTCCACGCTCCGGGTGGCGATACGGTTGATTTCCACCATCAGCAACAGCAGGTAGTTGTACAGATCGTACGCTTTGGACAGGCTGAAAAACAGCTCTTTCTCGGCCGTTTCGATGTTCTTCCCACCATTTTGATAATAAGCATACGTGATTTGTACAACCTTTAGACGAATGAGCTCTCGATTAATCATACTAACAATTCTTTCGGGTAATTAAATGCAAAATTACTCATTTTAGCCCAAAAAACGTATCTTTCCCATCCTTTTTTTTGGAAGTTTTGAAAAATATCAGCAATTTTGAAGAACGAAAAATTATATAACCCCGATCGATGAACGATATGAAGAGCAATAACCAAGAGACTGAAAAGGAAATCCTTTTTTCCAAGTCTGTGAAAGCCGGCAAGCGCATCTACTACGTGGACGTAAAGAAAAACCGGAAAAACGAACTGTTTCTGGCCATCACCGAAAGCAAGAAAGTCATCACCGGCGAAGGTGACCTGCCGCAAGTGAATTTCGAGAAGCACAAAATATTCCTTTACCGCGAAGACTTCGAAAAATTCCAGAACGGACTGAGCGAAGCCATCAACTACATCAACGAAGCACAGGGCAAAGCCGACCCCCGCCCGGAGTCCGAAGCGGGAGGAGAGATCAAGATCGAAATGGATTTTTAGTTTGCAGAAGATTTTTTTGCGGTTTTGCGGACAAAACATTTGATAGTCCCGCAGAAAAGCGGTATCTTTGCACCCGCTTTTTCAACGCATCCGCTTGATGCTGGGCATCGTGTGATGGCGAATTAAGCAAGAGAACACTTAATTTAGAGTAACACAATTACAACAAACAATGAAAACAATTAATGTAAAAGGAACAGCCCGTACCGCAACCGGTAAGAAGGCTGCCAAAGAAATCCGCAAGACAGGTGCAGTGCCCTGTAACCTGTACGGCGAACTGAAAGGCGAAAACGGTCTGCCCGTAGCACAGTCTTTCACCGTAACGAACGACGAGTTGCGCAACCTGATCTACTCGCCCGATATCTACACCGTGTTGCTGAACATCGACGGCAAAGAATGCAAAGCCGTTCTGAAAGAAATTCAGTTCCACCCCGTAAAAGACACTGTTCTGCATGTGGACTTTTATGAAATCACCGACACAAAACCCATCGTTATGGAAGTGCCTATCAAACTGACGGGCTTGGCCGAAGGTGTGAAAGCCGGTGGTAAACTGGCCGCTTCCGTACGCAAACTGAAAGTGAAGGCCGTTCATACCAGCATCCCCGAGCGTCTGGAAATCGACGTTACTTCGTTGGGTCTGGGCAAGACCATCAAAGTAGGCGAATTGCACTTCGAAGGTCTGGAACTGGTGACAAACAAAGAAGTGGTGGTTTGTCAGGTAAGAATGACACGTGGCGCCATGGCCGCTGCCGCTGCCGCCAGCAAATAAACAGCCGCTGAATGAAATACTTGATTGTAGGGCTGGGGAATATCGGATACGAATACGAAGGGACCCGCCACAACATAGGTTTCAGAGTGTTGGACGCTTTCGCAAAAGCGTCCAACATTGTTTTTGAGGACAAGCGGTACGGATTCGTCGGACGCACCTCGCTGAAAGGACGGCAGCTGATCCTGCTCAAGCCGTCCACCTACATGAATCTGAGCGGAAACGCCGTGCGCTACTGGATGCAACAGGAAAAAATACCGCTGGAGAACGTGCTCATCGTCGTAGACGACCTGGCACTGCCTTTCGGAGCCTTGCGCCTGAAGCCGGGCGGAAGCGATGCCGGCCACAACGGCCTGAAGCACATCGCCGCTACACTGGGCACACAGAACTACGCCCGCCTGCGTTTCGGCATCGGCAACGATTTCCCGCGCGGCGGACAGATCGACTTCGTACTGGGCCGGTTCGGCGACGAGGATCTGCAACAGATGGACGAACGGGTGGCGCAGGCCGGAGAAATCATCAGGAGTTTCTGTCTGGCGGGCATCCAGATCACCATGAACCAGTTCAACAAGAAATAAACGGAAAGACGCAGACCATGAGCGAAGCCAGAGTAGACAAATGGTTGTGGGCGGCCCGCCTGTTCAAGACGAGGACGCTGGCAGCAGCAGCCTGCAAGAAAGGCCAGGTGACCCTGCGGGGAGCCCAACTGAAGCCCTCGCGCACCGTGAAGGAAGGCGATGTGGTGGAAGTGCGCAAACCGCCTGTCACATACTCTTTCAGAGTGAAGCAGGCCATAGAGAAAAGAGTGGGCGCCAAACTGCTGCCCGACGTACTGGAAAACGTAACGCCCCCCGAACAATACGAACTGTTGGAGATGAACCGTATCAGCGGTTTCGTAGACAGAGCACGGGGAACGGGGCGCCCCACCAAAAAAGACCGCCGAAGCCTGGAGGAATTTACCTCGCCCGAATTTCTGGACGATTTCGGTTTCTCGTTCGATACGGACGAAGAAGAAGACGATGAATAACGCAACGGGCCGTTTCCTTTCTTCTTGGAAGCAGGAAACGGCCCGTTGCGTTATTTTCTCTCTTTATTTATACTTCAATGCCGTAAGTTCGGCAATCTTCACCACCGTCATCATGGCTTTCTCCATGCTCTGCACGGGCACAAACTCATTGCGCCCGTGGAAATTCAATCCGCCGGCGAAGATGTTCGGGCAGGGCAATCCCTTGAACGAGAGCTGCGCCCCGTCGGTACCGCCGCGAATAGCCTTGATACGGCAAGGCATACCGGCTGCCTCAATGGCACGGGTAGCTATATCAATGATGTGCATCTTGTCCTCCACCTTCTCACGCATATTATAGTACTGATCGCTGATTTCAGCCGTAACGGATCCGGTGGGGTACTTCGCCTGAAGACGGGATGCCAGCTCCGATACAAACTGCTTGCGGGCTTCGAATTTCGCCCGGTCGTGATCGCGGATAATGTAGGAAAGCGCGGCTTCCTCCACCGAGCCTTTCATCCCCGTCAGGTGATAGAAACCTTCGTAGCCCTCGGTCGTCTCGGGGGTTTCGTCCGCCGGCATGGCCGCCATGAATTCCGCTGCCACCCGACAGGCATTGAGCATCTTTCCTTTGGCATATCCCGGATGCACGTTCAGTCCTTTGATGACAATCCGGGCCGATGCCGCATTAAAATTCTCAAACTCCAGCTCACCCGTCTCGCTGCCGTCCATCGTGTAGGCCCACTCGCAGCCGAACCGCTCCACATCGAACAGATGAGCACCCATACCGATCTCCTCGTCGGGATTGAAACCGATCCGAATCCGCCCGTGCGGAATCTCGGGATGCGATTTGAGATACACTACGGCCTGTACGATCTCGGCAATGCCCGCTTTATCATCCGCTCCCAGCAACGTATGCCCGTCGGTTACGATGAGATCTTCTCCCACGTGATCCAGCAACTCGGGAAAACGGGAGGGCGACGTGACGATCTGCTCTTCGGCACACAACACAATGTCGCCGCCATCGTATTTTTCCACGATCCGGGGCTTCACGTCGCGTCCGCTACAATCGGGCGAGGTGTCCATGTGGGCAATAAATCCCACCGTCGGGACGTCCCATTCCGTATTGGCCGGCAACGTGGCAAACAGATACCCGTGTTCGTCCAACGTGATGTCTTCCAATCCCAATGCCGTAAGTTCGTCTTTCAGATATTGTGCAAAAACCATCTGCTTCGGCGTGCTCGGACAGCCTTGTCCTTCTTCGGACGACTGTGTGTCGAAGCTGACATACTTCAAAAATCGCTCAACTAAATTCATTTTTCGTTACTTTAATGGGTTCATAGTCGCAGGAGAATCCTCCTTGCCGTAAAATTAATCAAATCATCAGATGTACACAACAAACAGCCTTTTTCTTCACTCTTTTTTCCTGTTTTTCCGTCTATTCGGCCTGTTAATCTTCATTTTTCCACCCTGCGGAACCGAACGGTTCGTTTTATTTCCTTATTTTTGTGTTCGAAAACAGTTCGCAAATAAATCTTATTCCATGAACCATAATCTGATCAGACGCCTGGGGCTCTGCCTGCTGCTGACAGGCACCGCCGACATTCAGGCGCAAACCGACGTAACAGACCTGTACCTGGCCAATCCTTCGTTCGAGGCCGACGCAGCGTCCTGTACCTTATCTTCCCCCCAGAAAGTGACGAACAATGCCGACGGACTGCGCGGCTGGAACATCCGCCCGCAAGGATGGAGCACGACCAGTCCCGGCGTCTCCCTGCTCGTCTCACCGGAATGTTTCACCGACAACAACTTCGGGAAGACGACCGCAGCCGACGGCAATTTTGCTTTCTATCAGCGCTACGGCTGGGGCAGTGCCGCATCGGAACTGCGGCAGACTTCGCAAAAACCGTTACCGGCCGGAACCTACAAACTTGAATTCCATACCAAAGCGTTTGCCGCCAACGGCGCCGCCACTTATGCACAGGTGCAAGTGACCGACGGGCAAGGCAAGACGCTGGAAAGCCTTTCCTTCAGTTGCGAGGCCGGTGCCGCCGGCATCATGGCCACCTCTGCCTGGAAGAAACAGGCCGTCCGCTTCACCCTGGACGAAGACAGTCCCGTCACCGTGGCCGCTCAAATGACATGGGGCAACGGCGGCAGCTGCATCCTGTACGACGGCTTCAGCCTGACGGCACTGCCCGACGGTTACGAAGAGCCGCAGGAACCTACCATCGTGGGAGGCACGGAGACGGAAGTGCCCTCGCCCACCGAAGGTGTCATCACCCACCGTTTCGTACCGGAAGCCGACATGATGCAGGATCTGTTGCAGATGCTGGCCAACTCCATGCAATACGCCCATAATATCTGGTACAATTGCAGCGCTCCCAACAGCCAAAACGAGGCGTGCGGATTCTTCCGCGCCAACAGTGCCGGCAACAGCAACGAAGACGGGGTGCGCACGAATGCGGATTTCTCGATGATCTGTGCCTTCCTGTACAAATACGCACAAGGACAGGTGACGCTTCCGGCAGGCATCACTTGGGAGACGGTGAAGGAGATGGCCGTGAAGTCGCTCGTATTCGGTTATTCCACGCATAAGGCCAACCGATTAAAAATCACCTCGAACAACGCATACTGGGGTTCGGTAAGCACCGGCGATTGCGTATGGGAAAGTTCGCTGTGGGCCATGTCACTGGCCTACGCTTCGCACTTCCTGTCCGACGAACTGACGGACACGCAAAAAGGGTATATATATAATATGGTGAAAGCGGAGTGCAACTACGAGCTGAACCGCTCCGTGCCCACCGGCTACAACGGCGATACCAAGGCCGAAGAGAACGGATGGGAAGCGGACATCCTGGCCTGCGCACTCGGTCTTTATCCCGACGACCCGCTGGCACCGAAGTGGTTCGACCGACTGCGCCTGTTCGCCGTCAACAGTTACTCACAGGCCGACGACGCCACCGACGACAGCGTGATAGACCCAGACTACGACGGCACTACCGTGAAGGATCTGTACAAAGGGAAAAACCTCTACGACGACTACACTTTGCAGAATCATAATTACTTTCACACCTCGTACCAGAACGTCGTGATGCAGGAACTGGGCGAGGCGCAACTGGCTCTGGCCCTGTTCCAGGGAGCGGACGCCAAATGGAAAACCAACGCCCTGATGCACAACAACCGGAAGGTGATGGACGAAGTGCTCTGCCAACTGGCACTGGCCGACGGCGAACTGGCCATGCCGAACGGCAACGACTGGAGCATGTTCCTTTACGATCAGATTACCTCGTACGCCACGGCGGCCTGCTTCCTGCGCGACTCGAACGCCCTGATGCTGGAGAACCTGGCCTACAAATACATCAAAGCCCGGCAATCCACCACTCCCGACGGCAGCTGGCTGCTGAACAGCGACATAGGCCCGCGACGGATGGGCGTACAAGGACACCGCGTCATGATGACCTGGCTGATGCACAAACTGGCATCGACCGACGACCTGACGCCCGCCACCTGGGAGGCTTTCAGCCGGCAGTTCGAACCGGCCCGGCTCTTCACCACACAAAACATCGTACGAGCCAACACCAAAGACCGCTTCACCGTGTTCTCCTGGAGTGCCGGACTGAAGAGCTACACGGGCTACATCGCCGCCAACAATCCCGACAAGAACAAAATCATATCGCCCTACAAGGCCAACAACACGGGCAACCTGTTGGGATGGTACACCGTAAGCGGGAAAAAGACCGATGCCTCACCGCTCGTCAGCGGCATCTACAACCTGAAAGGAAACAGCTACACCATGAACGGCAAACTGGCCACGAACGAGAACACGCTGGAGAACAACTTCACGCTGTATTCCACCCCCGGCAACGCCGTCGTTTACATGGACTATGTGACGGGGCGTACCGACGGCACCATCACCCGCGCACAAGGCGGACTGATGGCCATCAGCACCGATCCTTTCACCAAGGAGAAACGAACGCTATACTACAGCAACGGACGCCAGCAGACCGACGGACGGCAGCTGACCGCCTTCGCCACACAATGGGTAAACATCGACAACCAGCTGGGCATGGTCAGCGGAAACAGCAAGGACAACCGGATGGCCTTCGGCGATTACGGACTAAGCAATTCCGTAGGCCTGTCTAAGATCTATCCGCTGTATTCCGACCAACTCCGCGCCTTCAAGGCGGGTGACGTGGTGGACCGCCGCAGCTTGGTATACTACAGCAACATCGACTCTGCCGCCACCGCCCGCATGGCCGACCGCCTGATGTCGCTGACCGATTCCGTACCAGCCGGTTGGAACGGTCTGATCTGCGCCGATCTCGACGAGACGGCCTACCTGCTGCTGAGCAACTACACGGGCCAGACCGCCTGTCGCCTGCAAGGTATCGCCCTGCCGCAAGGCGCACCGGTGTTCACCGTGGCCACCACCGTCAGCAACGATCGTTCGGAAGCTACGTTCAAATGCGACGTGAACCACAGTGTGGCCAACGTGCTGCGTACATTCGTCAGCGGAGCCGATGTCACCGCCCGACAGGCCGAAGGCGATTCGTGCAGTTTCTACATGTACAATCCGCTCCCGAAAGAGCAGCAGGCCGCCGTATGTATCCTGAGCGAAGGGCAGACGCTGACGGCCGACGTGCCCGTACGGCCCGACGAATGCGTGCGGGTGAGCGTGAAAGAGGGAACCGTCGTATACGAAACCGTACATGTCAACGAAGGCGAGGAGGACTTCACGGACATCACCGCCCGGTTTCTCGCCAATCCGAGTTTCGAAGAAGACCAAACGTGGAGCGCGACGGGAAGCCTGACATTGGGCGGCGTCAGCTATAATCCCTGCTATATAAATAAGGTGGAAGCCGCCGACGGCAAATGGCCGCAGATATTGCCCGTACAGGGCTGGAAGGGAGGCAACGCCCTGAACGGCGGCTCCAACTACGCAGTGCTCTACTCCATGCCTTACAGCACGACCATGTACTGCGTATCGCCCTCCAACGTAGGCAATTCGGCCAGCATCATGGCGGCCCCGGCCCAATTTGACGCGTGCGGAACGCGCTGCCTGAGCGTACTCAACTCCTGGGACACGGGTAGCAACGCCATCACCCAGACCGTCCGCCTGCCGGCCGGCGAATACCGTCTGAGTTTTGTCATGCAGTACGTATGCCCCAACGAAAGCCGGCATCAAGACGACCGTATCACGGCCAACGATAACGAGAACTACTCGCTCTGCGGTATCGCCCTAGGCGGAACCAACCGTTTTTACTACCCCGCCACGGCCAATAACTGGGAGCGGATCACCTGCCCTTTCACGCTGACCGAACCTACCGATGTGACTGTCAGCCTGGGGTTGCGCACTACGGTCGGCGTAGGTGCCGCCAACAACACACGGCTATACATCGACGACGTACGTCTGTGGAGCCGGAACGCCCCTCTGCCGGATGCCGTACGGGACCTGCTGCCCGACGCACCGGACGCAAAAACAGACGTCTACACCTTACAAGGCATTCCGGTCCGCCGACAGGTTCCCATCTCGCAGGCCGCCCACGGACTGAGCAAAGGGATCTACATCATCAACGGGCAGAAAGTATCGGTGGAATAAACCCGTCCTAACGTATCCGCCCCCGCAAAAGCATCGTACTTTTGCGGGGGCGGATACTTGTTTTTATCAATACATCCGGTTATTTGCCGCTCTCCTCCTTATACAACTGCGCCCCCCGGGCATCCATGATCAGCAGAATGGGATCTTTCCCCTCGGGAGTGACGAAAAATACACCGCCGTTGCCGAACGACCATTGATAGCCTCGCTGATCGCTCACATAGTCCTTGCCGTACTTCACCGTGAGCGAATCCAGATAGTCCACCGCACTCACATGCTTCGGAGTGACCTGGACCTTATACACCGTCCGGCTCTTGGGCGTATAGTCTGCCCGTACATACGAAGAATGGCCGTTGTAGGTGCCTTTATAAATATAATAACGCTCATCGCCTACTTTCTTCTGCAACTTAAAACCCTGATCGCGCATCCGATCCGTAAAATCATCCACCTTGCCCTTCACCTCCACGCCGGCAAAAACGATATGCGTCTCCGTCGCTTCGGTCGTTTCATCCTCCAGATGCACGCCATTCAAGACCAGATGTGCTTCCGCACATTCCACCACCCCGGATTTCACCCGCGCTCCGTCAAGAACGAGATACTGTCCCCGGGCAGCCATAGCCATAAGCAAAGCCGCCCCTATCATGAATCCCTTTTTCATAGCTCTCTGATTATTAGTTGATGTCTCCTTCTCCTTTCCAACAAATATACATAACTCCGCAAGAATCACCATGAAAGCCTTTCTTTTTTTGCATTTATTAATATTATAGTCTCCGGGGCACCGCTGCAAGTGTTATTCCTGTTCCCGAAACGAACAAATCAGACAAATTTAATAACCATCTGAAAATAACCATTTTACATAAACAGCAAGACATTAAAAAGTGGTGAGCAGAACTTTCGAACGCGGTGCGCACCGCGTTCAAACGGGGCGAGCATGACTTTTTCACGCGGCGAGCGCCCCGTTTTCGAGGGGTGAAAACGCTACTCCGGCCTAGGGCAACTAACCGCTAAAACAAGAGAAAGAAACCTGTTCCCGACCACTTCTGTCCATAGCCATTCATCCGGCTGACAGACGCGACATAATACGCCTCCTTCGTAACCCCCAATGCAAAAAGAGCTGCCCGGCATCACTGTCAGACAGCCCTATCTACATAAATATAGGAAAGGGGATATTTAGTTCCAAATATCCCAATCACCCTGTCCCTTAATATCGGGAACAGGATTTCCGTTTTCACTGGCGTTACCGCCCCAATGAATACCGTTCTCGGAAGAACTCAGCGCCATCAAAGCACTCTCTACCGATACTTTCACCACCTCGATAAAGGGAGAAACATAGTTTTTCTTTTTCGTTGATTCCATTTTTCCTACTTATTTCACTGCTTTTTCCCCGTTTACAATATAAATTCCCCGAGGCAGACCATCAAGCGCTTTTGTCGCTTTCACACCGGTTTTCAACATAATACCATTCACCGTATAGACATCCACAAGCTCATCCGAAGGGTACTTCGGACCATTGATTGCCGTGACATCATCCAAATGAACGGCGAGGCTCTTCACACCAGCCGCATCCGGCAGAACGATATATGCACGGAAGCCCTTGAATACTACCGGCACATCAGCGTAATAAAATTTGTCACCGCTGATGTAATATACGTCCTTTAGCGAAGCAAGGCAATAAGACCCGCTCATCGAAACATCACCAAGCGTAACAGTCCCGGGAATTGCCGCCCTCACCAGTACATTTTCGAATGCCAATGTAACGCTCTCCACGGCCTTCACCAAATAGGGCTTGCCAGCCTCCATTCGGGCAACAGGAATGAAGTTGACGGCACTCATGTCACCCTCAATCATCACACCAGAGAGCGTAAATGCCTCCGAAATACCGGCTTCGGCCATTTGTTCGGCTGTCAAATCGAACGGCAGACAAAGGGTATTCCACTGACCGGCTTTCAGAACGCGGTTTGTATTCACCTCGTTGGCCAGTATATCCTTAGTTACAGGATATGTTGTGCTGTTCTCATCGAGCGTAACAACATGGTACACGGGCTTCACGGTAAAGGTGAGTTCGCGCGAATCCACGGCCTCCACCTGG
>ERZ778515.976-NODE-976-length-22415-cov-5.801163_pt1 | contig 22415 bp, 18 predicted proteins | sample MGYA00510343_ERZ778515 | MGnify/ENA primary metagenome ERZ778515 (study PRJEB29527, sample SAMN07138965) | mouse gut metagenome | material: feces | host: mouse | place: China:Nanjing | collected 2016-01-25 ...
GTAAGGCACAGGACTTTGACTCCTGCATTCGCTGGTTCGAATCCAGCTAGCCCAGTTAAAAATGCGGAGCACTAGCTCAGTCGGTAGAGCACCTGACTTTTAATCAGGTTGTCGGGGGTTCGAATCCCCCGTGCTTCATTTGGCAGGTTGTTGCTTGTTGACGATAGATTACCGAAATTGACTTTCGGGAAAGGTTTGCTTTTTAGTAAGGCTGTAAGGTCTTTTTTTTGTGCGGAAATTTGATGTGGAAAAGCTGCCGGAAATGGAGGGCGATGAATGGAAACAAAAGAAAATATTGTGGAAGTAAAAGAAAATAAAATGGGGGTTATGCCGATTAACAAGCTGTTAATCAGTATGTCCCTGCCTATGATGATTTCCATGCTGGTGCAGGCGCTCTACAACATCGTGGACAGTATTTTTGTGGCGCAGGTCAACGAGTATGCAGTGCGCGCAGTATCCCTTGCCTTTCCTGTGCAGAGCCTTATGATAGCGGTTGCGGTGGGTACGTCGGTCGGCGTCAATGCGCTGCTGTCAAAGTCGCTGGGTGAGAAAAATTTTGACAAGGTAAACCGAGTGGCAGGAAACGGTGTGTTCTCCGCCATTGTCTGTTACTTGCTTTTTCTGCTGATAGGGATGACACTGATAAGACCTTTTATGGCAAGTCAGACGGATGTGGAGCAGGTGAGGAGTTACGGCGTGTCATATTTGTCAATCTGCTGTATTTGTTCTGCCGGTATCTTTATACAGACAATTTTTGAAAAGATGCTGCAGTCGACAGGAAAGACAATTTATACTATGTTTACACAGGGCCTCGGTGCGATTACCAATATTATTTTAGACCCGATTCTGATTTTCGGCATACCCGGGGTGATTCCCCGTATGGAGGCGGCGGGAGCGGCGATTGCAACCGTGACGGGACAGATAATTGCAGCGGCGGCAGCCGTATTCTGTCATTTCCGGTTTAATCATGAAGTAAAAATGCAGATTAAGGGATTTAAGCCGGAAATTTCCACGATTAAGCAGATATACGCAGTCGGTGCGCCTTCGATTGTGGTGCAGGCAATTGGCTCCGTTATGACTTACGGCATGAACCTGATATTGGCGGCATACGGCGTGGCACAGACGGTATTTGGTCTGTATTTCAAGCTGCAGAGCTTTGTCTTTATGCCGATATTTGGGCTGAACAATGGTATGGTGCCGATTATTGCCTACAATTACGGCGCGGGCAGGCGGGACAGGGTAATCAAGACAATGAAGCTCAGCGTTACCTATGCGGTGTCGATTATGCTGGTGGGGTTATTGGTTATGCAGTTGCTTCCCGGGCAGCTTCTTATGCTGTTTAACGCCACGCCGGAGCTTTTGACTGTGGGTGTGCCTGCTCTTCGCACGATTTGTTTAAGCTTTTTGTTTGCCGGCTTCTGCATTGTGGTCGGAAGCGTGTTTCAGGCGTTGGGCAATGGCGTCTACAGTATGATAGTGTCTGTGGCACGACAGCTTTTTGTACTGCTTCCGGTAGCCTATCTTTTATCCCTCACGGGAAAGGTTTCTAATATATGGTGGGCGTTTCCCATTGCAGAGCTGATGTCCATGGCACTCAGTGTTTATTTCCTTGTGCGGATATATAAGAAAATTATCTGTCACATCGGGGAGGAGCAACGTTCTTGACAAATGCTTTGGGGAGAGGTTATACTGTAAGCGTGTGCTTTTGCGACATGCAAATGCGGTTGTGATGGAATTGGCAGACATGTAAGATTTAGGTTCTTATGCCGAGAGGCGTGTGGGTTCGAGTCCCACCAACCGCATCCGGTGGCGTGAAACGGAACAATAGTTCGGGTTTCGCGCCTTTTTTATCATAGGAGAAAGTAGAGAAAGTAGAGAAATGAAGGTCATTGTCAAAAAATTAAAAAATATTTATCTGCTTTCCTTTTGTATTCCGTTTTTCGGGCTTTTGGGTATTTTTATTTTCAGTTGTATTTTTCCTTTTGGCTCAAAAAGCTTTATGTTTTCGGATATGTATCACCAGTATGTTCCTTTTTTGACGGAGTTTGCACGCAAGCTGCGGGAAGGGGAGAGCCTTGGATATTCTTGGTATGTGGGGCTTGGATCGGATTTTACCTCCGTCTATGCTTACTATCTGGCAAGTCCCGTTTACTGGCTTGCCGGCTTATGTCCGCAGTCGCTTTTGATTGAGTATATGACGTTTTTCTGCGTGATAAAAATCGGGTTGTGCGGGGCGGCGTTTGCCTTTTATGCAAGCAGGCGCTTTCAGACAAAGGATATACAAATTGTGTGGTTTTCCGTATTTTATGCCTTGTCAGGTTTTGTTGCCGCCTACAACTGGAATCATATGTGGCTGGATTGCTTGTGGCTGGCGCCTTTTGTGATTCTGGGGTTGGAGGAGCTTGTAAAAAACGGCAGATACAAAATGTATTGCATTTCCCTTTGCGCTTCGATTTTTACCAACTATTATTTGTCTATTATGTTGTGCATCTTTTTGGTGCTGTATTTTGTTATGCTGCTTTTTACCAACGGACTGTCTTTTGGGAAAAAGGTGCGGGCGGTGTTTCAGTTTGGTGTTTTTTCCCTGCTTGCGGGAGGAATGGCGGGCGTGCTGCTGATTCCGGTGATGAATGCCATGCATGTGACGGAATTTCACGATATCAGTTTTCCGAAGAAATTTACGGTGTACTTCAATGTATTGGAGGTACTTGCAAGGCATGTGGCAATGCTTCCGACGGAGCGGGGGCTCGACCACTGGCCTAATATTTATTGCGGTGTGCTGGCATTTGTGCTGGTGCCGGTATACTTTTTTCACAAAAAAATTCCATGGAAGCAAAAGCTTGGACGTTTTCTGCTTTTGGCGGTGCTGCTGTTTGGGTTTTCCGTCAATATGGCGGACTTTGTCTGGCATGGTTTTAATTACCCGGATTCGCTTCCGGCAAGGCAGTCTTTTCTCTACATTTTTGTGATTTTGACTATGTGCTATGAAGCCGTGTACCGCAATGAGGAGAATCGCGGCAGCCGCAGGATTGCAGGTGTTTTGTGCGGCGTTCTGCTGCTTGCCGCCTGTGGTTTGTTTGTGACAACGGACGGATTGACTGTTGAGGTTATGACTTGCACGTGGATTTTTCTGGCGGGATATCTGTTGTTGTATGTGATTTTCGGCATATATTTTCGAAAGCGGCTGCAAGGAAAGGAATCCTTGAAAAAGTTGGCGGGTTATGGGAAATGGGCAGTTCTGGTGCTGGCAGCGGCGGAAGCGATAGTCAATATGGAAGACACAAGCATCCGGACCGTAGAGAGGGAGGCTTATTTGGAGCGTGCGGCAGAATACCGTGAGCTTACAACTGCCGTTGCGGCAGAGGATAGCGGAATTTACCGGTTTGAAAGCGTAGACCAGATGACGAAAAACGACGGAACACTCAGCCGGTATCCTTCCGTCTCTGTATTTTCTTCTACAGTGAACGGCAGCGTGAAGGACTATTATAAAGCGCTGGGGATGGGAGGGAATAAGGTATCTTATTATGGCAGGGGCGCTACGCCTTTTGCCAGTGCGCTTTTGGGGGTAAAATATACTTTTTCCGAAAAAGAGCTGACCGATGCTTCTTTATATGAATTTGTTGACAGGAGCGGTGACACCTATGTCTACCGCAACCGGTACGTCTTGACGTTGGGATTTGTTCTGTCGAGAGAGCTGACAGAGGAGTTGGAAGCTGTCAGGGAACATGCCGCCAATGGTATTGTGCTTCAAAATGCCATGGCAAAGCGGCTTTGCGGAGAAGCCCTGTTTTCGAGCATCAGCGGGCGGGAAACAGAGACTGACGGAAGCCATATCAAGGTTACTGCGGAGGCTGACGGGCACCTGTATGGCGTTGTGCTGAGGAAACCGGAGGAAGATTTTGTGCTGACAAGGGGCGGGGAAACCACGGAGTTGAAAGGCAGTGATGAATATCTGCTGGATTTGGGGTACTTTTCTGCCGGGGAGCAGTTTACACTGGAGGCGGGAGAAGATGAGAGTATCAGCATTCGGATTTACAGGCTGGATATGGATGTGCTTGCAGAAGTGCTTACCGTGCTGGGGGAACAGCCCTTTGATGCCGACACGCGTATCGAAAATATGCTGACCGGAACAGTCAGTGCGAAAGAGGACGGATTACTGATTCTATCCGTACCGGCAGAGCCCGGGTGGAGCGTATATGTGGATGGCAGGGAGACGGCGTATGAAAAGTTTGCGGATGCTATGATAGCAGTACCGGTGACGCAGGGACAGCACACGGTAAGACTTTATTATACCGTGCGGGGCGTCTGGCAGGGGCTGCTTTTAAGTCTGATATGCCTGCTCCTGTTTATTCAGATTGTGGCAAGGGACAAAAAGCGGAGATAACAGAAAGGAAAAGAGCAATTATGAGAAAGAGCGGTATTTTACTGCCGGTATCAAGTCTGCCTTCCCGATACGGTATCGGTACATTTTCCAAAGAAGCATATGCGTTTGTGGACTTTCTGCGGGAAGCAGGACAGAAGCTTTGGCAGATTCTGCCGCTGGGGGCAACGGGCTACGGGGATTCTCCGTACCAATCCTTTTCTACTTTTGCAGGCAATCCCTACTATATAGATTTGGAAAAGCTTATCGAGCAGGGCTGGCTGACAAAAGAGGAGTGCGACGCCTGTGATTTTGGAGGCAGCGAAGAATATGTGGATTATGAAAAAATGTATTTTGCACGTTTTCCGCTGCTGCATAAGGCATTTGAGAGAGCAACGGCGGATGGAAGTCTGGAAAGAGATTCTGCCTATCTTGCCTTTGTGGAAAAAAATGGGGACTGGCTGGAGGATTATGCACTGTTTATGACGGTAAAAAGCAGCTTTGGCGGCGTGGCGTTTTGCGAGTGGGACGAAGATATCCGGCGGCGGAAGCCGGAGGCGCTGCAGGCATACAGAGAAAAATATGCCGCTGATTTGGCATATTACCGGTTTGAGCAGTATCAGTTTTTTACACAGTGGAAGGCGCTGAAGGCATATGCCAATCAAAACGGTGTTGAGATTGTGGGCGACATTCCCATTTATGTAGCATTTGACAGCGCGGATACATGGGCAAATCCCAGTTTATTTCAGTTGGACGAGGAGGGTATGCCGTCGGCGGTTGCAGGCTGTCCGCCCGATGCGTTTTCTTCGACGGGGCAGCTTTGGGGCAATCCTTTGTATGACTGGGCATATCATGAGCGCACGGGCTACGCATGGTGGATGAAGCGGATAGCCTGCTGCTATGAGCTGTATGACATTGTGAGAATTGACCATTTCAGGGGATTCGACGAATATTGGGCGGTTCCCTATGGGGATACGACGGCAGAGGGAGGCAGATGGTGCAAGGGACCGGGTTACGCCCTGTTTGAAGTGATGAAGCGGGAGCTTGGCGAAAAACGTGTGATTGCGGAGGATTTGGGTTTTTTGACCCAGAGTGTGCTGGACTTGGTGGCGAAAACAGGCTATCCGGGTATGAAAATCCTGCAATTTGCCTTTGACTCCGGTGTGCATAACGCTTATCTGCCCCATAATTACGTCAAAAACTGTGTGGTGTATACGGGCACGCACGATAACGATACCACGCTGGGCTGGTACGAGTCTTTATCAGAGCCTGTCAGAGCTTTTGCAGATAGCTATCTGGATATGAAAAAGGAAGAGCCAAAAGTGGGCTGGGCGTTTATTCGGGCGGCAATCTCTTCCGTGGCGGATACCGCCATGATTCCCATGCAGGATTATTTGTGCCTTGGGGGTGCGGCGCGCATGAATACGCCTTCCACACTGGGCTACAACTGGAAGTGGCGGATGAAAAAAGAAGCCTGCACGAAGGCGCTTGCCGAACGGATTGGCAGGCTGTGCAGGCTGTATGGCAGATAAATTGTGTGTGCCGGGCAAAGCGGCATCACAGTTTGCGCATACTTAAATAGGAATTGTGATAGGAGGCGTTGTAGGTAACGTCTTCCTTGAACCAGTCAGGCGGCAGAAATGTTTCTGCCGCATTTTTACTGCCAAATTCTACTTCTGCAAGAATCAACGGAGCAAAGGGCGGCTCAAAAACATCCAGCTCGATGGTGAGGGAGTAATCCTCCGGCGGCTTGGGACCGCCTGCCGCAAACTGCGGGTGGAGCAGAGGAATTAAGTATCTTTTTTTGGTAATGATATTGCCGTCCGCTTTGGCAAGAAGGTGGTAATAGGACTCTCTGTTAAGCGGAAGATTATGCTCTTCCCTAGTCATCATGCCCTGTCCCTTATAAGTCATATAAAATTCATCATCTTCCCTGCGAATGCGAATAACGGGGTCGGTATTCAAATAAGCCTGCTCAATGGTGTGAACAGGGTAAAGGTCCAGATTGTCGGGAAGGTGTTTTATGGTAAATTTGCGTTCGATTTCCATGGGGACTCTCCTTTGCAGATACATCTACTTTTATTATACCGCTTTTTCCCATGAAAACAAGAGAGGTTTGAAAAATAAGGGCTTTTGACACCCGAATCCTGTGATTTTGTGGCTGGAAAAGAGAAAAGACAGAAAGAAGCAAACAGGCAGATAGCTAAAAACAGACGGTTCAAAAGCAGATGGACAAAATGGCCGCTTGGCTGTAAAATGAAAACAGCAGAATTTATGTCTGGCGTACACGGCATAAATGTGTATGTAACCAGTATTTTTTCATGGAAAGGTGTGCGCAGAAATGAGGAATGATATGAGCAGAATTGCGGTGTTTTTGGCAGAAGGATTTGAGGAAATCGAAGCGCTTACGGTAGTCGATTTGTGCCGCAGGGCGGGACTGGAAGTGATGATGGCTGCCGTAACAAAAGAGGATGAAGATACCTGCATTGTAACCGGCTCCCATGGTATTTCGGTGAAGGCGGATGTGGCTTTGAAGCAGGTGGATTTTGACGGGCTTCATATGCTGGTGCTGCCGGGCGGTATGCCGGGCACACGCAATCTGGAGGCATGTGCCCCGCTGATGGAGAAGCTGGATGCATTTTACAAGGCTGGCAGATGCATTGCGGCTATCTGTGCAGCGCCCAGCATATTCGGGCACAGGGGATATCTGGAAGGCAGAAATGCCTGTGCGTATCCCGGGTTTGAAAAAGAGCTTACCGGTGCAAAAGTCAGTACGAATCAGGTGGAGGTTTCCGATCATGTTACCACCTCAAGAGGGCTGGGAACGGCGATTCCGTTTGCGCTTGCCATTGTAGAACGCTTTTGCGGCAAGGATAAGGAAAGGGAGCTGGCGAAAAGCGTGGTCTATCAATAAACGAAGCGGCGAAAAGCGGCGGAGGGTGCATGAAAAGGGGGAAGGGTTTTTATGTACAGGATAGCGTTATGCGATGATGTGGCGGCAGAGCTTGACAGGGTGGAGGCGCTGCTTGCGGCATATGGCAGAGAAAAACGAAACGGGAAGTATGCAATAGACAGATATGAAAGCGGGGAGGCGCTGATTGCGGCAGTCAGGGAGAAGCGGGAATGTCCCGATATTCTGTTTCTGGATATTTTTATGTCGGGAAAAACCGGACTGGAGGCGGCTTTGGAGCTGAGGCAGCTTGGCATAAAGGCGCCCATCATTTTTTTGACTACTTCACCGGAATACGCACTGGAGGCGTATGCGGTCGATGCGCTGCAGTATATTGTAAAACCGATAGAGAAGGAAAAGCTTTTTCATGCTATGGATATTGCTTTTGGAATATTGCAAAAGGATGTGGAGGATTTCATCGTAATCAGGGTTGCCGGAGGTGTCCGCCAATTCAGTCCGGATGCGGTTATCTATTGCGAAACGCAGAAAAACTATCAAGTGCTCCATCTGGAAGAGATGGATTTGCGGGTTCGAATGACGGGCGGTGAGTTGTATGGAATTTTGGAGAGGTTTCCCCAGTTCTGTCGCTGCGGCAGTTCGTTTATTTTAAACCTGCAGCATATTACCCTCGTGGAGAGGGAAGAAATCAATATGGACAACGGCAGCCGTATTTATATACCCAAAAACAAAATAGCCGAGTTTCGAAAAACGTATTTTTCTTATTATTTTGAAGCGTAGAAAACGGTGAAATCACGCAAAATATCCCGCAATATATACGAATTATCCCATAAAGAGGAATTTCTTTCAAATCATGCTAAGATAAAATAGTATAAATAACAAAATCGGCTAAAAGGGAGAGATGGCATCATGGGACGAACGATAAAGGGGAGACTGACTATCAGTGTTATCTGTATTGTGGCGGCAAGCATTCTGTTTACAACAGCGGGGATTGCGGCGGTCGCCGGCAGGCGTCTGATTCAGGATCAGACAGAAGCCCTGCAGCTCAATGCGGGCAAGTACGCGGAAGAGATTAATACATGGATAGAAAATGAAAAGATGCTGGCGCAGGGGACAGCAAACAGTATTGAGGCATCGGGAGACACCGATTTGCATTTTATTCAGGCGGCGTTAGATGCCCATGCGGCGGACAGGACGGAGCTTTTGAACTTATACTGCGGCACGAAGGACAGCGATTTTATTCAGTCAAACAGAGAGGCGGCGATACCGGAGGGTTATGACCCTGTGCAGAGGGGCTGGTACAAACAGGCGGCAGAAGCAGGGCGGACTATAGTGACAGACCCCTATTGGGATGTGCTCACCAATCAGATGTGTACGACCATTGCCTCGCCGGTATACATAGATGGAAAGTTAGAAGCGGTGGTTGGCCTGGATGTGACGTTGGAAACCGTGACGAACCTGACAGGGAGCATCGGCTATGCGGAAGGCGTGTATGGCTTTCTTGTGGACAGCAGCGGGCAGTATGTGGCGCACAGAAATAAAGAATATGAGCCTACCGAAAACACGGCGGTTGCGGTTTCGGATATTTTGCCGAAGCTGGAAACCCTGTTGGACGGCGGGGACAATGGTGTGGTGAAGCTTACGGATTACGACGGGACGGCGTGCTATTTTGCGGCGGAGAAAATCAGCGGAAGCGGATGGATACTGGGCGTGGCGGCGCCTACGGCAAATGTGAGAAACTCTCTTACCGCCATGATTGCGGTAGCGGCGGTGATTGCCCTTGTGGTGATTGCAGTTGTAGTGGTATTCATGACGGGTGTCATTGGCAGGACGCTAGCGCCTGTGCAGATGTTAAAACAGTTTGCATCAGGGGATTTTTCGGAAAATACCGTAGTGCAGAAGGGGATTCCCAAGGAATATAAAAACGAAACAGAACAGATTCGGACGGCGACCGTCGAAGTAAAACAGCAGATTCGGGGCATTATTCTCAATACCAAGCGGGAGGCGGAGAGCATCAACTTGATTGCAGACGATACCTCCGTGAAGATGACGGCGCTTTCACAGGATATCAGGGATATTGCCGAATCGGCAGGCGATGTGATGGAGCAGACGCTTGAAGCGGGAAAACTGGCGGAGCGCATAAAGGATACCGGCGAGGCGCTCGGCGGTATGATAGAAAAAGTGGCAAAAAAAGCAGGAGAGGCAGCGGGACAGTCAGCCGATATCATGCGCCGTGCAAAGAAACAGTATGAGACCTCCGAAGTATCGGGAACGGAGGCAGTTACACTTTATCAGGAGACCAAGGAAGAGTTGGAAGGAGCGATTGCCGACAGTCAGAAAGTGCGGGAGATACATACGCTTGCAGAAGAAATTCTGTCCATCAGCTCACAGACTAATCTGTTGGCGCTGAATGCTTCTATAGAAGCGGCGCGGGCAGGAGATGCGGGCAAGGGTTTTGCTGTTGTGGCGGAGGAAATTCGCAGTCTTGCGGATAACTCCAGACAGGCGGTGGATAAGATACGGCAGGTGACGGATGATGTAGTGCAGAATGTATCGGCGCTTTCCCAAAGCTCGGCGAAACTGCTTGACTTTATGAACGGAAAGGTGATGAAGGATTATCGCGGCATGACGGAGCTGGCAAAAATGTATGAGCAGGATGCGGCGTTTTACAGCGGTATTTCAGGCGAGCTGGGCAGCGCTTCGCAGGAGATGAGCACCAGCATGGAGGGCATCAGCGAATCAATACATGCCATTGCGGCGCTTGTGGAAAAAATTGCAGGGCATATGCGGGATATGGAACAGTCGGCGGACAATTCCAATGAAAATGCGGAGGCGGTTCTTTCGCAGATGCAGGAGCTGTTTAGATTGAGTGGGCTGCTCAACCGGACGGTTGCATCTTTTAAAGTGTAAAGGTGTAGAGGGAAGAGAAAATTTTCGCTAAAATCTCATCAAATATCTCTAAGAGTAGACAACATGGGGACAGGAATATATAATACATAAAAAGGTGAGGCAGGAGTAAGAGGAAATTGATGGAAAAAACAGCGTTTGACGAGATTCGGAAAATATGGGAATTTTATGAGGAACTGAATGAAATCGTATACGTATCGGATGTGGACAGTCATGAACTGGTTTATATGAACCGTCTGGCGCGGGAACTGCACGGACTGCAGTCACTGGAAGAAGTAAAAGGAAAAAAGTGCTATGAAGTGATTTCGGGAAGTTTGATGCCCTGTGCCGCATGCAGCAATGAAAAGCTGGAGCAGGGGAGCTTTTGGGAAGAGGTATGTTACAGACCGGTTATCGGCAAGAAGCTGCTTTTAAAAAATACTCTGATGGAAGCGGACGGCAGGAGATACCGATTTGAGCTTGCCGTAAACATTGGCGACTGGGGCAGGCTGGGAAAAGAATATGAACAGAATGAAGTTATGATTAACGAAGGATTGCGGATTGCGTTGTCCGCGCCTACGCCGGAGCAGTCCATAGAAGTGCTGATGGAGTATATCGGGCAGTTTTTTAATAGTGAGCGCGCCTATATTTTTGAGGATATGGAGAACGGCACCTGCAAAAACACATACGAATGGTGTGCAAACGGCGTTGAGCCGCAAAAAGAGAATCTGCAGGCAGTACCTGTGGAGGTAGTTTCTTTGTGGTATCAGAGATTTGCAAACGGGGAAAGTGTTATCATCGGCAATGTGGAAAATATCAGAGAGACGGACCCTGACGTATACGAATATTTAAAACCGCAGAACATACAGTCGCTGGTGGTAAGCCCCATTATCAGTGAAAAAAAGATTATCGGTTTTTACGGTGTGGATAATCTGCCGGAGAAATTTTTATACCATATCGCACATATGCTGCAGACACTGGGATATTTCCTGGTTTCTGTTCTTCGGCGCCGGAATCTGGTTAGAAGGCTGGAAGAAATGTGCTTTTTAGACCAGCTTACGGGAATTGGGAACCGCCATGCCATGAACGAGGCGATCGCAAAAATAAAACCGGAAAAAAGCATTGGGCTTCTATACTGCGATGTGATGGGACTGAAGAGAGCCAATGACACCAAAGGGCATGGAGCCGGAGACGAGCTTTTAATCCGTGCGAGCGAATGTCTGGAAAGAGAATTCGGGGAATACAATTTGTTCCGCGTGGGCGGTGATGAATTTTTGGTTCTGTGCGAGGGAATTTCGGAGGAAGAACTGTTGAAGCGCATAGAGCTTGTCAGGGAAGATATGAAGAAGTCGGATGCGATGATGGCGCTGGGTTTCGTGTGGCGCGCTGACGGCAGGCAAAGTCCGGATGCCTTGATTGCAGAGGCGGATAACCGGATGTATGAAGAAAAAATGGAATGGTATATGAAGAAAGAAAAACTATTATAAAACAGGAGAGGCACTTTCAAAAAGTGCCTCCCTCCGTTTTGATTTCTACTTATTTCATGGATTCTTCCTGCTTCTTAATCATTCTACGAACCATCTCGCCGCCGATAGAACCAGCTTCCTTGGAAGTCAGGTCACCGTTGTAACCCTCCTTTAAGTTTACGCCAAGTTCAGAAGCAACTTCAGTTTTGAAACGGTCCAGAGCTGCCTTAGCTTCAGGAACTTCTACTCTATTCGTCTTGTTGCTTGCCATTCTTTTTCACCTCCAAACGCTTTTGTTTTTTTACAAGACTTCTGCTTGCAATCTATCTTCAAGATAAGTGGATAATAACCACTTATCCCGGAGATTTTTGCACAGCTTTTCCGTAACCGGAGACTGTTTTCCGCATTAAGTGTGTTGTTATCACTTATCTTGATGTTAGTATTGGCACAGAGGAAAAAAATATTATGGTAAGTTTTTCAAAAATATTTCATGGTATGGGTTTTGATACCGCACAGGAGAAGGGCGGCAAAAAACAGAAACAGTAAGTATGGCAGATTTGCAAATGACAGCCCGCCATCCTGCATAAGCCTGTATCCCCAGAAGGCGGGAAAGATTTTCCCCATAAGGATAAGCGCTTTTGGGAGAAGCGTTAACGGAAACATAATACCGGAAAGCATGATGGAAGGTAAAAAGACAAGTTGTGAAATCATGGTCATTTTTGCCTGATTTTTTACAAACAATCCCAAAACGCTTCCTATACCCAGACAACTGGCAGTATAGATGGCGAGTGATAAGAAGAAGGATGGAAAATCCGAAGGCGGAGCGGCATTAAAAAGAACCGGCGCAAGAAAAAGTATGATGCAGCACATAATCATCAAATGAATAAATGCAGAAAGGAACATTGCCGCAATGCCTGAGAACAAAGGCACGCCATTTGCCTTATAACTTTTTTTGATTTCACTTCCGTAGGTTTCAATTAAGGAAGGCGGAAGCCCGATAAACGCGCCCATGGATATGCCCATCACAATCATGGACGGTATCAGCGTTTCTTTCATTTCGGGCATGACCGAGGTAAAGATACCGCCCATAAGAAGAAAGAAAAGAAGAGGAACGGCATAGCAGGTAACTAACAAAGATTTGCTTCGGATATCCAGTCTGCACTGTAACGCAACGCTATACAGAAAAGTGTTGATATGTTTCATTTTTTACTTCCTCCTTACCATTTCCATAAAATGTTCTTCCAAAGAACCTCGATCCACTTTAATATCCAATATGCGCAGTCCCTTTTGCTTCAGACTGCCCAGCAAGGAAAGCAGGGCGTCTTCAATATGGTTTGTCTCATAGGTTTCAATACCTTGATTTGTTTTTACGTGAATCAAATACTTTTGCCCTATTTTCTCGGTCAACTCCGAAGCTGTACCGCAAAATATAATATCTCCATCTTTTAAAACTGCAATCCGATCGCACAGCGTTTCCACCTCCGCCATATCATGACTTGCCAGCACGATTGTTTTGCCGGCTGCTTTTAGCCGGCGGATTTGGTCGTGCAGGGACAGTCTGCCTTCTACGTCAAGCCCGGCAGTCGGTTCGTCCAGAAAAAGAATATCCGGATTGCCGATAAGGGCAAGTGCAAGGTGCAGCCGCCGCTTCTGTCCTGTGGAGAGCTGCAGGTACTGTTTTTTTGCAAATCCCGGTATTTCAAGTGCTGCAAGAACGGCGTCATTTACTTTGCCGTTGTTCCATCTGGCAAAGAGGCGCACAGCTTCCATGGGTTTGATATGGGCGGGCAGGGATGAGGACTGGAGCTGGATGCCCATTTTTCCGTTTACAGTGATGGTGCCGCTGTCATATTTTTTTAGTCCCTCGATACATTCCAGCGTGGTTGTTTTGCCCGCACCGTTGACACCAAGCAGGGCAAAGATTTCACCTTTTTCAATTTTAAAATCGAGACCTTTGAGGATGAGGGTGGTGCCGTAGCTCTTTTTTAGGGTGCGGACTTGTATGGCTGTGTTCATGTGTAAGGCTCCTTTCGAAAAGGTTTTATATTAGGATTCAAGTGTCAAAAGCCCTGATTGAGGTTGCTTTCTGTCAATTTGCCCTAAGTATTGGTGCGCTCTCCATTGCACCAAACATTCCAATGAGCCTCTAAAACGAAAATCGTGTTCAGCAATGGCTTCCACGATTTTTGAGTCTCATTTCCATGGTGCAAAAGTCGTTTGCCCCAATACTTAGGTCAAATTAACCTTGGGCAAATTGACAACCAACATTTTCGGACAGGGCTTTTGACACTTGAATCCTAAGGTTTTAGGATGGGCTTTGACACCCAACCAAAACACTTCCTATCAGCCATAATACCTCATGACGCAGCGTCACAAGCAATCCCTCTTTTCAGAGAACGCCGATAAAAATTTATAAAACCAAAAGGTATGCTTAAAACAAACTCCGAAAGACATGTCCGGATTGATTTCCTGATGGCAGCGTGCTAAAATGGTATTTGCCTGCGTGTCTGTACAAAGGCAGAAAGGCTTGGTCTTGTGATATGGAAGATATGCAGAAAACACAATTATTTGAAAAAATACCGGTTCCGAAGGCGGTCATGAAGTTGGCAGTCCCTACCATTATCAGTTCACTGGTTATGGTGATTTATAATCTGGCAGACACTTATTTTGTGGGGATTTTGAATGATCCGGTACAGAATGCGGCAGTAACGCTGGCAGCGCCGGTGCTTTTGGCGTTTAATGCGGTAAATAATCTGTTTGGCGTCGGTTCTTCCAGCATGATGAGCCGTGCGCTTGGAAGGAAGGATTACGATACGGTGCGCCGCAGTTCTGCGTTTGGCTTTTACTGCGCCTTGGTGAGCGGCATTTTGTTTTCTGTTTTTTTTACGTTGTTTCAGACGCCGCTGCTTTGGCTGTTGGGGGCGGACAGCGGCACGGCTGCAGCCACGGGAGAGTACTTGAAATGGACGGTGAGTTTCGGGGCGGCGCCGGCAATCTTAAATGTGGTGATGGCTTATCTGGTGCGGGCGGAGGGCGCTTCACTTCATGCCAGTCTTGGCACTATGAGCGGTTGTCTTTTGAATATTGTGTTGGACCCTGTCTTTATTTTGCCGTGGGGGCTTAATATGGGGGCGGCAGGAGCGGGGCTTGCCACCTTTTTGTCCAACTGCGTAGCATGCGCGTACTTTTTTGTCTTGCTTTTCATAAAGAGGGGAAAGACGTATGTGTGCGTAAATCCCGCAAAATTTTCTTTTCAGAAACCTATTCTGCTGGGTGTCTGCGGCGTGGGGATTCCCGCGGCGATTCAGAATCTTTTGAATGTGACCGGTATGACGGTATTAAACAATTTCACCGCATCCTTTGGGGCGGATGCGGTGGCAGCGATGGGGATTGTGCAGAAAATCAATGTGGTACCTATGAACATTGCCATGGGATTTTCACAGGGCATTATGCCGTTAGTCAGCTACAACTATGCAAGCGGCAACGGCAGGCGTATGAAGCAGACAGTTTTTTTTGCCCTGAAAGGGATTATTGCTTTCCTAAGTGTTACGACGCTTGGCTTTTATCTGGGAGCGGGCGGGCTTACCAGAATGTTTATGAAAAATGAAGCAATCGTTTCCTACGGCACACGTTTCCTGCAAGGTTTTTGTCTGGCACTGCCTTTTCTGGCGTTGGATTTTTTGGCGGTGGGTGTGTTTCAGGCATGCGGCATGGGCAAGAAGGCGCTTGTATTTGCCGTGCTTAGAAAAATCATTCTGGAAATCCCTGCACTTTACCTGCTAAATTACCTGTTTCCGCTTTACGGGCTTGCATACGCGCAGTTTTGTGCCGAGTTTGTGTTGGCGATTGCCGCGGTACTGGTGCTTTTGGGGCTGTTTCGGAAAATGCGGACTGCGTCTGTGGATTATAAGGAAAGCGCCGGAATCAGCAAGTGACGCTCTTCTTCCCCAAAATAGTAGCGGGGGGAATTGTCAATACCGGTATTTTTGTTTTCTACGACAGCCAGTTTTCCGCCAGGCAGCATAAAAAGCGTATGCCAGACGCCTGCCGGAACGTTATAAATCTTGCCGGCTGTAAGCCATGTACAGCAGGCGTTTTCCGGCTTGTCACCCGCTCCGGCAAGCAGAATGCCGCAGCTTCCGCCGAGCAAAATAAAAACCTCGTCGGTTTCTAAATGCCTGTCAAAGTAAGTGATTTTGTCCGGCAGATACATGTCACATGCGTTTAAAAGCGCAACCCGCCAGCTCCCGTAGTCTACCTGCGGCTGATACCCGGGGGCATCGTGGGTAAAAATTTCTAAGTGTTTATTCATCATATCACCCTCCTTTTGTATTTCATTTGCCAGAGCTTTTCCTATTTCTAAATTATAAAATGTGAGACAACAAGCCGGAAGCGTGCATGGTCAGTTTCTCCGCTTCCTCGTAATTCTTGCTGATAAGGCAGAGGAAGAGGAGGTCGCAGATATATTGTTGCGAGTAGCGGGAAGAAACCGCGCCGATGCGGGTTTTGCGCTCAATCGCAGGGGTGCTGAGACAGACGTCGGCGGTCTGCCCGATGGGAGAGTCCGGATTGCCGGTAATGGCGACGAGGAAGGCTCCCTGTTTTTTTGCCGCCTGCGCGGAAGCAGCAATAACATTGGTGGTGCCGGAGAAAGAAAAGACAAGCACCACGTCTTCTTTTCGGATTGTAATGGTGGAAAGAAGATTAATCTGACTGTCCGGCAGGAAAAAAGCTTTTTTATTGATGCGTAAGAGCTTTTGCTGCATATCTTGCGCTACATTGGCAGAAGAGCCGACGCCCATCAGATAGACGCAGTCCGCATGGTCAATCATGTGCACCACCTGCCCTAAGACGGCATTGTCAATATGGTTGGCGGTGGTGGTGCAAACGTCTGTTATCTGCGCCAAAAGCTTGTTGGCACAATTTTCATAGGAATCATCAGAATTGATAATCATATCTCTTTCAAAAAATTGATTATTATTGAAGTATTTGGCTAAACCTACTTTCATGGCGGGAAAGCTGTCAAAACCGATTTTTCTTGAAAAACGGACGATAGCGGCAGGGGAAGTGGAGGTCAAATGGGCAAGCTCGCTGGCTGTTTTAGTCAGTGCCTGCTCCGGATTGTTTAAAATGTAGTCGGCAATCTGCTGTTCTTTTTCTGTAAAAGTACTGTACCTTTCAACGATTGGAACAAGTATCATAAATTCACCTCCGATAAAATAATTGAAATAATGATTCACAATAAAATGTTAGCATATTTTGCTTTGAAAGGCAATGCTTTTTAATATGTATTTGAAACTATAAGTAAAAGTGTACAATTCACTCACGTTTGTTTTAGCAAAAATGCGAAATAATATTTTAAATAATAAAAAAGAGTTGAAACAATATTTCAAAAGTAGTATGATAGGAGTATCAAAAATTCTTGTATAGGAGGTATGGATATGAAAAAGCTTATGGCAATGCTTTTAACTGGGGTAATGGTGTTTGGCATGACGGCGTGTGGGGAGAAAAAGGAAGAAAAGAAAACGTATAATTTTAAGGTTTCCATCACACAGGCGCCTACGGACCCCTTAGCGGTTTACACGCAGCAATGGATGGACGAGGTTACGGAAAAGACGGATGGCGCCATTACGTTTGAATTTCATCCCAACGGGGAATTGGGAACCATCAATGATGTGTGTGAACAGATTTCAAGGGGGGCTTCGATTATTGCTTACGCAGGACCGGACGCGTTTAGTGCGGCGGCGCCCGACCTTGCTATTTTAAACAGCCAGTACTGTCTTACCAGTGCGGACCAGATAGATGCAATCAACGAGTCCGATTGGTTTAAGGAGCAGGCGGATTTGCTTGCAAAGGAAGGAAATACCAGAATTCTTTCATGGAACTTTTTTACCGGTTACCGTCACATTCTGTCAAAGACGCCAATTGAGACGCCTGACGATTTAAACGGGGTACAGATTCGTGTGGCGGATTCGCCTGCAGCAATCGCCTTTGTCAAGACGCTGGGCTGTTCTCCCGTAGTGACAAACTGGAATGAAGTATATTCTTCTCTTTCCACAAATATCGTGACGGCATGTGAAGCGCCTCTGGCAACATTGTATTCTTCCAGTCTGCAGGAAGTAGCGCAGTACTGCACGCTGACAAATCATCTGGTTTCCACCGGTATGATGGTAATTCCGGAAGATATCTTCTCCTCGATGCCGGAAGAGTATCAGCAGATTTTGCTGGATGCTGTTTACCGTGCAGGAGCGGACTTTACGGCATATAGTCTTTCCAGTGAGGCGGAATATCGTCAGAAGATGGAAGCTGCGGGCGTGACCTTTATCGAGCCTGACGTCAACGCATTTGCGCAGAAGGTTGCTGCTATGTATACTTCGGGCGACCTCTCTTTCTCAGAGGGTTTATATGAGGAAATACAGAAGATAATTACAAAGTAAGAGATAGAAAAGGCGGGCAGGAGCCGTCCGGGGTCCTGCCTTGTGAGGAGGTGTATGCATGAAAAAGCTGTTTGCCGGGATTACATGGTTCGAGGATACACTTACGGCTTTATTTCTTTCCGTTGTGGTAATCATTACGGTTATCAATGTGGCGGCAAGATATATTTTCAGGGCGGCACTGCCATGGGCGCAGGAAATATCAGGTTTTTTCTGGACTTGGACAATTATGCTGGGCATGAGTGTGGGATATAGGCGGAATCTGCATTATGGCGTGGATTTTTTGACGGCAAAGCTGCCGAAGAAACATGCCATACGGTTGAAGCAGGCGGTGTATTTCCTGATGCTTTTGACATGCTGCTGTATGCTGTACCTAAGCGTTATTATTTCGTCGCAGGGCTTTTTAAAAGTGAGCGCATATTTTAAAATACCGTATTTTTATAAATATATCTCTGCGGTTATAGGCTTTGCCTTAATGATTGTGCATACGCTGCGCTATCTGGCGCTGTCCTTTAAGACGCCGGAGGATTTCTTTGCGCGGATTGCACAGGGCGGCCTGCCGGGGCTTGATGAGGAAATAACGGAGGCAAAGGAGGTGGCAGAAAAATGATGGCAGTTCTTCCACTCATAATACTGTTGGTTTTGTTTGTTATCGGATTCCCTATCGGATTTGCGCTGATGCTTTGCGTCATTCCTTATTTTGCTGCCGCGGGAGGAATTCCCATGGATGTGGTGATACAGCGGTTTGTATCGTCAACGGAGTCTACTTCGCTGCTGGCAATTCCGTTTTTTATTACGGCGGGATCCATTATGAATTATTCCGGTATCACGGAGAAGCTTTTAGACCTCTGCGATTTGCTGATAGGGCATGTAAGGGGAGGGCTTGGGCATGTCAACATCCTGCTTTCTGCCATGATGGGAGGTTTGTCCGGCTCCTGCGCGGCGGATGCGGCGCAGGAATGTAAGATTTTGGTGCCGGAAATGGTGAAAAAAGGATATGACAAGCCTTTTTGCGCCGCAGTAACGGCTTCCTCGTCCTTGATTACCTGTATCATACCGCCAAGTATCGGGCTTGTAGTCTATGCTTACTGCACGGATACTTCCGTGGGAAAGATGCTGGCGGCGGGATATATGCCGGGTCTTCTGATGACGGTGGGATTGATGCTTTTGGTTGCTTTTCTTGCCAAAAAAAGGAACTATCCGCCCAGCCGGGAAAAACATGCCGGTTTTCAGGAGATTATACGTGGAATCGGTTCTGCGCTCTGGGCGTTGGGCCTGCCTGTTATCCTGATTGTAGGCCTGCGCTGCGGTATCTTCTCAGCAGCGGAGGGCGGCGCAATCGTAGCGTTGTATGCCTTATTTGTAGGTACGGTGGTTTACCGCAAGCTGCCTTTGCGAAAGCTTCCGGAAATTATGCGGGATGCAGTCCGCTCCACCTGCTCGGTGATGCTGGTTATGTGCGCGGCTAATATTTTCAGCTATTATCTTAGCTGGGAAAGCATACCCCAGAAAATCAGCCGGTTTCTGGCGGCATATGCGACCGATCCCACGTTGTTTCTTTTGATGGTGACGGTGCTGTTTCTGATTATCGGCATGTTTATGGACGGCACCACGGCTATGATTATCATGGCGCCTATTTTTGGGCCAATTGCAAAAAATCTTGGCATCGATATGGTGCAGTTTGGCGTGGTACTGGTGGTGAACTGTGCCATAGGGGCAATCACACCGCCCTTTGGCGTAGTGATTTACCTGATTGCACCGATGATGAAAATGAAGGTGGACGAGTTTATTAAGGAGTTAATGCCCTTTATCGGAGTACTTTTGGCAGTACTTTTGCTTCTGGTATTCTTCCCGTGGCTTTGCACGTGGATTCCGAATTTGATATATGGCTGATGGAAGGGAAAAGAAAACAAAAAAGGAGACAAAATAAATGAGTTTTATGTTTAATCCGCATCCGTATGACGATTATACGCCGGTGAACCGTCCTGTCCTGCCGGAAGAAATTATGAAAGGCTCCGTATTCGGGGCAGAGAAGGTTATGAAGGCTTTGTCCGGTGCAGTATTGCAGTACAAAGAGGAAAACGGCGGTTGTGTGGCAGCGCTGGAAGGATATCCGTCTGCTGATTTCGCGCAGTTTGCAAACGGAATTACCTGTATGCTAAAGGGAGAAAGCGTTAGTCTGGTTTCTACGAAGGAACTTTGCCTGACGGCAGAAGAGATAGAGGAATTGCTGTCGCCTTATCTGCCGCAGGACAGGATAAAGGATCCCGTGCTGCTTTATGGAAGGCTTTATAATGGATTGTTCAGGGATTTGATGGATGAAAAAAAGGTGGAGGAGGTAAAAACTCTCTGCCGGCAGACAAAAGAGGACGGCAAAATCCTGATTTTGTACGGGATGGGCGCTGCCTGTGAAGAGCTGCAGGAGCTGATAGATGTACTGGTTTATCTGGATGTGACGCCGAAAGAGGTAATGCTGCGCGCACATGCGGGGCGTTGGAAAAATTTTGGAGATGACGTTGCGAGACCGGTAAAGGAGCTGCAGCGCAGGGCATATTATGTAGATTTTGAGCTGGCTGCAGCGCTGCGGGGCAGGCTGTTAAGCAGCGGGCGTATCGACTGGTATGTGGCAAGTGATAAGGACGCGGGCATGAATGTCGTAAGCGGAAAAAACCTTGCCGGCATCACGGCAGGGCTGGCAGCTTATCCTTTCCGTTGTAAACCGGTGTATTTAGAGGGCGTGTGGGGCGGTTATTATGTACAGCATGCCAGAAAACTGCCTGACCGGTTCCGCAATATTGCGTGGGTGTTTGACTTAATTCCTATGGAGGTCAGTATCCTGATTCAGCTTGCTGACGGTCTGATGGAAATGCCGTTTTTCACGTTTGTACAGTGTCAGGGAGAGGCTATTTTAGGACCGGAGATAAAGGAGCGCTTTGGCGGCTATTTTCCTATCCGTTTTAATTATGATGATACCTTTCACTCGAACGGCAATATGTCCGTACAGGTACATCCGCCAAGGGAGTACTGCATGGAAACCTTTAACGAGCTGGGCACGCAGGACGAAGGCTATTATGTGGTTGCCACAGGGCATGGGGCAAAGACTTACTGCGGCCTGAAGGAAGGTGTCGATAAGGATGAATTTTTAGAAAAAATAAAAGAGTCTGAGCGGGAACACACCGAAGTAGATTACAAGCATTATGTCAATGCGGTAGAATCCAAGCCGGGACGGCAGTTTCTGCTGCCGGGCGGCACCGTTCATGCATCGGGCAGAAATCAATTGATACTGGAGATAGGAAGCTTGACAATGGGGTCTTATACCTTTAAACTCTACGATTATCTGCGTGAGGATTTGGACGGCAGGCCGCGTCCGATACATAGCTATTACGGGGAGCAGGTGCTGAAGGGCGAGAGGACGGAAAAATTTGTCTATGAGCATCTGGTGAAAGAGCCCGTACTGCTGCGGGATGGCGCAGGTTATGAGGAATATATTGTAGGAGAGGACGATTTGGTCTATTATAGTACCAGACAACTTCGATTTGAGGAAAAGGCAAAAGACGATACAAACGGCAGGTTTCACGTGTTGGCGCTGGTGGACGGTGAAAGGGTTGTGGTGCGTTCCAAAAACCATCCCGAGCGCAGTTATACGATGGATTATCTGGACTTGGTGGTAGTACCTGCAAATATGGGTGAATATGAGTTGGAGAATCTGGGAAATCAGCCCGTGGTAGTCTATAAGGTGCTGGTCAGATAGCGGCAGAGGAGAGAAGGTATGGAAAGGGTGATACTGGCAGTTGACGCCGGCGGGACAAGCATAAAATACAGTTTATTGTCTAAGGATACAAAAACCTTTCTGACAGGGCAGAAATTCTACGACATGCCGTCTTTCGGAACAAAGGAAGAGCTGCTCCTTACATTTGCAAATGTATTCGCCGATGCGAAGGAGCAGTGCAGCGCGCTGGGAGGGGAAATTGCCCGTGCGGCATTTTCCGTCCCGGGCCCCTTTGACTGTACCGCGGGCGTAAGTATGATGACGCATAAGTGGCGGGCTTTAAAGAATCTGCCGCTTCGGCATGCATTTCAGGAGACGGGCATATTTTCGGCAAAAACAGAGTATACTTTTCTGCACGACGTACATGCTTTTCTGGTAGGAGAAAAATGCTTTGGACGGGCGAAAGGTTATGAAAATGTAATGGCTGTCATTATCGGAACCGGTCTGGGAGTAGGGCTGTGGGAGCAGGGCGGCATCCGGTTTGCGAAAGACGGCGGTGCGCTCTACAGTATTTTTGGCAGACCGTGCGGCGAAGGAATTCTGGAGGATTATGTGTCGGGCAGGGGACTGCAGAAGGCTTATCAGGAGAAAT
>ERZ778515.981-NODE-981-length-22306-cov-6.151004_pt1 | contig 22306 bp, 20 predicted proteins | sample MGYA00510343_ERZ778515 | MGnify/ENA primary metagenome ERZ778515 (study PRJEB29527, sample SAMN07138965) | mouse gut metagenome | material: feces | host: mouse | place: China:Nanjing | collected 2016-01-25 ...
ACTTTATGCTCTTTTTCCTAGAGTCAAACGGAAAGAATTAACGTCGTTTACTATAATTTCCGTCAATGTCATCAGACGAATCGCATATAAATCCCTTGCCTTAAAATCAGGCATAGTCAGAAGAAGTGCCTTTTTTAACATTTCATATCCTTCCTCTAACGGCATCCCTTCTACATATGAGTTATAAGCCGCTTTCACCATCATGTAGTATTGTTTTTCCAAATTACTGGCGGCGCCCAGCTCCGCTATCTGCCTTTCATATACTTTCATTTCTTCTTTTATGTCCATATTATGTTGCATAAGCTTATAGCCCATATCTACCTCAAGAGAATGTTTTATAATTTCATCCTCATTCGCAAAAAACACCAAATTTTCCGTACTGCAGCCCAGCCGCTCCAAAAGTGCTTCCTCCACTTTTAGGCTCGGCTTCTGAATGCCGGTTTCTATCCGTGACAGCGTCGATACGGCGCAGATGCCATAGCATAAGTCCTCCTGTGATAATTTCTGCCTGACACGTTCTTCCTTAATTCTTGCTCCAATTCTGTAAATTTCCATAACTCATCCCCATGCCCGTTGTAAACTGCGTCGCAAAGCTTTTTTCGCAACGCTTATCCTATAGTTTCCTCTTTTGTGTATTGCCGTCCTTTCTTTTTCGCAGACACAAATTTCTTATATATTTACTATAAGGTCTTATACACTCATGTTGCAACAACAAAATGCATCCTATATAATAAAAATTAAAAATACGAATCCGAGGAGGACTTTTTATGGCTTTACTGCATGTTGATTTTTTCTCAGACGTACTTGGCATGTGCATGAACATGGACGTCATTCTTCCCCAGCAGACGTACTCTCAAATTGGCATGGAGGGCAAAAGAAAATCGGGGAAGTATCCCACTCTCTATCTTCTGCATGGCATGAGCGACGACCACACAATCTGGCAGCGCCGCACTTCTATCGAACGGTATGTCAGCGAGCTCGGCATCGCCGTTGTCATGCCTACCACGCATCTGGGCTTTTATACAGATACGGCATATGGAATGCGCTACTTCACTTTTATTTCCGAAGAGCTGCCTGCCATCTGCCGCGACTTCTTTCCCAACATGTCAGACAAGCGCGAAGATACGCTTGCGGCAGGTCTTTCCATGGGCGGCTATGGCGCTTGGAAGCTGGCTTTCGCGGCTTCTGATACCTTTGGCGCAGGCGCATCCCTTTCCGGCGCCCTCAATATAGCCGCACAAACACGGCTGCTAGAGGACCTGAAAACCGAACGCCGCGTTTTCTGGGAAGGTATCTTTGGCGACCCTGCGCATATCGCAGACACGCCAAACGACTTGTTTTACCTTGCAAAAGAATTAAAAGCCTCCGGCAAACCGCTCCCCAAGCTCTATGCATGGTGCGGTACCGAAGACTTTCTGTATGAAGACAATATAAAAGCATGGAATAAAATGCAAAAGCTGGGTTATGACTTATCCTGTCATGAATCGGCGGGCGACCATCAATGGATATACTGGGATGAGCATATCAAAAATATATTGAATTGGTGGCGCCCCTGTAATAACTGACCCTTTTGCCGCTACGCTCTGCGGACTGATTGTCATGTTGCAGAAGCTGCGCCGGTTATTCTGCCGGCGCAGCTTCTGCCGCCTCGATTACATAGTCCCATGCCGTTTCCTCTGACGCTTTTAAGCTAAAAAGATAACTCTCGCCGGTCTGAAGCATCGCCGAAAACTCCTCTTTAAACACGGCAGACACCACCTCGCCATCTTTTGTGCACAGATAATAAACCGTGTATCCGTCCTTCTGCTTCGCCTCCGTCACTTCCATGACGCCTGCCATCTGCCCATCGGCATTCTCTCCTGCACTTCCCGAAATCTGCTCGTCCCTACTTTCTTCTGCAGGTGGAGTGATGGTCTCTGCCGCCTCCAACGAAGCGTTATCGGAGGATGCTGCCCCGCTTGCATCCTCCGGCATCGCATCGGCATTTTCCTCGGGCTGCACGGCATCCGCCTCATACCGTTCTGCAGAACCTTCCGTACCGTCTTCTGTGCTGCACTCCGCTTCATTTGAAAAACCATTTGTATCTGCTGCCGTATCCCCCGCTGCCATACCGCCTGCCGCTTCCGGCACCATATTCTGAAGCGCCATATCTTCTTTGGGTACTGTCTCAGAAGCCTTTCTTCCGCCAAGAATCCAAATACCAGAAAGCAGCCCAAGGAGCAGTATTGCCGCCGCACAGACAGAAAAGTACCGGAAGGGAAATATGATTTTTTTATGTCCTGCTTTTTTATCTGTCAGACCCGCTTCAATCCGGTTCCACAAATCAGGTGTTTCTTCCTGACAGAAGCGCTTATATTCATCTTCCAGATTCTTCATATCCGCACCTCCTTAACTTTTTAACTGCCTCTCTGTAGCGCCATGCCACCGTTCCCAAGGGCTCTTCCAGTGCATCCGCTATCTCCTGAAAAGTCATATCAGCGGCAATTTTCATATGTACCACCTGTCGTTCTGTCTCCTTTAAGCCTGCCAATGCCTCCGCCATGCTCATTTCAGAAACAACCTGCTCTTCCACGCTTTTCTCTTCTGTCTGTTCTCCGCGCATGGCATTTTGCACCAAAGAATACTGCCCTCCTTCTTCCGGCTCCGCCGCAAAATCTACCGGTTCCTCCCGCTTTCTCTTACGAATATAATCTATGGCAAGATTGCGGGCTATCGTCGCCATCCAACCTTTATGCCCGCTGCCGCTTCTGTAAGAAGCTGATTTTTCCCACAGACGAATAAAAAAATCACTGGTAACATCCTCCGCCTCCTCACGGGTCTGCAGAAGCTGCCGTACAATGCCGTAGATATAGGAGACGTACTCTTCGTATACTTCCCTAAGCCCATCCCTGTCACCCCTGTTCATACTGCGGATGCATTTTTCAAATCTGCCTTCTGTCACGCTCTTTCCTTTCCGAATTCTCCGTTTGCAGGCAAATCAGGATTCGGCATCCGTTAATCCCCCAATCAATATAGATACGAATACCGGAATTCTTTTTTATTGCTTTTATAAAAATTTTTACGGTTCCTCAATATACCCCTTCAGCTCCTCCTCAATCATGGCAAGGGATTCTGACAGGGTTCTAAGCTGTTTTGACAGCTCCTCCTTATTGGCACGCTCCTTTTTATAGCAGATGCGATGCTCCAGACTCGACCAAAAATCCATGGAAAGGGTACGGAACTGTATCTCCACCGGATAATATTCCATGGCATCCAGCGTGTGAAGCGGCACGCCAAAAATAATATGATAGCTTCTGTAGCCGCTCGCTTTGGGATTCGTCATATAATCTTTTTCCTTAATCACAATCAAATCACTCTGGCGCTTTAGGGAAGCAAGCAGTTCATGAATTTCTGACTGGAAATAGCAGATAACACGAATACCGCCAATGTCCTTTAAATTATCCTTGGCATTTATCAGGCTGTCCGTCAGCCCCAGACGCTCCAGCTTTCTTTCAATACTTCTTTTTTCTTTGATGCGGTACTGCATATGATGTACCGGCTTGCTTTCCTCCATCGCATGATCATAGATGCTGTGGTTTAAAATTTCAAGCCTTGTCAGCATAAGCTGCGTGGCATCCTCATAAGGCTTTATCAATTCATAATATTGTTCGTTCGTCATAATTCCTTTTCCCGCTTTTATTATTTCTATCACTTTCCGTCAATCTGCCGGATTTTATCCAATCTCTTCCGTTCTCACACACAGCAGCAGAAGCGGCCGCCCAGACAGGTACTGCAAAGCATATTCGCAATACAGAGCCGCATACACATGCTGCCGGCATCCGGCGCCATGCCGCCAAAAGGCGCGCTTCTTTCCCGATACCAGTATGCTCCTGCGTCCATTCTGCTCAAGAAGTTCTGATATTCCCAGTTGTCCGGTTCCATCCTGACCGCCGTCTCTGCGTGCTCTCTTGCCGTCACGTTGTTGCCCAGAGACAAATTCGCTACCGCACTATAATAATACCACTTCGCAGACCTGTCCGCCACCTGCTCCAGTACGTGCAATGCTTCTCTATAATATCCCGCACGAATATAAGCAGCCGCGGAACGAAGATAATCCGTTCCCTCGCCGCCGCTCTCTCTGCCGCCAAAGCCTCCAAAGCCGCCGTAACCGCCAAAGCCCCGGAATCCCCTGCCGTTTGTGTAGCTGCCCGAACGCCTGTAGCCGGCATCCTCTGCATAATCGCCGCTCCGCATTTTCATAATGTCCTGATAAGCACGCTGTACTTCCTTAAACTTTTCCTCCGCCTTATCCTGATTGGGATTGTTGACATTGGCATCCGGATGGTATTTGCGGCTGAGCTTCCTATACGCTTTTTTAATTTCTTCATCAGAGGCTTCTCGCGAAACGCCCAAAATCTGATAGGGGTCATTCATTTGTCTTTACCCGCCCTTTTCTTTCTGATTTCCTCATACTTTACCCATACTCCCGAATACAAAATATTGCGCAGGATATCCGCATGTTCCAAAATCGGCAGTTTTTCAAATTCCCTGCAGCACTCCGCTATCATCATAGTCAATATCTGCCCGCAGGCACCCTCAAAATCCGGCGTTTGATACAGACGCTGCAGCGGATTGTAGCTGCCGCTCTTTTCGTCTTCCTCGATGTCCTCATACGCATCCATAATATAAATGAACTTTCCCAGATAAAAGCCCATTTTCGAGAGCACCGGTTCCCATTCGTCCTCCCTATACACCAGTATTTCCGCCATAATGCTGCCAAAGGTTCCTGCCATTTCATCCAGATTGGAAGCATGTTTTGCCTCCCCTTTGGCAAGCTGCTCCATTGCGTCCGCAATCCTCTCTGCCTTTTCCTGATAAAGGCTCAAAACCTTACTGTTTTTTCCGGCAAGCATTCCAAGCATACATTTTGCTGAAAATTTTCTGTCATCTTTCCAGTCGTCCCTGTATTTAAGGCAGGATAGCAGCACGGACATATCCGCCGCATAAGCTGCCAGCTCATTTTTGCGCACGCCGTGCTTTCCCAAGGGGTGCGCCATGCATCTCTCAGAAACGCAGACTGTCTCCGGCTCATAAAGCCCTGTAAGCAGCATGTACAAAAAAGTCATATCATAGCTCAGGGTAAGGCGGGACAGATTGCCTCCCCGCTCCTTTAAGCTCTTGCAAAGACCACAGTAAAACGACCTGTACACATCATATTCCTTAAATTTCAGCTCCGCCTTGTTCACGGCTATATATCCAAACATAAACGCACCCCGCCCTATGTTCTCTTCCGAAAGACGGTTCCGCATTTTCTGCAGCTTATCTCCACCGTGCCATGCCCCTTCGGAATCCGCAGCTTCTGCCTGCAGCCGGGACATTTAAAAATCCGGTATTCCCTGCGTTCGGCTGCGCCGCGCTTTATTCTCGCCGGAAACCCTTTGATTTTTCCCAAAAATCTCTCATAAGCGCACAACTCCCGATACCGCTTTGTCGTATTCTTGGAAAAAATCCGATAGTAACCACAGACAATGCCCAATACTGCCAAAAACTGCAAAATCCACAGCCTAAAAAATATGGAGGCAATCCACAAGGGCAGCGCCGCAAACACGACATGCCTTGACAGCTTATCCACACCGTATCTGCCATACATAAATCGAATCAGTTTTTCTCTCATAACCATTCTCCATACTTCCATTTTTTCATTCCCTATGATAAACAGTAATTGTGAACGTCATATGAGCAATTTCTTAAATTGGAGATAAGGTTTTATAAAGTAACTATAAAAGGCGCCGGCGCTTGCACCGCACCGCCGGCAAGCCACGACGCCTTTATCAGAATCAATTTCTTTTAAACCAGAATATCATACGCAGCTTCAAAAGCTTTTCCTGCCGCAAGCACATTACCCCATTCCCGCTCACTTAAACTTCCGGTAAAATCCTCCCTGTCACATCTGCCGTACCATGGTTCAATACAGATAAAAGGTGCATTTTTGCCGGGCGGTGTCCAGACGCCAAATAAAGGTGCGTCAAAAACAACGGTAAGATACGGCTTTTTGTCCTCGGAAAGAAGCTGCACCTTTCCTGTCTGGCTGTTTTCAATTACAAGCGCATCCTGCGCAAACAACTCTTCCGTAACCGGCAAGGTTCCATCCTTTTCCAGCATAAGCGTATGGAGCTCTTTTACGGCAAGACCACCCTTAAGCCCCCGCACCCAAAGCTTTTCCACTCCGTCAAATGCAAGATAACAGGTTATCCTGTCCTTTTCCCTTACCGGAACGGCAAAAGCCGGATGTCCTCCTATGGAAAAATACATTTCCTCCTTTGAAGGATTGAAAACGCGCCACATCACTTTGACGCTCCTGCCCGAAAGCCTGTAACCAATTTCCAGAGAAAAAGCAAAGGGATAACTTTCCCATGTGTTTTCCTTGTCCGTCAGGCAGAACCAGATTTCCTCTCCGCTCTGCTCTGTCAGCATAAACTCCATGTCCCGCGCAAAGCCGTGCTGCGACATCCGAAGCAGCCTGCCGTTATGACGGCACTGACCGTCCCGATAACTTCCCACCAGAGGAAAAAGCACCGGCGATACTCTGCCCCAGTATGCCGCATCCCCGCACCACATATACTCCCTGCCGCTTTTGCAGTCTGACAAGGAGCGCAGCTCCGCACCATGGGAATCAACTTTTATTTTGATTTCACCATTATCCAATACATATTCTGCCATTCAAATCCTCCCTATTGAAGCGCCGCTAATTCCTCGCCTCTGACGCCTCAGAATTTCTTCTCCATACTATACCGTGGATAAAATCAGCTCCATACTGCCTGCAAATACGATATCTCCATAACCCGCCGGCAGAATAAAGTGCGCTCCCTTTTTCACCGGCGTACCGTCTACGCTTCCTTCCCCCTCCAGCACGCTTGCCAGAAGGAAGGGGTACTTCTGCTCCACTGTCAGTCCGTCTTCCACCTGCAGCTTCCATACCTTATAAAAATCACAGTCTATCAGCAGATTCATCACGTCGTCAGACAATCCGTCCGTATGGCTGACTGCCTCGTCTCCCGCCTTGTCCGGCACATTGATGACATCGATGCTCTGTTTTACATGAAGCGGACGCTCTTTCCCGTCCACAAGTCTGCCATAATCATATACACGGTAGGTAATGTCGCTGCTCTGCTGCGTTTCCAAAATAGTAAACCCGCCTTTGATGGCATGTACCGTACCCGGGGTAATCTGGATAAAATCTCCCTTCTTGATAGGAATCTGCCGAATCAGCTCCTCATACCTGCCCTCATGAATCATATCGGCAAGCTCCTGCCGCGTCTTTGCGTGATGTCCGATAACCAGCTTTGCCTCCGCAGGACAGTCCATCACATACCAGCATTCCGTTTTTCCATAAGGACAGCTCTCATGCTCCTTTACATAAGCATCATCCGGATGCACCTGAATGCTCAAATCCTGCTTTGCGTCAATAATCTTTACCAGCAGGGGGAATTCCTCCGCCCCAATACCGCCGAAAAGCTCTCTGTGCTCTTTGTACAGCACGGACAAAGTCTTGCCCTGATAAGCGCCATTTGCAATCTCACAATCTCCGTTTGGATGCGCGCTGATGCCCCAGCACTCGCCGGTGGAATCCCCCGCCGCATAACCAAACTCGTCCCGCAGCTTGCTGCCGCCCCACACCACATCTTTAAGCTGGGGCTTTAAAAAAAGAATCTCTCTGTTTTCCGCCATAATCTCCCACACCTTTCCCTTCGGATTCAGCTATTGTGCACCATGCTTGCATGCGCTTTCGCGCATACAAAACCGAAAACCGGCACAATACATTTCTATGCCACCATTATATCTTGTTTTGTATACAAAATCCAGCTAAATTTCCATAATAAACAGAAGAAAACCATATCCTCCGTGCCATATTCTTTGTATAAATTGATAGAATTATCTTGAATTTACTTTGATGCCCGATACTGCAGACGCAGTATCGGGCAAAGATTTTGATAGATTTACAGACAATATTCCTTTACCATTTCCTGATCATTGGCATTCTGCATCTCCAAATCATAGCCGACATTCCACTCGTCACTGGCAAAAACAGAATACGGTTTTCTTCCTACCGCTATTATAAACAAAAAACCGTATTTCTGCAATCATTTTTTCGTTATGCTTCCGCAATGTGAATCAGTCTGCCTTTAAAATCCCCCCAGATATTTTCCACCAGAATGCCCGCCTGCATCAGGGTGCTTCCATAGTAAGTTCTCTCCTCTCCTTCAATACGGTAAAGCCTGCCTGCGTCAAGCCCCTTTAATAAAATCCGCCTTGAATGGGAGTTTGGTCTGCCAAACACCTGTATAAAGGTAACGAGCGCTTCCGATTTATCCTTCGCAGCCACCATATAGCAGTCGTACATATGATTTTGCTGGTAGGAGGCAAGGCGGTAATAGTCGCCTGTCCGCACCAAATCGTTGTACTTGTGGTACATTGCCACCTGCGCAGGTATCATTTCCCTGTCCTCTGCGGGTATCCGCGTCACATCCAGCTCATAGCCGAAAGTACCGGCAAGCGCCACGTAGCCGCGTGTCTCAAAGGGCGTGGAGCGTCCCACCGCATGATTGGGGCAGTCGCTTACATGGGCGCCCATGGCGGACAGCGGGTAAATCAAAGCCGTTCCCTCCTGAATGGCGAGCCGCTCCACAGCGTCCGTATCGTCAGAACACCAAATCTGCGGACTGTAGTAGAGCATTCCGGCGTCAAATCTTGCGCCGCCGCCGGAGCAGTTTTCCAAAAGCAGCTTGGGGAATTCCGTAACAAGCCTCTCCTGCAGCCGGTAAACGCCCAGCACATAGCGGTGAAAGAGCTCGCCCTGACGCTCTGCCGGAAGCGCCGCGCTGCCGATATCGCAAAGCGGCCTGTTCATATCCCATTTTACATATTCAATATTGGCGCTGTGCAGCACCGCCGCCATCTTGTCAAAAATATAATCCTGAATTTCCGTCCTCGACATATCCAGCACATACTGGTTTCTTGCAAGCCCTGCCTTCCTGCCGGGTACCTGAATTGCCCAATCAGGATGCGCGCGGTACAAATCAGAATCCGGACTTATCATCTCCGGCTCAAACCAGATTCCGAATTTCATCCCCAGCTTATTGACTTCCTCCACCAGATATTTGAGACCACCCTTTAATTTTTCTTCATTGACGTCCCAATCGCCCAAAGCGCGGTTGTCGTCAAAGCGGTTGCCAAACCAGCCGTCGTCCATCACTAACATCTCAATGCCGAGGGCAGAAGCCTCCCTCGCGATGGACAGAAGCTTTTCCTCGTTAAAATCAAAATAGGTTGCCTCCCAGTTGTTAATCAGAATGGGCCGCTTTTTATCCCTGTATTCCCCGCGTATCAAATGACTCCTGTACAAATCATGGAAATTGCGGCTCATACCGCCAAGTCCCTCTGCAGAATAAACCAATACGGCCTCCGGCGCCTGAAACGACTCGCCGGAATTTAACTGCCACGCAAAGCCCTCAGGATTGATGCCTGTCATCAGGCGGACATTGTCAAACTGTCCCCTGTCCACAAGGGTCATACAGTTGCCGGAATAAATCAGATTGATACCATAGACCTCGCCTGCATCCTGTGTGGCGCTTTTTTCCAAAAGTGCCATAAAAGGCTGCTGCTGATGCCCGCTTTCCCCGCGCAGGGAAGCAGTGCTCTGCACGCCGTAGCTTACCGGCGTCCTGTCGATATGGCGCTCCCTTGCCCACGAGCCATGCAGTATTATCTTGTCGTATCCGCGGTTGTCCATATCAATGGAAGCAGACATTATCCGCTCTATCGTCACAGGCTCCCTGCCTTCATTTATCAGCCTGACGCTGCGCGCCACCGCGTCGATACCCGCAAAGACACTGTAGGAAAGGACTGCCTTTACACCCAATGCCTTATCTGCAAGCACAAGCTCCAGCGTTTCCGTATCTGTCTCGCTGCCCCATGTGGCAGGCAGTCCCGCAAGAGGCTCCTTCCCCTTATAAATCCGATAATCTAAAAGCGTCAGCGATAATGCCCTGTGCCCGCCGTTATCCCGCACCACTATCGCACTTTCTCTGAAGTCTCCCACGCCTCCTGTAGGATATTCCTGCGGAAAACAGTCCAAAAAAGAAAGCCTGTCCCGACTGTTTGTCTGCGGTGTAAAGGGCGCTTCTCCCGTCTTTAACAAATAATTGACATCATCCTCCAAAAGCCTTGGTCCATAATATGCATGACCAACAAATTTCTCCTCATCCACAATACCGATCACATAGGACGTTCTCTCCGTGTCCAGCTTAAAACTGCCGTTTTTTTCGCAATAAGTAATCGCCATAATTTCCTGCCTTTCCCGCCGCTGCGCTCAACCATTCTTTCATTATCATGTGCCTATATTGTAACGGGTTATCCGCCGCCGCGCTATACCTTTTCCTTACGGCTTTTACAATATATGGTTGTTATTTTTAACATTTCATGCTACCCTGTAAAAAAGGGAGAAAATACTATGCGAATCGAACAAATACCCAACCTGCCGCTCCGCGTCGATATGGCTTACATGAATGGAAACTGGAAATATTACACCATGGACACCCACTCGCACGGTCTATGGGAATGCAACTATATTGAAGAGGGAAGCTGTGTCTACGAAATTGATGGTAAAGAGTACCAGCTTACACAAAAAAACCTGATTTTACTGGATTCCTCCGTTCCCCACAAAATGCGCTTCAATCACGAGCGCCCTTGTACCGTACTCGGTTTTTCCCTGTCCGCCGACCCCCAAAAAGGGCCTGCCGCTTTTCCGGGGCTGCTCGATATGCTCAATCATTCCCTTGCTCTCTGCCGCATGTTTGTGTCCCTCAACCATACCCTTGTATTTCCCGATGCCCGCAGCCTGCGCGGGGACATGCTGCGCCTTTATCACGAGTTTGAAGGAAGAAAGGATGCCCTTTATATGACAAGCCTCTGCTATCATCTGCTCTGCGAACTGACAAGGCTCCCCCTGACTCCTAAGTCTTCCACGCAGTATTATGTAGAAAAGGCAAAAAACTATATCCGCGAGTCCTTTTACCTTATCAAGAATAACGAACAGGTGGCATCCCACATCGGGCTTAACGCCACTTATCTCGAACGAATTTATAAAAAAGCGACAGGGACAACGCTCTGGGAGACCGTCACCGCCTGCCGCCTTTCGGCTGCCGAAGAGCTGCTTGCGCAGCCCCATATTCCCATCCATGAAATTGACAACATGATCGGCTTTTCCAACAGGCAGGCGTTTTACCTGCAGTTCAAAAAGCGCTATGGCATGTCGCCGTCAGAGTTCCGTAAACAGGCTGTCCTGTCTCATTCTCCGGCATAAGATGCACGCCGTACTGCCGGTAGGCGTGCTCTTTCCCTTGTTGTCACATAACCTCCAGTATATGAAGAAAAAGCCGGCAGCACTTCCTGTCACACCTCTCCAGCCTCTCCAGATATTCCCATATTTTTTCTTGTATTTCCATTCGGTTTACCATTTTATTTTTTAATACCATATGTAAAAGAATGTCCGCCGTTGCTGCCGCCTCATCTGCCTGCTCCATAAGCAGCCGATATTCTTCATCCGGCAAAATCCCTCCCTCATGCAGATAACGGAACCGAAAGCGCATACATTCTTTATGCTCCTTGAAAGAATACGCCGCCCTGACGTCTTCTAAAAATTTTTTTCTGTCCTGCTCATGGTTTAATATTTCCTCATAGATGGGCATTCCAAAAATTCCTTTTTCCTTTTGTGCAAGATACTGATAGTCTTCTGAACAGTCACGTCCGCTCAAGTAATCCTGTACCTGCCTGTAAATATGCGCCAAATCCAGTTCATATCCACCCTCATCCGGCGCAAGCTCGAACCCTTTTATTTCAGCATTGTTTTCACATGCATGACACCATGCCGTTTCAATCACGTCAATAGGCGCCTCTGTTAATACAGGCTTCCCATTATACAGAGACATCATTTTTACCCTTTTACCATTCTCCTCATATCCGTAAATAAGGCTTTCATGATTATAAAAATATTGCCGGTAAGCCGCCGCGCCTTCTATAAAATATTCATTTAGCCAGATTTCCAAATATCTGTTATGGCGAATGCTCTCCGTCACATACTCCCACAATCCGCGCTGCTTTATCATTTCTCCTTTATCGTAGGAAAACCGAATAAGCGGATGTACTGTACAGTTTTTCCAGTCCCTTCTTAAAAAGCCTGTATAGTTTACGATTTCTCCGGCATCCCTCTCATACCTGATAAGCTGAAAATTATTGCAAATCCATTTAAAATACTGGTTTTCACACAAATGGATACAAAATCCCTGCTTTTCCTTTGTCAGCGGTGCTTCTGCTATTGCCTCATGTAAAAGCTCCCATTTCTGACCCTCCCATGAGACGTACAGCGCTATCCTGCAGTCTTCGGTTTTTATCCTGTACCACTTTGGAATCTCTTTGTTTTCCCTGTTACTCTTGTAAAATACCGTACTCTCACCCACATCTACCCGCAAATCGCCGCAGCAGTGTACCATCAGCTTATAATCCGCAGGCCGCATGTCATCCTGCAAAAAATCCGTATGCCCGTTTATAAAAAAGGTCACTCTGTCCCATTTGTTTGTATACTGCATATATGTCAGCCGAAATACTATCTCGCCGCTTTTTTGCATACCGCGGTACCATACGGCAGTACTTTCAATGCCCAAACCCTCTCGATACATGCGGATGGTTTCCGCTTCTGTCCGAATATCCGCGCAATGCTTTGCAAAATGCCATTCACCGGCTTGAAAACCCGCTATCTGCATACTGCATACTTCATCTGCATTGGTATGATGATTGTTTACAATGGCATCAAGAAACGCATACTGAGGCAATGCCCTGATAAACGGCGCTTCATTAATCGGCAATTCCTTTTTCATTTGTATCCCCCTTATCCACATCGGCATATCTATCCGCCTGCACATGCCACAGCGCCGCATACTTCCCGTTTTTCCCTAAGAGCTCCTCATGGCTTCCTGCCTCTTCTATCCGACCGTCCTCAAGGTAATATATCCTGTCCGCCTCCCGCACAAGGGACAGCCTGTGCGATATCAGTATCAGCGTTTTTCCCTCCGCGCTCTCAAGCATCGCCTGATACATCCTGCTCTCGCTTACCGGGTCCAATGCGCTGGAGGGCTCGTCCAGTATGATGATTCCCTTTTCCTCTGCATAGACCCTTGACAGCGCCAGCTTCTGCGTCTGCCCGCCTGACAGCTCTATCCCCTCTTCGCTGAACTCTTTCGTCATTTCACTCCTAAGACCTGCTTCCCCCTCCGGCAGCCTCTCCCTGATACCCGCCTTCCTAAGCGCTTCCTCCACCGCTTCACGCCTGTCCTCCGTGTACACGTCCATCAGTACATTTTCCGCGGCGGTAAGTGCATACAGGTTGCTCTCCTGAAATGCCGTGGCAAAACGCCCCCTGTAGGCCTTCAGGCTGTAGGTTTCCGCCGGCTTTCCGTCCATGAGCACTTCCCCCTCCTCGGGCAGGCAGAGCCGCAGCAGTATTTTTACAAGCGTCGATTTCCCCGCCCCGTTATAGCCGACTATGGCAATTTTCTCTCCGGCTCCAATCTCCATGCTGATATTTTTTAGGACCATTCTGCCCTTGTCATAGCCAAAGCTCACATTCCGAAGGGCAAGCGCGCCTGCACCGCCCTTTGGCACAAGCCCTCCCTCATTTTCCTGTATTGCCGGCTCATAATCCATAAACTCCTGATAGTCCTTCATATAAAGCATGTTCTGCTTTAATTTGGGATAAATCATTGCCAGATTTGACAACGCCACCCGCATTTTTATCATGGCTGCAACAAGCACCGCAATATCTCCCGCCGTATATTTTCCTCCCGTCAAAGCCGCCAACCCGATTAAAATATACGGCAGATGCGCGCCAAACACCATTTTATTCAAAACAGAACCGATATCGCAGCCTACCGCTTTTATTGCATACCTTTTCAGGCTGCAGCAAAAGTCCTCATAATTTTTATCATAATTATGTAACAATACATGGGAAAGATTCGTAATCCTGTTATCCTCTGCAAAGCTCTTCACATAGTTTACTCTTACAAAATAGTCTTCTTTTCTTTGAAAGAGGCTTGTCGCTACATATCTTTCATATTCCAGTTTATTTTTTTTCGTCGTCAAAAACAAATCCACCAAAAAACAGATGACAATACAAATCCCTATAAACGGCTCCTTGACCGCAAAAAAGCCGCCTGCCAGAAGAAGCACCGCCACGCCCGCTCCATAGTCAAACAGGGAATCAAAGGTATTCAATATTTGCGTGTCCGTACTGCCCGTTATTCTGACGTATTTGTCCAGACTATCGGAATTTGTAAAGACCGTCATATCATATTCGATACACTTCCTGCAAATATCATTTTGAATTTTCTCTTTCACCTCTATATCTGATTTCTGCTTATATATTTTGCCATACCATTCCGTATAAATGCTATGTATTATAACAAAAACAACTTGTACGCCTGTAAAAAAAAGCAGAAGCCTGAAATTCCTTTGTCCAAATATTGCATTCAAAATACACTGGAATAACAGCACTCCAATGAAAACCTCATTTATCACGCCCAGAGCTGCATTTATAAATGCCAAAAATAAACGAAGCGGATTTATTTTCCATACTGTCCGAAACACAAATGCTATCATCTTCCCAATCTTCATGCCTGTTCCCATCTCACACCCCAGATTCTTTTGCTTTACACTGCATATTTATCCGCCTGCACATGCCACAGCGCCGCATACTTCCCGTTTTTCCCTAAGAGCTCCTCATGGCTTCCTGCCTCTTCTATCCGACCGTCCTCAAGGTAATATATCCTGTCCGCCTCCCGCACAAGGGACAGCCTGTGCGATATCAGTATCAGCGTTTTTCCCTCCGCGCTCTCAAGCATCGCCTGATACATCCTGCTCTCGCTTACCGGGTCCAATGCGCTGGAGGGCTCGTCCAGTATGATGATTCCCTTTTCCTCTGCATAGACCCTTGACAGCGCCAGCTTCTGCGTCTGCCCGCCTGACAGCTCTATCCCCTCTTCGCTGAACTCTTTCGTCATTTCACTCCTAAGACCTGCTTCCCCCTCCGGCAGCCTCTCCCTGATACCCGCCTTCCTAAGCGCTTCCTCCACCGCTTCACGCCTGTCCTCCGTGTACACGTCCATCAGTACATTTTCCGCGGCGGTAAGTGCATACAGGTTGCTCTCCTGAAATGCCGTGGCAAAACGCCCCCTGTAGGCCTTCAGGCTGTAGGTTTCCGCCGGCTTTCCGTCCATGAGCACTTCCCCCTCCTCGGGCAGGCAGAGCCGCAGCAGTATTTTTACAAGCGTCGATTTCCCCGCCCCGTTATAGCCGACTATGGCAATTTTCTCTCCGGCTCCAATCTCCATGCTGATATTTTTTAGGACCATTCTGCCCTTGTCATAGCCAAAGCTCACATTCCGAAGGGCAAGCGCGCCTGCACCGCCCTTTGGCACAAGCCCTCCCTCATTTTCCTGTATTGCCGGCTCATAATCCATAAACTCCTGATAGTCCTTCATATAAAGCATGTTCTGCTTTAATTTGGGATAAATCATTGCCAAATCCGACAGAATCGTGCTCATTTGCAGCATCAGCGCCTGCGCAACCACAATCTCACTGACAGACAGTAAAATATTGCCCTCTACCAGATAATTCCAAGCCATATATATGGCTACAAACGCAGTTGTAACAAAAAACAAAAGCAGCTTTTTTATAATCGAAAAAAGCAATACTTTTTTTGAAGCTCCTGAAACGATTACCTTCTTCAGTTGACGGAACATCCGGTTTTTGTCTTTTTCCAATGCATGAAATACATTAGTCGTCCGTAAATCTGCCGCGTACCTTTCCATCAAAAATATCCGCCCAAAATATTCGGATTTTCTTGATGTACGCACAGTTTCCGTATGATACTGATATTCATATTGAATGTATTTCAGATTGATAAAATAAACTGTCAGGGCGCACAGCAGCGCAGCAAAGACCAAGGTCAGGCTGATGCTTTGAATCACCGTAATATAAAAAAGGGAAAGCAGCAAAACCGAAACCGCCCACCATATCATGTCCAGCCCTTCCACCAGCTTACCCGCTCCAATATTGAGAAGCATGGAATATTTTTCATAATATTCTGCTCTGGTCATATCCGCATAGTCATATTTTCCTGCCTTTATAAAAAGCTGCTTATTATAGGCATGCTTTATTTTCATATTAGAAAGCTGCTCAAGATATCCGTGATAGAATTTACTGTATGCCGCATTACACAGAACCATCAAAAATAAAATACCGGCTATTGTCAGATATCTGTAAGTAGGAAATTTGTGCTCCACCGCATAATAAATAAAGGGCAGAAACAAAGCGTTATAAATGATGATATCCACCGTATCGCTTAAGTTAAAAATAGCGGTAAACAGATTGCGTGTTTTATCCAGCCTGTTTATCTCTCTGATTATATTTATATTGGCATGCAGTACCTTCATCAATAAATATCCTCCGTTTTAAATTTAACTCTGATTCCAAACCTTTTAGGGGCGGTAAGAAACCGCCCCTGTTTCATAATCAAAACGCTCCAACGCAATTGATTTTAATACATACCCCGTGTCCATGATATCATAAAGAAACACAAAACACCATCCCAGCCCGTACTCGCCGTAACCCGCTGCTATCTGCGCCTCATAGCGCAAAGTAATAAAACCGTCCTCTTCCATATACCTGACCGCCTGACTTTGCAGCGTATCTACCCCCCACGCCGTCCGCCCATACTCTGTAATCTTTCCCTCACTGTCGTAAATCCCCAGTTCCTCCGCTAATTCCCGAAAGGAAGTATGCATTTCTTCCGTGCTGTCAATGCCATACTGCGGCATTTTAATATGTATCCGGTAATCATCCTCATAGGTTACGGTAAATGGAATTTCCTGCAGGGATTCCCACCCCCGCCATGTCACATCCCCAAGCTCCCTGTATCCGCCCTCCCCATCGGAAAGGTAAATGTCCTGCCGGATTTGCGCGCGGTATGCCTCCCCCCGCAGAAGCACATCCGGAACACCGTCCCCGTTGACATCTGCCAGACAGACCTCGGGAGGCTCCGTTCCCTGTGGGCTGTAGCCTGCAAAAGAAAAATCGTATGCTTCCCCCTGTATATATATTTTTGCCGGTTCATATCCGTCGCCAGCGCACAACAAAATCTGTATGCCTTCCCCTGAGTATGAAAAACAGACAGGCTCCTCGCTTCCGGCTTCCACTCCGCAAAATGCCATCTCTTCCATGAGAAGCTCGCCTGAGAGTGGTATCTGCCGCCTTTCCTCATAAGAAACGGCTCCTTTCCCTGACCCGCAGCCGGACAGCAGGGCAGATAACATGCTCATAATAACGATTAACGCGCTACTGCGCCGCAATGTGCACATATAATACCACCTCCCCAATCGTGAACGTGAGATGTTGTAACAATCAACGCTCCATAATTCATTAATGAGTTATAATACGTTACATTTTCTGAACGTGTATAATAATATTTCAGAATTTCTTTCCATGATTTTGTCTTTGCTAAATCATCCGCTTCTTTTTGTGGCAAAATCCCACCATATTGCACACAATACGTTGGTTTACTTGATTTTTGTGTTCTATAAAAGATTGGAAAAAAGCACCATAATAATCTAACAAAAAATAATTGTATGTCGCTTCTACAGCCGCATCTGCTGCCGCCCTTTTGCAATATGTTTTAAAATCAACCGTATCTACTTTTCCATTTATCAACACACGAATCGTACTTGGATTTCTGACATAATCAATATAAACCGGCGCATCTGAAGTCGGCTGTATTTCGTTCCCCTCTAATTCTCCATACAAAAATCCATTTCGAATATTTATATACCTTATTACATCCACCATATTCTTGTCATACAAAAGAATTGTACTGTAACAGGGTATTTCAATATTGATAATTTTTCTTTATCATTTCGTAATACCGGAATATCAATTTCTCAAAATCTGCCTCCGTCTGCGCATTTACTGCTATCGGAAATTGTATTTCTAAAACTACAAATATGACTGCCATGAAACAACTTATTATTTTTCTCATCTTATATCCTCCTTTGCGTTCTCATATTTGTTTCATATTTTTATGTCACATAACGAGCCACCGGAAACACCTTCAATACTGTTTTTTCTTTTATATTCAATTATCTCATTTCAATTAGTGCAACTCCATAGCATTTCCTGCAAACCTAACCAGAATTTTCCCACAAAAAATCCCTCTGAAGATATTGTCTTCAGAGGGATTTCTTACTATCGTTTCTACTCGCTCATCACAAACTGGCTGTTATACAGCTCTGCATAAAATCCGTTCTGCATAAGCAGCTCCCTGTGATTTCCCTGCTCGATAATATGCCCGTCCTTCATCACCAGAATGGTGTCCGCATCCACTATCGTGGATAAGCGGTGTGCAATCACAAAGCTGGTGCGCCCTTCCATCATTTTGGCAAATGCCTTTTGAATGCGGATTTCGGTCCGCGTGTCGATGGAGGAGGTTGCCTCGTCCAATATCAGCATGGGCGGCAGGCAGAGCATAACGCGGGTGATACATAAAAGCTGCTTCTGTCCCTGCGAAAGCTCGCCGCCATCCTCGGAAAGCACTGTGTCGTACCCTTGGGGAAGACGCTTGATAAAGCTGTGGGAGTGCGCTGCCTTCGCCGCGGCAATTACCTCCTCATCCGCAGCATCCGGTTTCCCCATTACAATATTTTCCCGCACGGTGCCTGCCTTCAGCCATGTCTCCTGCAGCACCATTCCATAATTTTCCCTAAGGCTCTTTCTCGTTATCTCCCGAATATCGGTGCCATCCACCGAAATGCTGCCTGCATCCACGTCATAAAAACGCATAAGCAGATTGATGATGGTCGTCTTGCCGCAGCCGGTAGGACCCACAATGGCAACTCTCTTTCCGCTTTCCACGCGCAGATTCAAATCCTCTATCAGTTTTCTTTCCGGTACATAGGAAAATGCCGCATGGGAAAGCTCCACCCTGCCCGCTGCATCCTGCAGTACGCGCGCACCCTCCGGCTCCTCCACCTGCGGCGTCTCCTCTATCAGCGCAAAAATACGCGCCGCGCACGCAAGCGCGTTCTGAAACTCCGTAAATACGCCGGAAATCTCATTAAAGGGCTTGGTGTACTGGTTGGCATAGCTCAAAAAGCAGGTAAGCGTTCCCACGGAGATACCGCCGACTCCCGTGACAAGCCCTCTGATGGCAGAAAGTGCTCCCGTTACACAGACACCGGTGTATACAAGGCTGTTGACAAACCTTGTGGACGGATTCGTCAAGGAGGAAAAGAAAGTCGCATTCAAGGAATATTTTGCCAGCTTTTCATTGATTTCATCAAAGCGGGACAGCGCCTTGTCTTCATAGGAAAAAGCCTGCACCACCTTCTGATTTCCTATCATTTCATCTATCAGCGCCGTCTGCTCGCCCCTCGTCTCCGACTGCAGCTTAAACATTTTATAGGTTCTTCTGGCAATAAACGCCGCCACAAAAAGACTGACCGGCGTAATGCAGACCACCACCAGCGTGATGCCCACATTCTCCCGAAACATAAAGAAAAGTGTGCCCAAAATCGTGATAACCCCCGTAAAAAGCTGGGTAAATCCCATAATCAGGCCATCCGAAAACTGGTCTGCATCGGCAATCACACGGCTTACAATTTCTCCGTAAGGATGGGCATCCAGATATTTTAACGGCAGTATCTGAATCCGTTCAAACGCATCCCGCCTGATGTCCCGCACCACATGATAGGCAATTTTATTGTTGCACACACTCATCACCCACTGAGACAACGCCGTGCACCCAATCACAATGCCCATCTTTTTTAAAATCTTCCAAATGATTGTAAAATCCACTTTCCCCGGCTCTATAATACAGTCGATGGCATCGCCCGTCAGTATCGGTATATATAAAGTCAATGTCACCGTTGCTGCCGCGCACACAATGGAAAAAATCAGGAAAAACCAATATTTTCCGATGTAATGAAACACTTTTTTCAAGGTTGCAAGCTGCCCCTTTTGTTTTACAGACTCCGCTTTATCGGTTTTTCTGCCCATTATGCCGTCACCTCCCCTTTCTTATCGGGATACTGGGAATAGTAAATTTCCTGATAAACCTCACAGCCTCGAAGCAGCTCCTCATGGGTTCCTATGCCTGCCACCTCGCCGTCGTCCAACACAATAATAGTATCCGCAGACAAAATGGAGGAAGCGCGCTGCGACACGATAAAGACCACAGGCGCCTTTTTCATGCCGTGAATCGCCCTTCGCAGCTTCAAATCCGTCGCATAATCAAGCGCCGACGCGCTGTCGTCCAGTATTAATATTTCAGGTTGTTTTACCAGCGCACGCGCAATGGTAAGCCGCTGTTTCTGCCCGCCGGAAAGATTTTTGCCGCCCTGACTTATCTGGGTTTCCAGTCCGTCCGGCTTATCGTCCACAAATTCCGCGGACTGTGAGATTTCCAGCGCCTCCCGCAGCAGGGCGTCTTCCGCTTCCTTTCCCGCAAAAGCGTTTCCCGCTCCCTCTGCCGTATCTGTCCGACGTTCCGAAAATTCCCTTCCCATCAGCAGGTTTTCCCTGATGGTGCCCTTAAAGAGTACCGCCTTCTGCGGCACCACGCCTATTTTTTCCCGAAGCGCCCGCAGAGAATATTCTGCAACCGGAACACCGTCCACCTTTACGCAGCCCGCCGTCGCCTCATAAAAACGGGGAATCAGATTCACCAACGACGTTTTTCCGGAACCTGTACCGCCGATAATCCCGATTGTCTCCCCCTTCATCGCCTTAAAATGAATATCCGTCAGGCTCTCCGCCCCCGCGCCGGGATACGTCAGAGAAACATGCGCAAATTCCACCACAGGTATCTGCTCTCCCTTACAGGCTTCTCCCGCACTCTCTGGCTGTTCTCTCCTGCAGGCTTCTCCTGCACTCTCTGACTGCTCTCTCCTGCAAACTTCTTCCAGACTGCCCGCTGTGCCTTCTGTCAAACCAGCCTCTATCTCCAGCACATTGCCAATCCGGTTGCCGCAGGCAATCGCTTTGTTGACCGTAATAATCAAATTTGCCAGCTTCACCAGCTCTACCAGTATCTGCGACATATAATTGACCAGCGCCATAACCGCGCCCTGCGTCAGAATACCGCTGTCCACCTTTACTGCGCCAATCCACAGCAGCGCTATCGTGGCGCCATTTACGATAACATATGTGACAGGATTCATGATAGCAGAAATTCTGCCCACAAACATCTGCATAGCCGTCAGCTTTTCGTTGCCGTCCGCAAACTCCTTTTTTTCTTCCTCCTCCTTGTGGAAAGCGCGCAGCACACGCACCCCTGTCAGGTTCCCCCTCGTAATGCCAAGTATTCCGTCAAGCCCCGCCTGTACCTTTTTATACAGCGGAATTGTTATCAGCATAATGCCAAACACCACCACGGAAAGCAGCGGAATCACTACCACAAACACTAGCGCAGCGCCTACATCTATGGTAAACGCCATTACCATCGCGCCAAACACAATAAAGGGAGAGCGAAGAAACAGACGCAGCACCATATTGACACCGTTTTGCACTTGATTAATATCGCTCGTCATGCGGGTTATCATGGAAGCCGTTCCCATTTTATCCATTTGGGAAAAAGACAGCTTCTGCATATGGGCAAAAAGCGTATGTCTGAGCTTTGTGGCAAACCCTACAGCCGCCTTAGCGGAAAAATACTGCGCCGTGATGGAACATACCAGTCCGATAACGCCGAGCAGTATCATCACAAAACACATACGCCCCACATAGCGCCTATCCTCATTGGCAATACCCACGTCTACAATTAACTTTACCACTATGGGAATCAGAAGTTCGAAGGATGCCTCCAACATTTTAAAAAGAGGCGCCAGCACAGTCTCTTTTTTATAATCCCTCAAGTAAACAAGCAGCTTTTTCATATCGTTTCCATACCTCGCGTCCGTTTCCATTTTAAAATAACCGTATACCTGTCCCCATTTTTTCTTGTTTTTTTCTTACGGCAATGATATAATCCGCTTATGGGGATATAGCTCAGTTGGGAGAGCGGTGCGTTCGCAACGCACAGGTCACGGGTTCGAGTCCCGCTATCTCCATTTTTACGATCCTGCATGGCTCTCGCCGTGCAGTTTTTTTATACCAGATAATAGACGTAATCTTTTTTTCTCTGGGCAGGCTCTTTCGCTGGTTCTGCGGCATATCCTAACGCACAATG
>ERZ778515.982-NODE-982-length-22289-cov-6.905460_pt1 | contig 22289 bp, 20 predicted proteins | sample MGYA00510343_ERZ778515 | MGnify/ENA primary metagenome ERZ778515 (study PRJEB29527, sample SAMN07138965) | mouse gut metagenome | material: feces | host: mouse | place: China:Nanjing | collected 2016-01-25 ...
GGGTGGGACGGCTGGGAAGCGAAGCCGTAGCCGCCATCGGTTCTGTCGGAATTCTAACATGGATGTCTGGTTCCATCTCTTTATTAAATAAGGTAGGTGCCGAAGTAAGCGTCGGACAGTCTATCGGTGCGCAGAACCAGGAAGACGCCCGAAACTTCGCATCCCACAATATCACAATTGCTTTGATTATTTCCTTGTGCTGGGGCGGATTACTTTTCATTTTCGCAGACCCTATCATACGTATCTATGAACTTGAGGATCATATTACCGCCGATGCAGTACAATACCTTCGAATTGTTTCAACTGGATTACCGTTCATATTCCTCTCCACTTCTTTCACCGGAATCTACAATGCGGCAGGACGCAGCAAAGTTCCTTTTTTCATAAGCGGTGCGGGATTAGTGCTGAATATAATCCTCGACCCCTTGTTCATTTTCGGATTCGGGCTGGGGACAAACGGTGCAGCTTATGCGACCTGGATTTCGGAAGCGAGCGTCTTTCTTATTTTCGTCTATCAGTTACGCCACAGGGATGCTTTATTGGGTGGTTTTCCATTCTTCACCCGCCTGAAGAAAAAATACACGTACAAAATTTTAAAGCTGGGATTACCCGTAGCTACTTTAAACACCTTGTTTGCTTTCGTGAATATGTTCCTTTGCCGCACTGCTTCTGAACAAGGCGGACATATCGGACTTATGACTTTCACTACCGGCGGACAAATAGAAGCTATCACTTGGAACACTTCGCAAGGGTTCTCCACTGCACTAAGTGCCTTTATCGCCCAAAACTATGCGGCAGGACGAATTGAACGAGTGCTCAGAGCCTGGCACACGACCTTATGGATGACAGGTATTTTCGGTACGAATGGGTATGGGAGTAGAAGGCATTTGGTGGGCAGTGTGCGTCACGACTGTTGCCAAGGGGCTGATTCTTTTAAGCTGGTTTGTCATAATCAGGAAAAAGTGCTTGAGTATCCCCAGTGCAACTAAAGGATAGTTTTGATATCCCTCCTTATTTACGCGCAAAAAGCATCTTCCGAGTTATTTTAACTTAAAAAGTATATGCTTGCCAAATAATATGTATATTTGCGGTGTTATTTATTATACGATATAATTCGTATAAAACTGTATTTTATCAACCAATAAAAACGTCAACATTATGAACAAAATGAAATTTATGGTTCTCTTCATGAGTATTGCCATGATATTCGGGAGCTGTGGAAGTATGAACAACACTGGTAAAGGTGCTGCTATCGGCGGTGGTTCGGGTGCTGCACTAGGTGCAATCCTCGGTGGTGTTATCGGCAAAGGCAAAGGTGCCGCTATCGGTGCTGCCATTGGTACGGCAGTAGGTGCGGGAACCGGTGCTCTTATCGGCAAAAAGATGGATAAGGCAGCAGCAGAAGCAAAACAAATTGAAGGCGCACAAGTAGAACAGATAACGGACAACAACGGACTGCAAGCCGTGAAAGTCACATTCGATTCAGGAATTCTTTTCACAACAGGCAATGCAAACCTGAGTGCTGCCGCCAAATCTGCTTTAAGCAAATTTGCTAATAATGTGCTCAACCAGAACCGAGATATGGACGTATCCATTTATGGATATACTGACAATCAAGGTTGGAAGAACAGTACTGCTGCACAAAGCCAGCAAAAGAACCTGAACCTGTCACAAGAACGTGCACAGAGCGTATCCAGTTACCTGCTGAGTTGCGGTGTTTCTCCCAACCAGATTAAAGGTGTACAAGGAATGGGCGAAAGCGACCCTGTTGCAAGCAATGACACTGCAGCCGGACGCGAACAGAACCGTCGTGTAGAAGTTTACATGTACGCTAGCGAACAGATGATTAGAGATGCACAAGCAGCTTCTAATTAAAAAATTACTGCGTTATACGCGAAACCTGCTGATATACTTCTTTGTATCGACCTTGTTGACGGTCATAATCTATCGGTTTATGCCGGTTTATATCACTCCGTTGATGGTCATCCGAAGCGTTCAGCAGATTTTCTCAGGAGATAAACCCACGTGGAAGCACACGTGGGTTTCTTTTGATAAGATATCTCCCAGTCTGCCGATGGCAGTCATCGCTTCCGAAGACAACCGCTTTGCCGAGCACTGCGGGTTCGACTTCGTAGAAATCCAAAAGGCGATGAAAGAGAATAAAACACGCAAACGGAAACGGGGTGCAAGCACCATCAGTCAGCAGACAGCCAAGAATGTCTTTTTATGGCCGCAATCTTCGTGGGTACGGAAAGGACTCGAAGTTTATTTCACGTTCCTTATCGAAACATTCTGGTCGAAAGAACGAATCATGGAAGTCTATCTCAACTCTATTGAAATGGGAAACGGCATCTACGGAGCACAAGCTACCGCAATAAACAAATTCGGCACGACAGCCGCCAAACTAACGAAAGGGCAATGTGCCCTCATAGCCGCAACTCTTCCCAATCCGATACGGTTTAACTCGGCGAAGCCTTCGCCTTACATACTAAAACGGCAAAAACAAATATTACGGTTGATGAACCTGGTTCCCAAGTTCCCACCAAAAGAGAAAACTACAGAAAAGAGAAGCAAGAAAAAGAAGAAACGGTAAGCAGATACCGTGACTATGTATCTATAACCTTATTTGTACTCTTTGGGCAACGCATTGACAATACGGTGCATTTCTTTCAAGTCATAAGCACCCTCCGTACTTTCAAATCCTACATCCTACGGCAGGTTCAAGTGGTAATATTATCAGTAGGGTCTACGAAAGTCTGCTCACGGACTATTTTCCGGTAATTATTAATAAAGATGTTACGCATGATAGTATACATCCATCTCTTGAAATTTGTATCTGGAGCAAATTTTTCCTCGTTATCCAACGCTTTTAAAGATGTTTCCTGCAACAAATCATTCGTTTCTTCACGATTGCCCGTCAGTTTATAAGCAAAACGAAGCAACTCCTCTTGAACTCCAATTAAATCTTTTCTGAAACTTAAACTTTTCATCCTTTAAGGGTTTTATAGTTAATATTTCGTTTTTCTTGTCGGTTGCAAGTTTAAAGGTATTTTGCGTCTCATACAGGAAGATTTCAATCATTTCTTAGGGACATTTCTATCAAATGATAGTTTTTGTGTGCTTTCTGATAGTTTTTTGGGGTGGTATTTGAAGAAAAATCTCCCATTCATTTGCTTAAAAGAATCAAATAGATTACTTTTGATTAATATTAACCTAATAAATTAAAAGACAATGAATATACTTATTGTTGTAGGAATTATTGTATTGTTGGGCATCATTTTTGCATCCATGTACAATTCGCTAGTGAGACTGAGAAACAATCGTGAAAATGCGTTTGCCGACATCGACGTACAGTTGAAGCAACGTCATGACTTGATTCCGCAATTGGTAGATACCGTGAAAGGATATGCCGCCCATGAAAAGGAGACACTCGACCGGGTGATTCAGGCACGTAACGGTGCCGTCAGTGCCAAGACTATTGATGATAAGATAGCCGCCGAGAATCAGTTAAGTTCCGCCCTTGCAGGGCTGAAAATCACATTGGAAGCCTATCCCGACTTGAAAGCAAATCAGAGTTTCCTGCAATTACAAGAGGAAATAGCCGATGTGGAGAATAAGTTGGCTGCTGTCCGCCGTTACTTCAACTCGGCTACCAAAGAATACAATAACGCCGTACAGACATTCCCTTCTAATATCATAGCAGGCATGACAGGATTCCAAAAAGAAATCATGTTTGATTTGGGAAAGAACGAACGCGCTAATTTGGAACAGGCTCCCAAAATCAATTTCTAAATCTCCAGTCACCGTTCACTCACTGCATAAATCAAACACGCGATGCAATACGTCGGAATCCAAACACAGCAGAGCCGGAACAATATACGTTCCGCATTTCTATTGTTCCTCTTTCCTTGCCTGGTGACAGCACTTCTTTATCTGTCCTGTTACCTGCTGGTTCTTTTCGGATACGGCAAGAGTATGGAAGTCGAGATGATGCCTATGGTCCATCATTTCTTCCTCTCTTCCCTACCCTATACTTTAGGAGTAGTGGCTATCTGGTTTCTTATCGCCTATTGGGCTAATACGAGAATCATTAATTCCGCCACAGGCTCCAAGCCGCTTGACCGCAAGGAAAACAAACGCGTTTACAACTTGGTGGAAAACCTCTGCATGTCTCAGGGCATGAGTATGCCGAAGATAAATATCATTCATGATAATTCGCTGAATGCATTTGCAAGTGGTATCAATGACCGCACATATACGATTACCCTTTCGAGAGGTATCATCCAAAAGCTAAACGATGAAGAACTTGAAGCCGTAATCGGGCATGAGCTTACCCATATCCGTAACCGGGACGTGCGTCTGCTTATTATCTCCATCGTATTTGTCGGTATCTTCTCCATGCTGACGGAAATCACGTTTTATACCATCACACATATACGTGTACGTAGTAACAGTAAAGGCAGCGCAGGAATTTTCCTCTTTATGATAGTCGCTTTACTGATAGCTGCCATTGGTTTCCTTTTCGCCAGCCTGATGCGTTTTGCCATTTCGCGCAAACGCGAATATATGGCAGATGCCGGTTCGGCAGAAATGACGAAAAATCCGTTGGCACTTGCCAGTGCTTTGCGGAAAATATCTGCCGACCCAGCGATAGAAGCCGTGCAACGGAAAGACGTAGCGCAATTATTCATTCAAAATCCTAGAAAGAGGACAAAAAGTCTATATAGCCAGCTCGGTGGCTTGTTTGCTACCCATCCTCCCATTGAAAAGCGGATTGAGATATTGGAACAGTTCTAAGTTCTTATTATATACACAAGGAAAGGTCAGGATTTCTGTTTAATTTTCATTAAAGAAAAGAGAAGAGTTCCTGACTTTTTCTTATATTTGGTTGTTATACATATATATCAACCTAAATGCAACTGATATGAAAACGAAGAAACAAATCCTAATGTTGTTACTAGCCTTGCTAGTAGGACTCCCTACCCTTTCAGCTCAAAGTAAAGAAGAAAAGAAGGAACAGAAGAAAGAAGCTGTGACGAAACTCATCGCATCTGAAAATTACAAAATAGATGTACAGACCGCCCTGCCGATGCGCGGACGTTCCGTCCCCCTGACATCTCCCTACTCACTGGAAATCAGCAATGATTCGGTCATCTCCTACCTACCCTATTTCGGACGGGCTTACAGCATCCCTTATGGTGGCGGGGACGGACTGAATTTCAGAGCACCCCTCAAGGAATATACAATGAAAATGGATAAGAAAGGAAATGCCGTCATCCAATTCATTATCCGGAATCCCGAAGACAGATATGAATTCAGGGCAAAAGTGTACCCTAACGGTTCGGCAAACATTGATGTAAACATGCAGAACCGGCAATCCATCAGTTTTCAGGGAAAGTTGGATATGAAAGACGAATAAAGGTGATCATCACTCTTCTTTTATCTCATCGCCACCTTTTAATATAGGCAAGCAGATGTGATATTTTACAGCTAGGATGCGGGTCAGGAATACAGCAGACCCGCCGATTAGCTGGCATCCGTATGACTCAAGTCCCGCGACATCGCAAAGCCAATAGGCAATACCGCCTACCACACAGGCCATTGCGTAAATTTCTTTTCGGAATATCAAAGGGATTTCATTGATAAAGACATCACGCATCACACCGCCTGCCGCTCCCGTGATACTACCCATAATGATTGCCACCCAGAAAGGATATCCCAAGGCAATGCTCTTGCCCACACCTACCACAGTGAACAATGCCAGACCGATACTGTCGAAAATAAAAAATGTATTGTTGAGCCGGATAAGCCAACGTCCGAAGCAGATAACCCACACCAGAGCCAGCCCCGTACAAATCAAATAAATGGGGTCTGTCATCCACCCGGGGGTAACATCGAGCAGAACATCACGGATAGTACCGCCACCGATAGCCGTGGCAAGTCCGACAACATAGGCTCCGAACCAGTCGAAACGCTTCGCCGAAGCCAGCCGGATACCACTAATTGCAAAGGCAAATGTGCCTATAAAATCAAGAATTTGAACGAATGTGGGCATATATTTATTATTTTGTATGCAAAGTAACAAATAAATTCCGTAAGAAAATGTACATTTGCTTCACGAATTAAACCGAATATGATAGAAATAAGATGAAAATAACAATTGTTGCCGGGGCACGCCCCAATTTCATGAAGATAGCTCCCATTACACGCGCTATTGAAGCTGCACGGTCGCTGGGTAAAAGTATCTCCTACCGACTGGTCTACACGGGCAGAAAAGAGGATACGAGTCTGGACGCTTCTCTCTTTTCGGACCTCGACATGAAGGCTCCCGATGTATATCTGGGAGTGGAAAGCAGTAATCCAACGAGTTTGACAGCAGGAATCATGGTAGCGTTCGAACAGGAGTTGACCGAGAACCCAGCACACGTTGTTCTTGTTGTGGACGACCTCACCGCAACGATGAGTTGCGCTATCGTTGCCAAGAAACAAGGAATCAAGGTGGCGCACCTTGTGGCCGGAACCCGCTCTTTCGACATGAAGATGCCGAAAGAAGTGAACCGCATGATTACGGACGGACTGTCCGACTACTTGTTCACAGCCGGCATGGTCGCCAACCGTAATCTGAACCAAACGGGTACGGAAAGCGAAAATGTATATTATGTAGGCAATATCCTCATAGATGCTATCCGTTACAACCGCAACCGGCTACTCAAACCGATATGGTTCTCCGTATTGGGACTCCAGGAAGGCAATTATCTCCTGCTCACCCTCAACCGCCGTGTCTTGCTTAATAACAAAGAGAATCTGCAGCAACTGATGGAAACATTGATTGAGAAATCTGCCGGCATGCCTATCGTAGCACCATTGCACACGTATGTACGCAACGCGATTAAGGAATTGGACATCGAAGCACCTAACCTGCATATCATGCCACCACAGAATTACCTATTCTTCGGTTATCTGATTAATAAGGCGAAAGGAATTGTCACCGACTCCGGCAATGTCGCCGAAGAAGCAACGTTCCTGGGTATTCCTTGCATTACTCTCAATACATACGCCGAGCATCCCGAGACATGGCGTATGGGAACCAACGAGCTTGTCGGAGAAGACCCAGCTCTGCTTGCCAAAACAATGGATACACTGATGAAAGGCGAATGGAAGCGCGGTGAACTCCCCGAACGTTGGGACGGACGTACCGCAGAGCGTATCGTACAGATTCTATCAAGCAAATAACGCTCACCTTACTTGCCCTATGCCGTCAAGTGTAGAGCAAGTAGCTTCAACATGCCTTGAAACAAAGTGTTTCATTACGGGAAACAAACAGTTTCAACGGATGAAACTAAATCAGGAACTAGTTGTTAAATATATATGACCAAGACTAACTTATTTGAGCATTGGAGATATACGCTTGTAAACAACCAAAAACGATGGGTAAAAAAAGTTATATATTCTCTCACACTGAGAGTTATTTGTTAACTTTGCACCTTACTACGAACGTTATGAGACAACGATATAACAAAATATTTATACTGCTCTTACTTGTATTGGCAGCTCCAAATGCGTTTGCACAGCAAATTAAAGGGGTAGTTACCGATTCTGTGACACATGAACCATTGATGTATATTTCCATCTATTATCAGGAAAAAAGAGATATGGGTACTATCACCAATATCGACGGAGAATATAACCTCGATGCCCGCAGGAACGGCGGAACGCTTGTATTCTCCGCTGTCGGCTATATCAGCAAGACAGTGAAAGTCCACTATGCCAATCAGACTGTCAACGTTCAGTTGGCTCCGGATAATGTACTCCTGAATGAAATTGTCGTAAAACCCAAGAAAGAAAAATACTCCCGTAAGAACAATCCGGCAGTCGAATTCATGAAGAAGGTCATTGAGCACAAGAAGGCGCAAGTCCTCGAAGTGAACGACTATTATCAGTACGACAAGTACGAGAAGATGAAAATGTCTATCAACGACCTCACACCGGAGAAACTCGAAAAAGGCATCTACAAGAAATATGCCTTCCTCAAAGACCAGGTGGAAGTGTCGGAAACAACGAATAAGTTGATTCTTCCGATTTCCGTACAGGAGACAGCTTCGCAGACCATTTATCGCAAAGACCCCGAAAGTAAGAAAACCATTATCAAAGGAAAGAACTCCAACGGTATCGAAGAATTTTTCTCAACGGGAGATATGCTCGGCACAGTCTTGAAGGATGTCTTTGCCGATATCAATATTTACGACGATGACATTCGCCTGCTCCAACAACGTTTCGTAAGCCCTATCGGCAGTAGCGCCATTTCTTTTTATAAGTATTATCTGATGGACACATTGATGGTGGACAAGCGCGAATGTGTGCACCTGACTTTCGTTCCACAGAATTCGCAGGATTTCGGATTTACCGGACATCTGTATGTACTGAACGACTCTACGTATGCCGTACAGAAATGTACGATGAACTTGCCCAAAAAGACCGGAGTAAACTTCGTCAACCGCATGGACATCGTGCAGCAGTACGAACAACTGCCGAACGGCAACTGGGTATTGTCCGATGACAATATGACTGTAGACCTTTCATGGAATTCCAACAAAACGGCAGGCGGCCTGCAGGTAGAACGAATCACTAAATACAGCGATTACAAATTCGACCCTATCGAGCAACGGCTTTTCCGGTTGAAAGGAAGCGTGATAAAGGAAGCGGACATGCTTTCAAAAAGCGATGAATACTGGGCAAGTGTCCGCCAGGTTCCATTGACAAAGAAAGAAAGTACGATGGATGTATTCGTCAACCGTCTCGAACAGATTCCGGGATTCAAGTACATCATCTTCGGAGCTAAAGCCCTGATTGAGAACTTTGTGGAAACAGGAAGCAAGGGACGTCCGAGCAAAGTGGACATCGGCCCTATCAACACCATGATTTCGAGCAACTACATTGATGGAACCCGTTTCCGGTTGAGCGGTATGACTACGGCGCATTTCGACAAGCATTGGTTCTTGAGCGGTTACGGCGCATATGGTCTGAAAGACGAGCGGTGGAAATATAGCGGTACGCTGACTTATTCGTTCAACAAGCGTGATTATGTAGTCTGGGAATTCCCGAAACATTATATTTCGGCAACTTACAGTTATGATGTAATGTCTCCAATGGACAAATTCCTGTTTACGGACAAGGATAATATCTTCTTATCACTAAAAACGACAACGGTAGACCAAATGTCTTATATGCGTGACGCGACTGTCAACTATGAACTCGAAACGCTAACAGGTTTCGGAGTGAAAGCGATGCTCCGCCACCGTAACGACGAACCTACCGGAAAACTGGAATATCTGCGCAACGATGCTGCACAAACACGTGTGCATGACATGACGACCACTGAAGCAAGCCTGACATTACGCTATGCTCCGGGTGAATCGTTCGTCAATTCCAAGCAACGCCGTATTCCCGTATCTCTGGACGCGCCCATTTTCACGCTCACCCATGTGATGGGATTCAAGGGCGTATTGGGCGGCGAATACAACTTCAACCGTACGGAAGCGAGCATATGGAAGCGTTTCTGGCTTCCCGCCTCGTGGGGAAAAGTAGACGTCAGCCTGAAAGCGGGAGCCGAATGGAACACAGTCCCCTTCCCACTCCTGATTTTACCCGAAGCAAACTTGTCGTATATCACACAGCATGAGACATTCTGCCTCATCAACAACATGGAGTTTCTCAACGACCGATTTGCCGCCTTGTCTCTCTCCTACAACATGAACGGAAAGCTATTCAACCGCATCCCGCTCATCAAGCAACTGAAATGGAGAGAGATGTTCCGTGTGCGCGCCTTGTGGGGAACGCTGACCGACAAGAACAATCCGTTCAAAAGTAATAATCCCGACCTGTTCCGCTTCCCGACACGCAACGGAGAGTTCACCAGTTTCGTGATGAACCCCAAAGTGCCTTACGTAGAGGTGGGCTTTGGCATTTTCAACATATTCAAGTTGCTGCACGTCGAGTACATACACCGTCTCACCTACCGCAACAATCCGAATATCAACATCCATGGTATTCGGTTCATGATATTAACAGCATTCTAAAAGAACACTATGCAACCTTTGGCAGAGCGGCTACGGCCGAAAACGTTAGACGAATACATCGGTCAGAAACATTTAGTAGGGCCTGGTGCTATCCTGCGCAAGATGATTGACGCAGGACGCATCTCTTCTTTCATCCTTTGGGGCCCACCCGGAGTAGGAAAAACGACGCTGGCACAAATCATTGCCAATAAACTGGAAACTCCTTTTTATACATTGAGTGCCGTAACTTCCGGCGTAAAGGACGTACGCGAAGTGATAGACCGTGCCAAAAGCAACCGTTTCTTTTCACAATCCAGTCCGATACTGTTTATTGATGAAATTCACAGGTTCAGCAAATCGCAGCAGGATTCCCTGTTGGGGGCAGTGGAGAATGGAACTGTTACGTTGATTGGTGCGACGACGGAGAATCCGTCGTTCGAGGTTATCCGCCCTCTCCTATCGCGTTGCCAGCTTTATGTGCTCAAATCATTGGAGAAAGAAGATTTGCTGGAACTTCTCCAACGTGCCGTCACTACGGATACTGTACTGAAAGAACGCAAAATCGAATTAAAAGAAACAACAGCCATGTTGCGCTTCTCCGGTGGAGATGCCCGCAAACTGCTTAATATACTAGAACTCGTTGTTCAGTCGGAGACAGAGGAAACGGTTGTTATCACCGACGAGATGGTAACAGAACGGCTGCAGCAGAATCCGCTGGCATATGACAAGGACGGAGAAATGCATTATGACATTATCTCCGCTTTCATCAAGTCGATTCGCGGAAGCGACCCGGACGGAGCTATTTATTGGCTTGCCCGCATGGTGGAAGGCGGCGAAGACCCTGCTTTCATTGCCCGCCGGCTTGTAATTTCGGCTTCGGAAGATATCGGCCTTGCCAACCCCAATGCCCTGCTTCTGGCAAATGCCTGCTTCGACACACTGATGAAAATCGGCTGGCCCGAAGGACGGATTCCCTTAGCGGAAACAACGATATACCTGGCCACCAGCCCCAAGAGCAATTCGGCCTACAACGCGATTAACGATGCGTTGGAGTTGGTGCGTTCAACAGGAAATCTGCCTGTCCCGCTGCATCTGCGCAACGCGCCTACCAAGCTGATGAAACAATTGGGATACGGACAGAAGTACAAATATGCCCACAATTACGAGGGTAACTTCGTGAAACAGCAATTCCTGCCCGACGAGCTGAAAGACAAACGGATATGGCAACCACAAAATAATCCGGCGGAACAGAAGCATGCCGAACGGATGATACAGTTGTGGGGAGATAAATTCAAAAAGTAAGCTATCGGCTAAAAGAAATATGCCATTGGCAAAAAAGAATCAACTAATGGCAAAAGCAAAATAAAAAAATAAAGAAAGACGTATAACATATTATTAATATTAAAATTGAAATGAAGATTGTAATTTTAGACGGCTTTGCCGCCAATCCCGGGGATTTGTCCTGGGAAGGTATTAAAGCTCTCGGAGAATGTACGATATATGACCGCACTGCTCCCGAAAAAGTATTAGAACGTGCAGCCGGAGCAGAAGTGCTTTTGACTAATAAAGTAATCATCAATGCAGACCACATGGCTGCACTGCCCGAACTGAAATATATTGGCGTATTGGCTACCGGCTACAATGTAGTTGACACTGCCGCAGCCAAGGAACGGGGAATCATTGTGACCAATATTCCTTCATACAGTACAGCTTCTGTTGCCCAAATGGTATTTGCACATATTCTGAATATCTGCCAGCAAGTGCAGCACCATTCGGAAGAAGTGCACAAAGGTCGTTGGACCAACAGCAAGGATTTCTGTTTTTGGGATACTCCGTTAATGGAGCTGAGAGAAAAGAAAATCGGTCTGGTCGGACTGGGAAATACCGGATACACAACTGCACGTGTCGCCATCGGCTTTGGTATGCAAGTATATGCATTAACTTCAAAGTCACATTTTCAGTTGCCACCGGAAATCAAGAAAATGGATTTAGACCAATTGTTCTGCGAGTGTGATATTATCAGCTTGCACTGCCCGCTTACTCCCGAGACACGAGAAATGGTGAATGCCCGCCGTCTTGCTATGATGAAGCCGACGGCTATCCTAATCAATACAGGTCGCGGTCCGCTGGTCAATGAACAGGATTTAGCAGATGCACTGAACAGCGGCAAGATTTACGCTGCCGGAGTAGACGTTCTTTCTACAGAACCACCGCGTCCTGACAATCCATTGTTGACAGCAAAGAACTGCTATATCACTCCACACATCGCGTGGGCAACGCTGGAAGCTCGCGAACGCTTGATGAATATCGCAACCTGCAACATACAAGCATACATTGCTGGAAAACCTGAAAACTTGGTAAATTGAGAATAAGAAAATAGGCTGCGCAATGAATATTTATTACCTCATACGCAGCCTATTTTCTTATTCTCAATTTTTAAGTCTCAATTTAATAAGAGTGTCCGCCTTCGTCCATCTCTTTCTCTGTAATCTTGTGACGGTCGATGCTACGCCAAGCGTAGAAGATATAAGCAATCACAAACGGAACGAGAATGGAAACATAAGCCATCGTTTTCAAAGTAAACTCGCTGGAACAGCTATTTGCCAAAGTCAATGAGCTTTGCAAGTCGGTATAAGATGGATAATAAGCCGTGTTATTATATCCTGCCACCAATAATAAAGACAAGACTGTCAATACCGTGCCGATGCCCGTAAACCAAATACCTTTATCGAAAGTCTTTTTGAGCAATGTCTTTCCGATGCCGAAGAGAACCAAAGCTACTCCTATCAGGAACAGGACAAGAACTATCGGCATTTCGATAAAGTTAGTAAAGTATTTGAAAGATTGCATATAAATCTCCTGCGTATCCGGATTTACTGCAAAGCCATCGGAGACTAATGTACGAATGACAAATGACAGGAAGAATACAAGAAACATGATAGTATTATTCCGTACCGCACGACGGCATTTGTCCGTCAACTCTTTATCCGCTATATTATTAATAAAGTATAACGCTCCCAGCACACGGGCAAGGAAGAATACCGCCAGCCCCAAAATCACATTCCAAATATTAGTCAACGCATCCAATCCATGCCAACCGTTCCCCCAATGGCTGATAACCGGCATAATAGTATCCGCCATATTTCCTTTATTAATATAGAAATCGGAACCTGTGAAGAATGTGGCCACCGCCCCGCCAAGCAATAACGGCCCTACTACCCCATTAATCACCAGGAAAGTCTGATATGTCTTTCTGCCTAGCAGATTTCCTGCTTTGCTTTGGAACTCATAGCTGACAGCCTGCAACACAAAACTGAAAAGAATAATCATCCAAAGCCAATAAGCACCACCGAAGCTAGTGCTATAAAATAACGGGAAGGAAGCAAAGAAAGCACCTCCAAAAGTAACCAACGTAGTAAACGTAAACTCCCATTTACGTCCGGTAGAGTTCACCATCATTTTACGGTGTTCTTCCGTCTTACCGAGACAGAACAGCAATGAATTACCACCTTGCACAAACAATAAAAACACAAGGATGGCTCCCAGCAAGGAAACGACAAGCCACCAATATTGTTGTAGAAATATATACATAGTCTTTACGATTAATGGTTAATAGTAACATTCTCTCCCGTTTCCGGTCCTTTCTTGATAGCCTTTACCATAATTCCGGCACCCGCAATCAGCATTACTGTAAACAAGAACAGGAAGATAAAGAAAGTAGTCTGCACGGAACTCACGTCCAGTTTGGAGATGGCAACTGATGTAGGCAGCATATCACGGATAGCCCACGGCTGACGACCACATTCGGCAACCACCCATCCGGCTTGTCCGGCAATATATCCCAAAGGAATAGTCAATAGAGCAATCCAGTGCATCCACCGCATCTTACTCAAATCCTTCTTATAGATAAAGAAAAGAACTACAATAAAGAAAAGGATGAAATATCCGCCCAGAATTACCATTATACGGAACGCGTAGAAATTGAGAGGGACATTCGGAACCAGTTGGTTGACATCCTTAATATATCCGTAGCCGAAATAAGGAATATTTTCCTGCAATACTTTGTAAGCCACTTGCGCGTCCTCTTCGTGTCCTGCGCTCTTTGCCGCACGATAGGCAGCCAAAGCACCGATAGCCGTTTTTCCACGTTCTATCTTCTCGGCTGCCGAAAGAGCTTTTGTGCCGTCTTTCATCTCATAACCGCCCTCAATAATATTTGCAATACCCGGAACGTAGCCGTCCACATCACGTTCGGCAAGGAAAGAAAGCATGCTCGGTATCTCTATGCAGAAGAGGAACGGGTCTTTTCCATCATCATATGTCTTCTTTTCGGGATTCAGCATACCGATTCCTACTAGTCCGACATTCGTGCCGCCTTCATACAAGCCTTCCACAGCCGCCAGTTTCATGGGCTGCGTCTGTGCAATCTGATAACCGGAACCATCGCCCGTCCATGCTGACAACAACGATGCGACCAGTCCGAAGATAGCTCCAATCTTAATACTGGCAAGCGCAAATTCATGATTACGTTTCTTCAGCAAGTACCAACAACTGATGCCGACTACAAAAATAGCACCAAGCACCCAACCAGATAACACTGTATGAAAAAATTTATTAACGGCTACAGGTGAAGTTGCCACTGCCCAAAAATCGACCATCTCATTGCGAACAGTATCAGGATTGAACTCCATACCTACCGGATGCTGCATCCATGCATTGGCAACGAGAATCCACCAAGCAGAGATAGTTGCTCCCAATCCCGTCAGCCAAGTTGAAGCCAAGTGAAAACGCTTACTGACTTTTCCCCAGCCGAAAAACATTACAGCTATAAAGGTAGCTTCCATAAAGAATGCCAAAATACCTTCAATAGCCAACGGCGCACCGAAAATGTCTCCTACAAACCATGAATAATTGCTCCAGTTCGTTCCAAACTCAAACTCAAGAATCAAGCCTGTTGCCACACCAATAGCAAAGTTGATACCAAAAAGCTTCATCCAGAACATCGCTGTCTTCTTCCAGAATTCTTTGCCTGTTTTATAATACAGCGTCTCCATAATGCCCATCACCACAGCCAGCCCGAGTGTAAGGGGAACAAAAATCCAATGGTACATTGCTGTCATCGCAAATTGGGCTCTCGACCAATCGATAAGCGAAGTGTCAATACTTTCAATCATAATCTTATGTAGTTTAAGAGTTAAAAATCAATTGATTTCTCAGGAAGAGCGCGTTGTATCAGTTCGTTTCCTACATAGTTTCCCTTATCGGCATCCGTAGGATGATTACCAAGGAAATCCGGAAAAAAGAACAATTTGAGAATGAAGAACATGACGAATAATTTCAGCAGGATAATAATCCATAAAGTACGACCAAGCGTCATACTACGGAAACCTTCCAGATAAAAGTTCCAAATAGAAAGCAGTGTATTCTTCATATGTCGGCATTATAGTTTGTAATGAATACAAATATACAATTTTTATAATTAAAACAAACAAATACCCCGAATTGTTGCGAGATTTGTTGTGTTTTTCTAATAAAATCAACCTATCGACAGAAAAAAATCATTTAACGGCAAAATTCCGTGTTCTGTCTATCGTTTTTGCGGCTAATATAATATGTACGTACCTTCGCTATCAGTAAATCAATAGAAGTATGAATATGATGAATGTAAAAAGATTGACAGTGATGGCATTTCTTGGCGCAGGTATGTTTTCGGGCATATCTGCCCAAGAATCTCCGCTGCAAGCCGATACGCTGAACGGAGCAAAACTCCCTGCACAATGGGATTTGCAATCGTGCATCGACTATGCCTTGGAACAGAATATTACGATTCGCAAAAACCGTATAGCTGCGGAAAGTACACAGATTGACGTGAAGACAGCTAAAGCTGCTTTGTTTCCCAGCCTTTCATTCTCTACCAGCCAGCAGGTGGTGAACCGCCCGTATCAAGAATCGAGTAGTCGGGTGAGCGGCAGCGAGATTATCAGCAGTAATAGTAAAACCAGTTATAACGGTAATTATGGGCTGAATGCTTCGTGGACTTTATATAATGGAAGCAAGCGGCTGAAAACCATCAAGCAGGAACAACTGGACAACCAAGTAGCCGAACTTGATGTGGCAATGTCCGAGAATAATATTCAAGAATCCATCGCACAGGTTTATATCCAGATTCTTTATGCGGCGGAGTCAGTCAGAGTTAACGAGAATACATTACAGGTTTCCATTGCGCAGCGTGACCGCGGTCAGCAATTGCTGGATGCAGGAAGTATTGCCAAAAGTGATTTTGCGCAACTGGAAGCTCAGGTCAGTACCGATCGTTATCAACTTGTCACAGCGCAAGCCACCCTGCAAGATTACAAATTACAACTGAAACAACTGCTCGAACTAGATGGAGAGAATGAAATGAACGTCTATCTCCCTGCCCTGTCCGACGAGAATGTACTTGCCCCCTTGCCTACTAAAAAAGATGTATATGTAAGTGCACTTGCCTTTCGTCCTGAGATTGAAGCAAGCAAGCTCAATGTAGAAGCTTCCGAATTGGGAATTGATATTGCAAAATCCGGTTATTTCCCCACCGTCAGCCTTAGCGCAGGCATCGGAACGAATCATACGAGCGGAAGTGACTTTACTTTCGGCGAGCAGGTGAAGAATGGTTGGAACAATTCCATCGGTCTGTCGGTCAGTGTGCCTATTTTCAACAACCGTCAGACAAAAAGTGCTATACAGAAGGCTAAATTGCAACGCGAAACGAGCATACTGTCACTGCTTGACGAACAGAAGGCACTGTACAAGACGATTGAAGGTCTTTGGCTGGATGCCAACAATGCACAACAGCGTTATGCGGCAGCCAACGAGAAACTGAGAAGCACGCAAATCAGCTACGACCTGATTAGTGAACAGTTCAATTTGGGAATGAAGAACACCGTGGAACTTCTTACCGAGAAGAATAACTTGTTGCAAGCGCAGCAAGAACAACTTCAAGCTAAATATATGGCTATACTGAATACCCAGTTGCTGAAGTTCTATCAAGGGGATAAATTAGCATTATAATAAATAAGTAAAAGCATAAGAAACGAATGAAAACAAAAAAGATTACCTTAATCGTCGTGGCAATCGTTGTGGTAACAGGTGCGGGAATCTGGTTCTTCGCAGGGTCGCCCGCCAAACACAAAGTCACGTATGCCACTGTTACTGTCAGCAAAGGCGATATTTCAAATTCGGTGACTGCTACCGGAACGATTGAACCTGTGACGGAAGTAGAAGTCGGTACACAAGTATCTGGTATCATTGACAAGATTTATGTAGACTATAACTCAACAGTCACCAAAGGGCAGTTGATTGCTGAGATGGACCGCATTACTCTGCAAAGCGAACTGGCTTCCCAACAGGCAACTTATGACGGGGCTAAAGCCGAATATGAATATCAGAAAAAGAATTACGAACGTAGCAAAGGGCTGCATGAGAAATCCTTGATTAGCGATACAGACTTCGAACAGGCTCTTTACAATTATCAGAAGGCTAAAAGTAGTTATGACAGCAGCAAGGCATCTCTTGCGAAAGCAGAACGTAACTTGTCTTATGCAACGATTACTTCGCCCATTGACGGAGTTGTTATCAGCCGTGATGTAGAAGCCGGACAAACGGTTGCTTCCGGATTCGAAACTCCGACACTCTTCACCATCGCCGCAGATTTGACTCAGATGCAGGTGGTAGCCGATGTGGATGAAGCGGACATAGGCGGTGTGGAAGAAGGCCAGTGTGCCAGTTTTACGGTGGATGCTTACCCGAATGATACATTTGAGGGGGTAGTGACACAGATTCGTTTGGGAAACTCAAGCAGTACGAGCAACGCAAGCAGCAGTACAAGCACGGTAGTTACCTATGAAGTGGTAATCTCCGCCCCTAACCCCGATTTGAAACTGAAACCGCGTCTGACGGCTAATGTCACTATTTATATTCTTGATAAAAAAGGTGTATTGTCTGTGCCGAACAAGGCTTTGCGTTTCGTTCCGGAGAAACCGCTCATCGGTGCTAATGACATTGTAAAAGATTGTAAGGGTGAACATAAACTTTGGACACGTGAAGGCACTACATTCACTGCGCATCCTGTAAAAATCGGAATTAGCAACGGGATATCCACGGAGATTGTCAGTGGTATCACCGAAGGTACGAAAGTAGTATCCGAAGCTACCATAGGTGCAATGCCCGGTGAGAATTTCGAAGCTGGCCCCAATAAAGAGAACGGTGGAGAAAGAAGCCCGTTCATGCCTGGTCCTCCGGGAAGTAAGAAGAAAAACAACAAGTGACAATCATGAAGAAAGTAATTGAAATACAAAATATCAGACGGGACTTCCAAGTAGGAGACGAAACCGTTCATGCGTTACGGGGCGTTTCGTTTACTATCAACGAAGGGGAGTTTGTCACCATCATGGGTACTTCCGGTTCGGGAAAGTCTACGCTACTTAACATATTGGGCTGCCTGGACACCCCGACAAGCGGCGAGTATCTGCTCGACGATATTCCCGTCCGCACGATGAGCAAGCCTCAACGTGCAGTACTGAGAAATCGTAAGATTGGATTCGTGTTCCAAAGCTATAATCTATTGCCTAAAACGACCGCAGTGGAAAATGTGGAACTGCCACTTATGTACAACTCGTCCGTCAGTGCTTCCGAACGTCACCGCCGTGCCATCGAATCTTTGCAGGCTGTGGGATTGGGCGACCGTTTGGAACATAAATCCAACCAGATGTCCGGTGGACAGATGCAGCGGGTTGCCATTGCACGTGCGCTGGTAAATAATCCAGCCGTTATTCTTGCGGATGAAGCAACGGGAAACCTCGATACCCGCACCTCTTTCGAGATACTTGTCCTGTTTCAGAAACTTCACGCGGAAGGACGCACTATTATCTTTGTAACACATAATCCCGAACTTGCGCAATATAGCAGCCGTAATATCCGTCTGCGCGACGGTCATGTCATAGAGGATACTGTCAACTCAAAGATTCTGTCCGCTGCCGAAGCACTCGCGGCATTGCCGAAAAACGACAAGGATTAAATAGTAATTAACGGGATAGTGATTAATTCATTGCTATTCATTATCGCGCTAATCATTAATCACTAAATAATTAATCACTAACAATATGAATGGAACTAATTTATTCAAGATAGCTCTCCGAGCATTGGCGAACAACAAGTTGCGTGCTTTTCTCACCATGCTCGGTATTATCATCGGTGTCGCTTCCGTCATCACGATGCTTGCTATCGGACAAGGTTCGAAGAAAAGTATCCAACAGCAGATTTCCGAGATGGGATCGAACATGATTATGATTCACCCGGGAGCCGATATGCGTGGTGGTGTCCGGCAAGATCCGTCTGCCATGCAGACCTTGAAACTTGCCGATTACGAAGCCTTGCGCGATGAGACAAGTTTCCTGTCTGCCGTCAGCCCCAATGTCTCTTCATCAGGACAGCTTATTGCCGGCAACAATAACTATCCTGCATCCGTGAACGGTGTAGGAACGGAATACCTTGATATTCGCCAGTTGACGGTAGAAAATGGGGAGATGTTCACCGAAGCCGACATTCAAAGCTCTGCAAAAGTATGCGTGATAGGAAAGACAATAGTGGACAATCTTTTTCCGGACGGAAGTGACCCGGTAGGCAAAATTATCCGTTTCAGCAAGATACCCTTCCGGGTGGTAGGCGTGCTCAAGGCAAAGGGCTACAATTCTATGGGACAAGACCAAGATGCCGTAGTGCTTGCTCCTTATACCACTGTGATGAAGCGTTTGCTTGCCGTCACGTACCTGCAAGGCGTGTTTGCTTCTGCCCTCACCGAAGATATGACAGAATATGCTACGAATGAAATCAGTACAATTCTCCGCCGCAACCATAAGTTGAAAGCAACGGACGATGATGATTTCACTATCCGTACCCAACAAGAACTGAGCACGATGCTCAACTCTACCACCGACCTGATGACGACCCTGCTTGCCTGCATCGCAGGAATTTCACTGGTGGTAGGTGGTATCGGAATTATGAATATCATGTACGTATCCGTCACGGAACGTACCCGCGAGATTGGTTTACGTATGTCTGTCGGTGCACGGGGTATCGATATTCTGAGCCAGTTCCTTATTGAAGCCATCATGATTAGTATCACGGGCGGCATCATCGGGGTGATTATCGGTTGCGGAGTCAGTTGGATTGTGAAAAGTGTGGCGCATTGGCCTATCTTTATCCAACTTTGGAGTGTATTCCTTTCTTTTGCGGTATGCACTGTCACCGGAGTCTTCTTCGGATGGTATCCTGCCAAGAAAGCCGCAGATTTAGACCCGATAGAAGCCATCAGATACGAATAAAAAGCTATCTTTGTCTTTATGAAACAAAACTTTACATCTGCGCGTCGTCCCCTGGAAATACTGATACACATTATCGGCTGGGGGATTATGTTCGGTTTCCCGTTCTTTTTCGTTGAACGCGGAAACGGAAACATAAACTGGATGGCTTATGTACGCCATCTTGCCGTACCACTTTCTTTCATGATTGTGTTCTACGTCAACTATTTCCTTCTGGTTCCCCGCTATCTTTTCCAGGGGCAGGCAAAGAGATACATCATCTATAACATTATCTTTTTATGCGTCATCGGAGTTTTACTCCACCTTTGGCAAAGCCTGACGTTCGACCCGTCATTTGCATCCAGAACAAAGCGTCCGGGTATGCCTCCGGGATGGCTGTTCTTCCTTAGGGATATGCTGAGTCTCATCTTTACCATCGGGCTGAGCGCCGCCATCCGTATGAGTGCGCGATGGACGCAGAACGAAAACGCCCGTAAAGAAGCGGAACGAAGCCGCGCAGAAGCCGAATTGAAAAACCTACGGAACCAGTTGAACCCGCACTTTTTGCTGAATACTTTGAATAACATTTATGCTTTGATTGCCTTTGATTCAGATAAGGCACAGGAAGCGGTACAAGAGTTGAGCAAACTTCTCCGATATGTATTGTATGATAATCAGCAGACGTATGTCCCTCTCTGCAAGGAAGTAGATTTTATCCGCAATTATATTGAGTTGATGCGTATCCGCCTGTCCGCGAATGTACAAATGACCACTCAATTCGACATTCAGCCGGATAGCCAGACACTTATTGTTCCACTTATCTTCATTTCGTTGATAGAGAATGCTTTCAAGCATGGCATATCTCCTACTGAACCTAGTTTTATCAGTATTCATATTTCGGAAAATGACAAGGAAGTGGTTTGTGAAATCCGCAACAGCAATCATCCCAAGACGGTGGAAGATAAAAGTGGCTCGGGGGTCGGGTTAGAGCAAGTGAGCCGGCGGCTGGAGATACTTTATCCGGGGGCTTACACTTGGTCGAAAGGCAGTTCGGGAAACAAGTCTGTCTATGAATCGCGACTGAGTATTAAAATCAAAGAGTAGACAGAAAACGTTTAGTATAAAACATCAGATATAGAATAATATGGTATTACGTTGTGCGATTGTTGATGATGAGCCTTTAGCTCTCAGCCTATTAGAAAGTTATGTGAACAAGACTCCGTTCCTGCAACTCGCAGGAAAATATTCCAGCGCAGTCCAAGCTATGAAGGAATTGCCGGATGAAGAGGTGGAACTTCTGTTTCTGGACATTCAGATGCCAGAGCTTAACGGACTGGAGTTCTCGAAGATGGTAGACTCCCGCACCCGTATCGTGTTTACTACAGCTTTCGGACAGTATGCTATCGACGGTTATCGTGTCAACGCACTCGATTACCTACTGAAGCCTATCTCATACATTGATTTCCTACAAGCGGCAAACAAAGCGCTCCAATGGTTCGAACTGGTTCAAAAGCCGGAAGAGATAGATAGTATTTTCGTGAAAAGCGATTATAAGCTGGTACAAGTAGACCTGAAAAAAATCACGTATATCGAAGGTTTGAAGGATTATATCAAAATCTATACAGAAGATGCTCCCAAACCCATTTTGTCACTTATGAGCATGAAAGCAATGGAAGAACTTTTGCCTTCCAGCCGTTTCATACGCGTGCATCGTTCGTTCATTGTTCAGAAAGATAAGATACGTGTGATTGACCGTGGTCGTATCGTCTTCGACAAGACATATATCCCCATCAGTGATAGTTACAAGCAAGTTTTCCAAACTTTTCTTGATGAAAGGAGCTAACATTAGAGCCTGTTTAAATTCTCTTCAGTCATAATATTATAGCTGATATTTTAACTT
>ERZ778515.993-NODE-993-length-22164-cov-5.136505_pt1 | contig 22164 bp, 19 predicted proteins | sample MGYA00510343_ERZ778515 | MGnify/ENA primary metagenome ERZ778515 (study PRJEB29527, sample SAMN07138965) | mouse gut metagenome | material: feces | host: mouse | place: China:Nanjing | collected 2016-01-25 ...
AGTCGTCGGTAGGTTTGCAAAGCAATTGGTAAATCTTCATCTGCCATGGATTGTATAATCGTATTCTTTACAAAGTCTGCATCCAGTTTGGTGTTCAGAAACACATTTTGAATGCTTCGCGGGATATTCTGATAATTATGGCTTTGAACTAATGCGTAGCGTGTGTATTTATGGTCATGCGTGTTGCCAAAGATGATATCCTTGAACATCGTGCCTGATTCTATCCTTGCAGAAACTGCCACATTTTTGTCTATGCGCTCACGAATCTTCACCCAATCGCTCACCACCTGCTTGTCGTCTGTGATAAGCCATTCTCGTTGATAGGGGGCATCAATGAAGCGCCATGAGGCGCGTCCTTGGTATCTGCTGACAAGTATTGTATAGGCTCCATTCTCGTGCATCACCTCATATAGTATATAGGAATTGGATTGGCGGAAATAGAATTCATCAAAAGACTTCTGCCCGGCCTGAATCCCCAAACGTTGTTTGTCGGCATTGTAGAAAAAGAGCAGTGCTCTCAATACGGTGCTTTTCCCCACGCCTTGTGTCCCGGTAAAATGCACATTGCCATCTACGAAAATTTCAGCGTATGGGATATTGGCACTGTTGATAAATATAATCTTATTCAGGTATTTCATCTTCGTTCGCCATTTGAATCATTTCTACCAATTCTTCGACATATCGAAACGCCGAAGTAACCTTAAAGGTCTCATCTTGCTCGCTCACACACTCTGCGAAGCCCATATTCTGCATCTCCTGGAGCAATTTATTTACAATCTCAATATTAGACCCCGCTCCATATTTCTTGAACAAATGATGTGCTTTTTCATTCAATTCAATATCTAAACTCATCTGCTCGTTCAGATGACTTTTACGAAACTGGTATCCGGCAGTAAACGACTGGTTGTAGCATTTTAGGAAATCTAGGTAGTCGAGCCATTTTGAGAAACTATCCAACTTCTGTTCCACAGCCTGCTTGCTTTCGCCTATTCGTGAAAAATAAAAGTAACCGTTGCCAGCCTCCAATTGCAGGCCGATTTCCTTGAAGTATTCTGTATAATCCTCCACATTCTCCTCTATGTCCTCATACAAATGACGATTGGAGGTATCACTGCTGTCTACCGAAAGGAATTCTCCCCGGCTTAGTCGCTCGTATATTCTTTGGGTATTATTTCGCATAAATTATAGGATATTCAATGTCTTGATAAGTTGCATATTCTCCGGTCATCCGGCATTCATCGGAATGCAGAATAACCAATTGACAGAAGAGGGTTGCGTAATCCTCTATCGTGCGTTTCACTTTATAGTCGTACTTTAGAAGGAAGTCAAACAGATTATAGCTTGAAGCAACAAACGCATTCCAGACTTCTGAAGCATCCACCTCCTTCAACAGCTGGATATGTTCTCCCAAATCCTCATCTGTCAAGGGCTCCGCTTCTGTTCTCGCCGTCTTTTGTATTCCGTTACGTTCAGCAATCCGTCTTAGTAGCTTTGCCACCTGTTCGCTTCCTCTCAGCATTTCCAAAGAAAGACGTATCTTGTTGTATTGACGCGATTCCATCCAAAGGGGATTTCTTTCTTCCAGTACCTGTATGAGGTTTGTGTCAGTCTTAATGAGTAGCTGATCTTGCAGGTATTTCAACTTGCGTATCTTTTTATAAAGTCGGTTTTGTTGGTCAATCTGATTGAGGTAGAAGATAATTTGTCTGTTGATTTCCATTAAGGCATGATAAGCTTCCACAAAATCATGCTTCACATCACTGCAGGTCTTTGCCATGTGCGGATCGTTGGCCATGATAAAAAAGGCATGCTCATTATCCATCAGCTTCTCACATTCACGTATCATGGAGCGAATACTATTACTCTTCTCGTCCAAATTCTGCAATTTCTGTTTTTTGATGATATAGTTGGGTTCTTGCTTATAGGTGTTGTCCATGTTGCGTTTCAGGTCTACCACATTCTTCAGTGTTCTGAATCCGGCCTTTTTCAGCAACTGACGCACATTGTCCTGATACCCGGCTTTGCGATTGGCATTCGTCTCCTGCAGGAAATACCCGATATGTTCCTTCAACGTGTTGATACATTCCTGCACACTCAGCACGCTAATCTCCTCGTTGACGTTCAGTACTTCTTCAAAGAAGTTCAGGTAGTCACTCTCAATCTCAACGGCATTGCCGGATTCCACCAACACGCCATAATCTACCAATTTTCTCAACCGAGTTTCATTTCCACCCACAAGTTCAATAGCAAGCCCAAGTGGAAACTTCATCAGGTTTCGTTTCTCAAACATTTCACTCAGCAATCCTTGCTCACGTGAAAGTGTTTTGGTCAGTTCCTCTATACTATTAAAATGCGCCAGAACATCCATAGATTCAAAATTCAATGTTTTCTCATATCATCAATCAACCAATGCACTCAAATCCACCTCCGGAATAATCGCATCCGTAAGTTTGTCTTGTATAAGGAATCCCATGTAGAGCGGGATAGTAAATACGTCTCCCTCACGCCCTACATTGTATTGCCCCAACTTGATGGCGTTGTTCACGTGGTACACATCCTTGTTTTTAAGAACGGTGGTCATGCTTTTTGCTTTACCTGCTTTCGCTTTCACTTCAAGAACAACACACTCACCTTTGAACCTTACCAAGAAGTCAAGTTCAAGACCGCTCTCCTTGTGGAAGTAGTACAACTTCTGCCCTGATTTGCAGAGGAAGTCTGCCATGAGGTTTTCAAAAAAGGCTCCCTTATAGCCCAAAAGGTTGCCTTTTAATATGTCTATTTGCGTACCATAATCGAGCATAGCCATAAGGATACCGATGTCCGTAGCATAGACTTTGAAACAATCCTTGATAGCATTACCATCCAAAGGCAATTCTGTTATGGATGTGTTATAGCACCGTTGGACTATCCCGGCATCCTCCAACCATTGGATGCTTCCCATGTATTGCGAAGCCCGTCCACCTTTCTTGACTACGGAATACTGGAACTTTTTGTTCTCCTTGGCTAATTGTGTCGGGATGGACTCAAAACATTCGCGGATATGAGGCTTGTCGGAATCGTCCGCATATTTCACCATATCCTCCTCGTATTCGGCAATAAGGTTACGCTGCACCTTATATATAAGCTCAATGTTCTTTGTTTCAAGGAAGCAATTCACCACTTCGGGCAAACCTCCGACGATAACGTATCTATACAGCAGCTCCATCATTGCCTTATGGATACCATCGGGAACAGGCGTTTCTTTCTCGAAGCATGTTCTGACAGAATCAATCACCGCATCATTGATGCCGTTTGCCCAAAGAAATTCCTCGAAGTCCAAGGGGTACATATCTATGGCCGTTTCATATCCCACGGGTACGGAATCTTGCCCCTCCTCGTTTTTCTTCTTGCTTTTGCCGTAGCCTTTCACGCCTAAAAGCGAGCCTGTGGCAATAACATCGAAGCGACCATCTATATGGAATGACTTCAAGGCTGTCCTCGCCTCCTTACATTCCTGTATCTCATCAAGGATAATGCAAGTCTTCCCATTGACAAAACGACTGCCGGGAATCAAAGCCGAGAGGTTGAGTATGATGGTATCAACATCTATGTTGCCCGTGAATGCCGATTTCTTGTCAGGTTCAAGGATGAAGTTCATGTAGACCACATTCTCGTAATGCTCCTTTGCGAACTTCTGCACGATATATGTCTTTCCACATTGACGGATACCCTTTATCACAAGAGGCTTCCTGTCCTTAGCCTCCTTCCATTTCACCAAATATGTTTCTATCTTTCTTTTAAGCATAGTTTCCCACGATTAGTTCAATGCAAAAATACATTTTTCCAAGCGAATACGCAAGACTTGTTACATTTTTCGGAACGAATATCACTAAGAAGCACACATTTTTCGGAGCGAACCAACAAAATTTTACTCGCAAATCACCGAAATCCAAAGAAAAACGCTACCTTTGTCTGCACAAGCGTTCTGTAACATCCATGCGGAAATATCCTATCAGTCAGTGCTTTGAAACTGATGGCGGACATTTTGCAAATGGGCTGGAGAAAGGCGGTACAAGGCATATATGCAAAACGATGAAAGACAACGGCTTGCATTTGTCCCCATTTCCTGTGAACTTGTCAGAAGTGAGGTTGTACCGATTAAGATGAATGGTCACTGATAATCAGTGATGTGAATATGTTGCATCGGAAAATGATACCTCGCAATTAACCACAACGAATTAGAATCAACTATAATGAAGTCGCTGAAATTCAGCGGCTTTTTTATTTACCCAAAATCCAGTTTATAGAGACTGGATAGTGTTGTTCGCCATATTTTTCTACAGTATTTCTATAACGTAACAAATCGAGGTATGTCCCCAATGTCACATTTACGCAGTTAAAAATTACAGAATAAATAAACACATGCGGCATATAACATAAATGTATTAAATTATTGGACAGACATGTTTTTTTCGTATCTTTGCAGCGTTTTTTTAATCTATAATTTTTATGAACAAGAAAAGATTCAACATGCACAGCACCCTGTACTTCAAGCATTTCATGCGCAAGGGCTACGCCATGTTCTGCAGTCTCGGAAAAGAACTTTTCATCTGTACGCTTAGTGTCACAACACTGACGTATGCCAAAGCAAACGGCAACAGCGTGCGTGAGGAACTTCCGGGAGACTCACTGGGACATAGCGAGGTAAGGCTCGACGACGTGATAGTTACAGGGTCGAGGGCACCGCTGACGGCATTGCAGTCGGCAAAGGTTGTGTCTGTCATTACGGGCGATGATATTCATCGTGCGGCGGCAGAGAGTATCAATGACTTATTAAAATCAGCCACGGGCGTGGATGTCCGTCAGCGCGGTGGCTTTGGAGTACAGACGGACATATCCATCAACGGCGGGACGTTCGACCAGATAACCATTCTATTGAATGGAATAAACATTTCAAATCCCCAGACAGGTCATAACGCAACCCTTTTTCCTGTTTCTTTATCAGACATTGAACGCATCGAGGTGCTTGAAGGCGCATCGGCGAGGGTGTTCGGCAGCTCGGCATTCAACGGGGCTGTGAATATCGTGACCAAAAGCGACGGGGACAGCAATGTGAGAATATCTGCCCAAGGAGGTTCTTTCGGCACTTTCGGCAGCAGCATGAGCGTGAATGTCGCCAAGGGGGTATGGAAAAACCGCATCGGAGGAGGTTATGGGCAGAGCGACGGTGGAACACTGAACAGTGATTTCAAAAAACGCCACATGTTCTATCAGGGAAACATGATGTCGAAATATCTCCGAATGATGTGGCAGGCAGGCATAATATCGCAGGACTATGGCGCAAACACATTCTTCAGCGCAAAATTCGACAACCAATATGAAGAGCAGCGCAGGTACATGACATCCGTCAATGCCGACGTACTGCTTCAAGACAATGGCAGGCTGGTAATATCACCATCAGCGTACTGGCAGCGCAACTACGACCATTATCAGCTCATACGAGGCATGGAAGGCAGCGGCAACGGTGAGAATTTCCATCGTGCGGATGTCTATGGCGGAGGGCTGAACATACATTTCTCATGGGCACTCGGCAAGACATCTTTCGGCGGTGACATACGCAAGGAACACCTTCTCAGCACCGCACTTGGCGACATGCTTGATGCAGACAGGTGGGAAGACATACATGGCTCCGCCCGCCAGTACGACCATGAAGGCAACAGGACAAACACAAGCCTGTTTCTGGAACACAATGTAATTGTGGGAGGGCTGACCTTGTCGGCTGGCGTTCTTGCAAATAAGAACACCGGACTTGACGGACGCTACCGCTTTTATCCCGGAATAGACGTAAGCTACCGCCCCGGACGGCAATGGAAATTTTACATATCGTGGAACAAGGCGCTGAGAGTGCCCACATATACCGATATCTATATAAACAATGCCACGCAGCTCGGGGACAAGAACCTGAAACCGGAAAGGAACTCGATGTTCAGGATTGGGCTGCGCTATCGCCCGAACGGCATGGAAGCAACGATAAACACGTTTTACAGTAAAGGGAAAGACATGATAGACTGGGTATACGAAAGTGAAGAAAGCACGCGTTATCATGCCATGAACATAGGAAAGCTTGACAACATGGGAATGTCGACAGACATAACCGTCAACATGAACGAACTGCTTGACAACCCTCTTGTAAGGCGGATAAAGATAGGATATGCCTATATCCACCAGCAGCATGAGACCGAACACGGGATATACCGTTCCCTGTACGCGCTGGAATATCTGCGCCACAAGCTGACGGCACAGATAGACCACCATATATGGAAGAAATTGTCCGCCAGCTGGACCCTAAGATGGCAACAGCGCATGAACGGATACCATCCTTACGCAAAGCTCGATGCAAATCTGCTGTGGGACGGCGGGAACTATGACATATATCTGAAAGCCGACAACATCACCTCACACCGCTATTATGACATCGGACAGGTGAAACAGCCCGGACTCTGGATAATGGCAGGGGGAAATATCAGGTTCTCTTTATAATATATACTTTGAATAAAGGTTTATATATATCAACAAAGGTAAGTTGGATGCCGTCAGCGGCGGCTACGTTATAAATGCAGCAGTCACCCTGTACGGCTCCATCTTCCCGTTGAATGACATCAAAGCCGGTTGTGGAAACATACGGGCACGATAAGGAAGTAAAAAATGAAATAGCAAAGGCAGAATGGAATACATGTCACAAGAAGGCTACGACAAGCTGGTTGCCGAACTGCATCAGCTGGAGAGCGTGGAACTGCCGCGGGTAAGGGAAGCCATAGCCGAGGCGCGGGCTCAGGGAGACCTCAGCGAGAATTTCGAGTATCACGCCGCCAAGCGTGAGCAGGGACGTCTGCTCAGCAGAATACGGTTTAAGCAGAGAGTGCTGGAGTTTGCGAGGGTAATAGATACAAAGCGTCTCGGCTCGGATACCGTCGGGTTGCTGACAAGGGTGGAGATGACTAATATGATTAATAATTGCAGGATGGCATATACTATAGTCAGTCCGCATGAGGCAAACTTGCGCGAAAAGAAGATTTCCATCAAGTCGCCTGTTGCCGGGGCTCTATTGGGCAAGAAGGTGGGCGACGTAGTGGAAGTACGCGTACCCGCCGGCGTACAGAAACTTAGAATTGAGAGCATAGAGTTGATGGAAGGCTGACAACTGACGTTTATTTTAATTCGCGCAACAAGTGCCTTATTGCCGCAACGGGATGATATATAATCATTCTCGGTCCTGCCCAGCGCATGATTGTCCTTATACGCTCTTTCATCTCAGGCTTGTAGCAGTGGACGGGACATTTCTTGCACGTTGGCTTTCTGCTGCCGTAGCGGCAATGGTCCAGCCTGCCGACGGCATAATCCGTAAGTTCCCTGCATTTCGGGCAGAGCGTCCTGTTCCCTTCATGCCTCCGGCAGTACATGCGTATCATCAGTCTGACGACAACCTTCTCTTCTTCTATGCGTTTATCCATAAGCGCCGATTAATTTTTATATACTTCTATATCTGTTTCTCTATCCATGCCATCAGCACGGTAACGGCATATTGCTGTTCTTCCTTTGTCAGCTCCCTCCCGGCTGGTATATGATGCCATTTGAAAAAGCACCCGCGGCAACAGCAGCCCGTGGCATGCTGGGCTATGAAAACCGGATGACCGCGCATCGGTGTTTGTCTGCCGTCGTTCAGGATATTTGCTGGAGCCAGCCGCTTTGCCACAAAGTCCTCGGCGTGCCTTCTGATAACGGGCAGTCCTTTGTCTACGATATACGCCTTGTCCTTATTCGACAGATGAAAACGGCTGCGGAAGACAGACTTGGAAAGTCTCCCGAAAAGAGCAGTCAAGTCATACCCTTCATTTGACAGACAACCGATATCTTCCGGCTCTTCCACCGGAAATAAGAAAAGTTGCACGTGTTTATTATTAGATGCCATTGTTATTTAAGAAAGCAGTACTCATTTACATAGTATTACAATAATTTCTATGCTCAACAATAACAAAATTACGGAAAATTTTCTGTATTGCAAATGACTCCTGCAAAGTTTTTGATACCCCAATAACAATATATACTATATGAAAGGTCACCTTTTACATTGTAAGAGGTGACCTTTTGGCTTGCAAGAGGTCACCTTTCAGAGGCTGAAACGCCACCTTTTGGAAAATATCGTTTTGACGGTCTGAATAACACTGGCTTTTGTTTATAACAAGAACAACATCCATTAATAAGCCAATCTAAGACTTTTGTACCTTTTTATTCGGCATTTCCAGCGTTTTTCAGTAACTTTGCACCCGATAAATACTATCAAAACCATAGTAAAGATAATGAGCAGAAAGAAAAAACCATTACCTATATTGGAAAATATAACCATAACCGACTGTGCCGCAGAAGGTAAATCGCTTGCAAGAGTGGACGACAAAGTTATTTTCGTGCCGTTCTGTGTGCCGGGAGATGTAGTGGACCTGCAAATACGCAAGAAAAAGCACAGCTACTGCGAAGCTGAAGTCATAAGGTTTATAAAATACAGCGATGTGCGCGAGACACCGATGTGCAGCCATTTTGGCATTTGCGGAGGATGCAAATGGCAGAACCTGCCATATACCGAACAGCTGAAGATGAAACAACGGCAAGTTTCCGACCAGCTAACACGCATCGGAAAGATAGAACTGCCTGAAATAAGTCCGATATTGGGGTCGGTAAAGACACGAGAATACAGAAACAAGCTTGAATTCGGATGCTCGAACAAACGCTGGCTTACACACGAGGAAGTTGCAGCAGGAACTGTATATGACAACATGAATGCCATCGGATTTCATATTACAGGTGCCTTCGACAAGATACTTCCCATAGAGACCTGTCATCTTATGGAGGATCTGAACAACAGTATAAGAAACGAAATACGCGACTTCGCATACGCCAACGGAATATCTTTCTTCGACCTGAGGCAACAACATGGTCTGCTACGCGACATAATGATAAGAAACTCAAATACCGGCGAGTGGATGCTACTGATACAATTTCACTTTGAAAAGGATGACGATCATGAGCAGGCTGAGAGAATGCTACGCCATATAGCCGATAAGTTTCCGCAGATAACATCGCTGCTGTACGTAGACAACCAAAAGTGTAACGATACTTTCAATGACCTTGAAATAAAGACATTTAAAGGTAATGACTTTATCTATGAGACAATGGAGGATCTTAAGTTTAAAGTCGGTCCGAAAAGCTTCTATCAGACCAATACAGAACAAGCTCTGCACCTGTATACCGTGGCGCGCAACTTTGCCGGACTTACAGGCAATGAACTTGTATACGACCTTTATACCGGAACGGGAACCATTGCCAACTTTGTGGCACGACAGGCACGGAAGGTCATCGGCATAGAATATGTTCCGGAGGCTATAGAAGATGCCAAAGTGAACTCAAGAATCAACGGGATAGACAACACCACGTTCTACGCCGGCGACATGAAGGACATTCTTAATGATGAGTTCATCGGCATACACGGCCGTCCCGACGTAATAATAACCGACCCGCCACGTGCCGGAATGCATCAGGATGTGACAGACACAATACTCCGCGCTGCACCGCGCCGCATAGTATATGTAAGCTGTAACCCCGCTACGCAGGCACGCGACCTTGCTGCCCTTGACTGCCGATACCGTGTAACTGCTGTACAACCCGTGGACATGTTCCCCCATACGCCGCATGTGGAAAATGTTGTACTGCTCGAAGCGAGAGACACACCGTAGGAATAGCCGGCAGAAACGGCAGGACAAACCTGATACTATATCTGGACATCCTCGTATAAAGATAAAACATATAACATGAACAATATAATCATTGCTTTTGCATAAGCACATATACCTTAAAAAATATTATGAATAAGACACACAATATCAAGCACATGGACAGTGCTGATGACTTCAAGAGAAAAAGCCTGCTTTCAAGCAGCCGTAAGAAAAAGATATCGCTGATACTTTTCAGAACAATGGTGTTCATTGCCGCAGTCATCGTGATTTTGTCCATAATATCGACATTCATGGAATTCTGACAACGGCAAGACATACACAATCCCTCACGATGACACTGAACAAAAACACGGTCTGCATGGCACTTGCCATGATAATGCTTTTCGCATGCTCGCATAAAAAGTCCGAGACAATCGTCACACCGTGGGGAGAAGTAAGCACCGACTCGACAAGTGAAGCCTTTGCGGTGAAAGACATCATGACAAACGGCGAGATGATTGTGCTCACCCTTTCCGGTCCTGATACATACTACGACTATCACGGACACGGCATGGGAACACAGTATTTGTTGTGCGAGAAGTTTGCCGCACATCTTGGAGTATCCGTGCGTGTGGAACTGTGCAAGGACACAACCGAAATGCTTACGAGGCTATGCGACGGCGAGGGTGACCTTATAGCCGTTATGCTTCCACGTAAATACGGCAGGAAGTATCCCATACGGTTCTGTGGCGCAACTGTCGACTCTCTCGGTATGCAGTGGGCTGTATCAGGTGAGAACAAAGAACTTGCGGATACGCTCAACAACTGGTATCGTCCTTCCATGCTTACAGAAATACAAAGGGAGCAACGCATGATGTTCTCGAAAAAAAGTGTCCGGCGGCATACATATTCACCATTCCTCAACAAGTCTGCCGGCATAATATCCTCTTACGACCCGCTTTTCCGGAAGTATGCGCCCGTGGCGCGCTGGGACTGGAGACTCATGGCGGCACAATGTTATCAAGAATCCTGTTTCGACCCTAAGGCGCGCTCATGGGCAGGGGCATGCGGACTCATGCAGATAATGCCTGCCACGGCGGCTCATCTTGGCTTACCGCTATCTGACATATACAATCCCGAACCTAATATAGCAGCCGCAGCAAAGTTCATATCGCAACTGATGAACTCTTTCCGCGACGTTACCGACACGGATCAACGCCGTCTTTTTGTACTTGCCGCATACAACGCCGGTCCACTGCACATACGCGACGCCATGGCACTTGCACGGAAGAACGGACGCAATCCGCATCTTTGGAACCACGTGGCACCATATATCCTTGGACTACAGACACCTGCCTGCTACAACGACCCTGTGGTGAAATACGGATATATGAGAGGAAGCGAGACCGTAGACTATGTGGAACGCATAAGACAACGCTACGCACAATACCGCGGCGTGCCATACAAATCATCTGGAATATATGAAACAGATATTACAAAAACGGAAGAACTTGCCCCTTATAATCCTATGACTCCGCGAAAAGCACGCAAGAAACACAGGTTTAAAATAAACGACCGTTAGTCTGTAAAAGCATGTCCGGCATAAGAAATTCACAAATGATGTATTTCTTATGCCGGACTCTTGCTTTATACAATTGATGAGAATATCTTAAAGAATAACATTTAAGTTGTATAGATACTTATGTATCCTGTGTCTCGCAGTAGTATTCCGTATTTTTTTACAGTCTGACTACAATTCAAGTTCATTTTGAATACTTCCCGATAAGCTTCTCTGCTTGCTCATTGCCCAGTTCCTTTGCCTTCTTCATGTTCTCCAGCCCTTCTGCCTTATTGCCTTTCTGCACCTGAGCCAGTCCAAGCAGCAGATAGCCGTCTGAATACTCAGGCGCAAGCTCCACACAATGGCGCGCTGTCTCCAACGCATCGTCCACCATGTTCACACGCAGCTCAAGAGAAGCTTTCTCCGCAAGGTATAAAGGTTCTTTAGGAGCAAGCATGACAGCCATGTTAATATCGATGAGCGCCTGTTTGAACAGTTTTGCTTTTACCTCCGCCTGTTCACGTACATAGTAAAAGTCGGCACCCAGCTGGCGACGGTCCTTTAGCAGTTCATAACGCGTATAGTCGAATACCGCCTGACGGTAGTTTCCTTCCTCCACATATACCTCGGCACGGGCAAGAAAATATGGGGCAGCCTCGGTAATACGCATGGTGTCAGTGTTGTTAACCGCGCTGTCAAGCAACGCCAGCACCTCCGTATTAGGAGCCTTCATCATCTGCTTGCAACGTGCTGCCTCATAATAAAGTTCAGAGTTGCGCAATGACGTTCCCGCCAATGCCATGAACATGTCATACGCCTGCTGATATTCACCTTTGGAAAATTTCACCAAAGCCTGTTGGTGCCTGTAGACGGGCAGAGGATTTATGCTGTATGCTTTCTCTGCTTCGTCAAGAGCCTTGTCAAAAGACCATGAGGCATACGGCGCAGGATTGTAAAGCTCCTTGTCGTATATTATCTTGCTATAGTTAAAGTGTGCCTCATCCTTGTTCGCAACACTTTTTATCGCCTTTTCCATATTCATCGCCGCATCATCGAACTTATTTGCCCCTACAGCAATCTGAGCCTTTGCCACATATCCGTCAAGCTGTTCCGGATACGATTTAAGAAAATCGTCCACTGCCGCAGCATGCTTCAGCGAGTCACCGTTCTGCCCTATTATCATAAGTGCAAGCACAGCCTGCTCTTTGTCATCAGGAAGAGCCGTCGGAACAGAAATCTTACGGAAGATATCCTCATTGGCAGAAAGTGCACTCACTTTAAGGTCTGCCGCATAACGTGCATCGGTTGCATGGATATCATTGTTTGTCGTTGATGGCTGAAGCAATCCTATCACCTCGCCACGGGCATTCACAAACGGGCATGCAACAGTGTTATCCGGAGTATCGAGCGTAAAGATATAATATGAATACTTATCCATGAATGTCTCCACGTTTCTAACTGTGGCAGACTTCACCGCCGGTGTCTTCACTGAATATGGAACAAGCCACACCTGTGTGCCTGCCGATGCTGCCGACGATGCCACGGAAGCCGCCACGGTCTTACCGTCGACCTTGAACTTTGCCACATCATATATTGAATTGGCACCAAGCATGCGTGTCACGTTCATCTTATTGCCGCGGGCATCTATCACCACGGCACTTGCTGCCCCTATAAAAGGCGTCAGGTTGCTTATTGCCTCCCCGTCTGCACCTATGAACACGCCGTGTCCGGATGCCAACAGGCTTCCGTCTGCCTTGAATGTCGTAAGCGTGAATACCGACTTTGCCGCGTTCTTTACTGCCGCCGGCTGAGCCATTAAAGCGTCACAAACGGCAATTAACACTGTTATTATAGTTACTATCCTTTTCATTGTCACCAAAAATGTTAAACTGTTTTTATCTTATCTGTTTTCATATCATCCCAAGAAGTTCTTTCGCATTGCTTACAGCAGCCTCGCTGACATCCGAACCGCTAAGCATCTGCGCAATCTCATGCACACGCTCCTCCGGCGATAGAGCTTCCATACGGCTTTCCGTGCCACCCGGCGTATCTATCTTATAAACCTTATAATGCGTCGTTCCACGCGCCGCAATCTGCGGCAGATGCGTAATGCTGATGACCTGCCTGTCTTTCTGTGCCATTTCCTGCATTATCATTGCCATGCGTTCGGCTGCCTTTCCGCTCACACCGGTGTCTATCTCGTCAAATATGATTGTGGGCAACTTTACCGCACCGCTTATCATTGCCTTCAGCGATAACATAACGCGGGCTATCTCTCCGCCAGATGCCACCTGTGAAACAGGCTGCAAAGGCATATTCTTATTTGCACTGAACATAAACACAACACGGTCGGCACCGTCGGCAGACAGCTCCCGCGGTTCCACATCCACGGAAAAACGAACATTGGGCATACCGAGAGCAACAAGCCTTTTCTGCATCTCACCCTCTATCACACCCGCAGCCATGCGTCTCAGCTCTGACAAGCGCGCTGCCTTTTCCTCACACAGCCTGAATATTCTCTGCCGTTCCGCCTCAAGCTCTTTCAGATGAACGTCACTGTTGTCTATGTTTTCCAACAACTCACCGTGATGTTCCTGTATCTTCAAAAGTTCATCCACTGTCGACACATGATGTTTCTGCTGCAAGGAATAGATACGGTCAAGCTTTGAATTTATCACCTCAAGACGCTGTGGGTCAAAGCTTATGCCGTCAACACCTATCCTGACTTCGTCAGCGATATCCTTCAGTTCTATATAACAACTGTCAATTCTGTCTGCCGCATCCTTTATGTCCGGATAAATGTTGCATATCCCTCCGAGCGTGCGCACTGCTTCTTTCAGGCGTTCCACCACCCCGTCTCCGTCGCTTCCGCCAAGTATGGCATCAGCGGTGAACATCGCATTCTTTATCTCCTCAACATGGTTAAGCGTGTCGCTCTCCTGCTCAAGAGCTTCCTGCATGCCCGGTTCAAGCTCCGCATTGCACAGTTCATTATACTGAAAACGTATAAAGTCTTCGTTGCGCAACCCCTCCTCTATCTCACGCCTCACGCGGTCAACTTCCTTTCCGGCAGCCATATATCCGTAAAACTCCTGCCTGTAGTCGTCAGCCAAAACCCTGTCCTTTGCAATGATGTCGACTACATTCAACTGGAAGTCCTCATCGTTCAACAAGAGGTTCTGATGCTGGCTGTGTATGTCTATGAGCTGTTCGCCAAGCCTGCGCATTGTTGTCAGCGGCACAGGCGTGTCGTTTATAAACGCACGGCTTTTTCCTGCACTTGTCAATTCACGTCTCAATATACAGTCATCGGCATCATAGTCTATATCGTTTTCATCGAAAAAGCCCTTCATGTCATAACGGCTGAGGTCGAAATGAGCCTCTATCACACAGCGGCTGCATCCCGCCTTTATCTGTTTCATGTCTGCCCGCTGCCCCAACAAAAGGTTTATAGCACCAAGTATTATGCTCTTTCCCGCACCTGTCTCACCCGTTATAACCGAAAAGCCTGGAAAAAAACGCATGTCCAGCGTGTCGATGAGAGTAAAGTCCTTTATATATAATTGTTTCAGCATTTCATTCTCATATTGTATATACCTGCCTTCAAGTCCTTAACCTATGAAAGTAATATATAGATGTTCCTATTCCTTTATCTTCTCCCAATAATTATTCTGCGACGCATTTATGGAAAAAAGGATGTCATAAACACTTTCTTTTTCCTTCGGTGTACCCTTTCCCTTATATATGCTCGCCAGCTCGTCTTTCTTATAGTCCGTCCATATCTGCGGCAAAATGCTCAAAGGCTTGTCTTCATGCACTTTCTTTAGATTTGTCTCTATCGTTGTCGTTATATTGGTACGTCCGCGCTCGGCATTGTTTGCCATTTCGTCCAGTCCCAAACGGTAATAGTCATACTGTAATTGTCTGAACGGGCGCATGGCACCCTCCATATAGTCATTTATTATGGCAAAACGGTTTCTGTCGTTCTCAAAAGCCTTCCAACCCGGATACGACAAATTCTGTGCATTGTTGGTAAGATTAAGACAACGCTGCAGAAGTTCCTCACCTCCCATGGGAGAGAAGCTGTCGAGGTCGAGGCCTATTATAAGATAGGCATAATAAGCAATAAGGGCAGTAAGCTGATTGTCTATCTGCTCTTCGTTGTAGTTAAGCTGGTCAAACTGTGCAAACTCAAAACTGAATTCGTCATCCTTATTATTATATAATGTGGTGGTGTATGATGAATTATATACAGGCCGGTTTGCCTGTATCAGGGCATTGCACGTAAAAATATTAGAAGACTGGTCATATTTCGTCACTGTAATATTGAAATTACACACAATACGTTCGTTTTTCTGAAACTGCAGCGAGGTCCACTGCATATCATTTATAAACTGTTCCAATGTCTGCTGCAGATTATCAAACACACTTGCGTCCGTTCCCTGTATCTGATTATGATTTATAGTGACACGTGCCTGAAGCTCCTGGGCATCCGTCTTTATAAATGCAGCCACCGCAAATAATATTATCAATATGTATTTCATATATGCAAATATAACACGATTTTTCGTAAACCGCAAATATTATCCCCGTTTCGGATAAGAAATGGTTTCATAACCCATAGCTTTATGCATCTTAACCCATAGCTTTGGCTTACGAAAAGCTATGGGTTATGTGACACGACATTATGCATTATGCCGTACGGTATAAACAGATAAAAAACAATCTTTTCTGCTTTATATATGTTCAAAATTCGCTATCTTTGCAGCGCTGTAGGTTTGCATTTATGCAATTAAAAGGGAATCAGGTGAAAGTCCTGAACAGTCCCGCTGCTGTAAGTTACTGTTTCGTGAGGCAAACAGGATGCCACTGATTTTATCGGGAAGGCGTTTGTCTCCAGGCAACATAGTCAGAAGACCTGCCATCAGCATGTATATAATTTTTCTGCATACTCGAGGAAAGTTGCAGAACAATGATATCATTATGAAAAAATATTTAATCATTGCAGCACTATTGTGCGTATCTGAAACCGTTGTCAATGCCCAAACAACAGATAAAGATTCTGTATATAACAGGGTAAAAGCCATTGAAGGCATTGAAGTTTCCGCAAAACGCACGTCGGGGAACATTCTGTCTGACAAGCCGTTACAGTCGATTGACAAAGAAAACATCGACATAATGGGCTTTCAGAATGTTGCAGACATTGCCAAGAAGTTTGCCGGTACGAGCGTAAAGGACTACGGCGGCATAGGTGGAATGAAAACCGTATCAGTAAGAAACATCGGGGCACACCATACCGCAATAAGCTATGACGGCGTCACCATCAGCAACACACAAGCCGGGCAAGTGGATGTAGGGCATTTCATGAGCGACAATATCGCACGCCTTTCACTAGCATTGGGAGAAAGCAGCGACCAAATGCAGACGGCACGCCATTATGCCTCAGCCGCGCTATTGTCAATAGAAACGGAGCTGCCACATTTCGACAGCAAGGACTGGATACTGAGAAGCAAGCTCCGTGGCGGCTCCTTCGGTCTTGTCAGTCCTACGATATGTTTTTGGAAAAAGCTGTCTGAAAAAACTGTAATATCAGCCAATGCAACCTTCATGCGTGCAGACGGCACCTACCCTTTCAAGCTTAAAAACGGAAAACTTACGACAACCGAGAAACGCAGAAACAGCGATATATACTCATGGCAGGGAGAGGTGAACATGTACAACACATTCAAAGACGGCAGCAAGCTTCACTCAAAAGCATACTATTATTATTCGGAACGGGGACTGCCGGGCGTGGTTATACTATACAACAGTGATGCCAAGGAACGCCTGTGGGATGAGAACTTCTTCGCGCAAAGCACATACAAAAAAAGTTTTGGCAACAGACTGAAACTGAACGCCGTGCTGAAATATACCCATTCATGGAACAGATATGAGGATATAAACGTGAAATACCAGAACGGAAAGCAGACTGACATAAACAGGCAAAACGAATATTACGCCTCATCAACGTTAATGTGGCTCCCTGCACAGGGCTTCTCCGTTGCCTTGGCACAAGACTTCTTTATCAACAATCTCAGAAACAACATTGAGACACAACCCAATCCCAAACGGTATACATCTTTGACTGCCCTGTCCGCAAAATACAGCAACAACCGCCTGACACTCAACGGCAACATCGTAGGGACATACGCTGCCGAGCATGTGGACAAAGGCCGCAAACCCGCCGACCGCAAACGCGTATCCCCGTCCCTGTCGGCATCATACCGTATTGTAGCCGACAAGTCGCTGTTTGTGCGCGCAATGGTAAAAAGCACGTTCCGCATACCGACATTTACAGACCTGTATTATATGCACATCGGCAACACCGGACTTAAGCCGGAAAAGGCTACCGAATATAACGCAGGCATGACATGGGCGGGACAAATAGGAAAAGCCGTATCCATGCAGATTACAGTAGACGGATATTTCAACAACGTCAGCGACAAGATTGTTGCATTCCCGACAACATACGTATGGAAAATGGCAAACTTCGGCAAGGTGCATATCAAGGGAATAGACGCAACAATGGCTGTCGGTTGTCATATAGCAAAAGGCTTCAATGCCGAACTGACGGCAGCCTATACTCTTCAGAAGGCTACCGACAAGACCGATCCTCAACGTTCGAGCTACAACAAGCAACTGCCTTATACTCCAGAAAGCAGCGGCAACGGCACACTGACATTAAACACTCCATGGCTGAGCATAGGCTACAGCGTCAATGCCTGCGGAGAACGTTACAGCATGAGTCAGGCAACGGACGAATACAGGCTCGAACCGTATTGGGAACATTCCGTTACGGCATCGCGCAAGTTTAAGTTAAGAAGATGCACCTTGCAACTGTCCGGAAGTATATACAACCTCACGGACGAGCAATATGAAATAATACAGTATTATCCCATGCAGGGACGCAACTGGCAATTATCCGCAACTATAACATTATAAACATAAACATCAAAAATCATTATGAAAACAAGCAAATTGTTTCTCTCAGTCCTATGCGGACTGACACTTTCATTCGGTCTCTTTTCATGTAGCGACGACAGCGAAGACCTGTCATGGAAGGACGGGGCAAAGATAGAACTGCCCCGCTACCGCGCATTTGTCCTAACCGAAGGAACCTTCAACCACAACAACTCTCATCTCTCGTTCCTTGATCCGGCTCAGGACACAATCTACAGCCACGACATATATGAGGCACAAAACGGCATAAAGCTCGGCGACACGGCAAATGACATGATTGAAGCCGACGGTGACATATACATTATCGTAAACGTATCGAAAGTTCTGCTGCGCCTTAACGGCTCGGGAGTGGAACTTGCAAGATACACCGGCTTCGAAACACTTGGAGAACCACGTAACATCGTGGAAGAAGACGGCAAACTTTACGTTACATGCTACGGAGGATATGTTGCACGCTTTGATGCAAAGACACTTAAACTCGAGAAATCCGTAAAGGTCGGTGACAATCCGGAACAGATAATTGAGCACAACGACAAGCTTTACTGCGTAAACTCCGGCATGACATCAAACACCATGTCGGTGATAGACATCAACAGCTTTGACAAGGCTGAGAGCGTGGAGATAATGAACAATCCTTTCGGAATACAGGAAGATAACGGGCATATATACATCATGGCATACGATGCCTCATATAAAAGATATGTGTCTCTCTATGACGAAAGGACAAAGACCTGCACGAAAATTGCAGATGCAAGCAACATGTATGCAGACGGAGACAATCTGTACATGGCAAACTCCACGTCACCTGACTATGTAAACTATCAGACAACATATTCCGTATATAATGCGCGGACCGGACAGACAACCGAATGGAAAATGAGCAACCTGCCTGCCGTAATGACACAAGGCACCAACACGGTATATATGATTGAACGAAATCCGTATGACAACAGTTTCTATATCGGACTGACAAACTATTTCGAGAACAGCACCCTGTATCATATATCTGCTGACGGAAAATATATATCAAGCGTACAGGCTGGAGGTATAAGCCCTAACTCAATGATATTCATAAGATAATGAAGCTTATATTAAAGTATATCGTTGTATTGGCAACGGCACTGATGTCTTCATGCACCGGCAAAACAACAGCCGGGCATGAAGATACGGGTGACAGCATCGTGATGAAGTATGCGGAACACATAAAAATCGTGAAGTACACAGACTATACGACCGTTATGCTCACAGATCCGTGGAATACGGATAATATACTTCATACATACATACTTGTAAAAAAAGGAACACGACCTGACGTAAGACTGCCTCAAGGCACAGTAATACATATACCGCTGGAGAAATCGGTGATAAGCACGTCGGTCCACTGTGCCTTGCTGTTGTCTCTGAACAGGGAAAGCTGCATTGCCGGAGTGTGCGATGTTCCGTACATCAAGATACCACGGATATCCAATGCCGTACGGAAAGGCAGCATCACCGACTGCGGCAGCAGCATGGCACCCGAAATAGAAAAAATAATAGAACTGCATCCGGATGCCATATTGCTGTCTCCTTTTCAAAACAGCGGAGGATATGGAAAGATCGACAAGCTGGACATTCCGATAATAGAGGCTGCCGATTATATGGAGACAACGGCACTTGGACGCGCCGAGTGGATGAAGTTCTACGGAATGCTGTGGGGAGCGGAAGAAAAGGCAGACAGTATCTTCAACGCCGTAGAGAAAGAATATATGGAGCTTAAAGCCATGGCTGTAAAGTCAAAAGTGAGGAAATCCATACTTATGGACACGAAAACAGGCTCGGTATGGTATGTTCCGGGAGGCAGGAGCACAATAGGTCAGATTATAAAAGATGCCGTGATATCATATCCGTTTGCCGGCAACAACGACAGCGGCAGCCTTCAACTGTCATTCGAGAAAGTTCTTGAAAGTTCCGCCGATGCCGGAATATGGATGCTCAGGTATGCAGGCGACAAGCCTATGACACTTGACGGCCTTGGCAGGGAATACAGCGGCTATAAACAGTTCAAGGCATTTAAGACCGGTGAGGTCTATGGCTGCAACACCCTTAATTCAACGTTCTATGAAGAAACGCCATTCCACCCGGAGAGACTGTTGCGCGACTTTGTCATGATAGCTCATCCGGATCTCGGAATAAAGGGAGACACAAAATATTTCTTCAAACTTAAATGAGCAGAAAGAACTTATATATATTCCTGACATCCCTGTCCGTTGTCGCGCTCTTCGTTCTGAACCTTTTTGTCGGTGCAGCGGACATTCCGCTACAGGATGTGGTTAAGATACTTATATGGCAGGAGCACGACAATGAAAGCTGGAGATACATACTGTTGGAGTCGCGGCTGCCTCAGGCAATAACCGCCGCATTATGCGGTGCCTCCCTCGCGGCATGCGGACTGATGTTGCAGGTGGCGTTCCGGAACCCGCTTGCCGGTCCGTCAGTCTTCGGAATAAACAGTGGTGCAAGTCTTGGCGTAGCCATAGTGATGCTGATGCCCGGCATAGGCATGTCCGGAGGAACGATATCGGCAGGTTCGTTTATCGCCGTGCTTACAGCCGCATTTGCCGGTGCCATGGCAGTAATGTTTATAATTCTGCTGTTTTCCGTAATGGTCCGCAACAACGTCATGCTGCTCATCATTGGCATAATGACCGGATACATGGCTTCGTCTGTCATTTCACTTCTTAATTTTATTGCTACCGAAGAGGGAGTGCAGTCATATATGATTTGGGGCATGGGCAATTTCGGCGGAGTGACAATGGGCAGCATACCGATATTTGCATCAGCCACCATATTGGGACTTATATGCTCTCTTCTGCTCATCAAGCCTCTCAACGCCCTGCTGTTAGGAGAGCAATACGCCGAAAATCTCGGTGTAAGAACCACAAGAGTGCGCAACTTCCTACTGATTGTAACAGGTCTTCAGACAGCCGTCACCACCGCTTTCTGCGGTCCTGTGTCGTTTATCGGGCTTGCCGTTCCACATATCGCACGCATATTCCTTTCGACAGACAATCACAGAATTATAATGCCAGCAACAATGATATCGGGAATGGCTGTCGCCCTGCTCTGCAACCTTATATGCATAATGCCGTGCACGGGCGGGGTCCTGCCGCTCAATGCCGTCACCCCGCTTATAGGAGCACCGGTAATCATATACGTCATAACAAGGCGAAGGATGATGGGTTGAACGACAAAAATATCCCTTAAAGGTGTTAAGGACATCAAGTCTTTTAAGGAGTGGCTGGGGTTATATAATTCATCAAACTTATATTCTACTATATAATTTAGATAATTTCATAGATATATTTGCAAATAGAGATTTAAAATGGCTTATAGGATTTGATCATGATGTTAAATACAAACAATATTTATTCGAAAATAGTAAAGACGGCTCAGTACATTTGGTCCGCCCTAACTGACTTTTCATGTGTCTATACATCGCAGGAAAATATGCAAAAGTTATCTGGCGAGTTGCATGAATTAGGAAAGAGAGAACATGACGGAATTCTAACTAAAAATGATATAATACGTGATAGTTTATATCGAAATATATTTTTCTCAGATAGGAAATTCCCTAAAGATAAAGAGGCAATTATAAAAAAATACTATAAAATTGTCCCTTACATTTTTGAACTAGGATACCGAAGAGAACTATCTTTAGAAACTTTCAATGCAAAAGAAGTTGCTAAGATAATGGTAGAATTGCTATATTTAAAAAAAGATGAACTGGACAAAGTTGATGGCGGTCTTCCAGTTGTTTAAAGACGGTTTCTGTCTTTTCTTTATACTTGCAGGATCTGCCTTTTCCAAAAGAATCTTTAGATA
>ERZ778515.1000-NODE-1000-length-22071-cov-6.601290_pt1 | contig 22071 bp, 20 predicted proteins | sample MGYA00510343_ERZ778515 | MGnify/ENA primary metagenome ERZ778515 (study PRJEB29527, sample SAMN07138965) | mouse gut metagenome | material: feces | host: mouse | place: China:Nanjing | collected 2016-01-25 ...
ATGACAGGCCGCATATACGCTTCAACTCGGCAATCTCGTTTTCTCTGTTATAGAATCTCATGTCATACCAAAATTATTTGCAACGACGGTTAATTCAACCACGGTTGCAAAGGTAGTCATTTTTCTGCGAATACACAAGAAATCCGCTCGTTTTTAATAAAATAAGCGTATTGATGTCCCCAAAATCAGATTAAAAAGCATTAATGTAGGGAAGAATATAAGCATTCCACTAACGGGAAATATCATATTGCACTTCCATAAAACCGCCAATAATAGTTTTTTTGGAAAATTCGGGCTAAAAACTTGTGTATGTGCAAATTATTTTATGCCTTTAGTATGGGAAGTACCAATCAAAAAGCAACAGGATATGGATATTATACAGATATTATACTTTATATTATTGGCCGGATGATGGCTGTCGGGAGTCCTGGGCTTCCGTCCTGTCATGTGATCGTTTCAACAAATACAGGTGGCTTCACACTTGAAAAAACATCAAAATTTCAAAGGTCAGATAAGATTGTGCAGACAGCCCCGACGGTAATGGCCGGAGCTGTTTATTCTACGGAATAATGTATGTCATCTATTTCCAGAAATCATCCTGTTCCCAGTCTTGTGAGAATACCATGGCTTTCTTATCTATTGTAGGATATGCCTTGAACAGATCCATCAGTCTTTCCTTGAACGTATTTCTTGGCGATATGGAAAACAGCAGGTATCTGATCATACAAATCCACATGTCCATCGCATTTTGGAAAGTGTCTCCGGATTTATATTTATGGTTGGTCTTAGGGAACTGAAGTAAGGGGAAAAAGTATGCGGACAACCTGAAATAGCCTATTGTCGCAAGATACTCTTCCGCTTTCTCTTCATTGTTGATGTGAAGACCGCGACTTTTCAGCAACTCTATAAGTTGCCGTGGAGTAAAGAATGTTTTGTTGAATGGTTTTGCCATGGATATAATATAAAACGACCTGCCGATTTGAGCATTGTAAAGAGGCTTGGCAGGTTCTATTGGTGCAAAGGTAATAGGATTTTTATCTCCAAAATATTTCGAGCGATTTTGGGCGGTTTTGAGGTGATTTTTACTGTAATCTCGCATAGGACACTTGAAAATAAAAGAAAAAAATAATCCGCTAAAAACTTGTGTATGTGAGAATTATTTTGTACCTTTAGTATGAGAATTACCTCTCAAAGAGCAACAGGATATGGATATTATACTTTTATTATTGGCCGGATGGTGGCTGTCGGGAGTCCTGGGCTTCCGGGAACGCAGGAAGCCGCGTCGCAAACGCAAACGTTCGTTCTGGAAGCCGGACATGGACGAATACGACTGGGAAGAGTTCAACAAGCGCAACAGCCGTTGAAATTTCATGCCCATAAAAAATCCGCCGAAGACAAATGTCCCGGCGGATCGCACAGACGGTATCCGACGCATGGTCAGCGGCTGCGGTGCGTCCCCTGGAACGGGACTTCCTCGTCTTCCCGCACCATGTCGAAGGGGGTGTCCTCGATATGGATTACCTCCGTGGTGTTGCCGTCATTGTCTATGTCATAGACATCGGGGTACTCGGTCGTATGCCCGGGAATGGCCTGATAACTGTCTATCTGTCCCTGTACGAGGTCTATGCGGTGGCTTATCATGGATGTGGCGCGGCGCACGTCCTGCAAGGTTGTCTTGATAAATTCGGGGGATTCCCGGAGGCTGTCGAGCCATGACTTGAGGTACGCAGCTGAATCCTCCTTGACATTCTTCACGATGCCGTAGCGCGAGGCGACAAGGGCACTGCCCAGCTCGGCCACAAGTTCCTCGCGGGCATAGTCATTTGAGCCGAATGTCGTGGGCTTCAGCCTGTCGAGTCGGCCTTCGGAGCCTGTCGAGTGGGTCATCTCATGGAACGCGGTCCCGTAGAACGCCTCTCCGTTGACGAATTGGGATTTTTCCGGCAGCACTATCTCATCCTTGGATATGGAATAGTATGCCTGGTCCTGATGTGTCGGCTTTATCGGGCACACCCAAAGGCCGTGCCTTATGATTTCATCCATCGCCGGAAAGGAGAATTTCTCCCCGTCAAGGGTTGCCGGTCTTCTAATCCTGTTCTGCTCCTCCAGCTTTGCATACAGTTCCGGCCGTGCCTGTTCCAGATTGGTCTGGGCCACATTGAACACATTATATACATTCAGCTTCGGATAGACGCTATACGCCTTTTTCTCTTCATCGGAGAGCTTCCGGTAATCCTCGTACTTGATCTTCTCCTTGGTCTCTCGGTTCACGACCGTGAAACTGGTGAGGAAGATAGGGAAAGACTTCTCTCCCTTGTTTACCGTGACGGTCGGCAGCTTCTCACCGTTGCTATCCACCAGCGGCTTGCGGTTGCCTTCCTTATCCACTGAATAGTTCATGCCTGTGACACGGTTGAAGGTGCAGAACACAGGGAGTTGATAGCCGTTTTTCTCACACAGCAACATGAGCAACGCAGCGTTCATGCCGTTATATTCCCTGCCGTTCAGGTTCTTGGGCCATTTCAGGCTGTTTTCGGTAAACCACGGCTTCTGCCAGTCGGACTGCAGACTCTTGATTTTTTCAATCATCAGGTCCGCGAATCTGTCGAGGGCGCGGTCTTCGGCACTGCGTCCGTCACCGCTGTCATTGTGTTTCCTGTATCCCATGTCAGAACGGTGGGTTTTCGTTGTCCTTTGCCGGTGTCAAAGGCAGGCGCTCCCACGGCTTGACCTCTTCCAGACGGCAGTCCAGGTCGATGCGCCCGTTGTAAGCCGATACCGTCAGCTTTCCGGTGGCCTGTATCTTAGCCTTGGGCTCAAGGAACGCCTCCCTGACATAATCGAACTTGACGAAGCGCACCCATGTGAACTGTAGGGCGTCCCCGGACCTCTCCGTGGAATATGCCGAGAACGACACATATTTCCCGCCTTTCTTGTCTGTCTTCTCATCGACGCCCTTGCCGACGGTTCCCTTGAACTCCAGTGTGCCCCCGATGGCGTCTTTGGAAGATTCGGGACTGAGGACAACCGTGTCGGCATGGAAGTTGAAATAGAGGTTGTCGCCGGTCTTTCTGAAAGTGAGCGTCCCTGTGGCCTCCATGCGTGTACCCGCCGCAAAAGTGGGCAGCTCCGATTCGTTCCCGTCCTTGCTTACGGATACGGTCAGTTCCTTGCCCGGCATGTTGTTTCTCGAACCGGGTACTGTGAGCTTCACGGGGAAGCCGATGAACCTTTTGCCGTCACCGGCCATGCGGATTGTGGCCGACTTGCTGATGACGCCGTTGATTGTTGCCTGTACTTTTATCATACTGTCTTGTTTTAATGATTGTTGTTATCTGATTGAAATATTCTCTGACTGTGATTGCCGCGACATTCCCTGACGGTAATCCTGCGACAGCTGCGCGTTAAGCGCGATGTCGCCGACAATGCCTGAAATGCGCTCTTTCTTTTCCTCGCCGGACAGGGTGCCGTCCGACAGGACAAGGTTCATGCGGTTCATGTCCGCCGGGGTAAGCTGCGCCGTGAAACGGTTTGTGCCGGTGTCCGCTGACAGTGCCGGGGCCTCGCCATCCTTCACCAGCAGCGTACACTCCCTCATTCCCTTCACAAGCGGCGTAAGGTCGATGCGCCTGTCCAGTGCCGTGGCTGTCGCCGCAGCCATCTGCTCTTCCTCGGTCTTGTTGTCGATCTGCACGGCCAATGCCATCAGGGAGGTGAAGAGCGTCATCGCCATTTCCATTACAGGATCCTGCCCGTACCTGCCCATGCCGATGCCGCTGTCCTCGGATGACAGGAGCTTCTTCATCCATTCCTCCGGCGAGAGGGAAGTGTCGATCGAGGGACTGTCATGGTCAGGGCTTTTGTATTTCGCCAGCAGGTCCTGTCCGTCGTGCATGGCGGTAAGACGGATATTCCCTTTCCCGGCTATCTCTGCGAGATAGCCGGCTGGATCCATGTCGCGCCTGGTTCCGTCCGCCGCAATCTGCCTTACCCCGATATGCAGGTGCGGCCCCGTGGTGCGGGTTCCCGTATTGCCCGAGATTCCTATCTGCTGCCCGGCGTTCACCGTATCGCCGACCTTGACGGATGATGAACGCAGGTGCAGGTAGCTGACCTGTACTTTCGCTCCACCGTCACGCGCATACTCGACGGTGACGGATTTTCCTCCGGCGGTATTGGCATTGTCATTCACCGCCACCACCTTTCCGTCCTTTTCCGTAGCCAGCACCGCCTCGTTGTCACAGCGTATGTCCAAACCCTTGTGCATCTGCTTCCTTGACGGATTTACAGGGTCGGTACGCATACCGAACGGCGATGTGACGAACAGGAACTCCTCACGTTTCAACGGGAAGGAATAGTCTTGCGCCGTACCATTGCCATTGGAGGGCTGCAACTGCGGAGAGCCTTGCCCGGGCTTCAGTCCCTTGGCGTTCATCTCCTCCATTACCATGCGGTCATACCGCTGGAGGTTGTTGCTCTCGATGATGGATATGAGTGCCGGCGCATATTTTCCTGCTGTGGCATATCCGGCCTTGTCAAGCTCCTGCGCCCAACCCCTGTAATCGTCCGCTTCGAGTTTGAAGCACGGTGCGTACCGTGGGTTTTCCTTCAGGAACCGGGAATGATGGGCGTAGGAGTCACCCACGCTGTCATAGCTGCAGAATTTCTCGTCAGGTTTGTCATCGGTGTATAGGCCGTATCTGCCGCCTCCGGCTATCCATGACTGCGTCGCCTTGATGCCGAAGTGGTTGTTCTCGTTCCGCGCGAGACGGCTCTGGCCGTTGCTGCTCTCAAGGATGCCTTGAGCCAGCGTCACCGAGGCCGGTATGCCGTACAGACGCATCTGCTCCATCGCATATTCCATGTATTTTTCCGCGTATATAAGGTTCTTTCCTGCCATAGCCCTACATTCTCAATCCGGTGCGACGTTCCATGTTTTCAACTCCCGACACCGTACTCCGCACAGGTGGCATATCCGCTTTTATGTCCACGGAGTTTTTTTCAGGCATATCGCAGATGGCCACCCTTGCTCCCGACCGCACGAGCTTCGGCAGGTAGGTGTCCAGCATATCGGTCGGGAAAGACACTTTCATGGCAGGACTGTCATCTTTCAGGTTCCCGTATTCGGTGCCTGTAAGTCCAAGTGCCTTTTCCATAATCGGCACATCTTCCTGATATGCCTCGTAACGGTCGCCTGAACGAAACAGCAGGACGGCGTCGGGATGTTTTTCCTTCACCTCCTCGTACTGTCGCAGTTCAGGACGCACGGCCGCCACATCGGGACGGACAACCGCCGCGTCTTCATAGTGCTGTTTATCTACGGCCTGCTCCTCCGATCTCTGCATCAGCAGGTCGGCGAACAGCGTGGCGGCAAGGCTGGTCTTGTACTGCGCCACATCCTCCGCCACCCACATCCTCTGCCATTGCTGCCTGCTCACCTCCCGTGGCTGCACCTTGTCCATGCCGTCGATTACGGGGACACACAGTATCTTGTCATCCTTGCCCTTGAACACGTTCACGCGCTTGATGCGCAAAGGGTCTATGCCTTCCGGCACGGTTCCGAACAGGTCAACCTTCAGTCCGGGTTCAGCCTGTGCGAGGGCATAGTATTTCTGTGCCAGCTCGTTGCGGACAGCTCCCGCCGCCACACGGTCGTCCTGCTTGACGGTGGAGAAGAAGCGGTTGATGTCGTTCTTGTCGGGGCGTATGCTGAACGACGTCCCGTTCTCCGGCTTGAGATACAACGCCCAGCCGCCCGTGTCGTCACGAAGCATCTGGATACGCTCGAACCGCACTTCCGTGGCGCGGCTTACTGCCTCGCTGACATTGAAGGCGGAGACATTCCTTATCGTCCTTCCGTCCAGTCTCGCCGAATACACCTGTTTATCCGCGAAGTAGGAATCGTCGGGATGATAGCGCAGCTGCCCGTCCTTGTTGAAGAATCTGACATAGGAGGCGCCCTGCGCCGTCAGCGCGGCAGCTATCTTCTCCTTGTTGAAGCCGGGAACGGTGTGCGACACCACTCTCGCGCCGGCCTCACTGCGCTCGTCGGCCGTCATCACTTCGTCGGGTGACAGCCAGTAGTTGCGGCGGTCACCGTTGGGCATCACTACATCGCCGCCCGAACGTGCGGATGTGGGAAGCACCACATCGGCAATGCCTGTATTCCTGTCAAGAACCACGACAAACTCACGGCTCCGTTTGTCCGGGACGGCGTTGATGTCGTCGGCTATGACGTGTGCGCCCTTTTCCTCCCATTCCCGGGGCAGCCATTCGGTGCAGAGCCGGTGGATGTGCGCGGCGGCATCGGAGGCCCGGGTGTAGGCGATATTTACTATTTCCGGATCGTCATGCTGCAGGCGTGCGCCGTTGAGCGCGTCCTGCGTCAGCCGGTCGTAATGCCCGAGCCCGTCAAAGCGGGCAAGGAACTCGCGCTTGTCATCCTGACCTCCCGGAAAGTTGCGGTCGCTGATCTCCATGCCTCCCTTGCGGAGGATGTCCTGCAGCACCAGCGCGTCAGCCGCCGATACCTGCGGACGTCCTTCCTTCTGCTCCCTGAGTTCCTCGGTCTGCTGCCTGTTGCGGTCATGTGCCGACTCCATGCGTTCCCCCTGTTCCGCCTTTCGGATGACATCGAGCGCGTTGTTCACGTCGCTCTCCACGGCGTCTATCAGGCAGGGATTCTCCTTCAGTTCCTCCGTCCAGTATTCCACCATGCCCTGGCTTTCGGGCGACAGCTTCGCCGGCAGCCCGAACTCGGCCATCTTCAGCCCGGAGGCTATCTCAGCGATAAGACGCTCGTAGCGAAGGGCGTCACCCGACGGGGCCTTGCCGCCGTTCATCACCATGCCCTCCCTCGACATCCGTTCACGGTGACCGGTGGCGCTCACTACCTGGCGCACCAGTTCCTGCACATAGTCCATGTAGTTCCCGAAATGTTTCTGGTCGGGGATATATATGGCATCCTTGCCGGTGTCGTATGCCGCAGCTCCCGTGGTCGATTTCCTTATAGGAACGAGGTTCTGCGAGATCTGTTCACGGAACCTGTTGACAGCGGACCGGGTCTGCCGCTCCTCGGCAAGTATGTTGCCTCGGTCGGTGATGCCGCCGAACTGCTGGCGCAGTTTCTCGAACTCCCTTTCATCCACATGGGGAAGCGTGGTCTGCTCCACGTTGAAGAGCGCGTGTATCTCACGCTTGCGCACGGCCTTGTACTGCTCCTGCTGTACGGGAGGCAGGTTGCGGTAATCGTCGCGCGAAATGATGTCCTTCTCGTTGTGCCTGTTGACGTATGAGTCCCACCTGTACCAGTTCATCGGCACGGAACGCTCGTCTTTCAGTACGGATTCGTTCCGTTTCCTTGCTTCCGAAAATGTGATGTACAGTGCCGTGGAATATCCGTGGCTGTCAGCGTCGAGCATCAGCGTAAGGCTGTTGAACGGGCTGAGCGCGGCTCCCTTGGGATAGATTCTCGGAGAGAGGCGTCCCGACACGTTCAGCCAGTATCCCTCCGTCGATGCCCCGTTGAGGGCGTTTGACAGCAGCTCCACCTGTCTGGCGACCGCCGTCTGTTCCTGAGGTGTCTTTTCTTTCATCGCTATGTTTGATATATTGGTTTTTATCTGAGGATTATGCCGCGTTCCCGTTGCCGTTCCTGCTCGATCTCCAGATTGCGGTAGTTGTCTTCCGCCATCGTCTTCATGCGGTCGTGACGGGCAAGCACCGCGTTGGCAAGCGTGTTCAGGGGCAGTGCGCCGGCGGCGTATGCCTGCGCCGCATTGTCGGGAAGCGTCACCGAGCAGGGCACGTTGTCGATAGTGGCTATCAGCGTGTTGCCGCGTATGACCGCCCCGGATATGCGTGGATTCAGCTCTTCATCGTCATACCGCCTGTAACGGGCGACCGATCTTTGTCCGTCCTGTCCACGGTCTATGGCCTCATGGCCCATCCTGTTGACGAGGTTGGCTCCGCCCATGCCTATCAGCACCATTTTCAGCAAGGGATTTCTGACGAACATCCCCACCAGTATGGAGGCCAGGGGCATCATCCCGCTCTTGAGGTTCACGGATGTCGTCTTGCCGGTGAACAGTCCGACGAGCATGTCCGGCAGCATGGCTATCACGTATGGAAGGTTGCGTCCTATGTCTCCGATGCCGTCAAGACCGACTGACTGGAGAAGGTTCGCCCAACCGTCGTTGTTGTCCTGCTTCTGTGTTTCATTTTCCCTTTCTTCACCGTTGCTTTCACCGCCCCGGGTATTGCTGTCTGCAGTTTCCGACTCACGGATTTCCGTATTCTCCTCTGCCGCCTGTGATGCCTGTTGCGGTTTCTGTGCCTGTGCGCTGTCATGCTTCGCTTTCCAGTCGAGATACTCCTGCTCATGGCCGGGGGCGATGACGGACGGCACGGCAGAGAAACTTTTGCCCCGGTCTGCCGTTTGGGGCTTGGTAAAGGACATTACGTCGAATTTGAGAGGGATAAAGCCTTTTCCCGGATTCTGGAAAGTTTTTTGCAGATTGCCGAAGTTCCAGTCCGTTTCCCATGCCGGCTTTTCTTTCAGTATGGGCATCTTTTTTGACAGGGTGCCGTTGACCGACTGGATATAGCCGCTCTCATAGGTCTTGATGCGCCAGCTGTCTTTTCGGATATCCGACAGCGTATTGCCGTTGCCTCCGAACAGTCCCATGCTGACGCACTGGTCAACGGTCAGCCCCTTTTTCTGCTGTTTTTTGTCAAGCACGGACTCAAGCCCGGCAAATACGACCTCCGTACCGGCAAACCGGGCAAGCGCACCCCATGAGTACACGCCGCCCAGAGACACCGCGTCCGATGCGAGGCTCACACCCTTTGCCGCGCCTTTTTCCGCAGTCGAAGGCCTGTACATGGCTTCGCCGCGTTCCTCTATCTCACGCTGCAACGGGGATTTCATCAGTTCCTGTGACAATCCGAAAAGACTGCCGGACGCACCCTTGCGGATGATATAGTCGAATGAGCCTTTGGGCATCTGTTCGCGCACCATGCGGTCAACCATCATCTGCTCGATGCGGTGGTCCACGTAGGCGAGCGCCAGATCCGTGCCGAGTTTCGAGGAAAGCTCGTCGTAACGCCTGCGTCCCACTTCCGCCACCACCGCATTGCGCCATTCCCCGGCAAGGCGGTGGAGGTCGGCCACGAAATCCTTGTTGCCGAGTATGCTGTCCTTGCACATCCCCACATAGTCCTCCGCTGTCTTGGAGCATTCCTTCCCGGTGAGCCGCAGATACTGCATGGTGTCATCCGGTCCCGGTATGCCTACGGAGGAAGAGGACTGCGCGAGGGTGCGCATGATGCCGGCAAACGAATTGGAATAGTCCGCCACCTCTTTTGCCTGTGCCGCCTGGAGCACCGATCTCTCATGGTTCATGACCGGCACGAGATGGGTGTTGAAATAGCAGCCGAGGCAGTATTCCACCTCCGACAGCCTTTTTGTATTACGGGGTTGTGCCATTATGATATGTTAAGTTGTTTCAATAAGTTTTCTTTTGTCTGCTCGATGGCGTTGTGATACACCTCCATCTGTTTGGGATAGTATTCCTCAAGCATCCATTCCTTATCTATCCGGTCAAGCAGGAACTGTATCGCACATTCGCGCTCGATCTCCACGGCCGCCTCGCCGTCCTCAGAGCCGTTGAACCAGGCCTTGACCCACCACCGTATGCCGGACCTGTCGGGATAGACGGTGACAAGCCTCTGTACGTCGAAACTCCGCACGTCTATTTCGAGGTCGGCCAGCGGGTCTATGATTCCGGCGGTGGCGACGGCTTCGTCATAGCTTTTTTTTTACCCGCTTCATCCAGTGCTGACAGGAATATCCGGTGCCGCAGGGCGAGGTAGTTCAAAAAATCCCCGATAAGCAGGTTCTGTACCTTGGCGGCTATGGGCACAGACCGCTCAGTCAGTCCGAGGGGGTTGGCCATCGACGGTATGGCGTCATAGAAATAGCTCCGTGCCGCCGACAGGGAGAAGATGTTGCGCAGGGACTGTTCTGTCTTGTCGGGAACGACGTACAGACCTCCGGCCACCTCCATCAGGTATTCGGGATAGAACCTTGCCATCAGGCCCTCGATCTCTTCCATGTTCTCGTCATAATCCGTCGGGATGTCCATATCGAGGGTCTCGAAGTCGGGCATGCCGCTTTCCGTGCCGGACATCTTCATGTTACCGAAAAGCATTTTCAAAAACTCTACGGGGTCTATCTCCGCTCCGTCATACTTCACCTCCAGATGAAGAGTGTTACCGCTGATGGAAAGGATGCTTCCGGCTTTGACACGTTTGCCGAAAGCAACCATAGCGTTGCGTATGCCGCCGTAGGTCACATCGTATTTCCCGTAACGGGCCGTCTGGTATAGACCGTGTACCCTGTCCGTGCCGATGGCGGTAACGATGCCGTCCGCCACCGCACGCAGCACATAGCGGTCTGCGGCGAGGTCTATGCCGTGGTTGAAACTCCCGTCCTCCTGTTTTCCATAAGTCCGGGTCAGCACCACTTCTTCTTTCTTGTCATTGAACGGCATACAGTAGCCGCTCTCTGACTGCAGGTTCATTTCCTGTGTATATTCCATATCCTTTTTATATGTTTACCTGTTGTCTTGTCAAACTTGTTCGGGTACGGTTCATCTGTGCCGTCCTCCCGGTTGTCGGTTCTCTGCCTGCGGGTTCTCCTGCACCTGTGCCACATGGGAATTATTGCCGATAAGCATCATGGCGAGCAGTGCGCCGCCAATCTTGCCGAGCCAGCCGAACCGTCCGAATATCATCAGTCCGGCGGCAAGCAGTCCGACGATGCTCAGTCCGGACACGTTGCCTTTCCCTATGTTGGAGAAGAAATTGCCGAACATATCGGCACCGTTGCCCCCACATACGTTCTTCAGGAAATCGGAGATGCCTCCGAATGTGCTGTTGGCCTGTTGCACGGTACCGCTCAGACCGGACACGGATTCCTTTACATCCCGTACCGTTTCCTGCACGCTATCGACGGTCTTGCTTGTGGTGTCCACCACTGCATCCACATTGTCGCTTCCTATCGCTATGTCGGCGACCGTCCTCACCACCGGCTTGTCATTGACAAGTGCCTCCCAGCCGAGATAGCTCACGCCGGCACCGACTGTGGCCGACTTCAACGCGGTTCCCGCACCGGCAAGCGTGCGCTGGGGATGGATGACGGCTCCTCCGAGACTGCGTGTCGCCGGATTGTTGACGATATATCTGCCGCCCTTGAGTATTGTAGCCCATTTGCCCATATCTGTTGTCTTTTATTGTGTTATCGTATTGTCCGTATGGAAATAAGTCTCGCATCGGAAACCTTTCCGGGGCGAGAAGTCCTTGAAGCTGCATGACTTGAAAAGCATCGGCTTGTTGACATACTGCGCGAGGTCCTTCACATACTGCGACGGTCTGGTCTTGTTTTCAAAATCCCGGTACGGCATCACATACGGCTTGATGCCAAGCTCCCGGCACCGCTCGATGCGGTACAGGTCCTGCTCCATCGTCGAATTGTAGCCGACAAGGATGTAGCACATGATTTTCCACGGCTTGATGTACCGCGTGACCTCGGTGAGTTTCCGGGTCAGGTCTGTCTGAGGCAAGTCCCATGCGATGTGTATGGACTTGTAGAGCCGCAGCCTGTTGAGCCAGTATGCCTGCTCCTCGTCCATGATGCGCACGTCAACGCCGTGGAGGTTGACCTTTTGCCCCGCCTTCAGCAGGTAGTCGATGGCCGACCGCCACTCCGGGTTGGCGAAGAAGTTGTTGTCGAGAACCTCGATGTGCTGTCCTGTGGGATTCAGCTGCACGGGTTCCACAGGGTGTATGCCGCCCTCTTTGTCATGCACTAAGCAGAACGGGCATCTGCGGATGCACCCTCTGGAGAAGAACTGGATGGAGTAGGCGTATTGCGGATAGAGGGAGTAGTCCATCAGGGTTGATGCCTCGATTTCCGGGGCAAGCCTGCTCCTTATGTCATATCCGGTGCCTCCCTTTATGACCTCGCAGTCCCACGGGGTGTCGTCATCCGGCGAGAACGTGAATATCTTTGACTTGTAGACACGGTCATAGCCGCTCTCGGACAGCGCGTCTGCCCATTCGACACAATCACCTTGTGATTTGTGCCATGCGGACAGCTTCATCAATGCGAAATTGGGGAAGTGGTGCCCGTCAACATCTGTCAGTCCTATCTTCATAATTGTTGTTTCCCTTTCTTTACTTTTTACCTGTTTCTTGCCATGCCTCATTTACGGGGCTTTATCTTGCTGTTGCCGCGCCAGCGCTCAAAGGCTTCGTCCGTGATTTTCCATTTGTCCACGTCGTAACTTTTCGCCCTGCAGTCTATCTCCCGCCACACGTCGGACAGGGAGGTGTATTTGACCGCAAGCGTGAGCCTGCGCAGGCTGCGGTTCAGCAGGCGGAGCTTCGGGCGTATGCCGAAAAGTATCTCTATGCGCTCCTTCTCCGTCATCTTCATGTCAGAGAGGCATACCAGCCTTATGTCGTTCACGATGTCGATGCCGCCGAGTATCAGTTCCCGGTATATGGCGCTTCGGCGGGGTGTGAGTGCCACGGCAATCGCGTTCTCGGGCGACTTCTCCAGCTGGCGGCTCAGGCTTCCCATGTTCTCCGTCAGCTTGCCTATCTCGTGGTAGAAGCCGTATATCTGTGCCGCGTAGCTGATTACCGAGCGGAACGAGTCGAGGTAGTCGTTGAACTGCCGCTGGAAATCGGTCGTGGCTTCCACTTCCTCCTTTGTCCATATATGCCCGGTGGTCTGCAGCAGCATCACCTTCTCCTGGGCTTTGAGCTGCTTCTCCGCCTTGTCGGTGTACATCATGATCATTCCGGCCAGTGCCGGGTCTGTCTGTGCGGTGCCCCGGAGAATGCCAAAGGCCAATGCAAGTATTGTCAGTGTCGTCCTTATCATGCCGCCTCCTTATTCTATGGCTTTTGCCGCCCGTTTCCATCTGTCGAGGGCGTCACCGGCTATGCTGCCGATGTCCCTGTCAAGCATTCCTGCGGTGATGTTGTTCCACACGTCCGTGAGCGTGTAATACCGTATGCTCAGGTAAAGCCGGTTGAGCTTTTTGGAGAATGAGCCGAGCTTGTCGGACAACGCCCAGAGCGTCTGGGAGCGTTCAGCTCCCGTGAGCATGTTCGTCCTTCCTCCGGTGGCTATCGCCTCCCGAAGCAGCGTATAGACGGAAATCAGCTCCGTCGCCGTCTCAAGGTAGAGGTTGTTCATCGACATGGTGGCGACGATGCCCTGCGGGTTGGAGCCGATGGCATTCCTGAGCTTTCCCAGAGTGATGAAGATGCGCACGCCGTCCTCGTACAGCGTGGCGGACGCTTTCAGCGACGAGGCGAAGCCGGAGGCGGTCTGCAGGTAGCCGGAGTATTTCTTCTCCCATTCGTGTATCTTGGTGAACTCGGCGGCTATGGTGTTCTGCAGGGCGGCTGTCCTCGTCTGCGCATCGGTCTGGTCCTGCATCTGCCCGTTGATGGCCTCGTTCCCCTCGGCGAGGGCGAGCCACTCCAGCGGATTGGACACGACAAGCTGCGCCCTCGCCTGCAGGGAGGCAAGGACGACAAGGATGACTGTCAGTATCTTAGCGGTTGGTAATCTCATATATTCCGTTTCTTTTGCGGCTCGCGCCCACACGTTCACGTATGAAGGGGATAAGGTCGGCCCTCATGTCCATGCCCGTCATGTCAAGGCGGGGAGTGGAGCGGTCGCCTGAGTATATCTATATGGTCTTCAGTCCGAATATCCGTTGCGGGAAGCTGCTCTCTTCCCGGAAATCGACGATGCGGTAGAGTTCCATGAAGTCGCGGGTGCGACGGAACACGCCGTGTTCGTAGATGAACTGCTCCTCGGTGATGACGAACCTCATGCTCCGCAGATAGAGGAAGCGGTACACGAGACACATGGCAATCGTCAGGGACGCCCACAGGAGCATATTGCCCATGAACACGCCGTCGATGCCCGCCACGGCAAGCCCGGCAAGGCACACGACGGTGATGATAAGGTCGTTGGCGAGGTACTGCCTCGCACGGGGACGGAATGCCATCGTCCCGAAACTGTATGTTGGCTGTGTCCGTGTTTTCATCGTCTCATCCCTTTTGTTTGCGTTTCCTCATTCTCCATGGGCTTGTCAAGCAGCTGGTCGTTCCAGTCCTTGTACCGGCTGTCACAGGGTTCATAGCCGATTCCCCGGCTGTCGATGCCCAACCTGTCACATACGTCCCTGAAATCGAAAGGCTCCAACGGCAGCTCGTGATGCTTGACACCTTTGGTCAGGTCCGTGACGACAAGCGTCTCCTTGTCCTGCGACAGGTGGGATGAGAACACCCTCCCGTCTTTCTGCAGGGCGAAGTTGACGGCGAACATACGCCCGGCACGGTCTCGGTCAAAGCAGAGGTGGTGGATGGCTTCGGGCGTATGCTCTATCATCGACGAGAACTGCTTTTTGGTAGGTGAGCCGCCGGTTGACACGTACACGGCGTTGGCGAGGTCGTGGTAGCCCACATTGCCGGGTTCGTTCATCTTTATCTGATAGTAGGCCATCGCATCGAACGCGCTCTCGAACCAATAGACATCCTGTGCTGCCCCGATGGGACGGGTGAAGCCCATGTCGCTGCGGTTGTTTTCCAGACGGGCGATCCAAAGCCCTTCAGCCGCGTTGCTGCCGGCGGCCATGCCCTTGTAGGCTGTCTTCCCGTCAGCGTTCGGCCTGCTGCGCTCCTCCAGCCCCACGATGTCCCTGTCCGGCCATGCGGCGAGTGACAAGGGAAACGACAGGTTGGTGTATTTCTTCCCGTCACCGCGCTCCCTCGTGGCCAGAAAGAAATGGCCGGAGAAGGCCCGCTGGGTCTGGAGGCTGATGCCCCTGTTCTGGAAGTAAGGATAAAACCGCTTTTGCGAGTCCCAATTGCCGTTGACAAAGCTCTGTGTCTCGTAATCGTGGATGTCGAACGGACGGGTATCTCGCTGTCTCCCGAAATCCCGTGGCGCGCGGTCGGTCACGGGGTGGTTCAGGAGGCGGTTGCAGACAAGGTTGACGAGCCGGTCGCCCGACATTCCGGGACGGTATTCGGCGAAAAAGGTGGGATGCTCCTTGATGAAGCTGATGACATTGTAGTTTTTTATCTCGGGGGGCTGGAAGCAGCACAGGCCGTTGGCGGTCACTATGAACTTGTCGCCACGCACGCGTTTCCCGTCGCTGCCGATACGGACGTAGGAGGGATAGCGCATGCCGTCCCTGCGGTTGAGCCGGTAGCCGGCGTCCACCAGCAGGTCCTGGATGTTCACCCTGTTCTTGAAATCGTCGTATGTTAGTTCTGACATGGCCGTTGGTTCGTGTTATTGTTAAAGGCCGTGGCCCATGCCGGGGACACGGTCGTCTGGCAGATTCCTCATGGCGTCGAACTGCCGTGCCGCCACATCTGCCGGGCTGTCGACTCCAGGCTTGAAATAGACGTGCGGCATGTGGCTGTGGTGCCCTTCCATATAGATGTCGGGCATGGGACGGGGACCACGGAGGAGGTCGTGTGTCACCACGGCTCCGGCAAGCAGGGCGGCAGAGATTTTCGTGCCGAGACCCACGGGATAGCGGTCTTTCATGTCCACCTCCTTGAAGACTTTTGAAAAGAGCTTCATGCGGTGCAGGTCGTCCAGTGCCATGAACTTCTCGTACTGTTTCTGCGAGATCTCGTGGCTCACCACCTCTCCGTCGATGACGGCCGTCATGCGGTATTTCGCCTCGCCCCCGTCCTGCACGGGTTCCACCCGGATGTCATCGACGGTGACTTCACGCCCGTGCCGCCCCTCGCGGAACCAGCCCTTGTTGCTGTCTATGAGGCCCAGGTCATTACCGTCCATGACCACGCCGCCTTTGGGCAGGTTGTCACGTAGAGAGGTCTCGCGTTCCACCTGGTAGTTCTGCGGATTTTCCTGCTGGCGGTAGTATTCGTCCTGTCGGGTAATCTGCCGGTCAAGGTCTGCCTGCACCTCCGGGTGGAGCTTGATGTCTATCAGCTTATTGCTGTTGAGCATGTCCATGGTGACGGTATCGGCGAAGTCCTCCTTGATGATATTGTTGAGTGTCTCAAGGCGTTTGGCAATGGGCTGGTCTTTGACGGAGTTGGAGGTCAGCACCGCCAGCTCCTCATCGGAGAGGCTGTACTGCAGGTCAGCGTCCAGTGCCGATGACTGTATGGTGACGGTCTTGCTTGCGGCATCCACGAGTATGCCGTGGCTGGCAAGCACTTCCTGCCATTTCTCGTTGGAGAAATAGACCTCCGAGGTGATGGCTTCCTTATACGGAACTGCCGGTGCGGTCGGTCTCTGCGGCTGCCTGGCAGGGGCTATTACCGTCTGCAGTTCGGCAAGCACGTCTTTCTCCGCCACGGGAGCGGTGTTGTAGCCCTTGTAATAGAAGCCGTAACCTCCGCTCTGCAATTCTCCGGGCTTCATGCGCCCGTCAGGGCGGTTCGGCACCATGGGCGCACCGGGATAGTAGAGCTGTCCTCCGATGCGGCGCAGGTGGAAGCCCTCCTGCATCCTCGGCGTCCATCCCAAAAACGACCAGCCCATCATGTGATGCGGCGGTACGGGAAAGCGGCGGTACGGAACGGTTCTGCCGTATTCGCCCACGCCGATACGGTAGCCGTGCAGCCCCATCGCCACACGGCCGTTGGCGTTGCGGGCATGGACAAAGTCCTTCGGCATGTCGAAGTCTGCGGCGACGATGCTCGCGAAGGTGTTGTAGGCTCTGCGGTTGGCGGTGTTGGTGCCCCAATCGGTGAGGGCTTTCAGCTGCTTTTCCGTGATGGGATAGTTCAGCAACGGGGAATCATGCCCCTGCACGAGCAGTGCGAAACCGTTGCTGCTTGCGGCCACATGAGCCTGCATTCCGTTTCGGAGCAGGATGTCCTGCAGTTCGGGGGTAAGCTCAAGGGGACGCGGATTGGTGTTTGTCCTTATAGGCATGGTGTGTCCTTTTTATGCGTTTCCGTTTTCCAGTGCATCGTCGAGCAGCGCGTTCCTCATTTCCATGAAGCATGTGGCAGACTCTTCAAGGTTCGGGTCAAGTCCCTTGTTGTGGCAGTACCGGTCGTATTCCTGCGACAGCTCGCGCGAGTGGTGGCCGATGTATTCCTTCCAGCCGTATTCGCCGGACTGCACCTTCTCAATCAGTGTCTCTTCGGGTTCGTATCTCATCTTGTCGGATGTTTAGTGTTTGAGGGTCATGTTGTTGCGCTTGCGCATCTCTTCCCACAGTTCCTCGGTGTAGGATGCCTCGGGAACATAGTCGAGGTTGCCTTCCCCGTCGGCGACCCAGCAGCCGTTCAGTCCGAAGTTGTATCTGCCGAAGCCCTGCCGCTGTTCCTCTCTCCATTTCTTCTCGTCGCCGCGCGTGAGGCGCACGCCGGTCTTTTCATTGAGGTCGATGCCGATGGTGTAGAGGTAGTCACCGTCCATTACGGTGACTGGCAGGCCTTTCTGCAGGCAGGTAAGCTCGGCGTTGGTGAGCTTCATCTCGTTGGCGGCATATTCGAGGTTACGGCCGATGACGGGGGTGGGTACATAAATAATCTGGTTGGTGCCCTGGTCTATCTGGTGGAAAGCCGGTATATCTTTCCCTTCGGGCGTGATGACGGGGGCGATGACGGGACGGTGTTCAAGGAGTGCCTTGCGCTCTTCCTCCGTGAAACGGTCAAGGCGGCCGGCCTTGAGCTGCGGATAGAACACCACATCCACGCTGTTGTCGTCCATGCGGATGAACGCGAAACGGGTGCGGGCATGGATTTCCTCTCCGTTTTCGTCGGTGACGTGGATAGGGAGCACCGGGGAGCGGCGACCGTCGAGGATGTCCTCTATCGCCTTCTGGGGCAGGTCTTCGAGCATCTCCTGCGTCAGCCCGAATCTCTCGAGGATGTCGTATGGCAGTTCCTCGCTTTGAAATCTCTGAATCTTCATTTTTATATTTTTTATGCGTTGTCGTTTCCGCAAAATTATATGCGTCGCTTCGGATATGAAGTATATATAAGTATGATTTTGTTTCGGTTTATGTTTATTTAATATAAGAGCCTATAATCATACTTACTTTCATACTTAAACAGTGCGAAAACAGTAGTTACAGATTTTTAGAGTATGATATTTGTCGCAATCGAATATACTGCATAATGTGGCGTTGTCTTATATTTGTTTGCTACCTTTGCGCCATGTTAAGGACATTGGTGATTACAGCGTGCCTGTGCTGCTGCATGGCGGCATCGGCACAGTTCCATACGGTAACGCCCCGGACGGCACGTTGCAGGATTGGGTGTGTCGCACAGGGGACGGCAGGGAAAACAACAGCGGAAGTGACGGAAAAGGCGGCACCGGCAGAGTCATCGGCCGATACCGCCTCAATGCGGAAACAATGGATAGACAGCTACCTGAGCGTGGCCTATCCGCTGAAGGAGATTCATGTGACCTCACCCTTCGGTGTCAGGACTGACCCGTTCACGAAAAAGCGCAAGAGGCACAACGGACTGGACTTGAGGGCTGACCACTGCGAGACCTACGCCATGATGCACGGCATCGTGGTGAAGGCGGAACAGGACAGGGTGTCCGGGAAATATGTCACCGTGCGGCACGGGGACTTCTCGGTCAGCTATTGCCATCTGTCCGAATGCCTGGTGAAGAAAGGCGACTGCGTGCGACCGGGGGATGTGATAGGTGTCTGCGGCAGCACGGGGCGGTCAACCGGGCCGCACCTGCACCTGACAGTGCGGATGGGGCGGAGGCAGCTCGATCCGGGGATATTGCTGCAGTTCATCGACGAGACTCGGAAGTTGGCGTTGGAAAAACTCTCCGAATGAAATCTTTAGCACTCCTTTTGCGACTTTCAGGCTTCATTTCCTGTTCCTTTTATGGCTAAGAATACCTTTTTTGTGCTTTTTTTGCTAATTTCTTCGGAAAAACTTGTGGGATTGAAATAAAAGTATTACCTTTGCACCGACAATTTCCGCCACGCTTCTTTGCTAATTGCAATGCGTACCAGGGCGGAACTTTTGCTTTTTATACATCTATGGATTATACAAAACAACCGTTGGATTTTCCCCGGATTCTTCAAATGTTGAAAGACCGTGGGCTAATCATTAAAGATGACAATGATGCCTTGGGGCAGTTGAAAATCATGAGCTATTTCCGTCTGGCAAACTACCTCCGCCCGATGGAACAGGACAAAACAACTCATATATTCAAGCCCAACAGTCATTTCGACAATGCCGTCAATCTTTATTTCTTTGACAAGAAATTGAGGGCATTGCTTTTCACTGCCATACAAAGTTTCGAGATAGCTCTTCGCTCGAAACTCATACATCATTTCTCAATGGCTTACGGCTCATTCTGGATAATGGATAGGAGTTTGTTTGTCGATAACAAAATATTTACTGATTGCTCCATTCGCGTCCAGCAGGAAGTTTTCCGCTCAAAGGAAGATTTCATACAGGAGCATTTTGACAGATACTCCAATCCTATAATACCCCCTGTATGGAAAACATTGGAGGTTGTGTCATTCGGCACATTGTCAAAGATATTCTGCAACTTAAAGGACACTAAACTTAAGAAGAAAATAGCGCGGGAGTTCAACTTGCCACAGCACGAATATCTTGAGAGCTGGTGTAAATGCTCCGTTGCCTTACGCAACTGTCTTGCACACCACTCACGCACATGGAACAGAAAATACCCTCTGAAACCACAGCTTCCAGGTAAACTGAAAGGCGACTGGATCAATACTTCCATAACACTGCCGACCAAACTCTACGCCCAGCTTTGTTGTCTTGCATATTTGCAGAACGCAACCCATCCCGGCAACGATTTCAAACAACATTTAATATGGTTACTGCAAGCTTATCCCAATGTTGATGTCGCAGCGATGGGATTCCCAGCAGGCTGGGAAAACGAACCGCTTTGGAAGTAAAACAATATCTCAAATAATAAAAATGCGTTTCTGGATAATATAACGCTATGTTTAAATCCAAATATTTTGACCGATGATATTTTATGATGATGCAGATATTCGATATTCAGAGTCGAAAACTTGATGAATTCTGACCATTTCGGTGATAATATGGATAAGTTTGTTGACCTACATCTTCCCCAAAAAGCCGCAAATAGTACTTGGAAAGAATCGGGTTGAATCTTATGGCCGACAGCGCAGCTTGCGACAGCATGGTCTTAATTTGCCGGCCATGTAATGCACATGCGGTTATGTATGCACGCTGGTACCTGAATCCATGCCGAAGTAGGCTATGCCATATTAGCAGGCTATCTTTCTCGGGTTGTGGTTGAACTTGCGAAAGTTGCCGATGTAGACCATCAGGCAAACTGCGTTCTGGCATCCTATGCCAGGCACTGAGATCATAATTTGATATATGCCTTTAAGTTCCTCGTTGGAAAAATCAATTCTGCTATCCGCTTGTCCAACTTCTCTATCTCCTTGTTAATCATAGAAACTATGTGCCGCTGAGTTCGACGAATTTACAGTGATTGTAATTATCTGATAATTTTGTAATTAAAAGAAGGTGATGGTAAATATGTTGTTAATATTCAATATTTGGTCTATTATCTGTCGCAGAGAAACATTACATTTTATCATAAAGAACACTTTTATTCCTTGAAAACATATATATGCTACTGTGATTAGAAATCTAAACTAATTACCTGATGTTGTGGTGGTTATAATTCATCGAACTCGCTATGGTATTGTATTTATATCTCATAAAGAATAATCCATTCGTATAAAGGATTTAAATTGATTAATTTCATATGTTTTGCTATACTGCAATTGGTACCCTACAAGGTCAAGCATACTTGTTAAATCTTGTGGAAAAATTTCTGTCCTGATAGTCGAAATATCATTTAAAATTCTTTTGTATGGTGAATCTGAAATAGCTTTATCTTTATCAAAAGTCATCTGTAACACAGTAGAAATATAAGTAGGTTTGCTTTTTGTGATTATACGGATGAAATTATACTTGCCAATATATTCCACAATCAAATTGGCAATCAAGATGTCGCAAGAATCTATTTTTGTTTTTTTGTCAGTTAAATCTGTTTCATTGAGTATAAGTTTATAATTTAAGTTCCCATAGATGTTTTGACACTCATTTAGGAAATCTCGATTTATATCATATCCATAAACAATCTTATTCGTTTTAATATATTCTAATCCATTCCCACATCCAATACCAAGTATACCGATTGTACTGAAACAACGTTCTGAAATCTGTTCCTTGAAAATATGGTTTAAAAGTTCATATTGCTTTATCAATTTCATATGACCTTCATATTCTACAGCCTTAATATTTGTCCATGGATTATCCATTATTGCATTTGATTTCTTAATTGGACTAAATCCAAGTTTCTGTTGTTATTTGGCAAATCAAACATGTCACCACCTTTTTTAAGAACAATAATATGTTCAGTATATTGTATTATATCGTGCAAATTATGTGACGTAAACATAAGCAATCCATTTCGTTCACGTATTTCACGGATGGTAATCTCAAAAATTTTTTCTGCTACAAATACATCTAATGAAGCAGTAGGTTCATCCATCAACAATATGGGCGAGTCCATATCACAAGCTAGCATAATACCAAGTGCTTGCTGTTGCCCTCCTGATAGAAACCTAACTTGCTCATCTAACCGCTCTTCAAGACCCATGTCTGTTTTTTTAATTAACTCTATGCACGATTGGCGATTTTTCTTATTGTCAAATTTTTCAAGAATTTGTACACTTTTTTTGTGAAATAGCATATAATTTTCAAAAACGGTTAGTTTTGGAAATATATTGTCAATAGGATGCTGTGTTATAAAAGATACGTTTTTAAATTCTCCTACCGATTTGTCATCAACTAGAATAGTCCCTTCTTGCATAGACAAATCCCCTTTAATCAATTTTAAAAGCGTAGATTTCCCACATCCATTTACTCCGACAAGGCCTATAATACGACTATCAATTACAGACAAGTTGCTGTTCTTGAAAACAC